>Ga0157369_10003835_pt1 | contig 17858 bp, 13 predicted proteins | sample C25metaG_FD_113461 | JGI IMG/M metagenome (GOLD analysis project Ga0157369, IMG submission 113461) | Corn rhizosphere microbial communities from Kellogg Biological Station, Michigan, USA - C2-5 metaG | ecosystem: Host-associated > Plants > Roots > Rhizosphere > Soil | place: USA: Michigan... | reverse complement strand
TGCCTGGCCGCGCCGATGACAACAAGGATTGCCTGATCACCCGCCTGCAGGAAAACGGCTACCCCGAAGCCCGCATCGTCCATCGCCTGGACTGGGAAACCTCTGGGATCATCCTGCTGGCCCGGGACGCCGACACCCACCGCGAATTGTCCCGCCAGTTTCACGACCGTGAAACCGAAAAGGCTTACACCGCCCTGGCCTGGGGCCAACCGGAACTGGACAGCGGCAGCATCGACCTGCCCCTGCGCTACGACCCGCCGACCAAGCCTCGCCATGTGGTCGACCATGAATTCGGCAAGCATGCGCTGACCTTCTGGAAGGTGTTGGAACGGTGTGGCGACTGGTGCCGCGTCGAGCTGACGCCGATCACCGGGCGCTCGCATCAGTTGCGCGTGCACATGCTCTCCATCGGCCACCCGCTGTTGGGTGATGGCCTGTATGCCCATGAGCAGGCCCTGGCCGCCTGGCCGCGCCTGTGCCTGCACGCCAGCATGCTGAGCTTCACCCACCCGCAAAGTGGCGAGCGTTTGCGCTTCGAGTGCCCCGCCCCTTTTTAAAGCTGCGAACGCAGTACATTGTGGGAGCTGGCTTGCCTGCGATAGCGGTCTATCTGTGCCAAATGCATTGACTGACACACCGCTATCGCAGGCAAGCCAGCTCCCACAGTAGTTTTGTGTGTTGCTCAAGAAGGTAGCTTCACGCCAAATCGCGAGCCAATACGGTAAACTCCGCGCATTGCTGTCTGGAGCTATTTATGCGCGAAGCGTTGAATCAAGGCCTGATCGACTTCCTCAAGGCCTCCCCTACTCCTTTTCATGCCACTGCCGCCCTGGCCCAGCGCCTGGAAGCGGCCGGCTACCAGCGTCTCGACGAACGCGAAACCTGGGCCACCGAGGCCAACGGGCGCTATTACGTGACCCGTAACGACTCCTCGATCATCGCCTTCAAGCTTGGCCGTCATTCGCCGCTGCAGGGCGGTATCCGCCTGGTTGGCGCCCACACCGACAGCCCGTGCCTGCGGGTCAAGCCCCAGCCCGAGCTGCAACGCCAGGGTTTCTGGCAACTGGGCGTGGAAGTCTACGGCGGCGCGCTGCTGGCGCCGTGGTTCGACCGCGACCTGTCCCTGGCCGGCCGTGTGACCTTCCGCCGCGACGGCAAGGTCGAAAGCCAGTTGATCGACTTCAAGCTGCCGATTGCCATCATCCCCAACCTGGCCATTCACCTGAACCGTGAAGCCAACCAGGGTTGGGCGATCAATGCCCAGACCGAGCTGCCGCCCATCCTCGCGCAATTTGCCGGTGACGAGCGCGTGGACTTCCGCGCCGTGCTCACCGATCAACTGGCACGCGAACATGGACTCAACGCCGACGTGGTGCTCGACTACGAGTTGAGCTTCTACGACACCCAAGGCGCTGCGGTCATCGGCCTGAACGGTGACTTCATCGCCGGCGCACGCCTGGACAACCTGCTGTCGTGCTACGCCGGCCTGCAAGCCCTGCTCACCAGCGACAGCGAAGAAACCTGCGTGCTGGTGTGCAACGACCACGAAGAAGTCGGCTCCTGCTCGGCGTGCGGCGCCGATGGCCCGATGCTGGAGCAGACCCTGCGTCGCCTGCTGACGGAAGGTGATGAATTCGTACGCACCATTCAGAAATCCCTGTTGGTCTCAGCCGATAACGCCCATGGCGTGCATCCGAACTATGCCGACAAGCACGACGCCAACCACGGCCCCAAGCTAAACGCCGGCCCGGTGATCAAGGTCAACAGCAACCAGCGCTACGCCACCAACAGCGAAACTGCCGGGTTCTTCCGCCACCTGTGCATGGCCCAGGAAGTACCGGTGCAGAGCTTCGTGGTGCGCAGCGACATGGGCTGCGGCTCAACCATCGGCCCGATCACCGCCAGCCACCTGGGCGTGCGCACCGTGGACATCGGCCTGCCGACGTTCGCCATGCACTCGATCCGCGAACTGTGCGGCAGCCATGACCTGGCGCACCTGGTCAAGGTGTTGGGGGCGTTCTACGCGAGCCACGATCTGCCCTGAGCTGAATGTGGGAGGGGGCTTGCCCTCTCCCACATTGGTGTTGTGTACCCCTGATCTATATCACCTGCACTTCTCATAATCCGACCTAGACTTGTCAGTATTCCCACTCCGACAAGGCCGTCGCACCATGATCTCCATGTCTTCCTTCCACGCCATGCTTATCCCTATCCTGATCGGCATGATCATGTTGGCCGTGGGTTTCAACTTTCGCGACAAGCCCCTTGGCGTGTTCGGCATGTGGCTCGGCATGCTGCTGATCCTGGGCACCGTGGTGTACAAGATCCTCGCCAAACTGGCCGAATGACGCTTGCACTCGTACACTCGCTCAACCCGTCGTTTCCAAGGTTGACCGCCTCGTGCTTTCCCGTCTGTTTGCCCTGCCCTGCTACTGCTTGATCGCCCTGCTCACCTTGCTGCCGCTCACGCCTGCCCATGCCGTGGGTTTGCCCGGCCTGCTCGGCACCACCAACAAGACCCAACCCCAGGCCGAAGTGCCGCTGGGGCAGTCGCTGGACGAGGTGATCAAGACCCTGGAAAACGACCAGCAGCGCACTCAGTTGCTGAGCGACCTGAAAAAGCTGCGTGCCGCCACGCAAAAGGCCCAGCCGGCCGCCGAGGAAGGTGTGCTGGGCTTGATCGGCGGCACCCTGGCCAATCTCGAGGCACAGTTTTCGGGCGCCGACAGCCCGCTGGGGCGCCGGTCCAACGAGGTCGACCTGGCCAAGGAAGAACTCGGCGCGCTGATGCTGCCGGCCAACGAATGGCTGCCGATCATTTTCGGTTTTGCCCTGATCCTCGCGGTGTGGAGCCTGCTGGCGTACGCGCTGATCTGGCTCAGCCATCGAGTGCGCGAACGTTTCGGCCTGCCTGAAGAATTGCCGCAACATCCACGCACCTGGGACATGGTGCGCTTCGCCCTGCGCAAGCTCGGCCCGTGGATGATAGCCCTGGTGATCACGGTGTACCTGAGCTACGCCCTGCCCTCGTCCCTGGGCAAGTCCCTGGCGATGGTGCTGGCCTACGCACTGGTGGTGGGCACCTGTTTCTCGGCGATCTGCGTGATCGCTTTTTCGGTACTCGACGGCCCGCCCCGTCATCGCGCGCTGTATATCCTGCGCCACCAGGCGTTCCGCCCGCTGTGGTGGATCGGCAGTTTTGCCGCCTTTGGCGAGGCCTTGAGCGACCCGCGACTGGTCCAGGCCCTGGGCCAGCACCTGTCCCACACCGCCGCGACAGTCGCCAATGTGATGGCGGCGCTGTCGACCGGTGTATTCATCCTGCGTTTCCGCCGGCCCATCGCCCACCTGATCCGCAACCAGCCGCTGTCGCGCCGCCTGACGCGCCGCGCCCTCAGCGACACCATCGAAATCATCGGGTCCTTCTTGTACATCCCGGCCTTGCTGCTGGTGGGTATCTCGCTGTTCGCCACCTTCGTCTCGGCCGGCGATACCAGCACCGCCTTGCGCCAGTCCCTGCTGTGTACGGTGCTGCTGGTGCTGTGCATGGTGATCAACGGATTGGTGAGACGCCACGCGCTCAAGCCGCAACGCGGTCACAAGCGCCACGCGCTGTATTCCGAACGCCTGAAAAGCTTCGTCTACACCCTGGCCCACCTGATCGTGTGGCTGGTGTTTATCGAGTTGGGCCTGAGGGTGTGGGGCCTGTCGCTGATCCGCTTTACCGAAGGCGATGGCCATGAAGTCAGCGTCAAGCTGTTCGGCCTGGCCGGGACCTTGTTGTTCGCCTGGCTGATCTGGATCCTCAGCGACACGGCGATCCATCATGCCCTCACCCGCTCGCGCAAGGGCCTGGCCAATGCCCGTGCGCAGACCATGATGCCGTTGATCCGCAACGTGCTGTTCGTGACCATCTTTATCATTGCTGCCATTGTCGCCCTGGCGAACATGGGCATGAACGTCACGCCGCTGCTGGCCGGTGCCGGTGTGATCGGCCTGGCCATCGGTTTTGGCGCGCAGTCGCTGGTGGCGGACTTGATCACCGGCCTGTTCATCATCATCGAAGACTCCCTGGCCATCGACGACTACGTGGATGTGGGCGGCCACCTGGGCACCGTGGAAGGCCTGACCATCCGTCCCGTACGCCTGCGGGATATCGACGGCATTGTGCACACCATCCCGTTCAGCGAGATCAAGAGCATCAAAAACTACTCGCGGGAGTTCGGCTACGCGATCTTCCGGGTGGCGATCCCGTACAACATGGAAATCGACGACGCCATCAAGCTGATGCGCGACGTCGGCCATAAAATGCGCAACGACCCGCTGCAACGCCGCAATATCTGGTCGCCCCTGGAGATTCAGGGGGTGGAGAGTTTCGAGTCGGGCAGCGCGATCCTGCGGGCACGGTTCAAGACGGCGCCGATCAAACAGTGGGAAGTGTCGCGGGCGTTCAACCTGTCGCTGAAACGGCATCTGGATGAGGCAGGACTGGATCTGGCTACGCCGCGTTTGAGTGTGCAGGTGGTGACCGCCGGCACGGTGCAGGAGAAAGATCAACAACAATAAACTCAGGAGAGGTCCTTATGCGTTTAACCGGTCTGACACACCAATGGGCTTTCGGCATGCTGTGCGCGGTAGCCAGCAGTGTCGTGATTGCCGCCAGCAGCGACCAGGACAGGGCCCGGGAGACAATCGCCACCCAGGCAACAGCACTCGAGCCGGCGCTGCTGGAAACCCGACGCGACATTCACGCCCACCCTGAACTGGGCACCACCGAGACTCGCACGGCCGAGTTGGTCGCCAAGCAACTGCGTGACCTGGGCCTCGAGGTCAAGACCGGCGTCGCGCGCACGGGCGTGGTCGCCGTACTCAAAGGCGCCTTGCCCGGCCCGACCGTCGCCTTGCGTGCCGACATGGATGCACTACCGGTGAAGGAAGTCGCCGACTTGCCTTTCGCCTCCAAAGCCAAGGGCACCTACTTGGGCAAGGATGTCGACGTGATGCACGCCTGCGGCCACGACGCCCATGTCGCCATCCTGCTGAGCACGGCGAAGATCCTGACCGGCATGCGCGAGCGCCTGCCCGGCACCGTGGTGTTCTACTTCCAACCGGCCGAAGAAGGCCCGAGTGATTTCATCCCCGACGGTAAAAATACCTGGGGAGCCAAAATGATGGTGCAAGAAGGCGTGATGAAGGCGCCCAGGCCGGACGCGGTGTTTGGCCTGCATGTATGGGCGGGTGTACCCGCCGGCCAGATTGCCTACCGCCCGGGACCGACCCTGGCCAGCTCGGATGACTTGCGCATCAAGATCCTCGGCAAACAGACCCACGCCGGTCGCCCCTGGGACGGCATCGACCCGATCACCGTGGGCGCAGAGACCATCGTCGGCCTGCAAACCGTGATCAGCCGCCGCACCGACATTTCCTCGTTCCCCTCAGTGGTGAGCATTGGCACCATCAACGGTGGCACGCGATACAACATCATCCCTGAGTCGGTGGACATGACCGGCACCATTCGCTCCTACGACTACGGCATCCGCCAGAAACTGCACGCGGATGTGCGGCAGACCGTGGAAAAAATCGCCGAAAGCGGCGGCGCCAAGGCTGAAGTCACCATCATCGAGAAGTACGACCCCACCATCAACAACCCGGCATTGACCGAGAAGATGCTGCCGAGCCTGCGCTGGGCGGCCAAGGATGACGTGGTGCACAGCCCGCTGGTGGGCGGCGCCGAAGATTTCTCGTTTTATGCCAAGGAAGCACCGGGGCTGTTTGTGTTCCTGGGGGTGACGCCGAGAGATCAGGATATGAGCAAGGCGGCGCCGAACCACAACCCGGGGTTCTTTGTGGATGAATCAGCGTTGGTGGTGGGGGTGAGAACGTTGGCGGCGTTGGCGACGGATTACCTGTACGCCAACCAGGCACTGTAAAGCGTTTCTGTGGGAGCGGGCTTGCCCGTGATGGCGGTGTGTCAGGCGATGTATTCGATGACTGATAAACCGCTATCGCGGGCAAGCCCGCTCCCACATTTGATTTGCGGTGCTTAAGCGAGCGTGGCGCCATCCATCTTCTGGCGCAGGCTCAGTGGACGCATATCGGTCCAGACTTCTTCGATATAGGCCAGGCACTCTTTCTTCAGGCCGCTCTTGCCCACGGTGCGCCAGCCTTCCGGTACGGCCTTGTAGTCGGGCCAGATGGAATACTGTTCTTCATGGTTGACCACTACCTGAAACAGGATGTCGTCGCGGTCAAATACTGAGGTCATTGCTGTTCTCCATCGCTATAAGGCTGGCTGCGCACCGTGCGCAGTACCGATATCTGTAGAAACGTACCAGGCTGGCAAAAAATTAGAGGCTGGCGACCGCCGCCGCCAACGCACGTCCGAAGATGTCCGCCACCCGGTCCACTTCGCTGGCGGTGATCACCAGCGGCGGCAGGAAACGCACCACGCTGCCATGCCGACCGCCCAGTTCGAGGATCAGCCCGCGCTTGAGGCATTCACGCTGCACCAGCGGCGCCAATTGGCGATGCACCGGCGGATGACCTTGAATGTCCGGCGTGCCAGTCGGGTCGACCAGTTCCACGCCGAGCATCAGCCCGCGACCACGAATATCCCCCAGGTGCGGGAAGTCGCGCTGCAGGATGCGCAGGTGTTCACCGAGGCGCTCGCCCATGGCCGCCGCATGACCGGCCAGGTCATGGTCCTTGAGGCAGCGCATCACCGCCGACCCCGCCGCCATGGCCATCTGGTTCCCACGGAAGGTCCCGGCATGGGCGCCCGGCAGCCAGGTGTCGAGCCAGTCGCGGTACACCACCACCGCCAGCGGCAGGCTGCCGCCGATGGCCTTGGACATCACCACCACATCCGGGATGATCCCGGCGTGCTCAAAGGCAAACATCTTGCCGGTACGGCCGAAACCACTCTGGATCTCATCGACGATCAACGCCACGCACGCCTGCTCGGTGATACGGCGCAGGCCGCGCAGCCAGTCCAGGTCAGCCGGAATCACACCGCCCTCGCCCTGCACCACTTCGACAATCACCGCCGCCGGCAGTAATACACCGGCCTCCGGATCATTCAGCAGGTTTTCCAGGTAGTGCAGGTTGACCCGCACGCCTTCCGCGCCGCCCAAGCCGAACGGGCAACGATAGTCGTAGGGGTATGGCAGAAATTGCACGCCACTGCCGAGCAAGGCACCCAGGGGTTTCTTCAGCCCCAGACTCCCCATCAGGCTCAAGGCGCCCTGACTCATGCCGTGATAACCGCCCTGGAATGACAATACGGTGCTGCGCCCGGTGGCAGTGCGCACCAATTTCAATGCGGCTTCCACCGAATCGGTGCCGGTGGGGCCGCAGAACTGGATTTTCGCTTCCCGCGCCAGCGCCGGCGGCAACAAACCGAACAGGTCCTGCACGAACTGGTCCTTGACCGGGGTGGTCGGTCCAGCGTGTGCAGGGGCAATTCATCAGCCAGCACCTGTTGAATAGCCTCGATCACGACCGGGTGGTTATGCCCCAGCGCGAGGGTGCCGGCGCCGGCCAGGCAGTCGATGAAGCTGCGCCCTTCGACGTCCTCCACGTAAATCCCCTTGGCACGCTTGAGTGCCAGGGGAATGCGCCGCGGGTAGCTGCGGGCATTGGATTCCTGTTGGCGCTGACGGGCCAGCAGCGGGGTTTCGTCGAACTGGTAAAGCGTTTCATGCACCTGGGCGTCTTCGATACGGCTGGTAGCGACTGACATTTCTCGATCCCTCAATACGCTGATGATGGTGACCAAACTGCCGATCCGCTGGCGTCTGGCCCCAAGGGGCATGCGCACGGATTTCCTGTTCTGGAAACGCACCAGCGTCGAGGGGATTTAGGGCCTTTGATCACTCGCCAGTGAATACAAAACCAAATGTGGGAGGGGGCTTGCCCCCGATAGCAAGGGATCAGTCACTGGTGTCGGGACTGACAGAGCGCAATCGGGGGCAAGCCCCCTCCCACATTGGAATTGCGTTCGGCGTCAAAGACCGCGGTATTTTTCGTTCAGTGCATACAAAATCGCGCAGGTCTCCGCATCCAGGAACCCGCAGTAATCCCGCGCCCGAAAGTGCATCTGAAACGCCCGCGTCCTCTGTTCAAACCCTTGCCGGTTCTTCGCCGGCGCATAGCCATAGCGTTGAAACGCCCGCTCCACCTCGACCTCCGGCGGCAGGCCCAGGCAAAACCGGCGCTGATACATCGCCCGTGTCGCCTCATCAAACCAGGCCCCCACTCCCGCTTCATGCAGACACCGCCACGGCAGCCGCGGCCCAGGATCACTCTTGCGACCGAACGCCACGTCCGCATGCCCGAGGATGTCGGTGGGCCCGATCTGCGGGTATCGCTCAAGAATGTCGCGAACCAGTGCAATCAACACATCGGTCTGTTCCGGCGCATAGGCCGCAAAGGTGAACACACCGCCGTCATCCCGCGCCTGGTTGACGATCTCGATGCCAATCGAGCGGCTGTTGAGGTTGTCGCGCCCCGCCCAATGGCTCACCCCGGCGTGCCAGGCGCGCTGGTCTTCCTCCACCAACCGGAAGACACGCAGCTCTTCATAGCCAGCCGCGCGATAGTCGGGCTCATCAGGGTCGGGCAGCAAGTAGTGTGCACTCACCCCATCCTGAGTCAGGGTGCGCAGGGAGGCACCAAAAGGCGCTGCGGTGTAATGCAGGATCACCTGCCGCACGGGCTCGCCGTTGCGATCGTTGAAGCCTCTGGCAGGGAAACTGGTATCGATGGCCAACATGAGAACCGTCCTTTTTCAATACAGGCCGAGTCATTCAGCCCGTTCAAGCGCAAAAAATTACCGCCATCCTGAAGGCTTCAACTTCAGGAGGGCGGTAGCTATTCGGCACTTGAAAGAAAAGTGATCAGCAGCGCAGTGGCATACCCAGGTCAACGCGCAGTCCGTCCGGCCCGCTGTCGAACTTCAACGAGCAGGAACAGCGCTGCACGATCGCTTGTACGATCGCCAGGCCCAGGCCACAGCCTTCGCTATTACCGTTGCGCCAGAAGCGTTGGGTCAGGTACTGCAGGTCCTCGGGGGCAATCTGCTTGCCGTGGTCACGCACGCGGAACACCACATTATCGGCGGCGGTGAATACGCTGAGCTCCACCCGGGTATCCGTCGGCGTGTGGCGCAACGCGTTGTCCAGCAGGTTACGCAAGGCGGCGACCGCCAGGCCCACCGGCATGTCCACCGGGGTGGCCGACAGGTCGTCCGGCAGGATCAGGTCGATGCGCGAATTGTCACCGGCATTGGCATCCTGGATCGCCAGGCGCGCTACTTCTTCGGCGCTGGAGTGCATGCCATCGTCAAACGACAGGTTACCCTCCACCCGTGCCAGCAACAGCAATTGCTCCAGGGTCCGATGCAGGCGGTCGGCGCCCTCCTCGGCATGGGCCAGGGACTGGTCGCGGGCCGCGCCTTCGGTCATGCGCGCCACTTGCAGGTGGGTCTTGATCGCGGTGAGCGGGCTGCGCAGTTCGTGGGCCGCGTCACCGGTGAGGCGGCGCTCGCGCTCGATGGTCTTGGCAATGCGTTGCAACAGCTGGTTCTGGGTGTCCAGCAGTGGCTCGAGTTCGCTGGGCAACGGGTGGATCTGCAACGGTTCAAGGGAGTCGGCACTGCGGCGCATCAAGGCGTCACGCATGCGGTTGAGCGGCAGCAGGCTCTGGCCGATGCCCAGCCACAACAGGCACAGGCAGCCGAGCATCGCCACGCCCACCGGCACCGACGCCGCCAGCAGGATCGACAGGTTCAGCGCCTCGCGCTCCACTTGCCGGTCGGCCGTGGTGATCAGCAGGTCGCCACGGGACAGGGTGAAACTGCGCCAGCCCACGCCATCGACGACCTGGTCGCGAAACCCGCTCTTGCGCGACTCCAGCCCCTCATCCGGCGTGGTGTGGCTGCGCGCCAGGATTTCCCCGCGCAGGGAACTGACCTGGCAGGCCATGCCGCCGGGCACATTCAATTGTTCAGCGCTGAAATGCGCGCCGCCGCTGACGCTGGCCAGGCCGGGCATCTGTTCGGTCAGCCCCGCCACCATGCGCGCCGACGCCACCAGGCGCTGGTCGAGGGAGAACATCATCTGGTTGCGCAGGTCGTTGAGCATCCAGGCCGCCGCCAGGGCCCAGATCAGCACAAAGGCGGCGCCGAGCTTGAACGTCAGGCGCAGGCGCAGGCTTTTCACGATGCGTCCTCGCCCCCATCGGCTGGGCCCAGGCGGTAGCCGAGGCCGCGCACGGTCTCGACAATGCCGTTGCCCAACTTGCGCCGCAGGTGGTGGATATGCACGTTGAGCGCGTTGCTTTCCAGTTCGTCGTTGAAGCCGTAGACGCTGTCCTTGAGCTGTTCGCTGGAGAGTACCCGGCCTTGGTTGTGCAGCAGGGCTTGCAACAGCGCCTGCTCGCGACGCGACAGGTCAACCGGCTCGCCGCCCAGGAAGGTTTCGCGGCTGCTGGGGTCGTAGGCCAGGCGACCATGCTCGATCAGGTTGACACTGCGCCCTGCCACCCGTCGCAACAGGGTTTGCAGGCGCGCGGCGAGTTCGCGCAGGTCGAAGGGTTTGAGCAGGTAGTCATCGGCGCCGGCTTGCAGGCCGTCGACGCGATTGGTCACCGAGTCCCGCGCGGTGAGGATCAGCACCGGAATCTCCAGGCCCTGGCTGCGCTGTTGCTGCAACAACTTGAGCCCGTCTTCGTCCGGCAGGCCCAGGTCGAGCACCATGATGTCGAACGTCGCCGCCTTGAGCATCGCGCGTGCGGCGCCCGCCGTGGCCACGTGTTCAACGGTGAAACCCTGGGCGGTGAGGCCGGCCACAATGCCGCTGGCGATCAGTTTGTCGTCTTCACAGACCAGTACGTGCATGGTGAACCCTTCATGAAAGATGGGGAGATTAAAGGGGCAGCGGATTAAGCGCAGATTATGCCGCTAAACACCCCACACTCAATCTAGAATAGCCGTGGTTAATCATCGGTTAATCAGCGCCACACATTGTGTGCCTACTTGCATCGAACTAAGGCTTGACCATGCGGCATCTGTTTACCTTTCTGCTGGTGTTGTTCGCGGGGCTGGCCCAGGCCGTGCCGGGCAACCCGTTTGAGACCAAACCCGATTTCCTCCCGGTGGGCAAGGCCTTCATCTTTACATCCGAACGTCTTGAAAGTGGCGAGATGCAGCTGTATTGGCAGATTGCCGACGGTTACTACCTGTACAAGCAGCGCATGAAGTTCGACGGCCTGGCCGAAAAACCCGTGCTGCCCAAAGGCGAGGATCACAGCGATGAGTTCTTCGGCGACCAGGAGGTCTATCGCCAAGGCCTGGAAGTGAAGATTCCCGCCGGCGCCACCGGCCAGGTCAAGCTGGGCTGGCAGGGCTGTGCGGATGCGGGTCTGTGCTACCCGCCGCAGTCGATCACCGTGGACCTGGGTGGCAACCCGGCCGTCGCCGCCACCGCACAAGCCCAGGACCAGAGCCTGGCCAGCGGTTTGCAACAACGCAGCCTGGGTTGGAGCCTGTTGATATTCTTTGGCTTGGGACTGCTGTTGGCCTTTGCACCGTGTTCATTGCCGATGCTGCCGATTCTCGCCGGCCTGGTGGTGGGCAGTGGAGCCAGCCCGCGTCGCGGTTTTGCCCTGGCCAGCAGCTATGTGGTGTGCATGGCGCTGGTGTATGCCGCGCTCGGCGTATTGGCTGCCTTGCTTGGCGCCAACCTCGCCGCGCTACTGCAAACCCCATGGATCCTCGGCAGCTTCGCTGCGCTGTTCGTGATCCTCGCCTTGCCGATGTTCGGCTTCTTTGAACTGCAATTGCCGGCGTTCCTGCGCGACCGCCTGGACAACGTCAGCCGCCAGCAAAGCGGTGGCAGCCTGGTGGGCGCAGGGATTCTCGGTGCGCTGTCCGGCCTGCTGGTGGGGCCGTGCATGACCGCGCCCCTGGCCGGTGCCCTGCTGTACATCGCCCAGAGCGGCAATGCGCTGCACGGCGGCCTGATCCTGTTCGCCATGGGCATCGGCATCGGCATTCCGCTGTTGCTGCTGGTGACCGTGGGCAACCGCTTCCTGCCCAAGCCAGGCACCTGGATGAACGTGCTCAAGGGCATCTTCGGCTTCCTGTTCCTCGGCACCGCCGTGCTGATGATCCGCCCGGTGGTCGGCGAAAACCTGTGGATCGGCCTGTGGGGCGTACTCGCGCTGGTCATGGCCTACTGCGGCTGGACCCTGGCCCGCGAATACGGCCTGGCCGCCAAGGTATTTGGCGCAGGCTCCCTGGTACTGGGCCTGTGGGGCGCGGTGCTGGTGGTGGGCGCAGCGGGGGGCAGCGAAGACCTGTGGCAACCGCTGAAGGTCTACAGCGGTTCACGGGTCGCTGGCGCAGCCTCCGCCCACGATGCCTTCATGACCATCAACGACCCGGCCGTGCTGCAAAGCCAGCTCGACAGCGCCAAGGCCCAAGGCCAATGGGTGTTGGTCGACTATTACGCCGACTGGTGCGTGTCGTGCAAGATCATGGAAAAGCAGGTGTTCGGCAAACCCGAAGTCATGCAGGCGCTCAAAGACGTACGCCTGCTGCGCCTGGACGTCACCGCCGACAACGCCGCCAGCCGCGCGCTGCTCGGCCGCTACAAAGTGCCTGGCCCACCGAGCTTCGTGTGGATCGGCCCGGACGGTGAAGAACGCCGCGCCCAACGCATCACCGGCGAAGTGGATGCCGCCGCTTTCCTGCAACGCTGGATGCAAACCCGAGACGCTCTCTGATGCTGACCCTGACCATCGGCACCTTCGCCATTGCCCTGAATCATATCCTGCTGATCAGTGCGCTGATTCTCGCCACCCTGGTGGGTTGGCGCGTGGCCAAGCGTGGTGGTGAAAACCCGGAATCAGTGCTGTTCAGCCTGTTCCTGCTGGGCATGCTCGCTGCCCGCGTCAGCTTTGTGCTGATGTACTGGAGCGACTACCGCAACGACTGGGTGCAGATGGTCGACCTGCGCGACGGTGGCTTCCTCGCCTGGCCCGGCGTGATCGCCCTGGTCCTTGGTGCGCTGGCCTATGGCTGGCGGCGCCCGGCCCTGCGCAAGCCGCTGAGTGCCGGGGTGATCACCGGCCTGGTGTTCTGGGGCATGACCAGCCTGTCCCTGAGCCTGTACGACAAGGGCTCGCAGTTGCCGGAGATCACCCTGCGCAATGCCAATGGCGACGTGGTGCAACTGGCCGACTACAAAGGCGGCCCGCTGGTGATCAACCTCTGGGCTACCTGGTGCCCGCCGTGCCGCCGCGAGATGCCAGTACTGGAGCGCGCCCAGCACCAGCGGCCCGACGTGACCTTCCTGTTCGTCAACCAGGCCGAAAGCATGCAAAGCGTCAGCACCTTCCTCGCCACCCAGGGCCTGACCCTCGACAACGTGCTGTTCGACGCCAGCGGCCGCCTCGGCCAGGCCGTAGGTTCCATGGCCTTGCCGACCACCCTGTTCTACCAAGCCGATGGACGCCTGATCAACAGCCACCTTGGTGAACTGTCCCAGGCCAGCCTGGCCCGCGCCATGGAACCCTTCGACAACGCCCCTGCCGCCACAAGGAAACCGACATGCCTCGCCTCCGCCACCTGCTGACCCTGCTGCCACTGACCTTGGCCGCTACCCTGGCCCAGGCCGAAGACTGGCCGGCGCCGATCAAACAGATCGAAGCCAAGGGCGCCAAGATCCTCGGCAAGTTCGACGCCCCCAGCGGCCTCACCGGCTACGCCGCCCAGTACCAGAACCGCGGCATGGCCCTCTACCTAACCGCCGACGGCAAAAGCGTGCTCGCCGGCAACCTGTACGACGCCCAGGGCAACGACCTGAGCAGCGCGCCCCTGGAAAAGCTGGTGTACGCACCGATGGCCAAGGAAGTCTGGGCCAAGATGGAAAAAAGCAGCTGGATCCAGGACGGCGACGTTAAAGCCCCCCGCATCGTCTACCTGTTCAGCGACCCCAACTGCCCTTACTGCAACATGTTCTGGGAACAGGCCCGCCCGTGGGTGAAGGCCGGCAAGGTGCAATTGCGCCACATCATGGTCGGCATCATCAGCGAAGACAGCCCGGGCAAATCGGCTGCGTTGTTCGCCGCCAAAGACCCACAAAAAGCCCTGGAGGAACACGAAGCCGCTGGCAAGGGCAGCAAGTTGCAGGCACTGGACAAGATCCCGGCGGATATCGAGGCCAAGCTTGATAGCAACATGAAGTTGATGGAGGAGCTGGAATTGTCGGCGACGCCGGCGATTTTCTATCTGGATGACAAAGGTGGGTTGCAGCAGCAACAAGGGGCGCCTTCGCCGGAGAAATTGGGGAAGATTTTGGGGCCTAAATAAATCGATTTGCCTCCTCCGGAAAGGGCCTCCAAAAAACTGGAGGCCCGACTCCATCAAAGCTGTATTCCAGGTTTTAGTGATGCAAACGCTTGACTACAGTTGAGCTAGTCATGACTTTGGGGGGCGCTAAATTGAACGCACCAAAGCGTCGTCAAGTTCGTAATCATCACCATCCCCCCCGGGGGGTACCGATTGATAGGTAATGACACTCAACCACATAGTCGACGCAGTGGCTTGAAACGTGCCCTTTAGCTCAACAAATGCCTGCGCATAAAACTGCGTAGGCGCAGTGACTCTAATCACCGTGAGGCCATCTGTAGCCTGAAGGGAAAGCGTAGGGACAGGCAGGTACCCATTGCGATTCTTAACCCTAATACTAAATTCATAGGTTCTACCGATGTTTAACCCGTCATAACGCTTTTTCATCAACTCCCCAGCTCTAGTATCACTTGCGTCATGAACCAAGACCCAGTTTCCTCCAAGGTTCATCATAAGGAGGTCCACCGGACGATAGGCCGCAGCACCAGGGCCCCAGCCATTCCAATTACCCCCCGTGAATGGGGATAAGTCATACAGTGGAGCTAGTACAGTCAAGTCCCGTGGTGGACACACCACGTTCGCAGTCGAGCTACCGTCAGTTGCAACGCTGAAAGTTAAGGTCAAGTTGGTTTTGTCCATTAGCTTATCCAACTCGGATCGCAGTACAGGCCCCGCCACCCCCGCGGTCTCCTCTGCCGCCGTAATGGTTCTGGCCGAATACACATTGAACGAGTAGGCATTGCCGTTTTTGTCCGTCCCGTCCGCCCGCAACCAGCACTTCTGTCCTGCCTGCAGGAACCACATCGTATCTTCGAGAGAATTGGCGTTCCCAGTAAATGTCCTCAGGTCCAGAACGGCGTTCTGAGTCCTGGGTGGCGTCGCCTCCAGCACGTTTGGTGCCTCCAGGCGTACCGGCAAACTGACGTTCAAGTTCAAAGGTGGTGAAGTCTGCACCTTGCATGCGGTGGTGACCGTGTAAATGATCTCCACCACTTTACCCATGCTCTCGATCACGGCTTCCGGCGGCAACATCCAAACCACCGCACCCGTTGGGCTACCAGGTTTAGGCGCCAATGGCCAGTAAGAACCGTTCGGCCTCTTCCAGCAGACAGAGATGGAGTGCTTGAGGTTATTGCCGACGTAATCCACTTCTACATGTACGCCGTTGCGTCCGTTGTAAGCGGTCAACTGGTCAACCACCGCTTCCCTCACGGCCGGCTTGATCAGAGCCAAGGGCTCCTGTTCGATTTTGAAGGTTTGAGCAGGGAATTCATGCGCGCTCGCCAGATCACATTTATCACAAAAACTCACCGCGAAATGCAGCTTGAATTCGCTGCAATCAGCCAGCTTTTGCAGCTCAGCCCTGAGGACCGGAGAATCGACTCCGTTGGCCTTCCAATCATCGGTAACAGGCGCATCCATCAGAACATCAAAACGGTAAGTACTGCCGTCTTCACGTTCACCCGTGATCCACATCCAGCAACATTTCGCACATTCGGCATAGTCCCCTACAGACACAAAGGCAGTCGCGTCCGTTGAAAATGTATTGAGATCAACGATATTGCCCGTTGCTTGTTCGATCTCAGCGTGAGGAAATTGGGGCAGTAATACATTGACCACACGTTCAGGTGATCGCTGTGGTTCATTATTGTTAGGGAATTGAACGGTGTAGGTCAGCGTCATCGGCTTGTTAAAAAAGCAGGCAATGACACAGGGCGATAGCTCGATGGTTGCCAGATCCCCGTCGTTTTGGATTGTCACGCAGCCAAGCGGCTTGCTCCCATAACCCGGCCCACTCACATAAAAACAGACTTGGTCGTCTGCATAGGTGTCCAAACCGGGAGTGTCCACATTCCCACCTTGTTTGGTGAGTTCTGGGTTAAGGCACCATTCATTGTTGAAAAAGGCGGACTGCCGCAAATGTGCAGGCAGAAGATCAAGGCGTTGGTCCCCAATGAAAGCAGTCGTACGACGATATTGAATTTGAAGGGCATTCCTTGGAAGAAGCGTCTTCTCATCGGGGTTAGTAACGTCGGCTGGAGGCTGCGCCGCTAAGCCACTCGTTATATAGCCACATTGCAAGGTCATTGCTTCATACAGTGGTATTTGCCGCGCCAACCAACCACGGCTAACAGCATGAGTAAGTTCGCCTGACTCAATATCCTCAACCGTTAACTCATACCCGTAAGCTACTGTGTAGAAAACGGGATCCCCACTAAATTGCTGCGTAACGAGAGTGCAGTAAAACTTATCGCCTACTTGGGCAAGATAAGGAACCTTCGTTTTGACAATCCCATCCCCTTTGAAATCGTGCATATCTAAGGTAGGTGTATTTTGAAAAATTTTTTCTTTGAGAAAGTAAGGGGCGAGCTCTTTACCTTCGCTCGCTGGGTAAAACTCCATTAAAACTTCTTTCTCCAAAGAAGTGGCTGCTTGCCCATTTACTGTCCCGGTATAACTGATTACGAGCGTGTATTCCATAGCCTTCGTCATGTAAGGCAGAGGGATTTCAGTCTTTCCTTCGCCTGGCTCAGGGCTTGGATACACAATATCCTTGAACACCGGCCCAGGCGTTTCCCGTGTGCGGAACGTGACGGTAATGGGGTGATCCTCGTCCATCCGCGGGTCGAATTTCAGGTATGAACCCTTCATTCTGGAAGTAGCCACCGTTGCGTTCACTTCACTAGAAACCAACGGGCTGTTCACCTCCAGCGCCTTGGGCTTTGGCAGTTTAGGTTTTGGAGCTTCGACAGTCGTTGTAGAACCGTTCGGCGTTGCGGTTTTTTTAACCATGATAAGAACTCCGTGTTCAGGACTTATTACCCTCAGCCAGATCTGAGGCCGAAGGTCTCCCTCAAGTGAGCTCTTTTGACGGTTTCTCGCCTACTGTCAAAATTGACAGTTCAGACCAACGGCCCCCTCACAACCCCTCCAACTCTGCCATCAAATCACTCAACCGATCCACCTTCTCGGCACTGATCTCATTGGCCGCCAGCCCCTCGATATACTCAGCCAACTCCGCCACCGTGCTGCACTCGAACATCGCCCGCAGCGGCACATCCCGCTGCAAGGTCTTTTGCACCCACGAGGCAATCTGCGTGGCCAGCAACGAATGGCCGCCCAGCTCGAAGAAGTTGTCTTGCACCCCTACCCGCTCAACCTTCAGCACTTCGGCCCAGATCGCGGCCAAGGTGGTTTCCAGCTCGTTGCGCGGCGCCAGGTAGTCCTGGCTTTGCAACTGGCCGATCTCCAGGGCCGGCAGGGCCTTGCGGTCGAGTTTGCCGTTGGCGTTGAGCGGCAGGCGGTCAAGCCACAGCCAGTGCAGCGGCACCATGTATTCCGGCAGTTCGGCGCGCAGGCGTTGCTTGATGCGGTCCAGGCGTTCGCCTGGGTTAAGCACTGCATCCGCCGCCACCAGGTAGCCAACCAGGTGCTTGCCGTTGAC
>Ga0157369_10003834_pt1 | contig 17860 bp, 16 predicted proteins | sample C25metaG_FD_113461 | JGI IMG/M metagenome (GOLD analysis project Ga0157369, IMG submission 113461) | Corn rhizosphere microbial communities from Kellogg Biological Station, Michigan, USA - C2-5 metaG | ecosystem: Host-associated > Plants > Roots > Rhizosphere > Soil | place: USA: Michigan... | reverse complement strand
GCGAGCTCGACACGGTGCAGTCGGCGATCGCGTCGACGGGCGCCTGGGGTCCGGTGGTCTACGTCGGGCTGCACGTGCTGCTCACCCTCGTGCCCGTGTCGAAGAACCTGCTCTCCGGGGTGGCCGGTGCGCTGTTCGGCCTGGCCGGCGGCATCGCGATCTCCTGGGTCGCGTCGATGCTGAGCGCACTGGTCTGCTTCGCCATCGCGCGGCGGCTGGGGCGCGAGTCCGTCGCCGAGATGACCGGACCGCGGCTGGCCCGGGTGGAGGACGTCCTGCGCCACCAGGGCGTGGCCGCGGTGCTCGTGGCCCGGCTGACGCCGGTGCTGCCGTTCACCATCGTCAACTACGGCGCGGGCGTCAGCGCGGTGTCGCTGCGCGACTTCCTGGTGGGCACGGCGGTCGGCGTCGTGCCCGGCACCGTCGGGTACGCCGCGCTCGGCGCCTCCGCCAGCAGCAGCGCGGCCATCGTCGCCGCCTCGCTGCTGCTGGGTGCGGTGCTGTTCGTCGGCTCGCTGGTCGTCGGGCGGCGGATGGCGCGCCGGTCGGCCCCGTGAGCCCGGCGGCTCAGGAGTCGCGGTGGCGGCAGGCCCGCAGCGCAGCGGCCGCGACGGCATCCCGGCCGGCGGGCCTGGCGCCCCGGGTCCAGTCGGACTCGTCGAGGGCGTACATCACGCCGTAGGCCGCGGTGTCGCGCTGGATGCGCCACCCCTGCTCGAGCGCGCCGAGGTCGACGGTGTCGTAGCCGATCTCGTCGAGCGCGACGCGCACGACCTCCTTGGCGCCGGCGTCGTCACCGGCGATGGCGAGCGCGCTGCGGTCGTCGGCGCCGCTGGGCCTGGCGAGCACGGCCAGGTGTGCCGCGAGGATGTTGTTGAAGCCCTTGACGACCCTCGCGTCGGGCGCGAGCGCCTGCAGCAGCTCGGACGTCGTGGTCGACTCGTCCTCGAGCTCGGGCACCACGCCGTCGCGCTGCGGGTAGTAGTTCATCGTGTCGATGACGACCTTCCCGGCCAGCGCGGCGTGCGGCAGGTCGCCACGGGCGTGGAGCGGCACCGTCACCACGACGACGTCACCGGCACGGGCCGCCTCCTCGGCGGTCGCGGCGCGTGCGTGCGGCCCGAGCTCGTCGACGAGGTCGGTGAGCGTCTCCGGGCCACGACTGTTGCTCAGCACGACGTCGTGGCCGGCGTCGACCGCCAGTCGCGCGACGGTGCTGCCGATGTTGCCGCTTCCGATGAAGCCCCAGGTGGTCATGCGGGCGCCAACGCGGTCGGCTGCCGGTCGCATTCCCCCGCGCCCGGCGTCCGCCCCGACCTTCGACGGGACGCGTGACGGTGCCGGGCCGGGGTACGGCACGGTCATCGACCCCCCGAGCGAAGGAGACCTCCGTGACCCGGTTCGGCTTCACCCTGATGACCGAGCAGAACGGCCCCCGCGAGCTCGTCGACGCCGCGGTGCGCGCCGAGGACGCCGGCTTCGACCTGCTCGTGTCGAGCGACCACTACTCACCGTGGCTCACCGAGCAGGGGCACGCGCCGTACGCGTGGACGGTGCTCGGTGCGGTCGCCCACGCGACGAGCCGGGTCGACCTGATGACCTACGTGACCTGTCCGACGATGCGCTACCACCCGGCCGTCGTGGCGCAGAAGGCCGCGACCCTGCAGCTCCTGGCCGAGGGCCGGTTCACGCTGGGCCTGGGCAGCGGCGAGAACCTCAACGAGCACGTGGTGGGGGGCGGCTGGCCCGCCGTGGCGACCCGGCAGGAGATGCTCGTCGAGGCGATCCGGGTCATCCGCGAGCTGCACACCGGCGAGCTGGTGACCTTCCGCGGCGAGCACTTCGACGTCGACTCGGCCCGCATCTGGGACCTGCCCGAGCAGGGGGTCGACCTCGCGGTGGCGGTCAGCGGTGACGAGGGTCTCGAGCAGCTGGCTCCACTGGCCGACCACCTCATCGCCGTGCAGCCGGACAAGGACCTCATCGACGGCTGGAACGCGGTGTCGGACCGGGCGATCGGGTCGGGCTCTCGTGGCGTCGGGCAGATCCCGATCTGCTGGGACCCCTCCGTGGAGGCCGCGGTGGCGCGGGCGCACGAGCAGTTCCGCTGGTTCGCCGGCGGCTGGAAGGTCAACGCCGACCTGCCGACCCCGATGGGCTTCTCCGGCGCCAGCCAGTTCGTGCGGCCCGAGGACGTGGCGGAGTCCATCCCGTGCGGGCCCGACCTGGATGCCGTCGTCGAGGCGGTGCGTCCCTGGTGGGAGGCGGGCTTCACCGACGTGGCGCTCGTGCAGGTCGGCGGCGAGCACCAGCAGGCGTTCCTCGACGAGGCCGCCGGCCCACTGCTCGAGAAGCTGCGCGCGGCAGCACCGGCCGGAGCCGGACCCGCTGGTGGGTCAGTGGGCTGACGCGGCCCCGGCGCCCTTCGGGGTGCGCAGTCGCTTCACGAGGGTCACGAGGGCGACGACCAGGGCACCGACGACGAGGCCGATGACGGCCGACGCGAGGGTGTTGACGCACCAGCCGAGCGCCCCACCGCCGACGGCCTCCTCGGCGTGGTGCACCCAGTCGTAGAGGGTGTGCCAGCCGAGCTCGTCGACGCCGACGAGCAGGATGTGGCCCCCGACCCAGAGCATCGCGACGATGCCGATCGTCGACAGCGCCGAGAGCAGCTTCGGCATCCCGGAGACCATGCCCCGACCGACGGTGCGTGCGGTGCCCGACTCGCGACCGGCGAGGTGCAGCCCGATGTCGTCCATCTTCACGATCAGCCCGACCACGCCGTAGACGAGCACCGTGATGAGCACGGCGACGACCACCAGGATGACCGCCCGCGAGACGAACGGCTCGTCGGAGACCTCGTTGAGGGCGATGACCATGATCTCGGCGGACAGGATGAAGTCGGTGCGGATGGCGCCGGTGGTCACCCGCTTCTCGTGGTCAGGGTCACCCGCCTGGACCTCCTCCTCGGCGTGCTCGTGGCCGGCCACCTTCTCCCAGACCTTCTCCGCGCCCTCGTAGCAGAGGTACGTGCCGCCGAGCATGAGGATCGGGGTCAGCAGCCACGGCACGAACTGGCTGAGCAGGAGCGCGGCCGGCGTGATGATCAGCAGCTTGTTGCGCAGCGAGCCGAGCGCGATGCGCTTGATGATCGGCAGCTCGCGGTCGGGGGTCAGGCCCTGCACGTAGCGCGGCGTGACGGCGGTGTCGTCGACGACCACCCCGGCGGCCTTCGCGCTGGCCCGGCCCGCGGCAGCGGCGACGTCGTCGACGGACGCCGCGGCCAGCTTGGCCATCGCGGCGATGTCGTCGAGCAGCGCGACGAGCCCACCAGCCACAGCACCTTCTCCTCCGGTCGGGGTCAGCACGCCGGCTCACCGTTCGGCGGCCGACGTCGGCCCACGGTAACGCGGTTCGAGCGGCCGGCGGTTGCGCAGCCGCCGCCCCGACCCGGACAGTGGCACCGTGCAGCGCCACGAGATCAGCCACCTCGCCCACGCCCACCACCCCGTCGCGGCCCCGCTGTCCGACGCGTCGGTGGCCCGCCTGGTCGAGCGCCTCGACCCGCGTCCCGGCGGCCGGGTGCTCGACCTCGGGTGCGGCCAGGGCGCCTGGACCCGGGCCCTGCTGGGGCGCCGGACCGACCTCAGCGGTGTCGGCGTCGACCTGCACCCCGGAGCCGACCCCGACGAGCTCGCCTCGGCCCTCGGCGGGCGGGCCGTGCTCGAGCAGGCCGACGCGACCACCTGGCAGGGCGGCGTCTTCGACGCGGTGCTGGCCGTCGGCGTGAGCCACGTCTTCGGCGGCCCGGGCGGCACGCTGGATGCCGTGCGCCGTCACCTCGCGCCGGGTGGCCGGGTGCTGTTCGGCGACGCCGTCTGGGACACCCCGCCGACCGACGCCGCGCTGGTCGCGCTCGAGGCCACCGCCGACGAGTTCCCCGACCTGGCCGGCCTCGTCCGGCTGGCCGGCGAGCACGGTCACGAGGTGGTGCACGGGCACGTGAGCACCCTCGAGGAGTGGGACGAGTACGAGTGGTCGTGGACCGGTGCGCTGGCCGACTGGGCACTCGCACCGGGGCGAGACCCGGCCGACCGGGCCGAGGCCCTCCTGGCCGCCCGCTCGCACCGCGACGCCTGGCTGGGTGGCTACCGCGCGGTGCTGGGTTTCGCCACCCTCGTGCTCGTCGACGGCGGGGGCGCCGACGGCCCCGGGCTCAGCTGACGTCGGCGCGGCGTCGGGTCAGGAAGGCTCGTTCGGCCGGGTTCGTCGCCAGGTCGAGGGCGCGGTCGTAGGCCGCCGCCGCGGCGGCGTCACGCCCCAGCCGGCGCAGGAGGTCGGCCCGGGTCGCGTGGTACGGGTGGTAGCCCTCGAGGGGCAGGCCGTCGACCACCTCGAGGGCGGCCTCCGGGCCCTCGACCTCGGCGAGCGCCACCGCGCGGTTGAGGGCCACCACCGGGGTGGGCGTCGCGGCGTACAGCTGGTCGTAGAGAGCGAGCACCTGGCCCCAGTCGGTGTCGGCAGCGCTCGCGGCATCGGTGTGCACGGCGTTCACCGCCGCGAGCAGCTGGTAGTGGCCGGGACGGTTGCGGCGCAAGCACTCCCGCACCAGCCGGTGCCCCTCGTCGATCTTGGCGCGGTCCCACAGGGAGCGGTCCTGGCGGTCGAGCGTGATGAGCGAGCCGCCGGCATCCAGCCGTGCCGCGCGACGGGCATCGGTGAGCAGCATCAGGGCCAGCAGACCGGCGACCTCGGGCTCGTCGGGCATCAGCTCGCGCAGCACCCGGCCGAGCCGGATCGCCTCCGCGCACAGGTCGTCGCGGATGCCGTCGCCCCCCGAACCGGGCAGGTGGCCCTCGGTGAAGACGAGGTAGATGACAGCGAGCACCCCGCGCAGCCGAGCCGGCAGCTCGTGGTCGCGCGGCACCCGGTAGGGAATGTTCGCGGCGGCGATCTTGCGCTTGGCCCGGGTGATCCGCTGGGCCATGGTGCGCTCGGGCACGAGGAACGCGTTGGCGACCTCGGGCACGGTGAGGCCGCCGAGCAGCCGCAGGGTAAGCGCCACCTGCGCCTCGGGCGCCAGGGCCGGGTGGCAACAGGTGAAGAGCAGGCGCAGGCGCTCGTCGGTCACGGAGGTGACCGGGGCGCCGGGGTCCTCGGGCGCAGTGAGCATCTCGGCCTCCTCGTGGCGGGCCTGACGGGTCGACTCGCGACGCAGGCGGTCCAGGGCCTTGTTGCGCGCGGTGACGGTGAGCCAGCCGCCGGGGTTGGGCGGCACGCCCTCGGTGGGCCAGCGCCGCACGGCCTCGACGAAGGCCTCCTGGGCGCTCTCCTCGGCGAGGTCGAGGTCGCCGAACCGCCCGGCCAGGGCCGCCACGACCTTGCCGAACTCGGCGCGGAAGACGTCCTCGACCGGGCTGGCGGCCACCTGGGCCACTCGCCCTGGAAGGGCCGGACCTCGACCTTGCCCCGGCAGGCCTTCGACCCGCGGGCGGCCAGCGCCAGGGCCTCGTCGAGGTCGGCGGCCTCGACCACCCAGAAGCCCCCGATCTGCTCCTTGGACTCGCTGTAGGGGCCGTCGGTGGTGACCGGCTCGTCGCCGGTGCCGTCCACGACGGTGGCGGTGTTCGGGGAGTGCAGCCCGCCGGCGAACACCCAGTGGCCGCTCTCGCGGATCTCCTCGTTGAACTTCCCGGTGTCGGCGTAGGACTGCTCGCGCTCGACGGGGTCGGGGTAGATGTCCTCGGGGGTGGCGTCCTTGTCGTGCCACACGGACAGCAGGTACTGGGTCATGGCGGGCTCCTTCGCGTTCAGGTGTTCGGACTCGACCGTAGTGCCGTGTCCTCACCTTCTCCACGAACGGCAACCCCCGAGTGCGACAGGCCCGGGGCGGGAACTTCTCCAGGGTTGGGTGCTGAGACGGCTGCCGGGGCAGCCACCTCAGCACCCAACCCTGGAGGGCTCGCGGGCGTCAGCCCTTCTCGGCGCCGGCGTTGGCGCCCTGGGTGAAGTAGCGCTGGAAGGCGATGAACACCAGGGCCGTCGGGATGGTCATCAGCAGCGCGGCCGCCATCGAGATGGGGAACTGCTTGCCGGAGCCGAGACCTCCTGACGTCAGCTGGCCGACGCCACGGGTCAGCGTGAACAGAGCGGGCTTGTCGGTCGCGATGATGAAGTGCGCCAGCTCGTTCCACGACCCCTGAAAGCTCAGGATGGTCAAGGTGATGACGGCCGGGCGCGCCATCGGCAGCACGATGGACCAGAAGATCCGGAAGGTCCCGGCGCCGTCGATCCGCGCGGCCTCCTCCACGGAGGCGGGTATCGACTCGAAGAACTGCTTCATGATGAACACACCCGCCGCGTCCACGAGCAGCGGCACGATGAGCGCGGAGTAGGTGTTGTACATGCCGAGGGAGTTGAGCACGAGGAACTTCGGGATGAGCAGCACGATGCCGGGCACGGCCATCACCGCCAGTATCGCCGTGAAGACCGCGTCGCGCCCGCGGTACTTCAACCTGGCCAGGGAGTACCCCGCCAGCGAGTCCAGGAACACGCGCCCCAAGGTCACGCACACGGTGACGATCACCGAGTTCATGAACCACAGCGGGAAGTCGGTCTGCGCGATGCGGTGGAAGGCCGCCGTCGTGATGGGGTCGGGGATGAGGGCGAGCGGGTTGCTGACCGCATCCTGGTTGGTCTTGAACGAGGTCGAGAGCTGCACGACGAACGGGTAGATGTAGATCAGCGCGAAGACGAGCAGGGCCGCGTAGACCGCCACCTTCTTCATCGGGCTGCTGCGGGCCACGACCGAACCGCCGTCGCCGGAGGCGGGACGGACCAGCAGCGTCTCGGTCTCGATCGCCGCGCGGGCCCGGTCGGCCTGCGTGACGCGAGCGTCGGATGCGGGCTGGCTCATGCAGTCACCCCTCTCTTCGCCGCCCGTCGCTGGGCGCGCTCGGCCTTGCGCTGGGCCGCAACGTCCTTGTCGCGCAGCCAGTAGCGCTGGATGCTCGTGAGCACGAAGATCAGCATGAAGAGCAGGAACGCGATGGCGGCGCCCTGGCCCCACTGGTTCTGGGTGAAGGCCGCCGAGTACGACAGGTAGGCCGGCGTCAGCGTCGTCTTGGCCGGCCCGCCCTTGGTCATCACGTACATCTGGTCGAAGACCTGCCAGGTGCCGATGACGCCGAGGGTGATGACGAGCAGGATCGTCGGGCGCAGGTGCGGCAGGGTGACCGCTCGGAAGCGCTGCCACTTGTTCGCACCGTCGACCATCGCCGCCTCCTCGACCTCGGTGGGGAGGTCCTGGAGGCCGGCGATGAACATCAGCATGAAGGTGCCCGCGGTGGTCCAGACGACCTGGAGCATGATCGCGCTCATCGCGACGGACGGCCCGCTGAACCACTCCCACAGGGACAGGCTCATCACCTGGGTGTTCTCCAGCGCGGCGGGTGGGCTCCCCGAGCTCCACAGCCCGAGCCAGTCACCGACCAGGTGGATCAGGCCACGCGGGTCGGAGAACCAGGTCGGGCCGTCGATGCCGAAGATCGACAGGAACTTGTTGACCGCACCGGTGCCGGTGAACAGGAAGAGGAAGACGAGCGAGATCGCGACCGACGAGACGACCGACGGGAAGTAGAAGGCGGTGCGGAAGAAGGTGCGGCCCTTGAGGAAGCGCTGGTTGACGATGATCGCCAGGGTCAGCGCGAGCAGGGTCTGCAACGGCACCACGCCGATGACGTAGTAGAACGTGTTCCGCAGCGAGATCATGAAGTCCTGCCGGGAGAGCCCCTGCTCGGTGAGCAGGGCCGCGTAGTTCTGGGCGCCGACCAGGTTGACCCGCGACGAGAACGGGCTGCCGCGCCCGTTCCAGTCGGTGAACGAGACCCACAGGGCCATCACGATCGGGATCACGAGGAAGAGTCCCAGCACCACCAGCGTGGGGGTGACGAACAGCCACCCTGCCACCGACTGGCGCTGGCCCTCCCCCTTGCCGCGACGGCCCCGCCGCGGGGCCCGGCCGGTGCCGGGCTCCGCGGCCGTGTCGACGGCGCTCACTTCCCGAGCGCCGCGCTGGCGTTGGTGTCGAAGTTCTTGAGCACCTGCGGGATGTTGGCCCCGCCGAAGCTCTCGAGCTTTGAGTTGAGGTCGGCGACGACCTGCTCCATGCCGGCCGCGTTGATCGGGCCGTGGCCGTACTCACCACCGGCGATGAACGGGGCGTCTTCGGGGAACTTGCTCTTGTACTGGTCGGCGGCCGACTGGCGGCTCGGCATCACGCCGAAGGCGTCGGCGAACTTCATCTGCTGGTCGACCGTGCTCAGCGACTTGACGAGGTCGACGGCCTGCGCCTGCGCCTTGGAGTCGGCGGCGACGCCCCAGCACTGGGTGAACTGAAGGGTGCCCTTGCCCTTGGGGCCGGCCGGCAGCTCGACGGTCTTGTAGTTGACCTTGGGGTAGTCGTTCTTCATGGCGCCCTTGATCCAGTTGCCCTCGACCGCCATCGCGGCCTTGCCGGTGCCGAACGCCTCGCCGCCCCACCCGGAGTCGAGCTGGTTCGACATCTTGAAGTTGCCCGCCTTGACGTTCTTCTGCACCCACTCCAGGGCCTGGGTGACCTCCGGGGTACTGGCCGTGGGCGCCGTGCCGTCGGCGTTGAGCCACCACCCGCCGTTCTGCACGATGAACGCGCCGAGCCGGTCGATGCCGACGCCGATGCCCAGGCCCACCTGGTCCTTGGTCGTGAGCTTCTTCGACACGGCCTCGAGCTGGTCCCACGTCGTGGGGACGTCGGCGTCGGTCAGGCCCGCCTTCTTCCACGAGTCGGTGTTGATCTGCAGGGCGAGGGTCGAGAAGTCCTTCGGGATGCAGTACTGCTTGCCGTCGTAGATGAAGGTCTTGCGCAGCGGCTCGTAGAAGTCGTTGTTGTCGCTGACCTGGTCGGCGTAGGCGTAGAGGCTGCCGTTCTTCGCGTTGTCGGCGAAGCGGGAGGCGTCCATGTAGAACACGTCGGCCGGGCTGCCGCTGGCGAAGCCCTGGGCGAGCTGCTGGTTCATGTCGCTGGCCACCGTGACCTCGACGGTGTTACCGGTCTTCTTCGCCCAGGCGTCCGCGGCGGCCTTGACGGCGTTGGTCTCGGCGTCGCCGGAGCTGGCGATGAGCATCTTCAGGGCGGCAGGGCCCTTGGCGGAGGCCGGGGCGGTCGAGGTGCTCTCGTCCTTGAACCCGCCTCCGCCGCACGCGGAGACGAGCAGGGCGCCGCCGAGGACGACGGCGAGGGTCGCGGTGCGACGGGTGCGGTTCATGAGGACTCCTTTGTCGGTCATGGCAGGGCGGTCAGGGTCGCTGGCGGGTACGGCGGCCGATGGTGCTGTCCTGGGCGGTGTGCTCAGGCCCGGGCCCGAGACGGCGGCGTGACGGGGCACGTCGAGGATCGGCACCGCAGCTCCCCCAGGTCATCGTCGTCCTCCCGCACGTGGACCGTTGGACCGCGACCTACCCGTGATCCGGGGGACCAAACCGACGCGAACACACTGGTCCGCCCCGAGCGCCTCGCTGGAACCGTCAGCGCGTGCGGGGCTCCCCGCCCGCAGCGGAGGGCCAGCGGCGGATCTCGAGGATGCCGGTGTCGGCGACCTCGCTGGCCACCTCGGCCAGCTTGCGGTTGGAGTCCTGGCTCGCCACCCGCAACACCGCGAAGGCCTGCTCGCGGTCGAGCTTGTGGCGATGCATCAGGATGCCCATCGCGACCCCGATCTCGCGGTTGCTCTCCATCGCCTTGAGCAGGTTCGCCGCCTTGTCGCGCGCCAGCTGGGCCGTCACGAGCAGGGAGCCGTGGGTCGCCAGCACCAGCCCCGCGCCGACGGCCCTGTCGTCGAACGCGTCCAGCCGGTCGGAGTAGACGTTCAGCGCCGCGACGGCACCGGAGTCGTCGAGCAGGGTGAGCCGGTAGGCGAGCACGCTGCGCAGGCCGAGCTCGGTGCTCACCCGCTTGCCCCACAGGGACCACCGCTCGTCGCAGGCGACGTCCTCGGTGACGTAGACGTTGTCGTCGAGGATGGCGTCGACGCACGGGCCGCTGCCGATCTCGTACTGGAGGGCGTCGGCCCGCCGCGACTGGTCGTCGGTGCTGGCGGCGGTGCTGAACCGCCCGGCCCGCAGCACCGTGACACTCACGGTGCTGGCGGCGGCGAGCTGCTCCAGCGTGGCGTGCACCAGCTCGTCCAGGGGCGGCCGCGAGCCGGTCTCGGACGCTCGCCCGGCCACCGCGTGCAGGGCCTCGGCGATGGCGAGCAGGTCGGTCGACCCGTCGACGGGAGCGCGCCCGGGCGCGGTGTCGGCACTGGGGTGGTCCACGGCATCCTCCTCGACGGCCCGGGGTGTGGGAGTGGCTCGGGCGTGGCAGCCAGTATGCGCGCCGGGTCAGCGACCGGGGGGTGGCGGCATCCCGGCATCGCGGGGGCGGGCGATCTCGCCGCACACCTCGTCAGCCGAGAAGTACTGACGGGCCCGGTGCAGGGCCGCCACGCGCCACAGCAGCCGGGAGCTCTCGTGCCGGGCTGCGAGCAGCGCCAGGACGTCGTCCCGGCGGGTCGGGAACGGGTGCCGTGCCAGCACCTCGCGCAGCCGGGCGAGGTCGCGGTCGAGATCGGTGCCGATGGCGTCGTCGATGCTCATGTCCCCCGCTCCTGGTCCCTCCTACGCCTGCCCCCAGCAGCGCGTCCTCGACCAGCGTCCTACCCGAACGGGCGACCTGACAAACGAGCCGTTCGTAAACCCCCGGGACGCGCCGACCCGTTGTTACCGTCGAATCCGTTCCCGGGGGGAGACCCCCATTTCGGGACCTGGTCCGACAGTGGCGCCACCCTCTTCCTGGACAGGACGGGACATGGCCCACGCCACCGCTGCCGTGATTGCCACCCACGACCCCCGCCGACCCGGCGACCTCGACGACACCATCGACGCCCTCGCCGCGCAGCGGGTGTCCACGACCGACGACGGACAGCGTGCGGCGCTGACCGAGCAGATGGTGGTGGCCGCCGTGCCGCTCGCCGACGCGATCGCCCTGCGCTACCAGGGCCGCGGCATCGAGACCGACGACCTGCTGCAGGTGGCCCGCACCGCTCTGGTCAAGGCGGTGCACCGCTACCGGCCGGGGGCCGGCGCCGGGTTCGCCGCGTACGCGTCGCCGACCGTCTCCGGTGAGGTGAAGCGGTGGTTCCGCGACCAGGGCTGGGCGGTACGTCCCCCGCGACGGATCCAGGAGCTGCGCGCCGGGCTGGTCGTCGAGGAGGAGCGGCTGCGGCACGCGCTGCGCCGTGACCCGCTCGACGGCGAGGTGGCTCGGGTGCTCGGCGTGACCGCGGCCGACGTGGCCGAGGCCCGGGCCTGCTCGGCCGGCTACCACGCCACCTCGCTCGACGCCCTCACCGCCGCCGGCACCAGCCTGGCCGACCGGCTGCTCGTCGACCCGGGCCACGCGGGCGCGCACGAGGTGCGCGACGTGCTGCGCCGCTCGATCGCGTGCCTGAGCGAGCGCCAGCGCCTCGTGCTGCACCTGCGCTTCGTCGAGGAGCTGACCCAGAGCGAGATCGGCGAGCACATCGGGGTCAGCCAGATGCAGGTCTCGCGGATCCTGCGCGGCATCCTGGACCGGCTGCGCGCCGACCTGCTGGGCGACGACCTGGTGGCCGACGGGTCCGCCGCCTGAGCGCCCGGGGCGGCCCACCGCATCCGAATCCGGCCCGGTTCCGAGCCGCGGACGGTACGGTCCGCCCATGCGCCTCGTTCGCCGCACCGCCGCGGTGGTCCTCGTCCTGCTGGTGGCTGCGGTCGTCGGCGGGTACTTCTACGCCCGACCGTTGCTGAAGACGGGCACCGGCTACGCCGCGCACAACTCCTGTGCCGTGACGCTCCTCGCCGACCGGGACGACCCGGACTCCGACCTGCCGGACAACCCGCTGGTGCCGTTCCTGACCGGCTACGTCAACGAGGCCGGGGGCTCGAGCACCTCGCAGATCCTGTTCGCGCTGTCGACCCAGAAGGCCTGGTTCACCCGCGGCTTCGGGTGCACGCTGGCCACCGAGCGCCCCAACCTGGGCGAGGCCACCAAGGTCGTGGCCGACACCAACCCGTTGTCCGAGGCCCCGGCACCCGAGCCGAACGAGCAGGTCGACGCTGCCATCGGGCGCGCCTTCGGTGACGAGCTGTCGGCAGCGGCCGCCGCGACGCTGGGCACACGCGGCATCGTGGTGCTGCGCGACGGCCAGCTGATCGGTGAGCGCTACGCCGAGGGCTTCGAGTCGACCACCCCGCAGCTCGGCTGGTCGATGGGCAAGAGCGTGACCAGCCTGATGCTCGGCCGGATGGTGCTCCAGAAACGGATCGCGGTCGACGACACCGGGCTGCGCCCGGAGTGGACCGACGCGCGCAAGGACATCAACGTCGACCAGCTGCTGCGGATGACGAGCGGCCTCACCTGGGACGAGACCTACGCCCTGGGCACGCCGATCACCCAGATGCTCTACGCGGAGCCGGACATGGCCGCCTACGCCGCGAGCCGGCCGCTGGCGCACCAGCCCGGCACCTACCAGCAGTACTCGAGCGGTTCGACCAACGTCCTGTGCGGGGTGCTCACCGACCTCGCCGACACCCCGGACGCCGACCTGCCCCGCCAGCAGCTCTTCGCCCCCCTCGGCCTCACCTCGGCGATCTGGGAGCCCGACGCCTCCGGCACGCCGGTGTGCAGCTCGTACCTGTGGGCGACCCCGCGGGACTGGGCCACCATCGGCGAGTTCGCGCTCAAGGACGGCGTCTGGGCCGGCGAGCGGCTGCTGCCCGAGGGCTGGATGAAGCAGACGACCACGGCCACCCCGGTCGCCACCAGCGAGGAGAAGGGCTACGCCGGGGGCTGGTGGGTCAACCTGCAGGCCGACGGCACCCTGGTCGACCCGACCCTGCCGGCCGACGCCTACTGGGCCAACGGGCACGACGGGCAGCGGCTCTACGTCGTGCCGTCGGCCGGGCTGGTCGTCGCGCGGCTCGGCTTCAGCCCCGACGTCGACTCCCAGGACCTGCACACCTCGCAGCTCGTCGCCGAGCTGGTCGCCCAGACCGCGAAGAAGTAACGGCGGCCGGCCGGGCTCAGCGCCGGCCATGCCCGGACGGGCCTGGCCGCGCCCTGCGCGGTCAGAGCGAGGCGGTGACGGTGGCCTTCGTGGCGTCGGCCACGTCGCCGAACAGCGGGACGCAGGAGACGTCGACGGTCGCCCCGGACGCGCCCGACGGTGCCGTGCAGACCGTCTCGACCTGGTCGCCGTTCGCGTCGGGGAACGACATCGTGAACAGCACCGGGAAGTTGTCGCCGGAGGTGAGGTGGGCCCGCATCCCGGTGATCTGCACCATGGCGATGCCGCCCTGCGGCTCCAGCACCCACCCCGACTCGATGGTGGCGCGCGGCAGCTCGAAGCCGCCACCGACGGTGACGTCGATCGAGTCGCCCAGGCCCTGGGTGGGCAGGTCGGACGGGACGTCGGTGGGCAGGCCGGACGGGAAGGTCTCGCTGATCGTGTCGGAGGCCTTGTTGAAGACGTAGATGCCCCCGACGATCGCGGCGCCGAGCACGAGCACCCCGATCAGCGCGGCGATCAGGCAGCCCTTGGCCACGGCGTTGCCCTGGCGCGGCGGGGGTGCGTACTGGCCGGGCGCCCCGTAGCCCGCCTGCGGGTAGCCGGTCTGCGGGTAGCCGGCGGCCGGGTAGGTGTAGTCCTGGGGGCCCTGGTCGGGCGTCGGCGCGTAGTACCCGGGCTGAGCGGGCGCCGTGGGCGCGGCCGGTGCGGGGATCGCCTGGGTGTGCTCGACGTCGAGCGCCTGGGTCTCGTCGACCGAGGGAGCCCACGAGGGCGGCGGCGGCGGGGCGGTGGGGTCGTCCGGCAGCGGCGCCCGGAACTCCTCGGTCCACGCCGTGCCGTCCCAGTACCGCTCCTGACCGTCCGGCTGCAGGTGCCATCCCGGTGGTGCCGACATCTGGCCCTCCTGACGTGGTGCGGTGAGCGCAGCGTAGCGCCCGCCGCTGCGGGCTCGAGGACGGCCAGCTCGGGCTCGGTCAGCATCCGTGACCGGATGATGAAGCGCACGCCCTCGGGTGCCTCGACGGAGAACCCGGCCCCGCGGCCCGGAACATCGGCGGGCCGTGGATGCCGGTGAGGCGGCGCACGAGGGCGGCCGCCTCACCGGTCACGTCGACCCGGGTGGGGGTCAGGTGGGTCATCGGCTCAGAAGAAGCCCAGGGCGTTCGGGCTGTAGCTGACGAGGAGGTTCTTCGTCTGCTGGTAGTGCTCGAGCATCATCTTGTGGGTCTCGCGCCCGATGCCGCTCTGCTTGTAGCCGCCGAAGGCCGCGTGGGCGGGGTAGGCGTGGTAGTTGTTCGTCCACACCCGGCCGGCCTTGATCTCGCGGCCGGCCCGGTAGGCCCGGTTCCCGTCGCGCGACCAGACGCCGGCACCGAGGCCGTAGAGCGTGTCGTTGGCGATCTTCAGGGCGTCGGCCTCGTCGGAGAACCGGGTGACCGAGACGACCGGGCCGAAGATCTCCTCCTGGAAGATCCGCATGCTGTTGTCGCCCTCGAACACGGTCGGCTGCACGTAGTAGCCGCCCGAGAGCTCGCCGCCGAGGTCGGCACGGGCGCCGCCGATGAGCACCTTGGCGCCCTCCTGCTTGCCGATGTCGATGTAGGACAGGATCTTCTCGAGCTGGTCGTTGCTCGCCTGGGCGCCGATCATGGTCTCGGTGTCGAGCGGGTGGCCCTGCTTGATCGCCGCGACGCGGACGAGCGCGTCGCCGAGGAACTCGTCGTAGATCGAGTCCTGGATGATCGCGCGGCTGGGGCAGGTGCACACCTCGCCCTGGTTGAGGGCGAACATCGTGAAACCCTCGAGTGCCTTGTCGTAGAACGCGTCCCGCTGGCTCGCGACGTCCTCGAAGAAGATGTTCGGGCTCTTGCCGCCGAGCTCGAGCGTGACCGGGATGAGGTTCTGGCTCGCGTACTGCATGATCAGGCGGCCGGTCGTGGTCTCGCCGGTGAAGGCGATCTTGGCGATGCGCGGGCTCGACGCCAGCGGCTTGCCGGCCTCGACGCCGAACCCGTTGACGATGTTGAGCACGCCGTCGGGCAGCAGGTCGCCGACCAGCTCGATGAGCTTGAGGATGGACCACGGGGTCTGCTCGGCCGGCTTGAGGACGACGCAGTTGCCGGCGGCGATGGCCGGGGCCAGCTTCCACACGGCCATCAGGATCGGGAAGTTCCAGGGGATGATCAGGCCGACCACGCCCAGCGGCTCGTGGATGTGGTACGCCACGGTGTCCTCGTCGATCTCGCCGATCGAGCCCTCCTGGGCCCGGATCGCACCCGCGAAGTAGCGGAAGTGGTCGACGGCCAGGGCCAGGTCTGCGGCGATGCTCTCGCGGATCGGCTTGCCGTTGTCCCAGGTCTCGGCGATGGCGAGGTCGGTGAGGTTGGCCTCCATCCGGTCGGCGATCTTGAGCAGGATTCCGGACCGGTCGGTCGCGGAGGTCTTGCCCCACGCCTCGGCGGCGCCGTGGCCGGCATCCAGGGCCAGCTCGATGTCCTCGGCGGTGGAGCGGGCGATCTCGCAGAAGACCTGCCCGGTCACCGGGGTCACGTTCTCGAAGTAGCGGCCCTGCACGGGGGCGACCCACTGGCCACCGATCCAGTTGTCGTAGCGGCTCTTGACGGTGACGGTGCTGCCGTCGGAACCGGGGGAGGGAAACAACGTCATTGTCGATCTCCTGTGATCTCTCGTCCCGTCCGGCGACGGGTTGCCCGGAGGTTAGGCAACGTGACGTTGCAACCACGCTGCATCCGGTCGCGGGGAGCGTGGTCACCTTGGCGGCGTGTGCCGGGTCGAGGAGTACCGCACGCAGCTGGGGGTGCTCGACACCGCACGGTGGCCGCAGTTCCTGACCGGACACTCGGGGCTGCCCGGGACGCGGGGCAACATCGAGCTGGGCGGGGGGTCGCTGAGGAGGCGGATGCCGCCACCCTCGACGCGCTCGTCGCCACCGGCGACGAGTACCTGGTGTTCTGCGGCGTCATCCTCGGCGACACCGACCTAGGGCTCATGAGTCGCGTGGGTCGTGCGCGAGAAGCGGAAGGCCAGGCTGGCGAGGCTGCTCTGACGTCGAGCCGAGGGGCTCCGGTCAGTCGTCGTCGAGGCAGAGGCAGAACGGGTGGCCGGCGGGGTCGAGCATGACCCGCACGTTGTCCTGCGGCTGGTGGGTGGCCAGGGTGGCACCGAGCGCCACCGCCTCGTCGACCGCCTCGTCGAGGTCGCCGACCTGGAAGTCGAAGTGCATCATCGGGCGCTGCTGCCCGTCCTCCGGCGGCCACACCGGCGGCTGGTAGTCGGTGGCCTGCTGGAACACCACGTTGACCGCGGCGTCGCGGGAGGTGGCCAGCACGGTCGTGCCCGGCTCCTCGTACACGACCGGCCAGCCGATCAGGTCGGAGTAGAAGCGGGCGAGCGCGGCCGGGTCGGGCGCCTCGAGCGCCGGCCCCCACCACATCCCCTGGGTTCGTGATCGCATCGAGCCAGCCTGCCGCACGCCACCGACACCGTCCAGACGTCGTGCGGCGGCTCAGGCGCCGCGGCCGCGCGAGCCCGTCGAGCAGTGGCTCAGGCGAGGCGTTCGGTGAGCGTCACGCTCACGGTGTCACCGGCATCCTTGCCGATCGTGCGGCGCACGTCGGCCGTGACCGGCAGCTTGTGCCGGCCGTCGCCGAGCGCCATGAAGGAGGTGCGCACTGCCACGCCGTCGATCGTGGCGGCCACCTTGACCAGCCCGCGGGTCCCGAAGAACTCGGCGGACCGCGGCCAGACCACGTAGGTCCAGCCACCCTTGGCCGGGCTCTGCTCGAGCACCGCCTCGAAGGTCACGTCGAGGGGACCCACCCCCGCCCCGCCCGTCACTTCGGCCCGATCGCCGCGTCGATCAGCGCGGCCTTGTCGGCCGACCAGTTCGGCGGCTCGGTGACGGCGGCCCAGGCCTCCATGTTGGCGTGGGCCGAGTACATGTGCCCGTACCCGGTGGGCACGTCCCCGGCGCCCGGCATGTCGAGCAGCACCTGCCACATCGTCACCAGCGGGACCCAGCCCATGGTGGGCGAGACGTCCGGGCCGCGCTGGCCGTCGGCGAGCCACTCCGGTCGGTCGAACGCCAGGTCGCTCGAGAAGAAGACCACGGGGTCGGACGCGTGCTGCAGGTAGGCGACCCGGGTGGGCCCCCAGGCGCCGGTGACCGGCTGCAGCGCGCTCTGCTCGTCGGTGAACCGCACCGTGCGCCCCTTCTCGTAGACGGGCAGGGATGCCGGTGAGCCGGCATCGCGGGCGGTCTCGAGCCGGCCGTGCATCTCGTTGACGAACGGCGGCCCGACCATCAGGGCCCCGTCGACCGGCTCGTTGACGATGTTGACCGAGGTGAGCACGCTCTCGACGCCCATCGAGCCGAGCGAGAGCCCGTACAGGTACAGCTCGGGTCGCTCGCCGGCGGGCAGCGTCGCCCAGTACTGGCGCACCGTCTCGAAGACGGTGCCGGAGGTGTCGACGACGGCCTCCTGGTCGGCGAGCACCGAGATCCAGCTGGGCAGGTACGAGTACTGCACGCCGGCGATGGCGGTGTCGCCGTTCCACAGGTACTCGAGCGGGTCGGTGCCGCGGCTGTCGAGGAAGCCCATGCCGGTGGTGGTCGCCACGACGAGCACCTTGCGGTCGAAGGCTCTGGTTCGCTTGAGCTCGGCGAGCACCAGGTCGGCCCGCTCCTGCACCGTGTCGGCACTCTGCAG
>Ga0157369_10003833_pt1 | contig 17861 bp, 16 predicted proteins | sample C25metaG_FD_113461 | JGI IMG/M metagenome (GOLD analysis project Ga0157369, IMG submission 113461) | Corn rhizosphere microbial communities from Kellogg Biological Station, Michigan, USA - C2-5 metaG | ecosystem: Host-associated > Plants > Roots > Rhizosphere > Soil | place: USA: Michigan... | reverse complement strand
TGCGGTACGGAATGAACGAGCTCCTTTCATTTGTGGTCGATGCCGCGCTCACCACCTGAATCTGGGCAAGCCGGCCCGGATTGTTCACCGGCAGGTCGCGCAGCAGCAGCCCGTAAAGCAGCGCAAAAATCGCGGTGTTTGCGCCGATCCCCAGCGCCAGCGTCAGAATTGCCGCGATGCAAAATATCGGGCTTTGGCGTATCGCCCGGATTCCGAAAACAAAGTCCTTGTACAATCCTTCCAACATCACGATGACCTCCTGATCGCGCACTCTCTCAATAATCTCGGGCGTGCGGCCCAGCCGCAGATGCGCTCGGCGTCTGGCCTCGTCTCTTGGCATTCCACGAGCGGCATTCTCTTCCGCCTGCAAGTCCAGATGGACACGCAACTCATCTTCGAGATCCGCATCGCGGCGAAAACGCCTGAATTTCATGGCGTCTCTCCGGGAATTACATCCAGAAGCCGAATGGCGCTCGCCGTATGTTTCCAATGGATGACGACGAATGGCGCGCTCTGTCCATCGAAATAAAGATCCTGCCGCAAAAAGCACCAGGGCTCGGGCCCTGGCGCTGCCGGTCCAGTGCCTTCGTATCCGAACGCCTGAATATCGCTGACCACGCCATCCACTAGGCTCAGGGTTCGCTCAAAAGGCGGACGGTCGCCGAGACGCCCGTCCCGGTCGATTGTGCGGACACATTCGCGTAGCCGGGCGTGCGGCCGGATGTGATAGCGCACGATGGCCAGCGAACCGTGGAAATTCGTGAGACAGTCCCGTCCAGCTTCTCCCTGGGCCGAAAGGCAAAACGAGCGATTCGTCCGGCGCTCGTCGAACCAGAAGCCGCTGCTGGCATACCGGTCGTAGAACTCCACGCTCATTCTCACATCGCAACCCGCGACGCTGAAATGATATATCGTCTCCGCCTGCTTGAGCTTCTGAGCGCTCGAAAGAGCCGCACCGCATAGGAAGGATCTTCTATCCATCTGCCTGCCGCTACATGCACCCAAACCGCCAAACCCTTTGTATTGATATCAGCCGGATTCACTTGATCCGCAATTCCGTTTGCGGGATTCTCGTTGTCCATTCCCGCACAAATAGTAGTTTGTCTACCTGTTAGGATCCTACCATCTAATTTGCTAGTCTGGTGACGATGCCGAAGCTCGATCTATTGCAGGGAACCCTCGACATGATGGTGATGCGCACGCTCAAGGCCGGCCCCGCGAACGGCTATGAAATCGCGAAGGCCATCGAACGGATGTCGGACGACGTGCTCCAGGTAGACCACGGTTCGTTGTATCCAGCCCTGCATCGCCTGGAAAAAGGTGGAATCCTAGTCGGCAAATGGGAAATTTCCGCGACTAACCGCCGCGCGCGTTTCTACCGTCTGACGGCGGCAGGGCGGAAGCGGTTAGCCCAAGAACAATCCAATTGGGAGCAAATGGCCGCGGCCATCACTCGGGTCATGCGGCCTGCTTGAGGCCAAAAGGCGAAGAAACAGCGTTTTTTACGAAACGAAATGGCTGGGCTCGTCGCCAGGCTACCCGCCTCCTTCCGATCGCTCGACCAAATTTATTCCGACCGTCGTCGTTTCTTTTGTTGAGTATGCGGCCCAGCGGGCGAGAACGACCGGGCGCGTTCCTGTAAGCCGCTGAAAATAAGAGAGAAATTCTTTTATGAAAGGCGGCCGGAAGATGGAGGTGCATTTCTAGCCATAGGCCGGGCAGCCATTTGCCGCACGACAGCCAGGAATGCAGCTCCCGGTACCAATTTGGCCTTCAAGTCTTCTTCAAAGGTCACAAATGAGTACACACGATCGTTCCCGCTCAAAAAATCGTCCACTGGAAAAGACTTCAACCAAAATGCATCGATCCGGAGGAAAGATATCCGCAGCCGGCGGAATTCCCACTGCTCTTTCAGCCTGTCATGCTCCTCTCGGATCATGATAGAAGCTTTCAAGGCTTCATCAATCGGGATCCCGCGGGTCAGGCTGGTTTCCATCTCGTCCTCCGGCACGTCCGGTTCCATAGGCACCTCGCCGGCGACTGCGGCCCCTTTTGCATCTGTCGTGAGAAACTGCCAGCCGAGCAGCTTGGTTTGTAAAGGGCCGCCGGCGGTCTTCTTTAACTCCGAAAGGGACGTGGCATAAAGAGGGAGAGAGAAGTGGAGCTTCCGCAAGTGATCGGGGACACCCAACCCTTCAAAAAATGTGCGCTTCGCCGCATCGGGAGGAGGTATCTCTATCAAGGCCACAATGGTCACACTTTCAATCGATATGTAAACTGCCACTCTCCGCCCTCAAGGTTGTAGTTGGAGACCACACGGTTGTATGGCTGGGGGCCGCTGCCGAAGAGAGGATCTTTGACGTAAAGGTATTGTTTGCCGCTCGACTCGTGGTAGCCGGAGATTACGGTGAAATGTCCAATCGCATCCTCGTTCCACTGAATGTAAATACATACCGGCAGTTCATTGTCTATTTGCGTCTGAATCCTTGCGAACGTCATGGGCCCTCCGCCTTCCGGATTCGGGTTTGCGCCGGTGTCTGCTGCGAGATGACCCACATAACCCAGGGCTTGTTCCAAGCGGCCCGGCTTATCGCATTTTTTAAGAACGCCGCCCGACTTGGTACAGCAAGGGCCTGTAATATTAGGCAGGAGTGCCCTCGCAAGCCCGCACTGCCGCACGTTTGACGTTGGGTGGAAGTGGCATTTGACACTAACGGCCACCGCGATCCAACACAATTCGTCTCCCTGTTGGTCCTGCTCAATGAAATCGATCTGGGGGTCAAAATCCATCGACATAATGCGCCACTCTCCCGGTTTCACTTTGCTGCCTATCGTCTTCACACGCCACGCCCAAGGTGAGACCCGTCACATGGCTGCTCGACGCAAGAGCTGCCTTGCGACCACGAGCGCGGGTCGTCCCTAGTCTGTTATTAGTGCGTGTGCTGCTATTATTTCTTCTTTTTAGCGGGACCTCTTGCGACCGGCGCACCGCCGATACGGGTCTTGGCCAGAGCATCAAAATTCTTTGAAAGCTCCTTGAGTTGCATGGCGATCTTTTTAAAGATTGCTTTAGATGCGCCTCCGCCCCCGACCGGCCCCGTACCACCATCGCCACCAACGGGTCCTGTACCGCCGCCGCCGAGGGGCCCCACATTTTTTGTCTTCTTCACTGCAGTCTCCTTTATCTGACGTTGAACGTCGCTAACAACTGTAAGAAGCGAGGATCGCTCCGTAAGTCCGCCAAGTCCGGCCACCGGGCGATGTCCATCAATTGCTGGCGGGACGAGCGCTTCAAAACAGCAAGGCTAGCCTCCCGTTTACCCAAGGCTTGGTAGGTCAGAATCGCGCTCCACCGCGTTTCGGCGTCGTCGGGCGCCAGACTCAGGGCCTGTGTGGTTTCCGATTCCGCTCGGACTCGGTCACCGAGGGCCGCGGCGAAATACCCGCGAATAGAGCGTACGTACCCGTTACGCGGGTCTCGAGCGATCTCCGCTTCGGCGATTTCCACGCCGCGGGTATTGGCCTCGCTGGATTCCGCAGGCCGGCTCGTTCTGCGATAAGCGATCCCGAGATACATCCATGACAAATAGCTCGCCGGGTTGCGGCGTAGAGCGCGAGACAAGTACGCGATTGCTTCGTCATCCCGCGCCTGGTACATCAATGCCACTCCAAGTGAATGAAGTGGATTCGGTGTCTCATCGACAGCTGCGGCGAGGCGCAGTTGCTTCTCGGCCTCGACGTACTCCCCCAAATCCAGGTATGTCGAACCGAGTGCAAAGCGTGCATTCGGCTCTCGGGGTGCAAGATCTACGGCCTTTTTGAACGGCACAAGGGCGCGGGTATAATCGCCCCGATTAAAGTGGTAGGCGCCCAACTCTACGTGTGCCCGGTAGTAATCCGGTTGCAGCGAGACGGCGGTCTGAAACGCCGCAAGAGCCTCTTCCTTCTGATTGTTCCGTTCATAAACCTGGCCGAGCCTGCGATAGTTTTCTGCATCCGTCGGCTCCAACTCAATGGCTCGACGATACGCAGCGGCGGCCTGCTCGTAGTAGCCGCCGTTCGCCAAGTGCAGCCCCGCCACACGATGCACCTGAGGCAGATCCAGATTGCGGCATTCCGCTTGTCTCGCCGACTCAGCCGACCGGTCGATCCAGACATGCTGCTTGGTGAGGAAATACTGGAACCACTGCGCTTCGGCAAGTCCGGCATAGGTCAGCGCGGAGTCCGGATCCGCGTGGATAGCGCGTTCAAACGAAGCGAGCGCCGCAGGGACCGTGCTATCACGTCGCAAATAGGCGAGGCCGGCTTCGTAATCCCGACGCGCGGCGGCGTTAACGGTCAGTCCGGCGGCAAGCGGTGGAAGATGGAAGGCGTCCGTTACCATGCTCACCAATGCCCCTGAAATGTAGCGCTCTTGGGCGGCGTCGCAGGTCGCCTCCCATTCCTTGACATCTACGGTCGAGCGAGCGTCGGTCAGGAAGGCTAGCAGTTTCACTTTGTCCTGTTCCTTTTCGATGGTGGCGCGCAGTACATGAGTGGCCCCCAGCGCTGCGCTTGCCTTTTCAATCGAGTTCGCGTGCTTCTGCGTCACGTTGTCTAGGGAGGTCACTTCGAAGTGTGTATGTTTATCACTCTTGATCCGACCCACACGATCCGTGACGTCGCGTAGCAACTTCTCTTTTAGAGGCTCTGCAACTCCGCCAGCTTCGAACGGAAGCACCGCCAATCGGACGCTTTCCCTTGGTGTAAGAGCGCCAAAATGAGCTACTATTCCCGAGCCGGCCGCGAGCAGAAGGGTAGCCGCTATTCCCAAAACCCATCTGCGCGAGCGGGATGGGCCCAGCGCTCTACTCACTTCTCCGGCACTTGAAAACCTCTGTGTGGGATCCGGATCGAGGCAGCGCGCGAGCACGCGATTCCACTTTCTATTTTCGGTCGTCGGTATTTGCTTGCGGTGCTCTTCCAGCGGGAGCGTGGAAGCAGCCGTTCCCAGATCCCCGGGTTTCACTCCTGAAAATAGCTCGCACAGAATGACTCCCAGCGCATAGATATCGGATGCGACAGAAGGCTTCGCCCCCTGCCATAACTCGGGAGCCATGTAATCCGGCGTCCCGCCGACAATTTCGTCCGGTGTCTCCGGCCTGCGGGCCAGGCCAAAGTCGGTGATAACGGCGCGCACAGATCCATCCGGCCAGCCAGCCAGAATCACGTTGTTGCCCTTGAGGTCGCCGTGAATCACTCGGTTGCGATGAGCTTCCGCTAACCCCGCGCAGAGTTGCTGGGCGATCGTGTGCGCCTTCACCTTGGACAGAGCGACCTGGCGCAGCCGTTCCGCCAGCGTTTCTCCTTCCAGGAACTCCATGACGATGAAGTCCATATCGCCGTGTGGCGTAGAAGAGGTGTGGATCTCGAAGATCTTACACACGTTGGGATGGCTGATCTCCCTCGCATTACGCACCTCGGGTGGTAATTGCTTGCTGAAACCTGGTTTCGCGCACTTAATGGCGACCTTGCGTTCCAACTTCTCGTCGATGGCTTCCCAGACGATCCCCATGCCTCCTTGCGCCACTTCGCGCACAATGCGGAAGCGGCTGATTACCAGTTGCCCTGGCTCGAACACAGGCTCGGGCGCTTGTACGGAAAACATCGGATCGAGAAGGAAACCATCCATCCGCTTCTCCCACTGCACGTATTCCCACGCCTGGCTAAACAACTCCGAGTCACCGGCGCACTCGGTGCGCAGATAGACCTGGCGCTGATCCTCAGGCAGGGTCAGTGCCCGCTCAACCAGAGTCATGAGCACTTCGTCACCTTGTGATGGGTCCTGCATCGACGGTCTTGGCTCGTTCGAATAGCCATTGCCGCGCATCGCGCCACATCCGCTGTACGGTGCGCAGTTTCATTCCAAGGACATCGGCGGCCTCTTCGTCGGTAAGTCCGAGAAAGTATTTGAGCTCCACGAGATTCGACCATGCCGGTTGCACCTGGTCCAGTTCATTCAACAGCCTGTCGACGGTGAGAGCCAAATCGAGGCGTACACTGCCGGCTGGGAGCAGCGCCTCGATACCGTTGAGTCCTACAAACTCGCCGCGCGGGTGCCCGCGCGCGTGATCGATCAAATGTCTCCGCATGGCTCTACCAGCAATAGCGAAAAAGTGCTGCCGATTCTGCCAGTCGCGATCTTTGGCGGCTACCAGCCGAATGTAAATCTGGTCGACCAGTTCGGTCGCCTGGAGGGAATGGCCCTTCCGTTCGCCTTTCATGAGGTAATGCGCCAACCGGCGCAAGTCAGGGTTCAGGCGGCTGAAAAGTTCATTTTCCGCCTCTGCTGCGCCCTCCCGCCATTGATGCAAGAGTTGGGTGATTTCTCCAACCTGCTCCGGCATAGTTACCTCTAGTCGTCTATCGGATGGAGTCGAAGTATAGCATAACCGGCGCTCTTGGCGGACTTTTTTGAGAATCTCGCTGCTCTGAGTGAGGCTACACAAGCCCAGGAGGAAAAATCATGAAACGCTTATTGTATGCAGCCGGTTTGTTCACGGCGCTCGGATGTTTTGTACAGGCACAGACCGCAACCGCTCGCGCCGACGTGCCCTTCGGTTTTCGAATGGGATCGTCTACGATGCCGGCCGGAACTTATGTTGTTCAACAGTTGGGCGCGGTGTTGATAATTCGGGAGGAGGGCGGCACGAACAAATCTGCCATCCAACTCACGCTGCCCACAGCACGGGCCGCAGCGTCGTCACAACCGAAGCTGGAATTCCACCGTTACGGGTCCGACTATTTTCTAGCCGCGGTCTGGAACCCGAATTCGCATGAGGGTCGTGCACTGCCGAAGAGCAAGGCGGAGCAGGAACTGAGCAGGCATATCGAACTGTTGCAGACAGCCAGCATTTCGCTACGCTGAGCCAGGACCGCCACAGGGCAGACGGGAAAGCCCGTCTGCCTCAAACCTGTTGTTTCCTGCGCCAGTCAAAGAGTGCGATACCGGCTGCCACCGAGACGTTCAGAGAGGAGACCTCGCCGGACATCGGAATCCGGATAAGCATGTCGCAGTGTTTTTGCACGCCTTGATGCAGTCCTTTGCCTTCGCCTCCCAGCACCAGGACGGTGGGAACGGCATAATCGATTTCGTTGTACAGCGCCGTGCCGCGCTCATCCAGGCCATAAATCCAGAAGCCATGCTCTTTCAGCCGTTCGAGGGCCTGACTGATGTTGGTCACACGTGCCACCGGAAGATGGGCAAGGGCGCCTGCGGCGGCGCGATCCACGGTTTCCGTCAGCGGTGCGCTGCGGCGTTCAGAGACCACCACGCCATTCGCGCCGGCGGCGTGGGCGGTGCGAATAATCGCTCCCAGATTGTGCGGATCTTCGATACCATCCAAAACCACCAGCAGCCTAGCGTTTTCCACATCGCTCAATTCGACGTAGCGGTGTGCAGCGCCGAATGCAATTACACCCTGGTGCGGTACTCCTTTGCTGGTACGGTTGAGGGCTTCGCGCGTTTCAAAACGAATCGGTACCGACTGCGCGCGACATAGCTCGATAATTTCCTGCAGCCGCGGGCCGGCGGCGCCTTTCACCAGGAGAACTTTGTCGAGCGGCCGGCCGGCGCGCAGTGCTTCACGAACGGGATGAATTCCTAACGTCACAACGAAAATGCGACCACATAGTCCCCAAGCGGCTGATCGCCCGCCGGTTGATGGCCTCCTGCGCAGATTAGCAGGTATTGTTTGCCATCCGGACCACGATAGGTCATCGGTGTAGCACGCGCGCTGGTCGGCAGCTCGCCGCGCCATAACTGCGTCCCCGTTTCCGCGTCGAAAGCGTAGATTGAGGGATCGAGCGTGCCAGCGATGAAAACCAAGCCACCGGCGGTCGAGATGGGGCCGCCCAGCGACACCGAACCCCATTTTTCAGGCAGCTTGCTGTAGAGCTTTCCAAGCGGAACCTCCCATTTTTTTTCACCGGTGGAGGCGGAGATGGCGATCAGCGCTCCCCAGGGCGGCGCGGTGCAAGGTATGCGTTTCGGACTAAGCAATATGCGCCGCATCATTCCATAGGGCGTGCCGTTCTGGTGGGCGAATTCCCAGTCGCCGTTCAGCCGGCGCCCTTCCGCTTCGCGATCGTTGAATTCCGCGCGCGGGATGAGCCGCACTTCCGCTGCCAAATGATTGCTCGAGAGAATCAGCAGCTCATGTGCCGCATCGTAAGTGAAGCCGCCCCAATTCATTCCGCCGACGTTCCCTGGCAGAAAGAGTGATCCTTGAATTGATGGGGGCGTGAAGATCGTGCCCGTACGCAATTTGCTCATTTCCGCGCGGCACCAGCCGCGGTCTGCCTGGTCGATACCCCAGGCCTCGTCCGCGTTGATTGTTTGCGGAGTGAGCGGGTCAGGTTTTATGGGAAACGGCTGGGTTGGGGCGGCCACTTCTCCCGGCACATCGCTCCTCGGCACCGGACGTTCTTCCACGCCGAAAACTGGTTTGCCTGTCTCACGATTGAGGATGAAAACATTGCCGGTTTTCGAACCAATAGCGATGGCGGGTATTTTGATGCCATCGTGCTTCATTTCGAAGAGCATCGGCGGCGTGGCGACATCGTAGTCCCAAAGATCGTGATGCACGGTTTGGAAATGCCATACGCGTTCACCGGTGTCGGCCCGCAGAGCCACAACCGAGTTCGCGTAGAGATCGTCGCCCAGGCGCTCACCGCCGTAGTAGTCGGGACTGGCACTGCCTGTCGGCACGAAAACTAGGTTGCGCACCGGGTCCACGGCGATCGCGGCCCAGGCGTTGGCCGCGCCCGTCTTCGCATAGTCGGGCATGGGATCCCATTTCCATTTCAGTTTTCCTGTAACGGTGTCGAAAGCGCGTACTTCGCCGCTCGGCTGAGCGGCGCTGACATTGTCGGCGATCGCGGAGCCTACGACTAGCGTGTTCCCAATGACGGCAGGTGGCGATGTTTCTTCGTAATCAGACAGCCGGTTCGACTGGACCGGAATGCGCAATCCGTCTCTCAAATTAATAGTTCCGTTGTCACCAAAATCGGAACAGGGCTTGCCGGTTGCGGCGTCGAGCGCGATCATCCGCGCGTCGATCGTCGCGATGTAGATTCGGCGGCTGCCATTCTTCGGCTTCCATGTGGACACCCCACGATGCGAATAGTCGCCAAACCCCAGATCTTTGTCGATGTGCGAATCGAAGGCCCATTTCTGCTTACCCGTTAACGGATCCAGGGCGATGACGCGTCCAAGCGGTGTGCCGACATACAAAATCCCGTCGACGTATAACGGCGTGGTCTCAAAAGCGGGCGGCTTAGAATGTTTCGGCCGATAGATGTCGCCAGTGCGAAACGTCCAGGCGATTTTCAGGTTCGAAACATTCCCGCGATTGATCTCCTTGAGGGGCGAGTAACGCTGGCCGCCTGGATCACGGCCGTAGGCGGGCCAGTCATTTTTGTCCGCACCCGGCATCACTGCGGCGCAGAGGAGAAGCATGATAACCGTTTTCATGAGGCTATTGTGAAGCGCCGCGAAAGGGAAGAGAAGGGGATTGGGACAAGCGGGGCTTGCGGTGTGACGAACGGCCTCAGGGATTCACCCGCGTTCGAGTTCGAGCGGAGAGCCCGTACGATAGCGGCGGCTCCAGGCGAGCTCCGTGCCGTTCCTCAGGCGCACTTTTTGATCGCCGTGCAAAGCCGGGCGCAGCTCCACAATGCGCGATGCATTGACGATTTTGGAGCGATGGATACGGCGGAACACGGATGGGTCCAGCTTACATGCGAGTGAATCCAAGCTGCTGCGCATTATATAGGTGTGGGGTCCCGCGTGAATGCAAGCGTAGTTGCGCGCTGCTTCGATCCAATCGATGTCTGCGACTTCGAGGAACACCGTGCGGCCGCCGTCCTGGATGAGCAGCCGGCGGGAATAGCCGGCCATCAGCTTCTCCAGACGTTCGGTAGTCTCTTTCGTGCCATCGGACGCGATTATGCGGCGCAAACGCTCGATACTGGCCGCGAAACGGCTTGGTTCCACCGGCTTCAATAAGTAATCGACGGCATGTACTTCAAAGGCCTTAAGTGCGAAGTCATCGTAAGCGGTGACAAAGCTGACGTGCAAAGCGGAACTTTTTTCGATTGAGGCGAGCACGTCGAAACCGGTAGCGTCCGGCAGTTGAATATCCAGAAACACAACATCAGGCCGCTCGCGATTCAGGACTTCGACGGCCTCGGCTGCGGAAGTAGCCTCGCCGACGATAGAAAAATCCGTTTCGTGAGAGAGCAGATACCGTAGCTTGCGCCGGGCCGGTGGTTCGTCGTCGACGAGAACAACGCGGATCATCGCAACGGCACGCGCAATTCGACAATGGTCCCTCCACCATCCGCGTTCTCGATGCGCACGCTCTGCCGCTGACCATAGAGCCGCTCGAGGCGTTCCGCGGTGTTGTGCAAGCCAATGCCGTGAGTCAGGCGCTCGGGAGGCGGCAGACGACCTGGTAGACCAGGACCATGATCGCGCACGGTGAGCCGCAGTCCACTGTCTTCGACACGCCCGACGACGGAAATATCGAATCGCATCGAAACCAGGTTCATCCCGTGCCGGATGGCATTCTCGACCAGCGGCTGCAAAATAAGCTGGGGAACGAGGACTTCGCAGGCTTTTTCTTCGATATCAACCGAGAATGTGAGCCGGCTTTCAAGGCGGGCTTCCATGATGTGGGTATACAGCTGGAGTAGCTCGATTTCGCGGGCGAGCGTGACTTCCTGTCTTGCATCCTGTTTCAGCAATTGCCGGAGCAACTCACTCAAGCGCCCGATCATTTCATCCGCCACGCGCGGGTTTTCGTAGATTGCAGCGGAGATGGCGTTCAGCGCGTTGAATAGAAAGTGCGGCTCGAGCTGCAGTCGTAGGTTCCGCAATTGTGCCTCGGCGAGGCTCGTTTCCAGGCGTGCCTGGCGCAGCTCATGCTCGCGTGTGAAGCGAATCTCGTGAAAGAGATAGATCAATCCAATGCCCAGCCAGTAAAAGATGAACAGGTGGGCGAACTCCATGGGATAGCGCCAGGGCAGAAAGCCGTAACGATTGTCAAAGCCGAAGACTGGAAATAAGAGCGTACGTAGGATTGCGATCAGCGTTGTGTGCAGTAGAGAGATGGAACAAACGGCGACCAGGTGCGCAAGAACATTCCTTCGCCATCTTGGCGAAGGCAGCGGGAAGCGGGTGGCAGTCAGATAGATGAGCGGAAATACAAGAATTCCCGCCAGGCAACCAACGCCCTCTTCTACCAAGGTAAGCAGCGGTGGGCGGTGTTCGCCGTTGGCGACGTAGTCCAGCTGCCGGTAGAAAAAAAGACAGGTCGTCAAGGCAAAGAACAAGCCCAGCACGGCGCGCCAGTTGATTTGGCGCAAGGTGAGATAGGTGCGCGGAGCACTCCCGTGCGGAACAGGTTCCACGATGCGACTATCTTAACGGAAGTCCGTGCGCGGTGAGCGTTCCCTGGACTTCTTTGGGTGTGAGGCGCGAAGCGTCATATTCGACGAAAAGTTCGTCACCGGAGGAGGCCACGCGCACGGCAAGGATTCCGAATACGGCGTGCACACGTGCAATCTGCCGCAGGTCCGCGTCCTCGAGCGGACGCGACAGTTTGAACGAGAGCTGTACTTTCGTCATCGGGAATCAGAATAGCATTGGAATTAGTATGGGCCGCAGCGGACGACGGCCGAGCGGCATCAGGTAGCTCAATGAACAGTGTCAATTTTGAATCGTCGCAGACATACGCAGAAAGGAATAGTCGTTTCGGTACCCTCGGAGGCGATACCGAAACGACTATGCGAGCAGGTTCGATAGCGTTGATGATTATTGGTCGCCGAGCACGGTAATGCTTTCGGCAGCTATTCCGCCGCCGGCTCCCCAAACGCTTCGCGCTCCCCAAACACTGCGCGCACCCCAAACACTCCGCACGCCGGAGACGGAATCGGCACCCCAGACTGACCGATCAGCGGAATCATCTGTCTGCCCCCAGGGAGCTTGCGCTCCCCAAACAACCTGGTTGCCGCTGAGAATAGAGGAACTCCATACCGCTTCCGCACCCCAAACTGAGCGAGCACCCCAAACCGAGCGGTCTGCCCAGACAGAAGAGGGATCGTAACTCAGGGATACACTGCCGTTCGAAGGGTCGTAATTAGCGACCGGTGATAGCGCCGTTCCTCCCGTTGGTACCTGGTTGAGAGATGCCAAGGCCGCTTTGAGATCCAAATACCCGGAGCCGACGGTAAAGAGGTCGTAGTAACTGACGTAATTCTCGCCATTGACCGGGTCCACTACGTTACTGGAGTAAGGGAAGGCTTTGTAGGCGGATTGCATTAGCAGAACCTTAACCTGGTCCGGTGTCAAACCGGGCTTCGCTTGCAGCAAGTCGGCCACGGCAGCGCTTACCACTGGAGTTGCCATACTGGTGCCACTCAGCGTAAAGAAATTCTTTGATGAGCCATGTTGCCCAGCTTGATAGTAGGCGTTTAAGACAGCATTGTCTGGATATTCTTTCGCCAGCGTGGCATCGGGCGCGAGCACTGAGACGACCTGATTACCGGGCGCCACGATATCGGGCTTCACAATGTGATCTATCTGGCTCGGCCCCTTCGAGCTATAACTCGCAATCATATCGTCGCTGCGATCCGGGGTCCCCATGCTTCGCATGGCCCCGACAGTGATCACGTAGGGATCGTCACCCGGCGCCATGATGGTGCCGTAGCCCTCATTTCCATACAAATTGTCGCGTCCATCATTGCCGGCCGCAACCACAACAACAATGCCCGCCTTCCAAGCTGCCTCTACTGCCTGGCACAGCGGGTCGAGGGTGTAGCTTTCGTAGACGGGCCGACCCAGCGATAGATTGATTACACGAATGTTGTATTTATCTTTGAGCGCTATCGCCCGCTCGATCGCGGCTATTACATCACTGTCTGTGCCGTTGCCGTTTTCGTCGAGCACGCGCAGATTGACCAGCTTCGCGGCCGGCGCGATTCCGACAAACTTTCTCGTGCAATGCGAGCAACTGGAGTTCTTACCGGTTGCCGCAATAATTCCGGCCACATGCGTGCCGTGGCCGTATTTATCTTTGCCATCGCCTTTGTCTTCCACGAAGTCCTGACTGTAGAGGACCCGCGGGCCCGGGCCTAGTGAACCATTGGAATCCAGATCACCACCATTTGTAATTCCGCTATCAATGACCGCAACCGTTATGCCCGACCCGTTCCACCCAGCCTTCCACGCCGCACTGGCGTTGACAGCGGCCACGCTGTTGTCAAGTGAACCTTTCAGAGGACGATCAGGAGAGACATATAGTACGTCTGGATCGTCGGCAAGGGATCTTAATGCCGATGTCGGGACGGAATAGGCACCAGCCTTGATGGACTTCAGCGTGGAGCGAAGCTGTCCTCCATGTTTCTTCACTTTCTGGTGCTTTGCATCATCTGGCGTGCCCTTCCATTGGATGATGACCTTCACGTCGGAGTTCGGGTCGAGTGACGCAAGATCACGCGACAACTTCTTGGATTCTCCGGCCCAGGCGGTCAAGCATGCCAGCAGGATCAATCCACAAACCGTACTACTTCGTGACATCGAAAATATCTCCTTTGGCGAATCGGGATTACGTAAGCTAGATTCGCTGCGCATTCTGAGTAACTGAAAGGCATATCGACGATGACACGTCGCCAAAGACCGCCCGCGCGCCCTATGCCGTGAGGGTTAGAGATCTGGGCCTTTCCCAACGCTGCCTAAGAGCCGGTTGTGGTCAATACAGATTCGGTAGAGATATTCCCGTGGCCGCGCGTTGGAAGGTTAGAAATGGTTGGCAGAAAAAAGCATGGTTATCGGAATATCACCACACCAGTTCGATCCAACTTGAAATCGTATTCATGCCGTCATGGCGGTGGTTCTTTCAGTTTCCAGAGAATCTGGCGAAGCATTCCGAGCCACGTTTCCACATCATTGGCGGGCATACCCACGCGGCGGATCAGCCGTCGCAATTTCAGATCGCTGGATCGCGACACTCGTTCGTTTACGTAACCGGACCGCGACAGCACGTCGCCGAGCAATTCTGTAAGCCGCTCGAAATCCGCTGCCGTGGCTTCCGGCGGCGGCGGAAAGCGGCGCTCCGCTTCCTGTTCTTCACGGCGCAATTCATATAAGCAGATTGCCACTGCCTGGCCGAGATTCATCGACGCATGCTCGTCACGCGTGGGAATGCGCATCAGCCAGTGGCAATGGCTCATGTCATCGTTTGAGAGGCCGAATTTTTCGGAGCCGAATAAGAGTGCCGCTGCTCCAGCTGTAAGGTGCTCGCGCAGCAGACTGCCTCCGGCTTCGAGACGATGCAAGGGGAGATGCAGATCGCGCCGGCCACCGGCGGTGGTGCCTACCACCAAGGTGCAATCGGCTACTGCGTCCGCTACGCGCTCGAAAACCTCAGCCTGTTCGAGAATGTAGCCGGCGCGCACTGCCGAACGTGCTTCTTTAAACGCGACGTTGTAAGGATTGACTAACCGCAACCGCGTGCATCCGAAGTTGCTCATGGCACGGGCCGCGGCGCCGATATTTAGCGGGTTGCGCGGCGAGACCAGCACGACCCGCAGACCGTCGAGCACTACTGCTCCAGGTAGGTGTAGCCCTGCAACCCTTCCTCGTAGAACTTCAGCAGACGTCCAGCTTCTTCATAGCCTACACGTTGCTCGCGCACGGCTAACTCCACGTCTTTGCGAAATTCATCGAGCAACGCGCCGGAATTGTACTGCACGTAGGCCAAGACTTCACGCACTGTATCGCCTTGCACCACGGTTTCAAGAACTACGTCGCCGTGATCGCTGAGACTTACGTGAACCGCGTTGGTGTCGCCGAACAGATTGTGCAAGTCCCCCAAAATTTCCTGGTAAGCACCCAAAAGGAAAGCGCCGAGTATGTACGACCCGTTGTTAAAAGGATGCAGGGCCAGCGTCTTCTTGACGTCGCGCCGGTCTATAAACTGATCGACCTTGCCGTCCGAATCGCAGGAGATATCGCCTAGGACCGCCGAGCGCGTGGGCCGTTCTTCCAGCCGATGAATCGGCATAATTGGAAAAAGCTGTTTCACGGCCCAACTGTCAGGCATGCTCTGAAACAGAGAGAAATTGCAGAAGTATGTATCGGAGAGTAGGGCATCGAGACCCTCCAGTTCTTCCGGGAAGTAATCGAGTTCTTTCGCGACTCGCAGAATCTTGCGGCAGATGGCCCAATAAAAGTTTTCGGCCAGGCTGCGCTGTTCCAGCGAGAGATAGCCGAGGCTAAACAAATTCAGTGCAGAATCAAGGGCTTGTTGCGCGTCGTGATATGCCTCGAGCAAATTCTTTTTGGTAATGGAGCGGTGCGTCTCGAAAAGGTCCACCAATGCCTGCTCGGAATCTTCGGGGATGCTCGACGGCAAATCTTCCTCGCCGAATCCGCTTACGCCTAAAACATTGAAAACCAGCAGGCTGTGGTAGGCCGCTACAGCCCGGCCACTCTCGGTGATGATGGTGGGATGCGGAACTTCGGCTTCATCGCAGATGTTCTGGATGTGATAGACGACGTCGCGCGCGTATTCTTCCAGCGTGTAATTTACGCTTGATTCAAAATCGGTCTGCGACCCGTCGTAATCGATACCCAGCCCCCCGCCGACATCCATATAGGTAAGACCAGTGCCAGCGCGTTTGAGATCCACGTATACGCGCGCCGCTTCGATGACCGCCGCTTTGATCTGGCGGATATTGGTGATCTGGCTCCCGAGATGAAAGTGCAGTAGCTTTAAGCTGTCTTCCATGCCGCGTTGCTTCAGAAAGTCGACCGCCTTCAGCGCTTCGCTCACGGTCAGGCCAAATTTGGAGCGATAACCGCCGGAGGACTTCCAGCGTCCGGAACCGCGGCTCGCGAGTTTCACTCGCAACCCGATGTTGGGTTTCACGCCAACTTTTTCGGCGTGCTTGGCGATCAGTTCCAACTCCGTGAATTTCTCAACCACGGGAGTAATCTGCCGGCCGATCTTCTGCGCCAGCATTACCATCTCGATGTATTCGTCGTCTTTGAAGCCGTTGCAGATGATCGGTGTAAGGTTGTCGGCGATGGCCAGCACGGCGAGCAGCTCGGGCTTAGAGCCGGCTTCCAAACCGAACCGGTACGCGCGGCCGAAATGGAAGACTTCTTCCACGACCTGGCGCTGCTGATTCACTTTAATGGGATACACGCAGCAATAGCCGCCCTGATAGCCGTGCTCGCGCATCGACGTTTCGAACGCCTGATGCATTTCTTCCAGCCGATGCCGAATGATGTCGGCGAAGCGGATCAGAATGGGGAGCGAAATGCCGCGCCACTGCAGCGTGTCGACCAACTGCTTCAAGTCGATGCTGCGGTTTGGCTCTTTGGTGGGGTGAACGAACAAGCTGCCGTTTTCCCCTACCGAAAAATATCCTTTGCCCCAGGCCGCCACATCGTAGAGCTCTGCGGCGTCGGTAGTAGTCCAACGATCGGCGGGCTCACGTACCTGCGGTGCCACGACGGTAGTTCTGGTGCTCAGCTCAATTCTCCTCGATCACTCTAACGTTACTACGGGATAAGGCAATTGCCTAGAACTTGCCCAACTTCTTTAAGGTTCGTTTTCGCAGCCGCAGCTTAAAGCTATTTCACGATTGGGTCGATAGAAAGTCAGAGCGCGTACTTTCCGATGGCCGCCGAGTCTTTACACCCTATTGAAACGATGCCGGCCATCGATCGGGTCCACTTGCTGGCTCCGAAAGCGCGTGTCCCCGAGTCGGCTCTGGGACGTGGCGACATTCTATTAGTAGACCCGTCCGCGCATCGCAAACGAAGCATCCGGCAGTGTCTCGACGGCTTCGAAAACCGCGTGGTCGAAGTAGAGACGACGTCGGAAGCGGTAGTTGCGATTCTGACCGGTCATGTGGACCTGGTCCTCATTAACCTACAAACGCCAGAGGTAGGCGCCGCCGATTTCTGCAAGGCCATACGGAAAGCTCCGGCGACGCAGTTCCTGCCGGTTTTCGTCGTTGCTTCGTCAGATGATCCTGAGACGGAAGTACGAGCGATCGAGGCGGGCGCGAGCGACTTTCTGACGACTCCTTTCCGCGCGCCGTCATTCCGAGCACGCGTGCAGGCCAGCCTCCGGCACAAGGCCATGATCGATTCGCTCGATGATTCGGAGACCATTCTGTTCTCACTCGCCAAATCGGTGGAGGACCGTGATCCCGATCTGGGCCAGCACTGCCAGCGTCTCGCGCTGATGGGCGCAGCCCTGGGCGAGGCGTTGCAGCTTCCGGCCGAGGATATTTTGGCTCTGCAGCGCGGCGGCTATTTGCACGATATCGGCAAGATTTCCATACCGGACAGAATTCTGTTTAAGGCCGGGCCGCTTACCAAAGAGGAGTGGGACATCATGAAATCCCACCCCGAACGCGGCGAGCGGATCTGCGCTAATCTGCGTTCACTCGGTTCCGTGCTTCCTATCATCCGAAGCCATCACGAGCGTTGGGACGGTTCCGGCTACCCGGACGGCCTGGCGGGCAAAGACATTCCCTTGTCGGCGCAGGTCATGCAAATGGCGGACATCTATGATGCACTGACGACCGCGCGGCCTTACAAGCGCGCCTTCACGTCCGATGAAGCAGTCGGCATCATGTGGGACGAAACCGCCAAAGGGTGGCGCGATCGGGAACTGATGAAGGTATTCACCGATCTGCTCCCGACGTTTAAAACATTCGATCCGCATGATCTGTCACGCGTTTCCCTGCAAGCGCTCGCGTCGTCGATCGAGTCTTTCCGATGCAAATCGCTGGTCTCA
>Ga0157369_10003832_pt1 | contig 17865 bp, 15 predicted proteins | sample C25metaG_FD_113461 | JGI IMG/M metagenome (GOLD analysis project Ga0157369, IMG submission 113461) | Corn rhizosphere microbial communities from Kellogg Biological Station, Michigan, USA - C2-5 metaG | ecosystem: Host-associated > Plants > Roots > Rhizosphere > Soil | place: USA: Michigan... | reverse complement strand
CGCACTGCCACCAGGAGATCGACATCTTCAGCAAGGGCGGCGCCGAGCGCACGGCCGACGTCTTCCACGTGCCGTTCCTCGGCAGGATCGAGCTCGATCCCACCATCCGCGAGGGCGGTGATACGGGCAATCCCGTGGGATTGGCCGGGGAAGAAGGGGTGCACGCGAAGTCGTTCTACGCGGTCGCTCACCGCGTCGTCGAGCGCGTGAAGGAAGTGAAGGCGTCGCAGGACAATATCGTGCAAATCAGATAATCGCCGTAAACGCCGGAATCGCCGTAATTTGTGTGCCCTAACAGCCGGCATTTTCGTGAGCAGTTGTTTTTCAATTCCGGCGATTATGGCAATTCCGGCGATTACGTGTTGTCTTGGCGATTCCGGCGTTGTGTTGACACCTCCTCGCTATCTTCCTAGAATCAAGCTACACAGCTCACGCCCGGATCTTTATCTAAGATTCTGCATCTAAAGGATTTAGATAGGATAGGGCCCACGCCCCATGCAGCCGAACGCTTCCCAACTCGGAGAACGAGAGCGCGAAATCCTGACCGCCATTGTGGACACCTACATTGCCACGGGTGAGCCAGTGGGATCGCGGGCGCTGTCGCGCGTGAACTCGAAGGGGTTGAGCTCGGCCACCATCCGAAACGTGATGGCAGACCTGGCGGATTCGGGCTTCCTGGAGCAGCCGCACACATCCGCAGGGCGAGTTCCCACTGCCGAGGCCTATCGTTATTACGTTGAGCAGATTTCCGGACGCGCGCGCATTGCGCCCGAGGACCAGACGGTTATCGAGCAGCATCTGCACGGCGTAACCGACGTGCAGGAGTTTCTGGAGCGCACCTCGCAGGTGCTCTCGCTGGTTTCGCACGGCGTGGGTGTTGCGGTGGGCGGCTCCGGCCCAAAGAACGCGTTGGAGCACATCTATTTCTCGCGTCAAGGCGACCGCAAGGTGCTCGCCGTCGTGGTCACTCGCTCCGGTGTGGTGCGGGACCGCCTGATGCGGCTGGATCGCGACCTGCTGCAGTCGGATCTGGACATGGCGGGCAAGTACATCAACGAGAATTTCCGCGGCTGGACGCTTGACGCCATCCGCGCCGAGATCGGCCACCGGCTGGAGAGCGAACGCAGCGAGTACGACCAGTTGATACGGTCCATCGAGCAGCTCTGCCAGCAAGGCGCATTGCAGGACACGGGGCAGCCCGACGTTTACATCGGCGGCGCATCGAATCTTGTGGGCAATAACACCGATTCCGAGCGCCTTAAACAACTATTGAGGACGCTGGAAGAGAAAGAGCGCGTCGTCGAGCTGTTGTCGGCGTATCTCACAACGCAGCAGGAAGCCGTGCGGGTGGTGATTGGGCTGGAAGATGCCATGCCGCAACTCAGCAACTTCGTCCTCATCGGCGCTCCCGCCCACGTCGGACAGGAGATGATGGGCTCGCTCGCCGTTCTTGGACCGACGCGCATCGATTACGAGCATACGATTACGGCTGTGTCTTACATCGCGCGGCTGTTCGACAAAATCCTGAACGAAGCCGAATAACTCGAAATCAGAAAGTCATGTCACCAGGTAACGGAAAACCCGATCCGAACGAGTCTGTAACGCCTTTGGACGTCGAGCACGAGCTGCCCGCCGGGGAAGACGATGGTGCGCAAGCCGCGGCTGCCATTCCTTCCACCGAATACCAGAAACTGAAGGAAGAACGCGACCTGCTCTTCGACCGCCTGGCGCGGTTGCAGGCGGAGTTCGACAACTTCCGCAAGCGCAACGCCCGCGAGCAGGCGGATTTCAAGCAGTATGCCGTCGCCGACGTGGTTAAGACGCTGCTGCCGATTCTCGACAGCTTGCAGCGCGCGCTCGACAGCGCTCCGGCCGACGACAAAATGCGCCAGGGCGTGGAGCTGATCGCGCGGCAGTTCAACGACGCGTTGGGTAAGGCCGGCGTCCAGGCCATCGAGGCCACGGGCAAGCAGTTCGATCCTGCAGTGCATGAAGCGATCGAGATGGTCGACACCACCGACGTGCCGGATCATCAGGTTATCGACGAACTGCAACGCGGCTACCGCATCAAAGATCGGCTTTTGCGGCCTGCCATGGTGCGCGTGGCGAGAAATACGAAGAAGTAGCAACCCAACCCAAGCTGATTGCTGATAGCGGAAGGCTGAGAGCTGTTTTTGGCGACCAATACTAAACGCGATTACTACGAGGTTCTTGGCGTCGAGCGCAACGCGGGCGAGACGGAGATCAAGGCCGCCTACCGCAAGCTCGCGCTTCAATTCCATCCTGACCGCAATCCCGGCAACGCCGAAGCGGAGGAGAAGTTCAAGGAAGCGAGCGAGGCTTATGCCGTCCTCGCCGACGCAAACAAGCGCGCGCAATACGACCGTTTCGGCCACGCAGCTGTCGGCGGCGGCGGATTCGATCCGTCAACCTTCCAGGACTTCAGCGAGATCTTCTCCGACCTCTTCGGCTTCGGAGACATCTTCGGCGGCGGCGGCCGCAGGCGCACGCGGGCCCAGCGCGGTCCCGACTTGCGCGAAGACATCACTATCGCTTTCGAGCAAGCCGTGTTTGGTTTTGAAACCGAAGTCAAGATTCGGCGTCACGAAACGTGCGACACCTGTTCCGGATCGGGCGCCGCGCCGGGCAAAAGCTCCACCACGTGCCGCAGTTGCAACGGCGTTGGCCAGGTCCGGTATCAGCAGGGATTTCTCACCATCGCGCGCACCTGTCCCGCTTGCAAAGGCATGGGAAGCGTCATCAGCGATCCGTGTCCGAAGTGTCATGGACAGGCGCGCATCGTTCATGCGCGCACGATCCCGGTAAAGATCCCGGCTGGCGTGGAAGACGGCACGCGCATGCGCTTCGCCGGGCAGGGCGAAGCCGGCGTTTTCGGCGGGCCTCCGGGCGACCTTTACGTTGTGCTGCACGTGAAGGAACATCCGTTCTTCGAGCGCGACGGCAACGACCTGTACTGTGCCGTGCCGATTTCCGTTACGCAGGCGGCGCTTGGCGCCGAGATCAAGATTCCCACGCTCGATGGCGAGTACACGCTGAAGGTTCCGGAGGGAACGCAGTCGGGAACCGCTTTCCGCGTCCGCCACAAGGGCGTGCCGGTGCTAAGCGGACACGGGAAGGGCGACCTGTTCGTCGAGGTGCGCGTGCAGACGCCGTCGAAGCTCACCCGCCGCCAGCGCGAACTGCTCGAAGAGCTTCACCAACTCTCCTCGGTCGAGAACAAGCTCGAGCGTCGCACGCTGCTGAGCAAAATGAAGGACATGTTCTCGTAATACAGCTATCAGCTCTCAGTAATCAGCTTTCAGCAATCAGCCAAAACAATTACCTTATTTTCCAGCCGCGCTCCGAACCCATATCTGCCAAAATCGGGAAGATGTGGGATCGCGCGAGACGTTAGCGCTGAATGCTGATAGCTGAAAGCTGATAGCTTTTTTATGACCCGCCGACGCTGGATTGCCGACGAGTTCTCCGACGACCGCGCTGCCCTGACTGGACCGCACGCCGAGCACCTGGCGCGCGTGCTGCGCGCGAAGCCGGGCATGGAATTCGATATTGCCGCCGGGAATCGCCTGCGCAAAGGAAGAGTCAGCAGCGTGCGCGACGATCGCGTCGAATTCGAGCTGGGCGAGGAGCTTGCCCCGGCCGCGCAATCCGAAATTACCGTTGTTCTTTCCGTCATCAAGTTTGACCGCCTCGAATGGGCGGTGGAGAAACTGACGGAGTTGGGCGTGCGATCGATTGTGCCGCTCGTTGCCGCTCGGAGCGATAGTCACCTTGCGGCGGCATCGGCGAAACGCGTGGAGCGCTGGCGCAGGATTGCGCGCGAAGCGGCGGAGCAGTCGCGGAGACTGGCGGCGCCCGAGATTCGCGATCCGATGAAACTGAAAGCCGCGTTGGCAACGGCCGGCGCTTGCCGTCTTGTCCTCGCGGAAACCGAAGAAGAGAAGACGCTCACCGGCGTTTTGCGCGAATCCAGCTCCATGAGCCCTTGCGTGATCGCCGTCGGACCCGAAGGCGGTTGGACGCCGGCGGAGCTTGCGCAGTTCGCAGAGGCAGGCTGGCAGCCGGTGTCGCTCGGTTCGAATATCCTGCGCGCCGAGACAGCCGCGATCGCGGCGGTGTCCATCGTTCAGTCGAATTTCGACTGATTCCTGAAAAACAAAACGCAGAGCGAACGTCCACTCTGCGCACTCGATTCTTATTTCCTTTGAATTCACGTCACCAAAAGCAATCGGGAGGCGCTCGCGCGCCTCCCGACGGGTTAACGACTTAGTGTTTCTTTTTCTTCTTCGCCTTTTTCTTGGTTGCCATGGTTTCTATTCTCCCTTCCAGTTTTTCTGGATTCGCAACGTTGCTCTGTTGCAATTGTGATGATGTATAGAGTTATTAAAAAATGATGTCAAGAGAAAAATCAGAGAAGCATCACGTCGAGAACACGGTGGTGCGATCACTTGCGCGTGCACTTTGGTCACGTGCGCGCGTTTCCGTTCGCGTCATCGATGCGCGCTCTTTCTCGCGCGCGTGAAACACCGCGTCCAGCGCGGTGTTCCTCACATGTGAAGGAAGTGTCGCGCGAGACCGGCGAATGTGTCCTGCCACGCGTGCGCCATCATGCCCGGTCGCGTGCTCTTGCGGAAGTAAGCGAGCATCGCGAACATCATTCCGTAAATCGTGATCACGAACATCAATTTCGCTCCCTGGTAGCCGTGCGAGAGGCCGAAGATCACGCTCGAGATCGCCATGCCGAGCCACGCGCTTCGGGTCATCGCGGCGAACTGCTTCAGCAGGTATCCGCGGAAGATGATTTCTTCGCAGAACCCGGCGGTGCACGTCAGCACCGGCCACAATGCGAGCTCGAGTGTTGATTGCGGCATGAGAAAGCTGGTTGCGCTGCGCGCCTTTTCCATGTTCGCGGGGTTGTTCATTCCCATCAGCACCGCCACGCCGACCAACACCATCGACGACACGATCCAGAATCCGACGGCGATGCCGATGTCGAGCAGGAAATCCTCCACCGTGTCCCATCGCCCGCCGATCACGTCGCGAATCTTCCGCCCGTTTTTCCTCACCAGGAGAAAGATCGTGCCGGTCATCAGCCACTCCCACCCGATGGTGATCAGGTAGAGCGTCGAACGGCCCGATCGCGAGAGCCGATGCTGCGCGCCGGAGCCGGAAAACGAAACCGCGAGCAGCACGGCCAGGAAGGCGAATGTAATCGCCGGTGAGGTCAGCAATTCGTACGCCGGCTTCTCGGGTACGGCCGCGGGAGGCGCGGCAACGGGCACTGGGGTTTCAGGTGACGTTTCTGGTGTCATGGGTTTCGTGAGCTTTCCTTCGCCTGCAATCTTATAATGAATGGTTCCCGGATCCATTTTCTCCATCTATACATTCAGGAGAGTTATTATGGATGACGTCGTCATCATTTCCGCAGTCCGCACTCCCATCGGCAAATTCCAGGGCGCGTTGCAGGACCTGACCGCGCCGCAACTCGGCGCCATCGTGGTGCGCGAAGCCGTGAAGCGCGCCCGCGTCGATTCCAACCAGGTCGACGAATGCATCATGGGCAACGTGGTGCAGGCGGGGCTGGGACAGAACCCGGCTCGCCAGGCCGCGCTGCGTGGAGGACTACCACCGACGGTCGGCGCCATGACCATCAACAAGGTCTGCGGTTCGGGGCTGAAGTCAGTGGCGCTCGCCGCGCAAGCCATCCAGACGGGGAACAGCGAGCTCGTCGTCGCCGGCGGGATGGAATCGATGACCAACGCTCCCTACCTGCTTCCACAAGCGCGCAAGGGATATCGCCTCGGGAACGGACAGATCCTTGACGCCGTCGTCAACGACGGCCTTTGGGACGTTTACAACAACTACCACATGGGCATTACCGGCGAGAACGTTCACGACAAGTACGGCGTCACCCGCGAGCAGCAGGATGAGTACGCGCTGAACTCACATCGCAAGGCGGTCGCCGCGTGGAAGGAATGCCGCTTCAAGTCACAGATCGTGCCGGTCGAAGTTCCGGGCAAGAAGAAGGGCGAAACCGTGCTCTTTGAAAAGGACGAGGGACCGCGCGAGGACACCACCATCGAGATCCTGCGGGGCATGAAGCCTGCGTTCAAGAAGGACGGCACCGTGACCGCCGGCAACGCGTCGACGATGAACGACGGCGCTTCGGCCCTGGTCGTGACCAGCGCAGCGCGCGCACAAAAGCTCGGCGCGCAGCCGATGGTGCGAATCGTTGCGCAGGCCACCAGCGGCGTCGAACCCGAGTGGGTCATGATGGCGCCCGTCTCCGGCATTCGCAAAATCTGGGATAAGACCGGCTGGAAGGCGAACGACGTCGATCTCTACGAAATCAACGAAGCGTTCTCGGTGCAGTCCGTGGCGGTGATCAAGGAACTCGGTCTCGATCCGGATCGCGTGAACGTGAACGGCGGCGCGGTCGCGCTCGGCCATCCGATCGGAGCCAGCGGCGCGCGCGTGCTCACCACACTGATCTACGAACTCATCCGCCGCAATGGCAAGCGCGGTATCGCGGCACTCTGCCTCGGCGGCGGGAACTCGGTGGCGATGGCGGTGGAGCGGATCTAAATACGGCGCTCTACGCGTTACGCTCTACGCTTTACGCTAAACAACAAAGAACTTGGATTCAGCGTAGAGCGTAAAGCGTACAAAGTAGAGCGCGGTTGAGGCGTTAAGCCGCCTTCCGTATTCTCGTCCGCGCTGCCTTCTGTGCTGCTTTCCTGCGTACGGTCGATCCTTTGGTCCGGGCCGCTGTACGTGCCGACGCGCTGCGACTCGTTGCAGACCGCTTGCGCGCCGCCGTCCGTGCCTGACGCGACAGGTTCTTCCGCGAAGCCGCCGAGCGTCCTTCGCGTTTGAGCGCCTTGGAAACTGCCCTCGAGCGCCGCGTCGACGTCTTCTTGCGCGCTCCTGTTTTGCCGCGCCGCACATCGCGTGACGCCTGTGCGCGCGTCCGCGAACTTGCCTTGCCGCGCCCGGGTGGTTTCAGCGGCACTCCTGCACGCCGCGCCTTCGACAGCCCAATCGCGATCGCCTGTTTCGTATTTCGCGCTCCGTGTTTGCCCTCGCGCACGTGATGCATCTCTTCGCGCACGAACTCACCCGCGGCGGTCGATGCCGATTTTCCCTCGCGCATGTCCTCGCGCGCGTTTTCCAGGGTTTCTTTCTCCGGCATGCTTCTCCTCCAGCGCGGCTGTGGCCGCTCCTAAAGGAAGATGCGTGACAGCGGAAATGCGTGGTGTCGCAGGTTACTTCAGGATGGAGACGATGCTGCTGTAGTTATCCGTCCAGGGGCGCTCGTTCTCGGCATTCACCAATATTTTGCCCGCGCCGCGGATGTCTTTGTTCTCCAGCAGCGTTTTCAGGTCGCTGACGAGCACCCACGTTGAGGCAAACTGGCCCGTCTGGTCGTCGTCGGCGTTGTCGATGGACATGGCCGCTTTGCCGAGGCGTGCCGCCGATCCCTGCACGACCGACTCGAGGTCGAGATAGCGGTTGGAGATGTGCACCGCCAGGATCCCGCCCGGCTTCAGGTGCTGAAAGTACAACCGGAACGCTTCGGTGGTGAGCAGGTGCGTGGGGATCGAGTCGCCGGAGAAAGCGTCGACCGCCAGCACGTCGAAGTGCTGCGGCTGCTGGCGTTCGAGCGAGAGCCGCGCGTCGCCCATCACGATGTCCACGGCCGCCGGCGACTGCTTGACGTACGTGAACCAGTTGTTCGCGACCTCCACGTCCAGCGGGTTGATGTCGTAGAAGGTGTAGCGGTCGCCCGGATGCCCATACGCCGCCAGCGTCCCGGCTCCGAGCCCAATCACCCCGACGCGCAGCGGCCTTACGATGCCAAGCGAATTCAGCGCGATTCCGATGCCGGTCTCGGACGAGTAATAGGTGGTCGGAATCGTGCGCAGCTTGTCCGCGTGCCACTGGGTTCCATGCTGGATGGTACCGTTCGTGAGCTCGCGGTATTCCATGTCGCCGACCGGCGCGCCGTTCTCGTCGACCGGAACCTTGTCATTGAGAATGTCCCGCACGCGCAGCACTCCGTAGAAGTTGCGTACCGACGCGCGCAGGCCTTCCCGCTCCTTTTGGGCATCGACGACCAGGCTGACGACGATCGCCACCGCCAGCGCGGCGGAAAGCAGCCGGGCCGCCCACTTGAAACGCCCATGCAGCATGCTCGTTCGGTCGCGCCACAGCGCCAGAGGCACGATCACCGCGCAAGCGGCGATCGATACCGGCAGCTCCTGCACGGTGTTGAAGATGCGCGGCGCGAGCAGCACTACGAACACCGCGCCCAGTGCGCCGCCCAGCGAGATCATCAGGTAATACGACGTCAGGTGCTTCGGATCCGGCTTGATCTTCGCCAACTCGCCGTGGCATGCCATGCAACACACGAACAGCGCGGAGCAGAAAATCGCGACCACCCACTTGAGGGGGATTTCAACCAGCGACTGCTCGAGCGCATAGGTCATACCGCCGAGCGCCACGATCAGCAGCCGCAGAAACAATGCGCGAGGCACCCAGCGCGAATCGCTGAAGCACAGGATGAACGTCAGCAGGTAAAGCGCGAGCGGCAGGACCCACAGCATGGGAACCGCAGCAACGTTGTCGGTGATCTCGTTGGTGACCGACAGCAACAACGCAGAACCCACGGCTGCCAGTGCGATCCAGAGAAATTGCGTGAACCGGTCCGGCGAGAGTGTTTCCGCCGTATCCTGCTCGTGCTCGTTGGCCGGACGCACGGCTTTGAGCCCGATGCTTGCGGTAATGACCGCGAAGAGTCCGTACGCCACCGACCACGCGATCGCCTGGCTGCGTGTCGCCACGCGCGGCTCCACGAGCACCGGATACGTCAGCAGCCCCAGCATCGACCCTGCATTCGACAGCGCATAAAAGCGATACGGCATGTCGCCGCGGCCTTCGCGCGAGAACCACGCCTGCAACAGCGGACTGGTGGTGGAGAGCAGGAAGTAGGGAAGTCCGACGGTCGCTGCCAGGATCAGCAGGATGTGCGTTGCGGGATCGGCATCCGGCGCCGGCTTCCACGACGCACTCGGCAAGATCGGGAGCGCAAGCAGGCTTACAGCAAGCACAGCTGCATGGACCCATCCCTGCCGCCGTGCCGGCACGTAACGCGTCAGCAGGTGCGCGTACAAGTATCCCAGCAGCAGCACCGACTGGAAGAACAGCAGGCACACGGCCCAAACCGACGCTACTCCGCCAAACCATGGCAGCACGATCTTGGCGATCATCGGCTGGACTTGGAAGAGAAGGAACGCTCCCAGGAAAATCGCCAGCGCGTAGGCGGCCATGGTCCCACCCCGCGGCATGGACTCAGCCCGATCCGTTGTCTGCACCATCCGCGCCGCGTCGCTCGCCATGACTCTGCCCGAGGTCTCCCCAGATTGAAGCGTAGAGCGTTGAGCGCACAGCATACAGCGCCTTTCGCTATCCAACAAAAAACCCTGCTTCTTCAAGCAGGGTCTCTCTCATTCTTTGTAAGTCGAATTAGCCTTTGACGTTGATCTTGGAGAACGACAGCACCAGGCGTCCGGCGGTCGGCTGTCCGAACTTCGTGGCCGGGCGGAACTGGCTCGTGATCAGGACGTTCTTCAATTCCGGGAGGATCTGCGCCGTCTCTGCATTCGGTTCGGAGATCAGGTGCATATCCATGACGCGGCCGTCGGTGTCGATGTCGACTTCCACCATCAGCGATCCAGGTCCATCCGACAGTTGCGCGTAGAACGGCGACGACTGCAACTCCGGCGGCGTGTAGAACGTCGGGAGGTTCTCACCCGTGGCGCGGATCGGCGTGAACAGCGATCCCATCAGCAAACCAAAGAAAATGACCGCGCTCACCACTCCGGCGGTAGCCGGGACCAGCAGGGGATTGAAGATATCTTCCAGGCGAATCCAGAGCGCCTGCATGCGCCGCGACGGCGTGCGCGCTGCTTCGCGCGAGATCGCCAACCGCAGCCGGAATGCCAGGTCCGACGGCGCTTTCTTCCGTCCAAGCGACGTCAGCAGTTGCTGTGTCTGCCGCAGCGACCGGAAGTGCGCGAAGCACTCCTCGCAACTCGACAGGTGCGAGGCCACGCTCTGCATTTGTTTGCCTGTCACCCGGCCGTCCAGGTACGACGACAATAGCGACAAGGTATGGTTGCAACTCATCACACCACCTCGGCCTCTCCCGGATTCGTGGACCAACCCGTCTCCCGCTTGTTGCGGCGACGTCCTTCCGGCGCGACGTCGATTCCCAGCGCCGGACCCACGTTCCGGATGTATTGCTCGAGCCGTTTACGGAGCGCCTCCCGTCCCCGCGTCAGCCGCGACTTCACCGTCCCCAGCGAAGTCTCGGTGATCTCCGCGATTTCCTCGTACGACAGCTCTTCGAGGTCGCGCAGGATCAGCGTGGTACGGAACGGCTCCGGCACATTGCGAAGCTCAGCTTCGATGTGCTCACGAACTTCCTCATGCATGGCGCTGTCATACGGTGATTCCCGGCCGTCCACCAGGGCTTCCCGGATCTCGCGGCTGGGCACCGAAGAAGGATTGAAGTCCTGCTCCTGCGCCTCCATCGAGGTCTCGTGTCCCTTGTGCCGGAACCACCAACGGCGCCGGTTGGATGCTTCGTGCAGTGCGATGCGATAGATCCAGGTCTTAAGGCTCGATTGCCCGTTGAAGTGCTTCATCCCGCGGAACACCTTCAGGAAAACTTCCTGCGTGGTGTCGGCCGCGTCGGCAGAATCGTTCACGATCCGGTAAACAAGGCTGTAAACCGGTTGGTGATATTGAGAAACCAGCCACGCGTAGGCATCTTCCGAACCTGCCTTCAGCTCCGCAACCAGCGAAGCTTCCTGGCTTCGGACTGCCAGCGCACTGGCGATCTCACCCAACGTCGTTGCTCCTGCCTGCGATCTGAACCTGTACATAAAAAGCCTATCAGGATCTCAGTGCTGCAACAACTGACGTTTAACCCTGCCGCGCCCGCGTTGGACGCGAACCTTGCAGTGTGCGCTACGTCACTGAATCCGCCCACTGCTCACATCGGACTGCCCACTCTCATTAGAGATAGACGCCACGGGAGGTACTTAGGTTCCCGCCGTGGGAAATATTCTGAGGGTCCATTCCCGGTTTGTGAGCGGCTGAAAACAAAGGGGTTGCGGCGCTATCGCGCTACTCAGTTACCGTCGTGCCCCAGGCCGGCGCCGCTCCGCCCCGGAGAAACGCGACCAGCCTGCCAATCTCGCTCACAACCAGCTCCGGGCGGGACTGGTGCACATGATGCGGTGCACCCCGGGCAATCACGCGCCAGCTTCGCTTCGAAAGCGACTTCAAGGCCTCTTGCTCGCGGTACCAGATCGGCTGCGCGGCGATCGCATCGGCTGTCCATCCTTGTTTTGACCGATCCGGATCCTGCGACATCACCAGCAGCGGACGCTCGCCCAGGCTCGACAGCCGCTCCGCCTCGCGTCCGGACACTTCGAAGTTCAGGAATTCGCCAAGATCTCCGCCGACCCAGCCTGGCCGGCAATCTTCCGCATCCATGGCAGCGTGGAACGGCTCGAGCGCCGTGGGAACGCCTTCTTCATGGCACCGTCCCATGAGCCGCTGCCATCCGCTCCACGTGCGCAGCTTCTCCCACTTCAGCTCTCGCGGGCGCTTCTCTTTCTCGCCATCGAACCACGCTCGCGATCCCGGCAGTTCGTTCACCTGGTTCGGCGAACTCGCATCCAGCAGGACCATGCCCGAAACTTCTTCGGGAAACTCGCGCGCGTACTCGCGCACATGAAATCCACCCGCTGACGCCCCAACCAACACCAGCGGACGTGCCACCTGCGCCTGGTTGAGCAACTCATGCAGCTGACGGGCGATGGCTTCCGAGTCGCGCGTCCCCGTCTGCGGCTCACTCCAGCCGATGCCGACGCGATCGTACGCGCAGACGCGCGTGATCTTGGCCAGGCCCGGCTGGATGGTTTGCCAATAGAGGACATCGTCTCCCGCGCCCGCTTCGAGCACGATCGTCGGCGATCCCGTCCCGACGCAGTACAGGTGCATTTTGCGATTTTCGACTGCGTAGAGATTTCCCAGCGGAGGGTGCCTGGATCGGCCGATCGCAGCCGCGGCGAGATTGAATAGCGCGAGTCCCGCGAAGAACAATACGACCATGCCCACCAGTGCGGCGGCGATCTTCGCGGCTCGTCTCATTGGTCGGTAAGACTAGCCGCGACAGGGAAAGTTACGGACTGACGTTTACTGCGGAGGAGTCGTCGGCTTCGCGGTCGACGGCGCCGTCGTGCTGCTCTTCTTCTTTGCCGGGGACTTCTGCTTCGCCGCCGGCGCGTTATCGTCGATCACGATCTTCTTCGGTGGCGCCTGCGCCGCGGCCGCCTGTGCCTGTTGTACGGCCGCCCGCAGCCGTGCCATCTCGGCGTCCTGCTGCGCGGTCGCGTTCTCCAGCCGGCTCGCCAACGTCAGACGCGCCTGGTCAATGGTGTTGAGTTCGCCGGACAGCGCCTGGTACTCGCTCTTGGAGCCGAATGTTCCCGCCGCTTCCGTCATCGTGGACATCACGTCGAACAGCGCGTTCAGGTTGCGATACAGCTTGAACTGCGCGCCCAGGCTCGCCGGATTCGCCCGCACCTGCTGGATCATGCCCGGCAGCGCCTCCGTCAGGTTGCGCGACAGGGAATCGGCATTCTGCTGCGCCTGCTGCTTCGTGCCCGAGTCCGTCTTCCACTTTTCGATGCGCAGCGACTTCAGGCTCGCCGACGCTGCTTGCGACGCCTGGTCGATGTTCGACAGCGCCGAACCCAGATCCGCCGGAAGGGAAGGACTCGCTGCGGTCGGCGCCATCGGCTGGCTCGACTGCGGAAGCTGTTGTTGCGCGACGGCAGGCAACGCCAGGGCGGCAGACAAGATGCCGGCGATCAGGGAACTCGCAACTCGGTACTCAGTACTCGAAACTTTCTTCATAAGACTGCCTTGTCACACCAGTGCACCTGTTTGGATGACATTTTCAAGCCTCGCGATCAGCGAAATCTAGCCTTCGCCATGGCCGAACATCGTCACATCCTCGACCGGCGCCTGCAGTGACAATCTCACGGCCCTGTGCTTTTTTTCAGCCACTCGCCAATTACGGCTACCGACTATGCTGTTCGAAACCCTCAGTGCCGTTGTAGAGGGCGCTGTCGAATTAGCCCCACCTAAGGTGCAGAACAATAAGGCCATTCAGGCATGGCCGTTACGACGCCGGACCTATAGGGTGCCAATCAGGGTCAGCGGCATACCGAGCTCGTTTCACTTCCTTCCTTTCGCTCGCGTGTTCACCGCAGTTTGGCGCAAGTTCAGATCCGGTTTCAGCTGCGTGGACAAGGGCGCACTTCGTCTCCCATCCAGGCTGGCTCGTCGTCCCACGCCCCTCAATCAGGCCACCCATTGCGCCTGCTTTCAAAAGAGAAAGAAGGTAAGTATGAAGAACGATCTTCTGCGCTACATCTCGAAGTTCATGGTTGTCTGCCTGTTCATGGCGATGGCGCCTCAGGTGCCGGCATACGCGTCGTCAGGTTCGGGGGCTACTCAAGTGGTGAAAGCGCCGATCGATGGCACCCTGACAAACTGCCTCGGCAATCCGGTGGACGTGAACGGCATCGCGACTCTTGTTTTGCACGCCACGGAGACCGGCAATACGGTCACTTTCGTCGAGAACATCTCCGTGGCGCTAAGCGGCTCTGATTCCAGCGGCAACACTTACCGGGGGAGCGTCAACGAGTCCATTGTCGAGACGCTTGCGCCCGGATCGGAAGTGACCGAGAGCGTCAGCATTCGCCTGGTCGGCGGTCCGAAGGGTACGAGCGTTCTCGTGCACCTCGTGGTGCATGAAACCCTGGATGCCGCCGGCAACATCTCGGTCAATTTCGAGAATGTCAGCGGCAATGGTTGTTCCTCCACCCTATAACCCGAAATATCGCGATGATCTCCCGGGGAGGATGGCCTCCCCGTTTTCTTTTTGCCTCGGTATTCGCCGTGTGCATCGCTTCCTTCTCCCGACCGCACATCCCCATGTAGTCACCGTCACATCCCTCCACCGGCATCCGCAGTGACAATCCCACCGGCCTCGTGCGCTTCCACTAGCCACTCGCCCACTAGCCACTATGCTGTTCAAGACTCTCAGCGCCGCGGTGTACGGGATCGATGCCAACGTCATCGAGGTTGAAGTCGACGTCTCCGGCATCAAGCAGACCAAGGACAACTTCGTCACCGTTGGCCTGCCGGACTCGGCCGTGCGCGAGAGCCGCGAGCGAGTCCGTGCCGCGCTGAAGAACTGCGGATACGACGTCCCACCCACCGACATCACCGTCAACCTCGCTCCCGCCGACGTGAAGAAGGAAGGCTCCGGCTTCGATCTGCCGGTTGCGCTCGGCATCCTCGGCGCCTATGGCGCGGTCAAGCCCAAGGACCTCAGCCAGTTTCTGTTCGTTGGAGAGCTTTCGCTCGACGGCAGCGTGCGCGGCGTGCGCGGCGCGCTCCCGGTCGCGCTGGCCGCGCGCGGCAACAAGATCAAGCAACTCATTGTTCCCGCCGTCAACGCGCGCGAAGCCGCCGTCGTTCAGGGCGTTGACGTCCTTCCCGTGCACTCGCTGCTCGAAGTCATCCACTTCCTCAACGAGGGCAACGGCATCGCGCCGCTGCGCGTGGACACGGAAGAGCTTCTCGGCCAGTCGCAAACGTTGTCTGTCGACTTCAAGGACGTGCGCGGGCAGCAGACCGCCAAGCGCGCCATCGAAATCGCATGCGCCGGCGGCCACAACATCCTCATGATCGGCCCGCCGGGCTCGGGCAAGACCATGCTCGCCAAGCGCATCCCGACCATCCTCCCGCCGCTGACCTTCGAAGAAGCGCTGGAAACAACGAAGATCCACAGCGTGGCCGGCGTGCTCGATCACAAGGCCGGACTCGTCGGCGTGCGGCCATTCCGCGCGCCGCACCACACCATCTCCGACGCAGGGCTGATCGGCGACGGCATCATCCCTCGTCCCGGCGAAGTCTCGCTCTCGCACAACGGCGTGCTCTTTCTCGACGAGCTGCCCGAATTCCCGCGCAACGTGCTCGAGGTCATGCGCCAGCCGCTGGAAGACGGAACCGTATCCATCGCGCGCGCTTCCATGTCGCTGACATTCCCCGCGCGCTTCATGCTCGCCGCCGCGATGAATCCGTGCCCTTGCGGCTATTTCAACGACCGTTCGCGTGAATGCCACTGCACCGAACCGATGATGCAGCGCTACGTCTCCAAAATCTCCGGCCCGCTGCTCGATCGCATCGACATCCACATCGACGTCCCCGCGGTGAACTACAAGGAACTGCGCGGCGGCAACGCGCCCGAAGGTTCGGAGCAGATTCGCGCGCGTGTCCTGCGCGCCCGCGAAGTCCAGCTCAACCGCTTCGCCGCCGCCAAGGAACGGATCTACTCCAACACGCAGATGTCCTCGCGCCAGATCCGCACGTATTGCGAGCTTGGCACCGACTGCGAGCGCCTGCTGGAGCGCGCCATCACGCAGCAGGGACTCAGCGCCCGCGCCCACGACCGCATCCTTAAGGTCGCCCGCACCGTCGCCGACCTGGAAGGGGCGCACGACATCCAGCCCAAACACATCGCCGAAGCCATCCAGTACCGGACACTCGACCGGACGTATTGGGCGTGATAATAGAGTCACTAATTATGACGGCACGCCTACGGTTCGCCATTTGTCTCTTGTTCATCGCCATGCCACTTTGGGCACAGAGCGACGCCGCTTCGCTTCGTTCAAAAGCCGAATCCGGTGATCCGCAAGCGCAAGATCTCCTCGGGACGCGCTTGCGGAGCGGCATCGACGGGCCAAAGGACTTTGCAGAGGCGATGCGGTGGTATCGCGCCGCTGCAAAACAAGGCCTACCGCAAGCGATGTTCAACATCGGAACCATGTACTACAACGGCGATGGTCTCGCCTCCGACCTCCGGGAGGCCTACGCGTGGTTTTTGTTGGGGAGCGCGGCCGGTGATCGTCTCGCCTCGGAAGCTGTTGCGCGGACTGAATCCGAGGTTCCGTTGAAAAAAGTTGATGCGCTAACCCGGGCGGCCGAGATCTTGCAGAAGGGCGACGATGTTCCGAAGAACCTGGCGAAAGCCGCTGAGTTCATGAAGATGGCAGCGGACACCGGAGATGCTCCCGCTGCCACCAGGTATGCGCTGCTGCTGATCCAAGGTCAAGGCGCACCGAAAGACCTTGCATCCGCTCAGCGCTATTGCGCTCAGGGCGCCAAGAAGGCTTATGCGCCGGCCATGTCTTGTCTGGGCTATCTCTGTGAAGATCCCGAACTCGGGCCTCCGAGGTACAAAGAAGCTCTCAAATGGTACGAAGCGGCGGAGAGTGGGGCCGATCCAATCGGCGCCTATGGCGTTGGTCGAATCTACGCCTTGGGCCTCGGAGTAAAGCCCGATCTCCTGAAAGCGATCCAATATCCCGGGCTCTGGCCGCCTGCGGCTACCGCTTTTCTCATTAGCGACTTTCCGCTCGTGAGGAAACTGGAAGCCGGAAAATGACCCGGGCTGACGCCTATGCCGGCCCGCCATCCAGTACCGGACGTTGGTCCGGACATATTGGGCGTGACGTGGATCCTCTGCTAGGATTGCGCCCCGCATAGGAGCCATCCGATGAAGCGTCTCGCCGCAACCGTGTTCTTCGCCGCCTTCCTTCTGCCGTATTCCGCTTTCGCGCAGGACGCCACCGCGCAACTCCTCCAGCGCCTGGCTGACGCGCCCGGGCCGCCGGGATTCGAAGAGCCCGTGCGCAAGATCATGGTTGAGCAGATGACGCCGCTTGCCGATCGCGTGAGCTACGACGGTCTCGGCTCGGTGATCGCGGCGCAAGGTGGAACCGGGCCGCGCGTCATGATCGACGCGCACATGGACGAGCTCGGCGGCGTTGTTCGCCGCATCACGCCGGAAGGCTATCTCACCATGCAGATGCTCGGCGGCTGGCTCGACCAGGCGCTCGTCGATCAGCGCTGGACCATCGTCGGCTCGAAGGGTCCGGTGCGCGCCGTCACCGGCATTCGCGACATTCACATCGTCCCGCCCGACGAGCGCACCCGCGTCTACCCGCGCGAGTCGGTCTTCCTCGACGTGGGCGCGCGCAACGCGGAAGAGGTTCGCGCCATGGGAATTTCGCCCGGAGATCCGGTTGCTCCCGATGCTCCGTTCGCCGTGCTCGGCGGCGACCGCTATCTCGGCAAAGGTTGGGACGATCGTGTCGGCTGCGCTCTGCTCGTCGAAGTCATGCGCAGGCTCAAGAGCGAGCCGCATCCGAACCAGCTCTCGTTCGTCGCTACCGTGCAGGAAGAGATCGGACTCCGCGGAGCGCAGACCGCTGCCGCCGTGGTGAAGCCCGAAGTTGCGATCGCCATCGAAGCCGGCGTCGTGCGCGACGCACCCGGCGTTCATCCCGAAGAAGCGCAGGAGCGCCTCGGCGAAGGCCCGGCGATCTTCCTCTACAACTCCAGCGAGCTGCCGAACCGGAAGATGGCCGCGATGGTACGCGACGTGGCCGCGAAGGCGAACATTCCGCTGCAACCCGACTTCGTCCAGGGATACGGTGACGATGGCGCCGAAATTCAGCGCAGCAACGGCGGCGTCCCCACCATCACGCTGACGATTCCGACGCGATACACGCACGCCCACAACGGCATCATCAGCCGCCGCGACTTCGATCGAACCGTGGACCTGGTGGTCGCGATGATCCGCGCGCTCGACGCAAACGCGGTCGCATCCCTGCGCGACTTCACGCCGGG
>Ga0157369_10003831_pt1 | contig 17866 bp, 13 predicted proteins | sample C25metaG_FD_113461 | JGI IMG/M metagenome (GOLD analysis project Ga0157369, IMG submission 113461) | Corn rhizosphere microbial communities from Kellogg Biological Station, Michigan, USA - C2-5 metaG | ecosystem: Host-associated > Plants > Roots > Rhizosphere > Soil | place: USA: Michigan... | reverse complement strand
TGACTCACTGACCGAAGCGATTCACTACGGCACCGGCGCGTACGCGGTGGTCGACGGCGGCGTGCGCCATTTCACGCAGGACCGCTCGTTTCGCGGCGTCGCGTATCGCGATCGAACGGGCCGCGTGCGGCCGTACGGAGAGCTCACGCAAGCCGAGGCGGAGGAGCTGCAGCCATGCCGCTGAAACTGGCGATCGCGATCGCATTCTTCGCGTCATTCGCCGCCGCGGCACCACATCGATCCGCTCTCATCATCGGCATCAACGACTACACGGCGTCGCACCTGGCGCCGATCGCTGCCGCCGCCCCTGATCGCGACTGGCCCAACCTCTCCGGCGCGGTGAGCGACTCCGCGGCGATGCGCGAGCTCCTTCTGTTGCTGCACGGTTTCGACGCGCGCGACGTCGTCATGCTGAACGACCAGTCGGCGACGCGGAACGCGATTCTCGCCGCTGCGAACCGGCTGGCCGCCACGGCGTCGAAGGACGACGTCGTCTTTTTCTATTTCGCGGGCCACGGCTCGCAGGTGAAGAACTCGCGCTCCGACGAGCCGGACAAGCTCGACGAGTCGATCGTTCCCGCCGACTCCCGCCGCGGTGCGCCCGACATTCGCGACAAGGAACTTCGCCGCATCTTCAACGCGATCCTCGATCGCGGCGCGCGCCTGACCGTCATGATCGACGCGTGCCACAGCGGCTCCGCGGCGCGCGGACTTCTCACACTCGCGGCGCGGCGCGGCATCCGCCCCGATCTGCGCGACGTGCTCGACGGCCGCGACTACGGCCCGCGCCCGGAGAATCGCGGCGCGCTGGTCATCAGCGCGTCGCACGATGATGAAGAGGCGCGCGAGACGCGCGACCGCGGCACGACGCATGGCGCATTCACCTGGGCGTGGATGCGCGCGATGCGCGACGCGGCGCCCGACGAATCGGCGATGGAGACGTTCGCGCGCGCACAGGCGCGGCTCCGCGCGGAGATGCCGTTCCAGAGCCCGGTCATCGCCGGCAACGCGCGCGAGTGCCGCACGCCGTTCCTCGGCGCGGGCGCGCCGGCGCGTGGCGCGGCGATGACGTTCGCGGTCGAGCGCGTTCGCGGCGACGGCATCGCGGTGATCGCCGGCGGCTGGGCGCATGGGATCACCGAGGGGAGCGAGCTTCGCGTGGCTGGCGACCGGTTGCAGCCGCCGCTCGTCGTCACCGCGCTCCTCGCCCTCGGACGCTGCGAGGCGCGCGTTCCGCCGGCAGCGCACATCCGCAGCGGAATGCTGCTGGAACTTTCGGGCTGGGCCGCAATACCGCCGCGCCCGCTCCGCATCGCGATTCCCCGCAGCGACGGTGACATCGCGGGATTCGCCAGACGCGCCGCGGCGATCGCGGCGGAGCGACGAATCGACTGGATCAACGATCCGACCGTGCGCTCGCCCGATCACGTGGTGCGCCGCAACGGTGCGCGATGGGAGATCCTCGATGCCGCAGGTCGCGCGCGGACATTCGTATCCGAGGGCGAAGCGCTGCACGCGATCGCACAGTTGCATGGCTCCGTTTTCGTGCAACTTCCCGCGCCCGCAATGCTCGCCGCGCAAATCGCCGGACCGGCCGTGCTCGAGGTGGTCGACAGCGCCGACGATGCCGATTACATCCTCGCCGGCCGCTTTATCCATCACCACGTCGAGTACGCGTGGGTGCGTCCCGACGCGCGGCGCAGCGACCGGAGCGCGTCGGGCCTGCCGGTGCGGACGACATGGATAGCGGACACCGGCGATATCGCTCTCGTCCTCCGCCATCGCGCGCTGCGGCTGCACAAGATCGAGGCGTGGACTCTGCTCGAGTCGCCGCCCGACGGCCGCTGGCCGTATCACCTGGCGCTGCGCGGTCAGCAACTCGTCGGCGACGGCGGCCGCGTCGAAGGCAACGAAACGTATTCGCTCGAGCTCCGCGGCACGTCGCGCGTTGCCGGGCGGCGTCACGTGTACGTCTTCACCATCGACAGCTACGGCCAGAGCACGCTCATTTTTCCGGTGAGCGGATCGGTGGAGAATCATTTCCCGCTCGATGCAAACGCCGCGGCGCCGCCGTCGATCCCCCTCGGCGCGCAATTCCGGATCGCGCCGCCGTACGGCGTCGATACATACTTTCTGCTCGCGACCGACGAGCCGCTCGCCGAGCCTTCGATCCTGCAATGGGACGGCGTCCGCGGCCCGATGCCGCACACGAAAACTGCACTCGAACGCCTCCTCGCGCTGACCGGCTCGACGCAGCGCGGCGGCAGCGTGCTCACGCCCGCGACCTGGTCAATCGAGCGGATCGTGATCGAGTCTCTTCGTCCGCGCCACAAAACGCGCCGCAACCGTGTCTCTGCCTGACGCGACCTCCTCGTGACGACGGCGCGTGCACTGGCACGCATTCGCCGCGCGTTACGACGGAGGTTCGCACTCGTTTGTCGCGGAGGACGAAATGGGCTTCTATCTTCGCAAGAGCGTCGCGGTCGGACCGTTCCGCTTCAATCTCTCCGGCTCCGGAGTGGGGATGTCAGTCGGCGTCCGCGGAATGCGCGTCGGCACCGGACCGCGCGGCAATTACGTTCGTATCGGCCGCGGCGGCATCTGCTACCAGCAGACGTTTCACGCACCCTCGACGCCGGCCCGCGTCGTCGTGCCGCAACCCGTGATTCCGGGCGGGACGCATGCGCCGCTGCAGGAGATCGCTTCGGCGGACGCGGCGCAGATTGCCGACTCTTCGTCCGAACAGCTGCTGGCCGAGCTACGCGAGAAACGCGCGGCGACGCCGCTCATGCCATTCGTCATCGTCGGATCGATACTCCTGCTTCTGTTCGCGCTCGCGCTTCCGGGATGGGCATTGCTGCTGCTCGCCATCGCGGCGGTAGTCGCGATCGTTGCGGCGCGCCGTCGCGACGTGTTGCGCAAGACGACCGTGATCCTCTACGACTTCGCGGCCGAGGTCGAGGAATCCTTCCGCACGTTCGCGCAGTGGACGGATAGCCTGGTGTCCTGCAGCCGCACGTGGCATGTCGCGGCCGAGGGGCGCGTGTACGATCCGAAGTATCACGCCGGCGCGACGTCGCTCCTGCAGCGCAGTGCGACGACATTGCGCAATGCCGCGCCGCCGTTCGTCCGCACCAATGTGCCGGTGTTCAGCGTCGCCGCCGGCCGGCGCACGCTCTACTTCCTGCCCGATCATCTGCTGGTCTACGACGGCCCGAACATCGGCGCCGTCAGCTACCGCAGCGTCGACCTCACCGTCGTCCGGCAGCGCTTCATCGAGGATGGAGGGTTGCCGGGCGACGCCACGGTCGTCGACTACACATGGCGCTACGTGAACAAGAACGGCGGTCCGGACCGCCGCTTCAACAACAATCCGCGCATCCCGATCTGCCTCTACGACGAGTTGCACATTCGCACCGCGTCCGGTCTGAACGAAGTGTTCCAGCTCTCGCGCTCCGGAATCGGCGAAGGATTCGCGGCCGCCGTGCGGCATCTCGGCTCGATCGCCAGCTGAGGGCGTCGTCATAGAAAAACGAAAGGACACGTTGCATTCGGGGTAGGGATTTTTGCGTCTCATGCAACTCCTCAAATGAATCCAAAAAAGTAGTCCGTCTGACTTTTCGAGGAGGAAAGGTATGTCGCAAGTCCCGGCCGAGGTACGCCGTCACGTCATATCCAGCTATATCGAGAAGTTGTTCGTCGTCGTCGTGGCGATCGCTGCGTTTACCGGACTATTGGAGCTCGGGCACGCGACCGATGACCAGAAGATGCAGGTGAATCGCGACCTCCTGCAGAGGCTCGAGAAAACGGCCTCGAAGATGCGGGGCGACCCGACCGCGCAGCGAACCGACGCGCTGCGCCAACTCGACGCGCTTGCGAAGAACTTCGCCGAGGATGGGAAATCGCCTTCTGTCAGCCCTGCGGAGGCAGCGGTGCAGATCGAGCATCTCGCCGACGAGGCCGTTTGGGATGATTACCAGACGGATATCGCAGGCCCTGCGACGGCCCAGACGGTTCCGACGGCCTCCAAACCCTCGAACTCGACAGCCTCGAAGGCCGGAAAGAGCGGCCGCGATTCCGATGGCTTAGCCGCAGCGGAAGGGCGGGCGCGCGGCCGGATCGCGGCAGTGCACGCGTTGATCGAGGCCGCGATGCCGCACGTGCAGGGCGAGCCGAAGTCGATCTGGAAGCAAATGGCGGACGAGAAGAGCTCGCTGCATGTGCTGTACGAGATCGTCTGGTACTCACTGCTGATCATTGGCGTACTGGCATGCTCGTATTTGCTGATGACCGTGTTCATGGCGCTGCCATTCACATCGCTCGACAGCCACTGGACGGAGCGCCTCAATGAGATCCTCAAGACAGGACTTCCGCAGGGGGCGAGAATGGCGTTGACGCCTCTCGCTGCCGCCGCGCTCATCGGCGGCACGGTCATCGCCGGAGCATCGTATGCCACGGTCCCGGGGGGCGTTTCACGACGATACGTCGAGCAGGTACGGAACGAGTTTGGCGGCGCGCGCATCGAGCTGTCGCCGGCGACGTACAACTATCCGCAAACGCCGAATGTGACGGTCGACGGCATCAACGAGGGACGGATCGTAAGCCTCGTAGAAGGCGCGAAGAAGGACATCAACACGCAGACCAACTCGCGTGCCGACGCCATTGGCCATTCGCTGACGGATACGAGAAGCGTCGTTACGGCGGCGATCAGCAAGGTTGCAACTGCCGTTGATAACACAAAGAACGAAGCACAAGCGGCGCATGAGCTCGCCGACAAGGCGAATGGACACGCGGAATCGGCCGACACCCACGCACAATCGGCCAACACGCACGCGGAATCGGCCGACACGCAAGCGCACGGTATCGCTTCCGCGATCGAGGTGAAAAGCGCCGCCGTCTCCGTTGAGCAGGAGCGGCAGGACGCGCGGCAATCGCACGTGCTGGCGCAGACCGCTGCGGCCGACGAGCGCGGCTTCTGGCGCCGGAATTTCGGCTTCACGATGTTCAAGGTCGGCCCGGGCGTCATCGACGCGATCGATGCACGTATGGCATCCGAACACTGCAGCGATGCCGAGCGGCAACAGATGCGCGACGTCATGAAGGCGATGGCCGACCACGAAGATCCGGCCAGCCGCTGGGGATTCGAGGCGGCGCTCGACCGGCACAAGCTCGCACCCGCGCTGAAAGATCGCTACTTCCGCACGCTTCTGCACCTCTGTGAGTTGCCGCGCTAAGGAGACGATATGAGCAACGACACCAACGAAATCCCTCGCCGCCACACCGGTCTGGTCGCCTACGTAGAGATACTCCAGCTTGCCTCGGTCATCAGCATCGGCGCGATGCTGCTATGGCCGATGGCAAGACTGCGCGACGCTGTCCCGCCGGATTACGCGGTTTGGGCGTGGCTGCTGTTCATCTTCGCGGCGCTCGCCGGCGCCATCGTGCCCTTCTTCGTCAAGCCAGCTGAGGACGTGAGGCGACACGCAGGCGAGTACGTGTGGGATGCGCGCCGCATCGTGACCCTGCGAAGCGTGCTGAAGAACCGGGACGCCGACGATATCGTCTCGGCGCTGGAGAGCGCGACGGTGAAGGCAGGGAGTGCCGCAACGTTGCACGACGTGCTCAGCGACGCCGTCGGCGAAGAGCGCGCGGCCGAGTTCCTACCGGACCTGTATCGCTACCTGCGCCGAACACCGCGGGAGGCACGGATTCCCATATACGAGACGAAGTCGAGCAGCGAGCCGCAACCGGAGGCACCTAGCGAACCCGACGGAGGTCTGGTCGGTCAGCGGACTCTCGAGCACTGAGACGGAAACGCGCAACATCTCCGGCATTCTGGCTCGATTGTTAGATGAGCGCGTCGTAGCGTTTCATCAGCGTTTCGAGGATGCCGCGGTCGATCTGCGTCAGCGTGTTGCCGTCGATGAGGGTGCGGAGGTTTCGGGCGACGTCGCTGGCTACGGTCAGGCGCGGCGCGAGCGCGTCGCTGATCGACTTGCGGAACGGGGCGGCGTCGGAGGCGGCGAGGCGTTTCGCGGCGGCGAGATGCGAGTCGCCGAGGTTTGCGGTGCTGATGCCGAGGGCGTGGCAGAGAAGCACCTGCTCGTAGGCGGTGCGGACGATGCCGGAGACGGCGAGGTCGACCGGCAGAAGATCGGGAAACGCGTCGGCCTCCGGTTTCGCGGCGGCCTCGTACTGCATGCGCATGTAGTCGAGCTGGCCGATGATGTACGCCGGGAAGTGCAGGGCGCGCGTCATGACGTGGACGCGCAGCGCGTCGGGCGAGGTCTTCACCTGCGCGTCGGGGATCCGCTCCTGGAGTTGATGCAGCCAGCGCACGTCGCGCTCGTCGACCCACAGCGTGGCATCGCGTTGCAAGGCCTTCTGCACTTCGACGTCGTCGTCGCGCAGCTCGATCAGCGGCGCGGCGAGATCGGCAAATTGCCGGAGGCGCCGCGCGAGGTTTTCGCTCGTCGTCACCTGCGCAGCCGCAGTTGCCGCGGTCAGGCCGCGGAACGATGCGAAGGCCGACGACGCATACGCGGCGACGCGCTCGCGCAGTTCGTCGAGCGCCATGTGGCGCGAGGCCGCGCGGCTGATCGGGAAATCGCGCGCCAGCGGCTTGCGATCGTCCGCGGTCCGTTCGTACCAGGCGTCGACTTCCGATTCGTCGATGATGGAGATCGTCAATCCGCCGGCGGTCAACGGAGCCGCGGACGTTGCGGCGGCAAGTTGCCGCAGCTCTTCGCGGCGCGTGCGCAAGGCGTCCGCGGTCTCCTTCGCCGCTTCGCGGACGCGGCGCAGCACGCCGAGGGTGGCGCGGCGCTGCGCCATGTCGTGCTCGAATTGCAGCTCGTCGTTGTACGCGGCGTTCTTCGCCTTGTCGGTGGCGTCGATCTGCGCGATCAGGCGCGCGAGCGTCTCTCGTGCGTCGCGTACGCGCGGAGCGATCAACGTCGCGTACTTGAACGCGGCGAACGCGCCGAAGACGAGGAGGAAGATCGCGGCGGTCCAGGTGACCTGCCGCAGATTCGGCCGGAGGACATCGAATGCGTACGCGATGGCGTAGATCGCGGTCACGCCGGCGGCGGCCCACGCCAGCTGGCGCCAGAGCCAGGCGCGCCGCTCCTCGAGCGCTTCGCGCAACGTGTGCTCCGCGCGCGGCTTCTGCTCGAAAAGATCGCGCAGTTGCTGTTCCTTCGTTTCGCTCTCCGCCGCCAGCCGCGCCTGCTCCTTCTCCCGCGCCGCCGATCGCGCGGCGTTGTTCTCTGCTTCTTCGGCGAACACCAGCTCCGGAAGTTGCCGCAGGAGCGATTCGCGTTCTTTTTCGAGCTCCGCGAGCTGCTCTGCCGCGCCGTCCGCGGCGACGGTTTCGGCGACGAGTTTCTGATCGCGAAGCATGGCCGACAGCTCGCGGACGCGTTTGCGCGCAGCGTCGCTCGCGGCGGTGTTGGGAATGAAGCGGACGCGCGCGTCGAGCGCTGCGGTGGCGGCGCGAAGCTCGGTGACGAGGTTGCGCGGGGAGGTGTCGGCGTCGTCGCGGACGTCGGGCAGGGGATCGATCAGCGCGTCGGCCAGCGCGATCGCGGAGTCGTAGCCGGTACGGTCGAGCGTCTCATCGATTACACGCGACAGCAGTGCGGCTTCGCCGTTCGCCGTCGTTTCGCGCTGCTCGTCGAGCGTCCGCAGATTTTTCAGATGAATGGAATCGCGGTGCTGCTGCAACTCGGCGCGCGCGCCCGCGATCAGCTCGTCCGCGCTGCGCGTCTTCTCGTTGACGAGGGTCTTCGGTTGAAAGCGGCGGAAGAGCGACTCGCCGCCGATCCGCGCCAGCGGGAGCGCGAACTCCTCGCCGACGATGAACTGCTTCGCCGCGAGCGACTGCGCCGCAACCTCGCCGCCTCCGCAGAGTTTCGCGAAAAGCTCCGCGGCGAAACGCGTCTCGAGCCGTTGCAGAGCCGCGTCGCGCGGGAAGACCAGATCCGCGCAGCCGAATGAGCTGAAGGCCGGCGGCATCCCGCGCGGATGCACGCCGGGCAGCGCGCCGCTCATCTCCGGCTCGAACGTCAGCGCGCCGGCCACGGCGCCGGCATACGAATCGAGCGCCGTCGCCAGGGTGCCGAACTTCACGCGCGCGCCGTTCGTCGCGTCGAGCAGCCACACCTCGTCGAACGGTTTCGGATCGGCGCCGCTGAGCACTTTCAGCGTGCCGTACGCCGCGGCGTAGTCGCTTTCATTCGTCGCGCCCGTCACCTCGGGCAGCAGGCAGAGAATTTCGATCGAAAAGTACGACGCGAGCCGCCGCATCTCGTACGTGGCGCGAATCGCGGCGATCGTGTCGAGCAGCGTCGTGCGCGCGTCGCTGGCGGCGGAGACGACGACGAGCACGAGCTCGCGCGTGCTGATGTCGTCGCGCGCGCGCAGCGGGCTGTCGGGCCGCTGCCTCTGCACGTGCATCGAATTGATCGCGTCGATGAGCGCGCTGCCGCGCCGGAACTGCACGAGATCTTCGAGGCCGTACGCCGCGGCAACGCGCCGCTGCACCGCGTCGGCAAGCGTCGCCGCGTCGTCGTCGAGGGCGAGGATCGTGACCGGCTTGAGCATTACGACAGCGTCTCCATGCGCCGGACGTAGTCTTCGATTGCGATCACCTCGTGCTCGACCTGGTCCTTCACTGACGCGTCGGCGACGCCGGTCATCTGCTTCGACAGCGAGATGGTGTACTCCTTCAGGATCGACGCGACGCGCACCGCTCCTTCGCGGGTGACGACGGCATCGATGGCCTCCTCGGCTTCCTGCACCAGCTCGCGGTTCTTTTCAAACGCGGCGTACGCCGGCACGCGGCCTTGGCCGAGGCGGACCAGGCTGTTGTCGACGCGCCGTCCGTTCTTCGACTTCATCGAATACCACGCGCCGTCGCGCTTGATGATCGCGAACGGCTCGGGCGCCTGCGCGAGCGCGAACCAGCGCAGCGCCTCGCCATCGCCGCTGCGCGGGATCAGATTCGGCAGATCCTGCCAGCGCTTGTCGACGTGATTCGAGATGACCTTGTTCGGATCGAGGTACGCGCGCTCCATGTCGTCCATCTCGGCGAGCGCGAAGAGCGGGATGCCGGTCTTCACTTTGAAGAGGAGGACTCGATGCGCGTCGTGCGTCGAGACCATCGACGGCCGCGCGCTCCCTTTCGGCACGCCCGCTTCGTACTTCGACTCCTTGAGCAACGTGGTGTCCGCGTCGGCGACGCCGTAGTGGTAGAACTCATTGATCACTGATTGATTGACCACCGGTATCTTGCCGGCGTCGTAACGCCACAGCGGCACCGCCAGGTTGTCGACGCGCTTCAACTCCTGCGACACCGCCTCCGGCGAAAGGCGGCCTAGGATGTCGTCCATCGTCAGTGAGGTGAGCGGCTCGTAGCACTTCTGCACGAACTGGCGAACGTCGGCGTACACCTCGTCGGCGCGCAGCGTCGACCACTGTGAGAGAGAGCCGTGGTGATGGTCGGCATACCACTTCACGAAATCGTCGCCCGTCACCGCCGGCCGCTGCTGGCCGGGATCGAACGAAACGGTCTGTTCGAAGAGTCGCGACGCGCCGCGCGGATTGCTGGCGTCGAGATACTGCTGCTCGAACTGTTTGCGCGCGGCGTTGAGGTTCTCGCGGATGCGATAGCAGGCCTGCAGGATCGACTGCGTATGCGCGTGGAGGACGGAGTAGAGCTCCGCCGCCTTCTCCAGCCGCGCGATCTTCACGGTCAGTTCGGTCTCGCGGTCGACGAGGCCGCCGTACACCTCGCACGCAGTCTTGATGCGTCCCTCACGCCGGATGAATGCCCCGACCGCCTCGCCGATCTGGTCCTCGGCCGGCTTGAAGACCAGCGCTTTTAGCTTTGCTCGCTCTTCCTTCGCCTCGCCATCCATCATGTTGCGGTACCACTCGAGCTTCGCCTGGAGCTTTTCGAAGAAACGCTCTGCGCGCGTGAAGCCGTTGTTGCGATTCACCGCCGCTTCCCACCAGTTGTTGATGCCGGCCACGGACGTGTCGCGCAATCCCTCGAAGTTTTTCGTGATGGCCTGCGCGATCTGCCGCTCGGCGCGCGAACGATGCACGGTGTGGAGGTTTTTGATCTCGGTGAGCGCCTTGTTGTCGAACTTCAGTTGCTGCAGCGACATCGGGAAGCGCAGCTGCCCGCCGCCGTCGCGCTGGCTGAGCGCCTCGATCACCTGGTCCGCGTTGTCTTCACGCAGGCGGTTCGCATCGATGAAGCGCTGCACCTCCTCTTCGATCTCCGCATCGACGACGGCGCCGTTGAGCAGCTCGTCGTTCACCAGCCGCCGCGCGTCCTGCCACATCAGCGGCTCGAAGCTCGGCATGACCAGCGACGCCACGCCGAAACTGCAGTACTGCGGCGAGCGCCCTTTCACCAGTCCCGCCGTCGCGATCTGCGTCTTGATGTTGTCGACCGCGTTCGCGCTGTCGGCGCCGATCTGCGATCCGATCTGCACGTACATGCCGTCGGCGATCAGCCCGTAGAGATCCTGCTGTTCGCTGACGACGCGCCCCTGCTCATTGATGTTGTCGACGAGATAGACGAGATCGAACGGCGGGCGCGTCACGTCGACGCGGCGCACGCCGTAGTCGATCTGAAATCCTCCCTTCATCGTCGACAGGTATTCGATTTCCTTGAGCGCGCCGTAGGCGTTCGGTTTCACCAGCGCCACGCCGGCGTAGCGGGTGAAGATGCCGGGGAGGAGGAGCACGCCGGTGAAATTCGACTGCTCGTCGCTGCCGACGATGTCGCGCGCCATGAACGCGATGTCGAGGAACGTGCCGCTGCCGGTGCCGCCCGCCACGCTGCCGACGATGTGGACTTCCACGCCGGCGCGCGTCGAGACCTGGAACTGATCAGCGTACATCTGCTTCTGGTTGCGGATGTTGCGCACGTCATCCACCGCGCGGCGGATTCGGCCGTAGACCTCATTCGCGCGCGCGAACAGCGCCAGGCGGCCCCGCGCGCGTACCTGTCCGGCGCCGGCGATGATCGATTGCGTCGGGATCTGCGTTGGCCACCACTCGTCGATGTGCGCATTCGCGCCGTTGACGAGCGCGGCCGGATTTCCAACCTGCAGCACGAACGTCTCGTTGTGATCGAGCTTCCCCTCGGCCGCGTTGCTTTCGGCGGGCGTTCCGCCTTCCGCGTTCTCGGTGGTGTCGATGGAGAGGAAGTTGATGATCGGCGGCACGAAGCCGTACGCATCGAGAAAACGTTTCTTCAGCTTGAGCAGCGTGCCGTAGCCGGTGCCGCCGAGGCCGATGATGACGGTGGGACGAAAGACGACGTTGTTTTTCAAAGCTCCTCCTCGGGCGTCGCGGTCCGTTCGTGACCGACTCGGTTGAAGCGCAGCTTCGCGTCGCCGACGGAGATGGTGTCGGCGTCGTAGAGCGCGCTGGTAGGCGTTTCGATGTCGTTGATGCGCAGCGGGCCGCCGCTCGCGGCGATCCAGACTTCTTTTTGTCCGCCGCGCCGGCGTACGAAGAGGCGCGCGTCCATGCCGCCGAGGGCATCGCCCGGGACGATGGCGCTGAGCGCGACTTCGCTCGCATCGAGTCGCGGCAGTCCCACGAACGCCGCGTCGGCCGCGACGTGTGGCTGCAGAATCTCGATCTCTCCCTCCAGCCGGTTGTTGCGGCGATGGCGCGACCACGCGAACCACGCGATCGCGGCGAGAAAGGGGAGGAGCAGGAGCCAGCGCAGCGGCGACGGCCTCGTGACGTTGATCGTTCCGCTCGCGGTTGCGTTTCCCGCCTTCAACGTCAGGCGGGCGTTGCCGGGCGGCGTGTCGTCCGCGACGTCGATGCGCAGATGAACGTGCGCCGGCGTCTTCACCGTCTGCGGCTCCATCGTGATGCCGGGAGACGCATCGGCCAGTTGCAGCGCGACCTGTGCCGGACGATCGGCGTCGATCGTCACGTCCGTCTCGACGGATTTGCCTCGCCGCACGTCGCCGAGATCGAGGTTCGACGGGGTGATCGTGATTCGCGGTGGATCGCGTTTCGGCAGGCGATTGCGAATGTTCTGCGCAACTTCGGAGATCGCTTCCCGCGTCGGCGCACGCAGCACCGTCGCGTTCTTCGCCTGGCTCGCGAACACATCGAGCTGCGCTTCGTGCTCGTCCTTCCCCATCGAGACGAAGAAGACGTACGTGCCGTTGACGCGGTCGAGGCTCGCGGAGATCGGCACCGGATCGGCGATGCCGCGCACGTCCTCCTTGCCGTCAGTGAAGAGAACGACGGCCTGCACTCGCGTTTTGTCGTCGCCGGCGTGCAGCGCCGACGCGCGCGCGAGTCCCTTCTGAATTGCGAGGCCGAGGTGCGTGCGATTGCCGTTCGCCTCGAGCGCGTCGATGATGGTGACCAGATCGTCGCGCGCCGCACCGCGGATCTCCGTCGACGCATGCAGGCGCACGTCGGAGTCGAAGGTGAAGATCGTCACCGAGTCGCCATCGCTGGCCTCGCGCACGAACGAGGCGATGCTGGCTTTGACGTCGGGGAAGATGTTCTTTCCGCCGATGCCGCGCATCGACTTGGACGTGTCGACGAGAAAAACCCAATCGACGGCGCCGCGCGGCTGCGCGCGGGCGATGACGGTGATGAGAAGGAGTACGGCCGCTGGCACGATTCGGCGTCTCATGAGGCTCCCTTTTTGATGAACCGAGGGAAAGACACGGAGACGTTGCGTTTGTGGCGCGGCCCACAAAAATTTCTCTTCGGTGTCATCCTCACCGCGTGAAACGCTGGAAGCCGCTGGCCCTCGGAGCCGTCCTCCTCGGCGTCGCCACGGCGACTGTCGTGGTGCCGTTCGCGCTGCACGGTTCACGCTCGGTGCGCCTGCTCACCGGCGCGCTGCCGAACGCCAGCACACAATTCGACCGCCGGCAGTCGGCGGGATTGTTCGTCGGCGTGAGCTGCTTCACCAGCGGTGCGATCGAAGGAGTTCCGTTCGCGGCCGACGATGCCGTCGATCTCGCCTACGTCTTCGCGTTCGAGCGGCGCGTTCGTCTCGTGCCGCCGCGGCGGGTGATGCTGGTGCTTTCCGGCAATCCAGTGAAGCCGGAGTCGAGGGAACACCTGCGCGTGTTGCGCGATGCCGGCGCCGAGGTGCGCTACCGCGCGGATGCGGCGGACATCCTCGCGTCACTGCGCGAACAGGCGGCGGCCGCGGGCCGTGACGGAATGCTCATCGTCGCCCTTGCCACGCACGGCTTTCTGCGCGATGGAAACGGCTACATCCTCGGCGCGCGATCGGTCGTCCACGATCCGGCCACGATGCTCGGCGTCGCCGATGTCTTCGAGACGATCGCGTCGTCATCGGCGCAGCGCTCGCTCGTCTTCGTCGATGCCTGCCGCGAACGCATGCTGAAAGGAACACGCTCGGTGATCGCGAGCGCAATGAGCGGAGCGCCGCCGCTGGAACGCCGGAGAGCGCGTACGCGCGGCCAGGCGGTTTTCTACGCCGCGGCCGCCGGCGAGTCGGCCTACGACGACTTCGCGGCGCGCAACGGCGTGTTCACGAAGGCCGTCATCGAAGGCGTCAAATGCGGCGCGGCGAAATCGGGCGGCTTCGTCACCGCCGACACGCTGGCGAGCTTCGTCGGCCGCACCGTGCAAACCTGGATTCGCGACAATCGCGATCCGAACGTCGGCTCCGCCACGCAATCGGTCATCGATGGCGAAGCGCGCAACATGCCGCTGGCGCAATGTTGGGGTGGGCCGCTCGCCCCGTTGCGCGTCGGTGCCATCGGGTCGGAGATCCGTGCGTTTTCCGACAAAAACGAGGAGCTCTGGCAACGCGGCGCCGGCGCCGCCGTCACGCGCTTCGAAGCGCTCGACCTCGATGCCGACGGCCGGCGGGAGGTCGTCTTTTCGACACCCGACACGATCACCGCGCTGGACGACACCGGCAAACCGCTCTGGTCGGCGCGCGAGCCGATGACGCTGACGACGTTCGTCACCGGCGATCTGTTCCGCCAGCACACGAACCAGGTGGTCGCGCTCTGGAACGGAGAGCAGGCGTCGTGCCTCGCGGTTTACGATTCCGCGGGCGCGCGCATCGGCTTTTTCGACGACGGCCGGCGCATCGACCGCGTCACGATCGGCTGCCCAACCACCCGGCACACCCCGAAGATCATCGCTACCTCGGGCAACACCATCCTCGTTTTCAGCGCAAAGAAAATCGCCGCCGGCAAGCCCCTCTGGACCGGCCGCCTCTCCGCCCCCATCGCCTCCCTCGACATCGCCGACGCCAACGCCGACGGCAAGAGCGACATCGTCCTGACGACCGCCAGCCACGCCAAAGTAATCGTCGATTTCAACGGCCACCCCATCAACTCCCAATCGGAAGCGCATTTCGAACGCCTGCGCGCCCGATCGCTACGCAGCTCAGCCCGATCACACCTTCACTAACAGTTTCGGTGTGTTCTCTGCGACAGCCTTCGTCCGCGATCCCATGTTTCGACCGAAGGTGAATGAGACGCATATCTCACCCTGAGAGCCTGTGAAGAAATTGCGTAGCCGCTGTCGGCAGAGGCCGGGTTCTCAACATCAGACGCTGCCCCTTGCCAAAGCACAGACAAGAGTGTCTGTGCCACACAATCCTGCATTGCTTGCGAAAGATGCTCTTACCGCACAGCCGGTGTGGCACAGACACTCCTGTCTGTGCTGCTGATGCTCGGGACGCGTGTGAAATCGACGGCGTCACCGATTTCTTCACGTCCTCTGAGAGGGATGGGATTCAAGGTCACGCTAACGAAAGCGCAGGTGCGATGAGCACAACCGGCGAGACCACGAGCATCGCGCTTCCTTAGCCGCGATGCACGATGGCGTCGGCGATGGCGGCGGTGATCCGCATCACGATGTGCGCCCTCGCAAGCGGTGTTTTGCCACCGCAATCAAAAGTGCTGCGCACGAACGAGCATCGCGTGTCGCCAATCACGCGGAAGGCATTCGCGCATCACCGTCTCCGCGCGCCGGGAGCGCGACGATGTGGGGCGAAGGAGACTCTGATGCTCGCACTCAACGAAGGAGTCCTCGATCGAACGATCCGCATCGTCATCGGCGCGATGCTGGTGCTGATTGCGATCACGATTCGCGGCGCAGGGTGGGCGTATCTCGGCCTGATCCCGCTCGCGACCGGCACGATCGGCGTCTGTCCGCTCTACGCGTTGCTCGGCATGAGCACGCACGAGAGATCGGAGGCCACGTCATGAATACGAATCTCTTTGAACGCATCCTCGTCCCGACGGACATGAGCGCCTTCAGCGATCTGGCGCTTCGCTACGCGCTGCACTTCAACGACCGCCTCGGCTCGAAGATCACGCTGCTGAACGCCGAGGAGATCTCGTAGCTCGCTGCGGACCATCCGATCGGCTATTACTTTGAGAACGTTCCCGAAGCCAAAGCCGCGTTGACGAAGCAGCTTCACGAATACGCGGCGTCGCATGTTCCGGCCGCGGCCGGCGCGATGAAGCGCCGGAGCTGGCGATCCTGCGCATCGCCCGCGACATCGATGCGGATCTCATCATCATGGGTACGCACGGACGGCGCGGCATCCGTCGCGCGATTCTCGGCTCGGTCACGGAGTACGTGCTGCGCGAGACCGACATCCCGGTCATCACTGTGAACCCGGCGCTGTTCGCGCCAGAGGGAGCGATCGGCATTCGCACGGTGCTCTGTCCGGTGAACTTCACCGCCATCGCCCGCGAGGCGCTGGCGCAGGCCAGCGCCATCGCCGAGTCGTTCGCGGCGCAGCTCGTGGTCATGCACGTGTGCGAAGGGAGCGAGCCGCGGCTCTTCTCCGACGTTCAGAACCAGTTCGGCATCTGGGTCGACCCGCAGGTGCGTGCGAACACGCGCTACAAAGAGATCGTCGTCCATGGCCACGCCGCCGAGCAGGTGCTCGCGGTGGCCGATCAGATCGATGCGGACCTGGTCGTCATCGGCGCGCAGCACAATCGCTTCGCCGACGCCACGGTCATCGGATCGACGACGGAAAAGATCTCGCGCTTCGCGAAGCGGGCGGTGATGACGGTCATCCGCAAGCCGCTTGCGTCTCAGGCCACGGCGGCCGCGTAAGCGGGGATGACGAACGAGAACAACGATCCCGTTCCGACCTCGCTCGTCACTTCGATCGTTCCCTGGTGCGCTTCGACGAAGCCTTTGACGATGGCCAGGCCGAGCCCTGCGCCGCCGCGGCGGCTGGAGCGAACCTGCCAGAAGCGGTCGAAGAGATGCGGCAGCTCCGCAGCGGGAATGCCGGGACCGGTATCGGCGACGGAGAAGCGCGCTTTGTCGCGATCGCCCTCGACGATCAGGCGCACGGTTCCGCTGTCGGTGACGCGCAGGGCATTGCTGATGAGGTTCGAGAGGATCTGGATCAGGCGATTGCGGTCGGCATACAGCGGCGGAACGCTGTCGAACGCCTCGACCTCGAAGCGCAACCCTTTCGCCGCCGCGGCCGATTCGAACATGCGCCGCATCTCCTCCATGACGTCTGCGGCCTCCACGCGCGTGCGCTCGACCGTAAATCCTCCGCTCTCGATCCGCGCCACGTCGAGCAGGTCGTTGACCAGCAACTGCATCTGGCCGCACGCGTCCAGGATCATCGAGAGCAACTCCTGCTGCTTTTCGTCCGCGCCGGTTTGCAGGAGCGCGGCGCTGCTCTTAATGATCGTCAGCGGATTTCGCAGATCGTGCGCGACGATGGCCAGAACCTCATCCCTCGATCGAATCCCTTTTTCCAGAGCAGCGATGGATTCGGCAGACGCTGCGGCGGCTTCGAGACGAATATCCTGCGCGGAAGGGATCAACTCTTTTCGAATCGGGATCGTTGCTGCGATTGAGGACATTTGGACACCGCCGTACTGGAAGCAGGATCGACCGTCGCGTTGTGCGCGTCAGTGAGCGGCAGGGTTCCAGCGCGGTGACGCGCCGCACATGCGGGTGTTTGTCGCGCATTCGAGCGCCTCTGCCGCGTATCGAAGCCGTCACATGAACCTGTGCCGCATGCCGCGGCATTCATCCGGCCGGGGACGCATCTTTTTTCATCATGATGAACGTTCGCGATGCGATGACTCCCGATCCGGCCACGTGCGATCCGACGACGACGCTGCGCCTCGTGGCCATGCTGATGCTCGATCAGGACTGCGCCGCGGTTCCGATCGTCAGCGGCGGTAAGGTCGTCGGAATCGTCACCGACCGCGACATCGCCTGCCGCGCGGTCGCCCAGGGGTGGAACGCCGCCGAGCTTCCCGCAGCGGCGGTCATGTCGTGCCCGCTCGTTGCCATCAGTCCCGACGACACCTTCGACGACGCCATTCAGGTGATGCGCGAAAACCGCGTCCATCATCTTCCGGTCGTCGCCGACGATGGCCGCCTGGTCGGCATCGTCGCGCAATCCGACCTCGGGCGGCGGATGACGAACCTCGAGCTTGGACAGCTCACACGCGCGACGTCGATCCGGGGAGCGCGCCAGTGGCCATCGAAGTTGGTGCGCATCAACGCATGAGGATGTCCCGAGGAGGTATCCGATGAAATCAGCAGGTTCCCGGCTTCTGACGACGGCCGCCACGATTGCCACCAGCACGGCCGCGCTGGCCTATGTCACGTATCGCAACGACATCGAAGACGCGAGACGGCGAATCGAGACGGAAACGCAGAGCATCGGCTACGGAGACGGGACGATCGAATTCGCGGAATCGGGAAACGGCCCGGCTGTCCTTCTCATCCACGGCGCGGGCGGCGTGACCGGTGGCATGCTGGTGGCCCTGGCGGCGGCGATGGGCGGGTGGGTCATCGCCACGGCGGGTCC
>Ga0157369_10003829_pt1 | contig 17867 bp, 17 predicted proteins | sample C25metaG_FD_113461 | JGI IMG/M metagenome (GOLD analysis project Ga0157369, IMG submission 113461) | Corn rhizosphere microbial communities from Kellogg Biological Station, Michigan, USA - C2-5 metaG | ecosystem: Host-associated > Plants > Roots > Rhizosphere > Soil | place: USA: Michigan... | reverse complement strand
TCGACATGGGCGGCCTCGCCGCCGACATCGCCGATCAGACTTGCAAGACCGCGGCCCAGTCGCGAACGCGCTTCGTCGGCCATTGTCGCCAGCTCCCTTGGATTCACTCGACGTACTCCAAATCCAGAATCTCGAATCGTAGGGTGGGCAAAGCGAGGCGTGCCCACCGCGCGGCGCGAAAGAAGGTGGGTACGGCGAAGACGCCTTTGCCCACCCTACGGTCAACTCGCCCGCATCTCGCGCTCGCGCTGGATCACTTCGGTCGCGAGCTTGAGGTAGGCTTCGCTGCCGACGCATTTGAGGTCGTAGACCAGCACCGGCTTGCCGTAGGACGGCGCCTCGGAGATGCGCACGTTACGCGGGATCATGGTCTTGTAGACCTTGTTGCCCATGAACTGCCGGACGTCGGCGACGACCTGGTTCGACAAATTGTTGCGGGAGTCGAACATGGTCAGCACGATGCCGTGGATCGACAGGTTCGGGTTCAGCGTCGAGCGCACCTGCTCCACGGTCTGCAACAGCTGCGACAGACCTTCGAGGGCGAAGAACTCGCATTGCAGCGGCACCAGGATCGCGTCGGAGGCGGCCATCGCATTCACGGTGAGCAGGTTCAGCGACGGCGGGCAGTCGATCAGCACATAGGTGTAATCGGAGTCCGGCGAGACATTGTTGTTCAGGGCGGCGATCGCATCGCGCAGGCGGAAGGCACGGCCCGGCGTGGTGCCGAGCTCGAGCTCGAGGCCGGACAAATCCATGGTCGAGGTTGCGATGTGCAGGCGGGGTACCGCGGTCGGCACCACGGATTCGCGGAGCTGCGCTTCGCCGACCAGGACGTCATAGGTCGAGCATTCGCGGTTGCGGCGATCGATGCCAAGACCTGTCGAGGCATTGCCCTGCGGATCGAGATCGACGATCAGCACGCGCTCACCGATCGCAGCGAGCGCAGTGCCAAGGTTGATCGCGGTCGTGGTCTTGCCGACGCCGCCCTTCTGATTGGCGAGTGCCAGGATACGCGGATGGCCGGGCATGATATCTGCCTTATCCTCTTGATATACTTGATCAATTACGCCCATCGCCCGCACCGTTTCGTTTCCCGCGGAGATCCTAGCGCCGCTCGATATGGTCGAGTTCGACGATCCAGCCCTGTCCGCCCGTCAGGCTGGCGTGGAGATTTGGCTTGATGTTCCAATATTTAGTAGCTTCGGTCAATTCTACCTCAACATCTTGACCTTTGAGAAACAGCGCTTTTGCACCTTTTCGTACCAGCGGCTCTGCAAAGCCGATCAGTTGATGTAACGGAGCCAACGCGCGCGCGGTGACGCAATCGATCGGCCCTTCGATGCTATCCACAATATCCTCGATTCCCGTGGCATGTACGATTCCCGGCGCCGAGGTGATTCGCAACGCCTCACGCAGGAACGCTGCTTTTTTTGAGTTGCGCTCGACCAGATGGACTTTCGTGCCCGGCCTCTCCGCCAGCGCGCAGGCGAGCACCACGCTGGGAAAGCCGCCGCCGCTGCCGAGGTCGATCCAGGTCTGGGCGGTCGGGGCGAGCGACAGGAGTTGGAGCGAGTCGGCGACGTGACGGGTCCAGAGGTGCGGGAGGGTCGAGGGCGCGACCAGATTGGTCTTGGCCTGCCACTGGCGCAGCAGGTCGAGATAGAGATCGAGCCGCGCTTCCGTTTCACGTGAAACGGGGGTGAGCTTCAGGGCCTCGGCTTTGTCGGACCCGCCACCTGAAGGATCTTGAGCGCTCCTTGCCTGCGGTCGCTGTTTCACGTGAAACGCCCCCTCAGGCAGTCGCCTTGGTCTTCCGTGCCTCGCGGCGGAGATAGGCGGCGAGGATGCCGAGCGCAGCCGGGGTCATGCCGTCGATCCGGCCCGCCTGCCCCACGGTCCAGGGTCGTTTGGCCGAAAGCTTGGCGCGGACTTCGTTGGAGAGACCCGGCACGAGCGCGTAGTCGATGTCGCCCAACACCAGCCCCTCGTCGCGGCGGAAGGCATCGACATCGGCGGTCTGGCGCTTGAGATAGACGTCGTACTTGGCGTCGATTTCGAGGTGGACGGCGATGGATGGGTCAATGGCCGAGAGCTCCGGCCAGATCGCCCTCACCTCGGTCCAGCCGACTTCGGGATAGGCGAGTAGCTCAAAGGCCGACCGCCGCTGGCCGTCCTTGTTCAGCGCGAGGCCATGCTTGGCGGCTTCGTTCGGGGTGATGGTCAGCGACTTCGATAGCCGCTTCGCCGCCTCAAGCGCGGACATCTTCGCCGCATGCCGCTGCCGGCGGGCCTCGCCAACGCAGCCGAGTGCGATGGCCTTGTCGGTCAGACGTTGGTCGGCGTTGTCGGCCCGCAAGGTCAGCCGATACTCGGCGCGCGAGGTGAACATCCGATACGGCTCGGTGATGCCGCGGGTGACGAGGTCGTCGATCATCACGCCGAGATAACCATCGGCGCGGTCGAGCACGATCGGCGCGGTGTCGCTGGCGGCGAGCGCCGCGTTGAGCCCGGCGACCAGACCCTGGGCGGCGGCCTCCTCATAGCCGGTGGTGCCGTTGATCTGTCCGGCCAGGAAAAGCCCCTTCAGGCGGCGGGTCTCGAGGGTCGGATCGAGCTCACGGGGGTCGACGTGGTCGTATTCGATGGCATAGCCCGGCCGAACCATCCTGACCCGCTCCAGCCCTGGGATCGAGGCCAGGATCGCGAGCTGGACCTCCTCCGGAAGCGAGGTGGAAATGCCGTTGGGATAGACGGTGGTGTCGTCGAGGCCCTCCGGCTCCAGGAAGATCTGATGGCCGTCGCGGTCGCCGAACTTGACGATCTTGTCCTCGATCGAGGGGCAATAACGCGGACCGGAGCTCTTGATCTGGCCCGAATACATCGGCGAGCGATGCACATTGGCCCGGATCACCTCATGGGTGGCCGGCGTGGTCCGGGTAATGCCGCATTGGATCTGAGGCGTGGTGATCCGGTCGGTCATGACCGAAAACGGCTCCGGCGGATCGTCACCGGGCTGCATCTCGACCGCGGACCAGTCGATGGTGGTGCCGTCGAGCCGCGGCGGAGTGCCGGTCTTGAGCCGGCCCAGCGTAAAGCCGGCGCGCTCGAACGACTTCGATAGCCCCATGGCGGGCGCTTCGCCGACCCGGCCCGCGGGCCAGTTCTTCTCGCCGAGGTGGATCAGGCCGCGCAAAAAGGTCCCTGTGGTGACCACGACCGAGCCAGTTGAAAGCTGCCGGCCATCGGCCAGGCGAACGCCGGTGACGCGGCCATCAGAGACGACCAGCTCATCGGCCTCGCCCTCAATCACGCTCAGACCCTCGGTCTGGCGGATCGCCGCCTGCATCGCTGCGGCATAGAGCTTCCGGTCGGCCTGGGCCCGCGGTCCGCGAACCGCTGGACCCTTGCGGCGATTGAGCATCCGGAACTGGATGCCGCCGGCGTCCGCCACCCGGCCCATCAGACCGTCCAAGGCGTCGACTTCGCGGACCAGATGACCCTTGCCCAGACCTCCAATGGCGGGGTTGCACGACATGGCGCCAATGGTCGCAAAACGATGGGTGACGAGAGCCGTCCGGGCACCCAGGCGCGCGGAAGCGGCTGCGGCCTCGCAGCCGGCATGGCCGCCGCCGATCACAATCACATCGAATGATTCCATGGCCAAGTTCATGGCGCGGATATCTATCGCGGGATGACAAAACTCGAAAGATGTTTCACGTGAAACGGTGCGATTTAGCGGCTTCCAAAAACTGAATGTTTCACGTGAAACATCGGAAAAGCGGGTTCCGAATTCGGATGTTTCACGTGAAACAAGTGTTAACCATGTCCCTTAACCACCCATCAATCGATTGAATCAGGACTCAGCCTATTTGCCGATACAGAACTCGCGAAAGATCACGTCCAGGATATCCTCGACGTCGACCCGGCCAAGCAATCGGCCCAGCGACATGGCCGCAGACCGCAAATCCTCCGCCGCCAATTCCTCGCAATGCTCAATGGCAGACAGACTCCGCTTGAGCGAAGCTGCGGTATCCTCAAGCAGCCTCCGCTGGCGCTCCCGGGTGATCAGAGCGCCCTCATTGGTCCCGAAATAGTCGGCAGCAAAGTCGACCAAGCCAGCGACCAGATCTCCAACCCCATCGCCCCTCGCGGCAGAAATCCTGAACTCGTGCTTCGACGAGCCCGTCGAGCCCTCGACGGCACCTCCGAGATCGATCTTGTTGCGGACGAGCCAGACCGGCGCTCCCCCGTTCTGTTCGACCTTCGCCTCATCGCCATCGGTGAGCCATAGCACCAGATCGGCATCCGCCGCACGTGTCCGAGCCCGCCGCACACCCTCCTGCTCCACGGGGTCATCGGTCTCGCGAATGCCGGCGGTGTCGATGACGGTCACGGGATAGCCGTCGAGATCGAACTGGACCTCGATGATGTCGCGGGTCGTGCCGGCGTGCGGCGAGACGATCGCGACTTCGCGCCGGGCGAGCTGGTTCATCAGCGTCGACTTCCCGACATTTGGGGGACCTGCGATCGCGACCACCAGGCCATCGCGCAGACGCTCCGCCTTGCCCTGTGCCGCAAGGACGTTGGTGATGTCGTCGAGCAGCGCTCTAACCCTGGCGAGCGCCGGCGCGATCAGTTCGGCGGGCACGTCGCCCTCATCGGAAAAATCGATGCCGGCTTCGATCAGTGCGGAAGCTTCGACGATCTCGGCACGCCAGTCGCGCGCGCGATCGCCGAGCAATCCCTTTAATTGGCGCAAGGCCTGACGGCGCTGACGATCGGTGTCGGCATGGATGAGATCGTCGAGACCTTCCGCTTCGGTGAGATCGAGCTTGCCGTTCTCGAACGCGCGGCGCGTGAACTCACCGGGCTCTGCGGCGCGCAGGTCCTTCATCGCCGAAAGCGATGCGAACAGCGATGCGAGTACGGCGCGGCCACCGTGAACATGAAATTCGGCGACGTCCTCGCCGGTCGCGCTGGCCGGTCCCGGAAACCAGAGCACCACGGCGTCGTCGATCGGCTGACCGCTTGCGTCGCGCAGCAGGGCTCGCGTCGCCATGCGTGGCGACGGAATTTTTCCGGTGAGTTGCTTCAGCGCCGCACCGGCTTCTAGGCCGGAGACGCGAATGATCGCGATGGCGCTTGGCGGCCTGCCGGACGAAAGAGCGAAGATGGTTTGGTCACGCGGGTGCATGGCCTAATAGAGCGGCTGAGAGCGAAACAGCAACGTCTCTCGTAACTCGCACTATGTTGCAGCGCAGCAATCGGCGCCTCCCGCAGTTTCTGCTACACAAACAACGCACAAAAAAAAGAGCGCCCGAAGGCGCCCTCTCTATATGGTCTGGCTTGAGCTGGCTCAGGTGTTCATCGACTCGAAGAACTCGGCGTTGTTCTTGGTGCTGCGCAGCTTGTCGAGCAGGAAGTCGATCGCGTCCATGGTGCCCATCGGATTGAGGATCCGGCGCAGCACATACATCTTCTTCAGGACTTGCGGATCGGTGATCAGCTCCTCCTTGCGCGTGCCCGAACGCGAAATGTCGATCGCCGGGAAGGTACGCTTGTCCGAGACCTTGCGGTCGAGGATGAGCTCCGAGTTACCGGTGCCCTTGAACTCTTCGAAGATGACCTCGTCCATGCGGCTGCCCGTATCGACCAGCGCGGTCGCGATGATGGTGAGCGAGCCACCCTCTTCGATGTTGCGCGCGGCGCCGAAGAATCGCTTCGGCCGTTGCAGCGCGTTGGCGTCGACACCGCCGGTCAGCACCTTGCCGGATGACGGCACGACCGTATTGTAGGCGCGGCCGAGCCGGGTGATCGAGTCGAGCAGGATCACGACATCGCGGCCATGCTCGACCAGGCGCTTGGCTTTCTCGATCACCATCTCGGCGACCTGGACGTGACGCACTGCCGGCTCGTCGAAGGTGGAAGAAACCACCTCGCCCTTCACCGAGCGCTGCATGTCCGTGACTTCTTCCGGACGTTCGTCGATCAGCAGCACGATCAAATAGCAGTCGGGATGATTGGCGGTAATGGAGTGCGCGATGTTCTGCATCAGCACGGTCTTGCCGGTGCGCGGCGGCGCGACGATCAATGCGCGCTGGCCCTTGCCGATGGGCGCGACGATGTCGATCACCCTTGCAGAAAGGTCTTTTCGCGTGGGGTCGTCGATTTCCATCCGGAAGCGCTGGTTGGGGAACAGCGGCGTCAGGTTGTCGAAATTGACCTTGTGCTTGGACTTTTCAGGGTCCTCGAAATTCAGCGTGTTGACCTTGAGCAGCGCGAAGTAGCGTTCGCCTTCCTTCGGGCTGCGGATATGGCCGTCGATGGTGTCGCCGGTGCGAAGACCGAAGCGGCGAATCTGCGAGGGCGAGACATAGATGTCGTCCGGGCCCGGCAGGTAATTCGCATCCGGTGAACGGAGGAACCCGAAGCCGTCGGACAGAACCTCGACGACGCCTTCGCCGACGATATCGGTTTCTGCTGCCGCGAGGTTCTTGAGGATGGCGAACATCAGCTCCTGCTTGCGCATGGTGCTGGCATTTTCGACCCCATTCTCTTCGGCAAACGAAACGAGTTCCGCCGGCGTCTTGGATTTGAGGTCTTGGAGTTTGATTTCCCGCATTGGGGTGTCCTGTGGGGTAACTTTCAAAGAGAGGGGGTGCGAGGTGGCTTCAGGGAAAGCGGGCACGAAAAAAGAGGCCCGCAGCTCAAAGCAAGGAAAGCGCCGGAAGGCTTCAAACCTGATGCGGCGGCCGGTTTGGACCGGGACGCAACGACATCCGCCTGCGTGGGGTGGGATGTCCGCAATATAGAAAATCAGTCGGCATTCCGCAAGCAGCCGCAGCGCCCAACTCGCCCGCAGAAAGTGCCAATCAGAACGGCTTAACCACCACCAAGACCACGATTCCGATCATCAGAACCGTCGGCACTTCATTGATAATCCGATAGAATTTCTGACTTCGCTGATTGCGGTCAGCGGCAAAATCACGCACCACGCGAGCAAAAAAGCCATGGACACCCGAAAGCAACAGCACCAGCAAAAACTTCACGTGAAACCAAGCGGCCACATACCAGTGTCCGGCCCAGACCAGGTAAAGCCCGGCAAACCAGGTCACGAACATCGCGGGATTGATAATCGCCTTCAGGAGCCGCCGCTCCATCACCTTGAACGTCTCGGACTGCTTCGAGCCGGGCTCCGCCTCGCAGTGATAGACGAACAGCCGCGGCAGATAGAGCATGCCCGCCATCCAGGAGATGACGGCGATGATGTGCAGAGCTTTGATCCATTCATACATGTCGAGACGTCCCTCACCGGCGCAGCATCTCTGAGCGCCTCTCCAATTTCCGATCATCGATGTGCGGGAAGACCTGTCCTCAGGCAAGCCTTCTCTAAACTAATCTTAGATTCTTAAGGTTTGAGTCTTAGGTGACGGTGGATTGGACTCACGCAATGCCGTCCGAAAGCTTCGGCTCGATTGTTCACATCCCTCAACATTCTCGAAGGTTCGAGCGCGGAGCGGAATAAATTGGTTCGCGCCAGATGGTTACGGTATGCCGTCGGCAGCTTATTCAGAGACAAGTCCACATAACCCCACTATCATGGTCGCACTCTCACCGACTTTTCCTTTTGCGAGGTGATGTGAAGAACACGGCCGGTTATCCCAAGAGGGAAGACCGAGCCTCGATTTCCATCACCGAGCTCCACAGGGATTCACAGGACACACAGGACCGACGTGCCCGCCTCAGGCAATTATTTTCACCTTCATCTGGTTTCTGATTCGACCGGTGAAACCCTGATCACAGTGGCGCGCGCGGTAGCCGCGCAATACGCCAATGTGTCGGCGGTGGAACATGTCTATCCGCTGGTGCGCAGCCAGAAGCAGCTCGACCGGGTGCTCGATGAAATCGAGGAAGCGCCCGGCATCGTCCTGTTCACGCTGCTCGAAAAGGATCTTGTGCAGAAGCTCGAGACCAAGTGCCGGGACATCAATGTTCCGAGCCTCTCGATCATCGGCCCGGTCATGCAACTGTTCGAGGCCTATCTCGGAGCTGCGACCGCGGGCCGGGTCGGCGCGCAGCACGTGCTCAACGCCGAATATTTCAAGCGCATCGATGCCTTGAACTACACGATGCTGCATGATGACGGGCAGCATGTCGAAGGACTGGAAGAAGCGGATGTTGTGCTGGTCGGGGTTTCCCGCACCTCGAAGACGCCAACCTCGATCTATCTAGCCAATCGCGGTGTCCGCACCGCTAATGTGCCGCTGGTGCCGGGCATCCCACTGCCGCACCAGCTTGAGCATCTGACGAGGCCGCTGGTGGTGAGCCTGCACGCGACCCCGGATCGGTTGATCCAGGTTCGGCAGAACCGGCTCCTCAGCATCGGCGCGGGTCCCAATAACACCGAGGATTATATCGACCGGCAGGCCGTTACTGATGAAGTGGCCTATGCCAAACGCCTCAGCGCCAAATTCAACTGGCCGCAGCTCGACGTGACGCGCCGTTCGATCGAGGAGACCGCGGCCGCGGTGCTGAAACTTTATACCGACCGCCAGCGCGCGCGGTTTGCAGATGAAGCCTAAGCCATGACGATCTGGCGCGGGAAGAAGCCGCTGGTCCTGGCCTCGCAAAGCCGTGCGCGGAAAATGCTGCTCGCCAATGCTGGGCTCGCCTTCGAGGCGGTTCCGGCCGATATCGACGAACGCGGTGCGCAGCAGGCGTCAAAACTTTCCACCCCCAGCGAGATCGCGAAATTGCTGGCGCGAGAGAAGGCGCTCGTTGTATCGGCGATGAAGGCCGGACATTACGTCATCGGCGCCGACCAGACGCTGGCCCTGGGGAATCGGTTGTTCAACAAGCCCGATGGCCGTGCCGCCGCGGCCGAGCAACTCCGGGCTCTCTCGGGTCAAACGCACGAGCTGCATTCGGCGATTGCGGTTGCGCTCGATGGCAAGATCGCGTTTGAGACGGTCGCGGTAGCGCGGATGACCATGCGACCATTGAGCGGAGATGAAATCCGTCTCTATCTCGATCAAGCGGAGGAAGCCGTGACCGCGAGCGTCGGCGCCTATCAGCTTGAAGGGCTGGGGGTACATCTATTCGAACGAATCGAAGGGGATCATTTCACCATCCTCGGCTTGCCGCTCTTCCCCCTGCTTGGGTTCCTGCGCCGCGAGCGGCTGATCGGATTATGAGCATGCTGATTCTCGGACTGACCGGCTCGATCGGCATGGGGAAATCGACCACCGCGAAGCTGTTCGCGGAGGCCGGCGTTCCCGTCTACGACGCGGACGCCGCCGTGCATCAATTATACGAGGGTGAGGCGGCACCTCTGATCGAGGCCGCCTTTCCCGGCACCACCGTCGGCGGCAAGGTCGACCGCGTGAAACTTTCGGCGCGCGTGGTGCATGATCCCGCGGCGATGAGGCGCCTGGAAGAGATCGTGCACCCGATGCTGGGCGCGTCACGCCAGAAATTTTTTGACGAGGCGGAAGCCGCCGGCGCGCCGCTCGTGGTCGTCGACGTGCCGCTGTTGTTCGAGACCGGCGGCGAGAAGCGCGTCGATGCGGTCGTCGTGGTCACGACCTCGCCGGAACTGCAACGCGAGCGCGTGCTGGCGCGCGGCACGATGGATGAGGAAAAATTCAACTCCATCCGGGCGCGGCAACTGCCCGACGCCGAAAAGCGAAAGCGCGCTGATTTCGTCGTGGATACCTCGCACGGACTTGATCCCGTGCGCGCCCGCATCCGGGACATTCTGGTCGAGGCTGTTAAGATGCCGCGGCGGCGGAGCTGATTCGCCGCTTTTTCGTCGAGCATGATCCGGAAAAGTGGAAGCCGGTTTTCCGAAAAGATCATGCTCAATCAAAGACCAAGATCCATGCGCGAAATCGTTCTCGATACCGAAACCACCGGCCTTGATCCGCTCCGCGGTGACCGGCTGGTCGAAGTTGGCTGTGTCGAGCTGATCAACCACATGCCGACGGGGCACACCTTCCACCGCTATATGAATCCCGAAAGGGAGATGGCGGCGGAGGCCTTCGCTGTCCACGGACTGTCGACCGAGTTTCTTGCCGACAAGCCGTTCTTCCATGAGGTGGTCGAGGAGTTCCTTGCCTTCATCGGCGACGCGCCGCTGGTGATCCACAACGCCTCGTTCGACATCAGCTTCATCAATGCCGAGCTCGACCGCATCAAGCGGCCGGCAATCCCGCGCGATCGGCTGGTCGACACGCTCCTGCTCGCCCGCCGCAAGCATCCCGGCGTGTCAAACCGGCTGGATGATCTCTGCTCGCGCTATGCGATCGACAATTCCCACCGCACCAAGCACGGCGCTCTTCTCGACGCCGAGCTTCTGGCGGAGGTCTATGTCGACCTGATCGGTGCGCGGCAGTCGCAGCTCATCCTGGCGTCCGAGGCGGCGGAAATCCGCGTCGGCGCCGCGGGCGAAATGCCGAGGCGGCAGCGCCTGGTGCCGCTGGTCGTGCGCGTCACCGATGCCGAGCGCGAGGCGCATCGGGCCTTTGTCGCCACTCTGGGCGAGAAGCCGATCTGGATGGAATATCTGCCGGCCGTCACGTAGCCCGGGTGAGCGAAGCGACACCCGGGAGATAGAAGTCCCGCATATCGCTGCGCTCATGCGGGCTACGGCATTGAGACCAGTTCAGCTCGGCTTGGCGCCGGAGGCCTGGGCGGCCGCCGCCTGCCGCTGCATATTCTGCTGATACAGGCCAACGAAATCGACGGGGTCGAGCATCAAGGGCGGGAAGCCGCCGTCGCGGACGGCGGTTGCGATGATCTCGCGCGCGAACGGGAACAGCAGCCGCGGGCATTCGATCATGATCAGCGGGTGCAGGTTTTCCTGCGGCACATTGACGATCCGGAACACGCCGGCATAGGCGAGCTCGAAGCTGAAGATCATCTTACCGGCGTTGTCGGCCTTGCCTTCGACCGAGAGCACCACTTCATATTCGTTCTGGCCGACATTATTCACGCCGACATTGATCTGGATGTTGATCTGGGGCGGGTTCGCCTGCGGTCCAAGCGAGGCCGGCGCGTTCGGATTCTCGAAGGAGAGGTCCTTGGTATATTGCGCCAGCACGTTGAGCTGGGGCGGCGCGCCTGCGCCAGGAGGGGTGCCGTTACCGTTGGTCATTGAAATACCTCCTGGCCTGAAAGGGTCGCAAAGGGATCGCAAGGGGATCCATTGTCGGGCGAGTGGCTATCATAGCCCTGCCCGCCTCGACAAGGACGAGGCACGGGAATCGGCTGATGTGGCTGTCAGCCTCCTGAAAGCTTAACGGCTTTTAGGAATTGAGACCGCCAATCCGGCCGCTTGAGGCCTTAAACGATTGAATATGCGCGATTTCCGCCCATGATCGGATTTCCCCTTGCCGCCGAAACGCGCTACAATTCGTCACTGGCGAAATGCCATTGGCCGGGCAAGGTTTCGTGCCTACATCCTCCATACTAGAATCGGTGATGTAGTGTTGAGCCATCCCCCGAAGGGGAACGCAGTAGCGCCGGACCCGTTACCGGCAAAGACCAGAGAGCAGATAAGACGTGTTTGATATTTACACCATCATCTTCCTGGCCTTGGCGGTCTTCATTTTCCTGCGCCTGCGTAACGTGCTTGGGCAGCGCACCGGTGCTGAGCGGCCTCCGTTCGATCGCGCGGCGCGCAACACCGTGCCGGGCGGGCCGGACGCCAATGTCGTTCCGATGCCGGGCAAGGTGATCGATCAGGCACCGCTGGTGCCGACGGCCGAAGTTGCGACGCCGACCGACCGCTGGAAGGATGTGGCGCAGCCGGGCACCGCACTTGCCCAGGGGCTCGATGCGCTCGCGGCAGGGGACAGCTCCTTCGACCCCAAGCATTTCCTCTCGGGCGCCCGCTCTGCCTACGAGATGATCGTGCTCGCCTTCGCCAATGGCGACCGCCGCGCGCTGCGCGACCTGCTGTCGTCAGACGTCTATGACAGCTTCGACGCGGTCATCAAGGATCGCGAGAAGCACGAGCAGAAGACCGAGACGCGTTTCGTCTCGATCGACAAGGCCGAGCTGGTCGGCGCCGAGATGCGCGACCGCACCGCGCAGCTCACGGTTCGTTTTGTGTCGCAGATGATTTCCGTCACGCGCGACAAGGCCGGCACGATTGTCGATGGCAACCCGGACAAGGTGGCGGACATCACCGATGTCTGGACCTTTGCCCGCGACAGCACCTCACGCGATCCGAACTGGAAGCTGGTTGGCACGGGAAGCGCGCATTGATATCCGGCGCCTGAAGCAATGCATCGCGGTGCTCCTGGTCGCCGCGGTTCTGCAATTGCTGTTGCCCTTTGTCGTGCTGGCGGCGCATCGCTGGCGATCGCGCTCCGCTCCCGCCCCGCACATCGCCGAGCGCAGCCTGCCCTATCCGCTCCTGGACATGCCGATCGAGATCAGCGGCAGCCAATACGTGCCGCTGGCCTGGTCCGACGTTCCCGGCTGGAACGATGACGATCAGCTCGCCGCCTTCCACACCTTCCGTGCCAGCTGCAAATCGATCGCTGCGCAACACGGCGCCCCGCTTGAGCCCAAGGCGCTGGGTGCTTCCTTGCGTGAACCTTGCCGCGCGGCCCGCGCCGCCGCCATTGCCGACGGCGGCAAGGCGCGCGCCTTCTTCGAAGCCAATTTCGTGCCGCTCGAGATTTCAAGGCTCGGCCATGACGCCGGCTTCGTGACCGGCTATTACGAGCCGATCATCGAGGGCTCGCGAGTGCAGACCGACGTCTACAATGTGCCGGTTTATCGCCGCCCCTCCAACCTGTTCATGCGCGGCTATTCGCAGGCCTCGCCCGATCTGCCGAACAAGGGCCCGGTGTTCCGCAAGATCGGCCGCCGCAAGCTGGTGCCTTATTATGACCGCGGCCAGATCGAGGACGGCATCCTCGCCGGCCGCGGCATCGAGATCTGCTGGCTCAAGGACCAGACCGACCTTCTGTTCGCGCAAATCCAGGGCTCGGCGCGAATTCGCCTGCCCGACGGCTCGACGCTCCGCATCAACTACGACTCCTACAACGGCTATCCCTATACGGCCGTCGGGCGCGTGCTGGTCGACCGCGGCATCTTTACCCGCGATGAAATTTCGATGCAGAAGATCAGGGAGTGGATGGAGGCCAATCCTGACGGCGCCAAGGATGTCCGCCGACAGAACCGCTCCTACGTGTTTTTCCGCGAGGTGCAGTTGTCCGACAAGGACGAGGCGATCGGCGCCCAGGGCATTCCGCTGACGCCGGGCCGCTCGATTGCGGTCGACAAGTCGCTGCATGTCTACGGCACGCCGTTCTTCATCGCCGGCGATCTGCCGATCGAGTCGGAGAAATCCAGGACACCGTTCCGCCGGCTGATGATCGCGCAGGACACCGGCTCGGCCATCGTGGGTCCGGCGCGCGCCGATCTTTATTTCGGCGCCGGTCCCGATGCCGGAAAGATCGCGGGCCGGCTCAAGAGCAATGCGCGCTTCGTGATGCTGGTGCCGAAGGGCCTCGATCCGGTGGCGCGCGGCAGGAAGTTGCCGGTGCCGGATGCACGGCCGTCCGAGCAGATCGCAAAGCTGTTTCCGCAAACGCCGCCGGCCAAGGATCCGCCGACCGGTACGACCAAGGCTCAGAGCAAGGACCAGTCGAAGGATCAGAAGACCGCTTCTTCGGCGCCGGCTTCAACGGTTGGCGAGGCCACGACCTCCGCGGCGCCGGCAGTCCCGCTGCCGGTCGAACGGCCGAAGGATGCCCCTGCTCCCGAGCTGCACCACAGCCGCGAGCGGCGGCGCGCCCGGCATCCATGAAACGGTCGTCGTTTTCGACGCCGGACCTGCCGGCGTCGTCCCGCAAGCGCCACTTAAGTGAAGAAGAGCGCGCGCTCTGGGAAAGCGTCGCGCGCCAGGTCAAGCCGCTGCGCAAGAAGCCGCGGCTAACCAAGCATGCGAGCGCGCCGGTCGCCGAGCCGACGGCTGCAAAAGCCTCCGCCTCGCCGCGGCCGATCGCGTCGGTGCAGGCGCCGAAGCCGAGCAAGCCGGCGACCCCGCCTTTGGTACCGCTCGGCCGCCGCGAGAAATCACGGCTGTCGCGTGGGCGCAGCGAGATCGACGCGAGGCTCGATCTGCACGGCATGACGCAAACCCGCGCGCATCGTGTGCTGTACGGCTTCCTTCAGCGCGCGCATAGCGAAGGCCTCACCTTCGTGCTTGTCATCACCGGCAAGGGCAAGGTCGGCGGTGGTGAAGCCGAACGCGGCGTGCTGCGCCGCCAGGTGCCGCAATGGCTGAGCCTGCCGGAATTCCGCTCGCTCGTGGTCGGTTTCGAAGAAGCGCATATCGGCCATGGCGGCGAAGGCGCGCTTTATGTGCGCGTCAGGCGGTCGAGACTCTAGCGAGCATGATCCCGGAAAAGTGGAAACCGGTTTTCCGCAACGATCATGCTCCATTTAAAAAGGCCTGACGATTCCCACGCGTGGGATCAGCGTGACGATCGCCGCGAAAATCGTCGTCTTGCGGTCATCCGTCGGGATCGGCTTGACCTCGTGCGAGGCCGGCAGCGTCTTCACCGCATGCAGGATCAGGAACATGCAGACGGCCCAGTTCGAGATCCAGCGCGAATAATCGAACACGATGGCGAACATGATGAGATAGCCGAGGCTGACGCCGACCAGCGCGGCGATCACGAGCTGTCGATGCCAATCATCGCGAAGCGCGCGGATGCTGTCGGCGAAATAACGCCACAGCGGCGCATGCAGCCAGATCAACAGCGCGAACACCGGTACGCCCAGGATGTTCGAGGGCATTCGTCCCCAGGTGTCGGAAATCTCCTTCGAGAGCGGCTGGTACCAGATGTAGGAGAAGCTCAGGAGGTCCGTCCGTGACGGATCGGCCATCCGGGTTTTGAGATAGGCGACGAACTCGCTTTCCGGGATCGGCATCGTTCCCCAGAACTGCGCGGCGACAAAGAGTGCGCCGAACGCGAGCGTGGCGATGACGCCGACGGTAACATTCGACGCCTTGATGCCGGCGACCAGATAATGCCGGAGCACTGCGATGACCGCGATGGTCGGCACATACATCAAGAGATGGATGTGGTGGATCAGGATCAGGATGATCGAGAACAGCGCGGCGAGCCACACAAACCAAATCGAGCGCGCCGGCACGAGCAGCAGAATGATCGCAAGCAGGCAGCCATAGATGTCGAAATGGCCGAGCGTGTGCATGAAGTTCTTGAAGAAGAATGGCGAGGCCGCCATGAACAGGAACAGCGGCAGGTTCTTCTCGTCGAAGCCGAAGGTTCTCTGGAACAGGTGGACGAACAGGCCGAGCGTGATGAGCCACACCGTGCCGGCGAGCGCAAACACCAGCCACACCGGCACCTTATCGGTGAACAGCGACACGATGGCGCCGATCAGCGCGCGCTTGATGAAGCCGAAATGGTAGTCGACGAGCAGGTGGATGTAGGGGACGAAGGGCGGCAGCAAAATCTTGTGCCAGAAAACCCCGATGAAGACGGCGACGTTGACGGCCAGCATCACGCGCCAGGGGTTTTGCCAGGCCCTTAATTCCATTGAACTCCCCCTGTCGTCCTGGACAAGCGAGCGCACGCGAGCGCGATCCAGGACCCATAACCATCGCTGTATATTGGGCAAAGGCTGGGGCCGCCAGCGTCTCGACGATTAAAGGCGGTGGTTATGGGTCCTGGCTTTCCGCCTTCGCTCTTCGAGCTACGGCGGACACGTCGCCAGGACGACAGCTTTTGGGTGGCTAGAGAATAAACCGGCTCAGATCCGCATTCTTGGCGAGGTCGCCGACATGCTTCTCCACATAATCGGCATCGACCTTCACGGTCTCGCCGTTACGATCAGGCGCGGTGAAGGAAATGTCGTCGAGCACGCGCTCCATCACGGTCTGTAATCGCCGCGCGCCGATATTCTCGACCGTCGAATTGACGGCGACCGCGACGTCGGCGAGCGCGTCGATGGCGTCATCGGTGATGTCGAGGTTGACGCCCTCGGTCTGCATCAGCGCCACATATTGCTTGATCAGCGAGGCCTCGGGCTCGGTCAGGATCCGGCGCAAGTCGTCGCGGGTCAGCGCCTGGAGCTCGACCCGGATCGGCAGGCGGCCCTGCAATTCCGGCAACAGGTCGGAGGGCTTGGCAATGTGGAAGGCGCCGGAGGCAATGAAGAGGACGTGGTCGGTCTTGACCGCGCCGTGCTTGGTGGTGACCGTGGTACCCTCGATCAACGGCAGCAGGTCACGCTGCACGCCCTCGCGGGAGACATCACCGCCGACGCGGCCGTCGCGCACGCAGATCTTGTCGATCTCGTCGAGGAACACGATGCCGTTGTTCTCGACGGCGTGGATCGCTTCCTGGGTCAATTGCTCGCTGTCGAGCAGCTTGTCGGATTCCTCATTGACGAGAATCTCGTGCGAGCCTTCGACCGTCAGGCGACGCGTTTTGGTGCGGCCGCCGAGCTTGCCGAAGATGTCGCCGATCGAGATCGCGCCCATCTGCGCGCCCGGCATGCCCGGAATCTCGAACATCGGAAAGCCGCTGCCGCCGGACTGTGTCTCGATCTCGATTTCCTTGTCATTGAGCTCGCCGGCGCGCAGCTTGCGGCGGAAGGAGTCGCGGGTCGCCGCGCTCGAATTGGGGCCGACCAGCGCATCCAGCACGCGCTCTTCGGCGGCGAGCTGGGCGCGCGCCTGCACGTCCTTGCGCTTTCTCTCGCGCACCTGGATGATCGCGACTTCCACGAGGTCGCGGATGATCTGCTCGACGTCGCGGCCGACATAGCCGACTTCCGTGAACTTGGTCGCCTCGACCTTGATGAAAGGCGCGCCCGCAAGCTTGGCCAGCCGCCGAGCGATCTCTGTCTTGCCGACGCCGGTCGGGCCGATCATCAAGATGTTTTTCGGCAACACCTCCTCGCGCAGGCCGCCATTGAGCTGCTGCCGGCGCCAGCGGTTGCGTAGCGCGATCGAGACCGCGCGTTTGGCTTCGGTCTGGCCGACGATGAAGCGATCGAGTTCGGAGACGATTTCGCGGGGAGAGAAGTCTGTCATGGGTCCTAGCTAAGACTTGATCGGGATCGGGGCAAGCCACATCACTGCCGCACCATCAAGAGCGATGGTCCGTCCGTCGTTTCGACCACCCCTACTTTCGTAAAGCCGGCCTTTTCATAGGCGCGGATAGCGCGATCATTCACAGGGCTGGGATCGGTTACGACCCGCGGCGCGCCCCTTTGTAATAGTTCGTCGACGAATTGCCGGATGAATTTCGATCCATGTCCGCAGCCGATCATTTCGGGCTCGCCGATGAATTGATCGATGCCGCGCGCCTCTCTTGGCTGCTCGCCGAAGCCCGGGTTCCAGGTCGAGAGCCGGTAGCACTGGATATAGGCGAACGGCCGGCCATCGAGCTCGACGATGAACTGCTCCATGTCGGGATGATCGAGATCGCCAGAGACCAGCTCATATTGCTCGTCCGGCTCGCCCCACCAGCGCATCACCTCCGGCGCCACAAGCCAGCGCTCGATCATCGGCAGATCGTCTCGCGACATGGCTCGGAAAGTGTAAGCGGTCATGGCTAGCCGCTCGGCAAGGTCTCGATGGTGACATTGCGGTTGGTGTAGACGCAGATGTCGGCGGCGATATCGAGCGAGCGGCGCACGATCGTCTCCGCATCCTTGTCCGAATCGATCAGCGCGCGTGCGGCGGCCAGCGCATAATTGCCGCCGGAGCCGATCGCCATCACGCCCGCTTCCGGCTCCAGCACGTCGCCGGTGCCGGTCAGGACCAGCGACACGTCCTTGTCGGCGACGATCATCATCGCCTCCAGCCG
>Ga0157369_10003827_pt1 | contig 17877 bp, 12 predicted proteins | sample C25metaG_FD_113461 | JGI IMG/M metagenome (GOLD analysis project Ga0157369, IMG submission 113461) | Corn rhizosphere microbial communities from Kellogg Biological Station, Michigan, USA - C2-5 metaG | ecosystem: Host-associated > Plants > Roots > Rhizosphere > Soil | place: USA: Michigan... | reverse complement strand
GGCTGGCGAAATTCTACGGGATACCCGGTGTCACAGGCAAGGAATTCCGCCGCGTAGACCTCGATGGCACCGAGCGCAGCGGTGTGCTGACACAGGCGAGCGTGTTGACGGTGACATCGTATCCGACGCGCACTTCGCCAGTGCTGCGCGGCAAGTGGATTCTCGAAAATGTGCTGAACATGCCGCCACCACCACCGCCGCCGGGCGTCGGATCGATCGATGCACAGGGTGGGATCGTAAAAGGCACGATGCGGCACCAGATGGAAGTGCACCGCGCCAATCCGATGTGCGCCTCCTGCCATATGCGCATGGATCCGCTCGGCTTCGCGTTTGAAAACTACGACGCGGTCGGCCATTGGCGGACACAAGAGGGAACGTTCCCGGTGGATGCGACCGGCGTCCTTCCCGAGGGTAAGAAATTTAATGGCGCGGCGGAATTGAAGACCATTCTTGCGTCCAGCAGCGACACCTTTGCCGAGTGTCTGACCGAGAAGCTTATGATCTATGCCTTAGGCCGCGGGCTCGAGGGTTACGATCGGGGCGCCACGAAGAAAATTGTGGCCGGGCTGGCGGCCAATGATTATCGTTTTTCAAGCCTGATCAATGGAATCGTAGATAGCGTGCCCTTCCGGATGGGAAGAGGCGATGGAGGAAATACAGAATGATTCTTACGAGAAAGCACGTTTCGCGCCGCGCATTATTGCGCGGAATGGGAACCGCGATCGCGCTGCCCGTACTCGACGCGATGGTGCCCGCTCTGGGCGCCATGACCAAGTCGGCGCAAAAGATCGCGCCAAGCCGCATGGCGTTTGTGTATGTCCCAAACGGGATCGACATGCGCAACTGGCGTCCCGAAGGTATAGGCCACTCGTTCAATTTCCCCAAAATTCTAGAGCCGCTCAGCGCGCTGCAGGATGACATTCTGGTTTTCTCCGGGCTGAAGGACCAGAACGGCAACGCGTTGGGCGATGGACCGGGCGATCACGCGCGGGCCGCGTCCAGTTTCCTTACGGGCGTGCACCCACGCAAAACAGCCGGGTCGGACATCTCGGTCGGCGTTTCCGTGGACCAGGTAGCGGCCCAGAAGATCGGCAATGCCACGCGCCTGGCGTCTCTCGAGCTGGGTTGTGAAGATGGTCATCTGGCCGGTAACTGCGATTCCGGTTATGCCTGCGCGTACGTAAACAGCATTTCGTGGCGGTCAGCAAGTGTACCGAATCCTCCCGAGGTGAATCCGCGGTCTGTTTTCGAGCGCCTGTTCGGCAGCGAAGAAGACGCCGCTAACCCGGCCGCGCGTTCGCGCAATTCAAAACTCGATCAAAGTATTCTCGATATGGTTTCGGACGACACGCGGAGTCTTCAGCGGCAACTCGGATCGAGCGATCGCCGCAAACTCGACGAATATCTGACAGCCGTTCGTGAAGTGGAGCGCCAGGTGCAGATGGCCGACAAACAGGCTGCGGAAAACAAGTTCGCCGTGCCAAGCATCGCCAAGCCCGATGGGATTCCGCTCGATTATGGCGAGCACGCGCAACTCATGTTCACTTTGATGGCCATTGCGCTGCAGACCGATATAACGCGCATCTCGACGTTCATGATGGCGCGCGAAGGAAGCAACCGGCCCTATCGCGAGATCGGGGTTCCCGAAGGGCACCATGGGCTGTCGCATCACCGCAACGACCCTGCGCTGATGGATAAGGTGGCGCAGATCAATCGCTACCATATGGAGCAATTCGCGAAATTCATCGCCAAGCTAAAAGCGACGCCCGATGGCGACGGTACGCTGCTCGATCACACGACGGTGGTCTACGGCAGCGGAATCAGCGACGGAAATCGGCACAATCACGACGATCTTCCCGTGCTCATGGCGGGCGGCAGCCGCGCGTTCCGTACGGGCCGCCACGTGAAATTTGCTGAAAGTACACCGGTGGCAAATTTGTACGTCAGCCTGCTCGACGTCATGGGTGTGCCAACCGAAAAACTTGGGGATAGCCAGGGCCGTCTCAACTACCTGACCGATGTCAGCTAGGGCGTTGGCGCTCCTCTCGCTGGCCGCAGTATGCGCCAGCGCCCAAGTTCATCCTCTCGAACAGTTGATCGATACCGCGCGGCAGGGCCCCGCCGCGCCTGGGCTCGCGAGCCAGATCGGGCAGACACTTTCTGCACACGGTGGCGTAGCGGTCTGGGGCGGTGACTATCTGTTCGTCTCCGATTTAACCGTGGCACCGAAAAATACCCCGGTCTCGGCCTCGTCCGCCGGCGTTTCGATCGATCAACAGCCCCCGTTTCCAATGGAGAAAATACCCGGGACGTCGTTTTGGATGCGTCTCGAGAAAATGCGCGTTGGAGTCACGCATGCCTACCAGTTTTATGCGGATGGCAAACCTGCCACCGCTCGCACCGATGTGCCCGGCTACAATCCCGATTCCTACCCAAAACCGGGCGTAGCCAAAGGAAAGCTGAGCGAGAAGCATACTATCGTCAGCAAGATTTATGACGGGATGAAGGCGGACTATTGGTACTACGCCGCGCCGGGCGTCGATCCCAACGTTCCGGCACCTTTGATGGTCTGGCAAGACGGTCAGGGGTTGATTGCGGGCGATCTGTCGCGGATGCGTCTCTTTACCGTAACGGAGAATCTGGTGGCGCAGAAACTGATTCCGCCCATGGTGCACGTTTTGATCGCACCCGGATTTTCGTCCGAAGGCAAGGCGATGCGCTCTATCGAGTACGACACAGTGAGCGACCGTTACGACCGCTTCCTGCTCGAAGAAGTGCTGCCTGAAGTCGAGAAGACCAATAAATTGCGCCCCGATGGATACAGCCGCGCGATTGGCGGTGAATCCTCGGGCGGAATCTGTTCGCTGAACGCCGCGTGGTTCATGCCGGAAAAGTTCAGCCGCGTGCACTCGGCGATCGGCAGTTATACGTCTATTCAATGGCATCCGGAAGAGAAACTCGACGGCGGGAACTTGTATCCGTTTATGGTGCGCAAACAGCCGAAGCGCAATATTCGCATCTGGATGAGCGACGGCATGGATGATCTGGAGAACGCGCACGGCTCCTGGCCGCTGCAAAATATCCAACTCGCCAATTCACTCAAGATGCGCGAATACGATTATCATTTCCGGTTCGGGCTGGCGACGCATGATCCAGCGCAGGTGGCTATCGATTTGCCCGAATCGCTGGTCTGGCTTTGGCACGGCTACGATCCGAGTAAGACGTCGCAAGAGTTCACGATGGACCCGGCCGAGAAAGATAAGCCGTATTACCGGGTGACGATTTCTAACCGGGATGCCTGGTAGATATAGGGACGCATAAGCTAAGACAGACCTGACTCGGATTAAATGTCCGTTTGCCCCCATTTTGAAGGGACTACTTCAACAACTTTTTATCGACCATCCACTCTTTGAGGCGATCGGGCCAGGTGGAGACCGGTAACGTTTGCGGCGCGCGCAGGCCGAAGCCGTGTTTGCCGGTTGCGTAGATGTGCATCTCGGAAGAAATGCCCTGCTTTTGTAAATCGAGGTAGAGATTTACGGTCGTTACTACATGGGAAGGATCGTCGTCGGCGCAAACGAGAAATGTCGCGGGTGCGTCCTTGGGCACGGTGATCGCGCCCGGGCGGAAACCGGGGTAGACGACCACGGCGAAGTCCGGCCGTGACTCCTTGTCGAAACGCGTTTCCATCAGGGCGGCTAATTCGCCGCCGGCGGAGAAGCCCATGATTCCGATGCGTTCCGGATTGATGTCCCAATCGGCGGCGTGGGAGCGGACCACGCTCATTGCGTGTGTCGCGTCCGCGAGCGCATCGCCGGCCACTGTGTAATGCGAGTCCTTTGCCCGGGCCAGCCGATATTTCAGAACGAAAGCCGAGATGCCATTCTTGTTCAACCACTCGGCCACTTCCCAGCCTTCTTTATCGATCACGAGTTGCGAATGGCCGCCACCGGGCGCAACCACGATCGCAACGCCGGTATTCTTCAGCTTCGGCGCGGGAAACGCATAAATAGAAGGATGATTTACTACCGTGAAGCGCTTCGGAAGTGGGACACCTTCAACCTGTTCAAAAACGTCCGGCGCCGCCGCGGCGTCGCCGAGCGGTATCTCTTCTCCGCGCGCGGGCATCTTCGTTTCCGCCACGCAGACACATGTCAATGCGCACAATAAGAATAAGACTCGAAGCATCGCGGGGAGTCTATCACATCATTCGGCGCAGACGAGTGCTTCCTCTTCGGTCAAACGCGGCTCGCGTTTTCCTTCGAACATGCCATAGATCGTAGGCACGACGACGAGGGTCAGCAAGGTAGAAGTGATCAAGCCGCCGATGACAACGATGGCGAGCGGCCGCTGGATTTCCGCACCGGGGCCTTTGGCAAAAAGAAACGGCACTAAGCCCAGGGCGGCGACGGTGGCGGTCATCATCACGGGCCGGAAGCGCATCTTGGCCCCTTCTACGACGGCTTCGCGCTGGGGCATCCCGCCTTCGCGCAGCTTGCGCACGTAGGAAACTAGGACAACGCCGTTCAGTACCGCGATACCCCACAGCGCGATAAAGCCAACCGAGGCCGGCACCGACAGGTATTCTCCCGTGACAAAGAGTCCGACCACGCCGCCGATCGAGGCACAGGGAAGGACCGTAATGATCAACGCGGCAAAGCGCAGGGAATTGAACAACAAGAAGAGAAGGAAGAAGATCGCTGCTACAGTGATCGGGACAATTATGGCCAGGTGATCGAGCGCACGGCGCATGTTTTGGAACTGCCCGCCCCACTCTATGTAATATCCTGGCGCGAGCGGCACGTGCCGGCGAACTTTTTGCTGCAGCTCAGCAACGAAACCGCCCAGATCGCGGTCCGCGACGTTCACACCCACTACGATGCGCCGCTTACCCATATCCCGATTGATCTGGGCCGGTCCATCCTTGACTTCAATGCGAGCGACGTCCTCGAGCGGAAGTTGTACGCCGTCGGGAGTAGTCAGCAAGAGCCGGCTAATATCCTGCACGCTGTCTCGGAGCTGGGGCGGCAGCCGCACGATGGCCTGAAAGCGCCGCTCGCCTTCATAGATCTCGGTGGCCGACTTTCCCGCGATGGCCATTTCTATGATGTCGTGCACGTCGGCCGCATTCAGCCCGTAACGAGCGATGGCCTGGCGATCGATATTGATATTCAGATATTGCTGCCCGCCTACGCGATCCACTTTGGAATCGCGAAATCCATGAATGGTCTTGGCGACCTGCCCAATTTCATTCGCTTTCTCGATGAGAACGTCCAGATCGTCTCCGAAGAGCTTGACCGCAACATCTGCACGTACGCCCGTGACCATTTCGTCGACGCGATCGGAGATGGGCTGAGCCATCACCAGGTTGACGCCAGGAACGACGGCCAAGCGCTTGCGGATCTCGTTGGCGATCCGCTCCTGCGTCCAACCGTCCTTTCGTTGATCGTAAGGCACCAGCGAGGCCATGACATCGGTCTCGTTGGGGCCGGCGGGATCGGCGGGCGATTCGCCACGTCCGAGCCGCGACACAACTCTACTTACGTCGGGCGCGTCGCTAACGATTTTCATGGCGCGCATTTCCATCTTCAGAGACTCGTCGAGCGAAATGTTCGGGACGCGATCGATATTCGGAGAAATGGAGCCCTCCGCCATCTCGGGTATGAAGGCCGTGCCCAGATAGGGAAACAAACCAATGGCCAAGGCGAACAACGCGAGCACCGCGAAGATGGTGGTCTTTGCGTGATGCAGCGCCCAATTCAGCAGTAAGAGATAGGGCCGCTTCAGGAATCTCACCAGTAAGGTGTCATGTTCCGAGCCGCCGCCCTTCAACAAGAATGCGGCGAGTACTGGTGAAAGGGTCAGGGAGAGGACGAGCGAAATGCCGAGTGCGATCGCGATCGTATAGGCGAGCGGCGAAAACATTTTGCCTTCCATGCCTTGTAACGTCATGAGCGGCAAAAACACCAGGATGATAATTCCGACGCCAAAAATCACGGGCGTGCCGACTTCCAGCACAGCGTCGAGGACCACCTGTAGTTTATGCACGCCCGGACGATGGCCTAACTGCGCAAAGACATTTTCGACGACTACGACAGATCCATCGACCATAAGGCCAATGGCGATTGCCAGGCCGCCGAGCGACATCAGGTTGGCCGAAAGTCCGTAATGATTCATCACCATGAAGGTGACAAGCGGCGTAAGAATCAACGTGGCAATGACGATAAGGCTCGAGCGCAAATCGCCCAGAAACAGAAACAACACGACGACCACCAGGACCACGCCCTCTTCGAGTACTTCGGTTACAGTATGCAGCGCGGCGTCTACGAGTTCCGACCGGTCGTAATAAGACACGATCTTGAGGCCGTGCGGGATGGAGCCGTTGTTGTTGATGTCGGCAACGCGTTCCTTGATCCGGCTGACGACTTGCTTGGCGTTTCCTCCGGCGATCATCATCACGATGCCGCCTACGGCTTCCGTATAGCCGCCCTTGACCATCGCGCCGTAGCGGATCGCTTCACCGAATTTCACTTCGGCCACATCGCGTATGTATACCGGCGTTCCGCTAACTTCTTTGAGAACAATAGAGCGGATATCGTCGAGATTGCGGATCAGGCCGACACCGCGAATCAGGTATTGCTCAGCGTGCTGGGGCAGGATACCACCACCTGAATTGCCGTTGTTCCGCGCCAATGCATCGAAAACTTCCTTGACCGTCAATCCGTAGTGGCGAAGCTTGATCGGGTCGATGATGGTCTGGTACTGCTTGACGTAGCCGCCAGTGGAATTGATTTCCGCCACGCCCGGTATCGACCGCAGCAGAGGGCGCACCACCCAATCCTGGACGGTGCGCCGTTCAACCAGTTCCTCTTTAGAAAGCGGGCGCTCCGAGTCGCCCGCTTTGTCGAGCGTGTACTGGTAAACTTCGCCGAGTGCGCTCGATACCGGTCCCAATACAGGCACGATTCCTTCCGGCAGCTTGTCGCGGACTTCGGTTAACCGCTCCATGACGAGTTGCCGCTCGAAATAAACATTGCGATCATCCTCAAACACCAGCGTGATAAGCGATAGGCCGGGCTTGTTGAGAGAACGCATTTCCGTCATGCCGGGCAGTCCGGTCATGGCGATCTCGAGAGGTACGGTGACAAAGCGCTCTACCTCTTCGGGACTTTTTCCTGCCGCTTCGGTGGCGACCTGCACCTGGACGTTCGTCACGTCCGGAAAAGCATCGACAGATAAATGCCGAGCGGCGTTCACTCCGAATGCCAACAGGCAGACCGCGACAACCACCAGGACCAAACGCTGCTTCAGAGCGGACTGAACGATACCACGCAGCATCTATTCGCTTCCCTGCTGGTTTCCCTGAAGGGCTTGCTGCTTGCGTTGATTGTTGAGATGGAACGCGCCATCGACAACGATCTTCTCGCCCGACTGAATGCCGTCGGTCAATACCCGGTATTCCCCAAACTCGCCGCCCAGGTTGACAGGCCGTAGCACGAAGCTATCCGCTCCGGTTTGCACAAATACCTGTTCCCGATTGTCTTCGCGTACTACGGCGGTGGAAGGAATCACTTGCCTGCGCCGGGCGCGGTCTTCGAGTGTAATAGTAGCGAGCATCGCCGGCTTGTAAATGTGGCGCGGGTTGGGGAGGTTCATGCGAACACGAACAGTGCGGGTATCCGGATTTACGGTGTTACTCACAAAGTCCAGCTTCCCCCGTATGGTCTGTTGAGGCAGCGCCGGTATCTCGGCTTCTACCGCTTTGCCGACTTCGATGGCGCCCGCTTCCTGTTCCGGAATGTCGGCAATTAGCCACACGTTTGACAGATCGGCGACAGTAAACACCGCTTCCGCCGGCTGGACAATTTGCCCTACGGTGACTTTGCGCTCGAGCAGTGTGCCCCCGATGCTCGCGGTGACACGATATTCGGCGTTCAATTTGTGTGTTGCCTCGAGTTGCTGGATTGCCTCTTCGGTAAGGCCCAAGGCGCCGAGTTGCTGTCGCAGCGCGGATTTCTCGACGGCCGCCTGAAGCGCCTCCCCTTCGCGGCGTTGTAATTCAGCGGTCCCAATGACATCGGCGTTCAGCAATTGCTTGGCTCGCGACGCCGCTCGGTCGGCCAACTGTTGTTGAGAGGCGGCTTTGACATAGCTGAATTGGGCATCGGAGAGCTCAGTGCTGCGGACCGTGGCAATGGTTTGGCCTTGCCGCACACGCTCCCCCTCCACTACCAGAAGCGTGGTGATGCGGCCGGCGACGGACGAGCCGACGCGGGCCATACGTGTTTCATCCGCCGCCACATGCCCTGCCACGCGAAGCTTGTCGGCCACATCGGCCCAGGTAGGCTCACCAATTCGTATTTGTTTGCGCAGCGCCGGCGTAACTTTGATCGCAAGCGGATCGGGCGATTTGGAACTGTCACCATCGGACGGTTGAGAGGCATGCGTCTTGCATCCGGCGAGACACACGGCAAGAAACGCCATCCAGACGATTGCAAGTTGTTTCACTTTCCGTCTCCTATTCCGCTTACGGCGCCGAGTTCTTCGAGATCAATCAGTGCATCCTCGCGCTCGAAGCGCGCGTCCAGATAGTCTCCACGCACGCTCTGCAGCACGCGCTGTGCGTCGAGCACTTCGATAATGCCCCGCTCGCCAAATCGATACGCCGCTTGCGCGGCCGTGAGCGCGGCTTCGGCTTGGCGTAACGAGCCCGCCTGAAACGATTTGACCTGGCCATCGGCAAGTTGAAATTGGCTATAGGCGCGCTCGAGAGCGGCAGTCAGTTCCAAGCGGCGCTGGGCCTCGACCGCGGCCGCACGCCGCACTTCCGCACTGGCGGCTTCAATTTCACCTTTACGCCGGTTCCAGAGAGGAAGCGGGATGTTCACACCCGCGCGATAAAAAGTCAGATCGGGTTGATGCTCGTACTCGCCATAAACAGCGTATTGTGGAACGCGCAGAGCTTTTTCATTCGCCAGCAAAGCCTGCGCGCGCTGCATCTCAGTCCTAGCCTGCCCGATCGCGGGATGGTTCTCAAGCACTGTGGCACGCGCCGCATCCAGGGACGGCACAGCGACGTTCGTATCGAGGTTGCCAACCGGGTTGATCGCTCCCGTGGGGGACGCACCGATCGCCACCCGCAGGGCCGCAACCGCGCCGACGTAGCGTAGTTGCGCGCCCTTCAGCGCTGTTTGTGCGATCGCAATTTCGGCTTCGGCGCGCGTTAGTTCCAGGCGGCCCACTTCTCCCACGCCCACCTGCACCGCAACACGGCGCCTCAAATCTTCGACCAATGCCAGGCTTTCTCTGGTGTGATCTATCTCTTCCTTTCTGTGCAGTACTTCATAAAACGCATGTTTCACATGCGCGACGAGAGCGACGCGAGTGCCGCGAACTCCCCAGGTGCTGCTTTCGAGTCCCAGCCTGGCCGCTTGCAAACGTGTTCGCCGTACACCTGGCGTTTCCATCGGCTGCGACACACTGTAATGCTGGAGCGGCCCGGGAACGGCGGGCATGGTGATGGGACGCGCCGCCTGGTGCCCCGCGAGAAAATTGAACTGCGGGTTGGGATAGGCCTTGGCCGCCACGATTCCAGCGCCAGCACCGGCTTGTACTGCTTTCGATTCTTCAATCAGAGGACTGTTGACCTCGGCGAGCGCTAGTGCTTTGTCCAGGGTCAGCTCCGCGGTTCGTCCCACTGCACACACTGCCACCAGCACCAATAGAACTCTCACTATGAGCAGTAATGCAATCGGTGTTCCGCCCGGAAATCATTGATCTGCAGCGCGAATTGACCGGTTTGGGACAGCTGAGGCACCAGGGTGTCCCGAATCGTCCACCGAAAACTGGTACCGGATTGACCAGGAAGGGCGGTTCCCAAATTGCAAGTAGCATGATTGGTGTATTGATGACGCGTTTTTGGCAAGATCAGCGATTCAAGGCGGCAGCGATCGCGTCCAGTATCGTTGTTCTCGGCGTGCTCTCCTGGTACATTCCGCTCAGCAAAGTGGAGGAACACAATTTTGTGCACCACTTACACTTCCTGCCACTTATGGCCGCCGGGATGGTTTTTGGCTGGCGGGGCGCACTCTACTGTGTGCTCTTCACGGCACTGGTGGATTCCGCGCACATCTGGCGAAGCTGGAGCATAGCCCGTCTTGAAGCCAGCGATCAGTTAGTTGAGGTATCGATATTTGGCACGGCGGGTTTGATTGCCGGCTTTCTCTCCGATCGCGAAAGAAAGCAACGCGCCAGGCTCGAGCAGGCTACACGCGAACTCGAAGAGGTCTATCAGGAATTGCAACGAAACGTAGACCGTCTGCGTAGGTCGGAACGGCTCTATGCGGCGGGACAACTTTCGGCCAGACTGGCCCATGAAATACGCAATCCGCTCGCAAGCATCTCGGGTGCAGCCGGAATCCTGAAACGCGGCCATGCCTCGCAAGCGAACATCGAAGACTGCCTTGAAATCATCGAGAAAGAATCTAACCGTCTCAATAAATTGCTGACGAACTTTCTTCACTTTGCAAGGCCACGCGCCCCGAAATTTCAGCCGACTGATTTAGCTACCGTTCTCGATTCGGTGATGTCTTTGACGGCACACGATTCGGCGATGTTGCAGGTCCAACTGCACAGCGACCGGCCCTTGGATCTGCCGGAGGTGGAGTGCGACCCAGAGCAGCTAAAACAGGTGCTCCTGAATTTGCTGATAAACGCCGCGCAGGCCAGCACGCGATCGGGCGCAGTCTGGCTTGCTACATCGGTAGCCGCCGACCGCGTATCGGTTACCGTGCGCGATGAAGGCTGCGGGATTTCCACTGAAAACGAGGACCGTATCTTCGATCCCTTCTTCACTACCAAAGAAAATGGCACCGGCCTCGGGCTTGCCATTGCTTCCACGATCATCGGGCAGCACGGAGGTTTGCTGACCGCTAAGCAGAATGCGGACCGCGGTATGACGTTTCAACTGGATCTCCCGCGCGACCGGAGCCGTCCGCTATGAACCAGAATCTTGTGCTTGTAGTCGATGACGACAGCAGTCTGCGCCGCGTCATGAAAATGCAATTAGAAGAGGCTGGCTATCAGGTTGCACTTGCCTCCGACGGCGAACACGCCGGTGCGATCATCGACGAGCAACGGCCCAAACTGGTGATTACGGATTTGCTCATGCCGGGCATGGGCGGCCTGGAACTCCTCAAGCAGATTCGAGACAACCAGCTTGAAACTACGGTCATCATGATCACGGCATTCGGCAGCGTGGAGACGGCAGTGGAAGCGATGAAGTCTGGCGCCTATGATTACGTCACCAAGCCGATCGACTACGAAGGGCTTGTACTCGCTGTTCATCGCGCCATGGAACGGCAGGCATTACTCGAGGAGGTCCGCAGCCTGCGGTCAGCGCTGAATGAAAGATACGGATTCGAAAATATTGTCGGGCGCTCAAAACGCCTGCTGCACGTTCTCGACCTCGCATCTCGTGTTGCGCAACATGATTCCACCGTGTTGCTGCTCGGCGAAACGGGAACCGGCAAAGAGCTTTTGGCACGAGCCATTCATCAGAACGGGCGTCGCAAGAACAAACCTTTTGTCACGATTAACTGCGGCGCGATTCCGAAAGAACTCATTGAGTCAGAACTGTTCGGTTTCACGCGCGGCGCCTTTACGGGCGCCCACACCGCCAAGGCCGGCAAAATCGAGATGGCAGATGGCGGAACGCTGTTTCTCGACGAGGTCGGGGAATTGCCCCTCGATATGCAAGTGAAGCTTCTCCGGCTCCTGCAGAACGGCGAGATCGAAAAGCTGGGGTCCACCTCGCAAGCGGTTGTGGATGTGCGTGTCATTGCGGCGACCCACCGGAATCTGCCGGCCATGATTGAGGACGGCGCATTTCGCGAAGATCTCTACTACCGTCTGGCGGTGGTACCTTTGGCGCTGCCGCCATTGCGCGAGCGGAAAGAAGACATTCCAGAACTCGTGCAGCATCTGTTCCGAAAACTCAAGACACGGCATGGTCACCCCGATTCGACCATTGCGCCAGCGCTGGTTTCGCATTTGTGCAACTATCGCTGGCCGGGCAACGTCCGCGAACTCGAAAATGTTTTGGAGCGCATGCTCGTGTTGTCGGCCGGCGACCAGATTGGCTTGCGCGATCTTCCAGAGGAGATGAGGCAGACGACGCCGGCGCAGGGATCTTTCCTATTCGATCTGCCTGAAAACGGAATTAGTTTGGAGGGCGTGGAGAGAGAATTACTGCTGCGAGCGATTGAGAAATTCAACGGCAATCAGACACAGGCAGCGCGATTCCTCGATATCAGCCGCCGCACACTGATCTATCGGATGGAGAAGCACGGCTTGCGTCGCGACTAAGCCCGGCAGGTCAATCCTTCAATCGCCCGCGGATCCGCCGCGCCAACTTCTCGATCTGTTTGGTCTTTTTTATCGCGTCCACCGGAACGACATACTGCCCCGTATTTTTCAATTCATCTCGCAGCTCCATAGAAGCTCGTGCAAGTTCTTCTACGTCCGTCAACGCCGCTTCCCTGTTCTCCGCTGCAATCTGCTCCTTTGATTTGCCGTGCAAATCACCGGTGGGCATAGGAGGCGGCAAATGAATGACTTCCGGTTGCGGATTTTGTCTCGGTGTCAAAGGCGAAGCCAACAGGAAAAACAATATCGCACGACGCGCGTGTTCCATCGCTTGTTATCGTAAGTCATCATCCCGACCTCGCCTCGCCCTCTACACTTTGGGAGACTATGACCAATGCTTTCCGATGAGGAGCGGCTGTTTCGGGATACGGTGGCGCGGTTTGCGAAGGAGCGGCTGGGGCCCCATGTTCGTGCCATGGACGAGGCCGGGCAATTTCGGCCGGATCTGTTGCGCGAGCTGTTCGAACTGGGGCTTATGGGAATCGGGACTCCCGAAGCCTATGGCGGACAGGGCGGCACGTTTCTTCAGGCCGTGCTCGCTATCGAAGAACTGGCCAAGGTGGACCCCTCGGCTTCAGTCATCGTCGACGTGCAGAACACGCTTGTCAACAATGCCATCGAGACATGGGGGACCGACGAGCAGAAGAAGAATTATTTGCCGCGCCTGGCTGCCGGGAATGTAGGAGCATACGCTTTGTCCGAGGCCTCGTCCGGTTCGGACGCGTTTTCGCTCACGACACGGGCTACCGCCGACGGGCTCACTGGCCGGAAAATGTGGATCACCAATGCCGCGGAGGCGGAGATCTTTCTGGTGTTTGCCACGGTCGATTCGTTGGCCGGCTACAAAGGGATCACTTGCTTTATCGTCGAGCGCGGCATGCCTGGGTTCGCGGTGGGCAAGAAGGAGGACAAACTCGGCATACGCGCCTCCTCGACGTGCGAATTAATTCTCGATGGAGTCTCCGCGCCGATTCTTGGCGAGCGGGGCAAGGGTTACAAGATCGCGATTGAAACCTTGAACGAAGGCCGGATCGGCATTGCGGCCCAGATGCTTGGCCTTGCCGAGGGCGCGCTCGATCACGCGCTGCGCCACGCCCGCGAGCGCAAGCAATTCGGCAAACGCATCGGTGATTTTCAAGGTGTGCAATTCGAGCTGGCGGATATGGCTACCAAGATCGAAGCGGCTCGTCTTATGGTTTACAACGCCGCCCGCCTTCGCGACGCCCGACAGCCTTTCGTCATGCAAGCCGCCATGGCGAAATATTTTTGCTCGACGATCGCCGAAGAAGTTGCTTCAAAAGCGGTGGAGATCCTCGGCGGCGTCGGGTTCACGAAGGACTATCCAGTCGAAAAACTGTACCGCGACGCGAAAATCGGCCGAATTTATGAGGGCACCAGTAATATGCAGCGCGCTACCATCGCCAAGGCGCTGCTGTCTCAGGAAACCCGTGTCTCGCCATAGTTCGTCACAATAGAGAATAGGACCAAAATGAAGTCATCACGCATCTGCGCTCTGGCCGCATGCACTCTGGGCTCGGCCCTTTTGCTGCACGCCATCGACACTAAGGCCGATCCCTCGCCCGCCGAAATTCAGGACATCATCAAAAGGTTCACACAGAAGGAGACGGAGTTCGCCGCGGCCCGTGAGAATTACACGTATCGCCAAACCAGCAAATTGACCGAAACCGATCCTCCCGGCGGGGCCTACGAAATCGTCGAAGAGGTCAGCTTCGACGACCGCAATCGCCGCACCTCGCACGTCCTCCATGCGCCGGTCACGTCGCTCACGAACATTGTGATGACCGGGGAAGACGAACAGGATATGCGGCAAGTGATGCCCTTTGTGATGACGAATGACACGCTACCCGAGTACAACGTCACCTACAAGCGCCGCGAGAAGGTCGACGAGATCACCTGCTATGTATTCGCGCTTCAGCCCAAAGTGCTCACAAAAGACCGCAAGCGCTATTTCGAAGGTGACGTATGGGTGGACGACCAGGACTTGCAGATCGTCAAGACTTATGGCCGTTCAGCGGGATATTTGCGCCGTGGAGAAGATCAGCAGTTCCCAAAATTTGAGACCTACCGCGAGCAAATCGACGGCAAATACTGGTTCCCGACTTACACCTACGCCGACGATACGCTCAACTTTAAAGACGGGCCGTCGCAGCGCATCAAAGAGGTCATTAAATACGACCATTACAAGAAGTATCAATTCAAGACCGAGAGCACCATCCAGTATGGCGACGTAGGCGGAGCCGAAGGCAAGGACAAGAATCCTCCGCCTAAGCCGCAGACTCCGCCAAAGCCGTGAAGATTGTTCTTTTACTTCTCGCACATGTGGTTCTATATGCCGGCGGTCCGGCTGCGCCGCACGTCAACAATTTCGGCGAACTGAACGATCACCTCTATCGCGGCGCGGCGCCTTCTCGGGAAGCCCTCGATGAATTACATGCACTCGGAGTGAAAGTGATCATCGATTTGAGGGGTGCCGGCGAGCGGACCGATGCCGAAGGCAACCAAGTTCGCAAGCTCGGCATGAAATATGTGAATGTCCCGCTTGGTGCCTGGTCGGCTCCGACGAAGGCTCAACTCCAGCAGATTCTGCCCTATCTGTTCCGCAGCGAAGCCGAACCGGTATTTGTACATTGCCGGCGTGGAAAAGATCGCACGGGTACCGTGATTGCCTGCTACCGTATTCAACATGACAATTGGACTAATCGTCGTGCCCTAGAAGAGGCGGAAAACTACGGGATGAGCCATGCGGAGCGAAGCATGCGATCGTACATTTTGCACTTCACGCCATTAACTCTCCCCGCTTTTTATTGACACACAGGAGCCGATTCTCCTATCATGGACCAAGTCGGTCCTAGATCGAGTGCCTTATCCAACTCTCGGATCGGCAGCAGTTTTCTAAACCAAGTCCAGGGCGCGAATACTCTTGGCGGAGCAGCGCCCTGGCTTGGACGATCGGCAACCGTTTGGGCTGGCAACCTTCCACAATTGTAGGCTGCCAATCCACGTTTATCAACCTGGCGGGAGATGACAAGGAATGGCAAAGAAGCGCATCAAGAAGAAGCAAGCGGGCTCGCGGCGTTGGCTAGCCGTAAGCACATTGGCTGCCTACTCATTTGCGGGAAGCGGCAAACTCGCACTGGCGCAGAAACAAATCGCTTCTAATCCTTCACCCGCCTCCAACACGCAATATTTGGACGGGCTGCCTGTCCGACGCTACGATTTGGCTCCTGGGAATCTGGACACCTTGGTGCGCGAATTTCAAAAAATCGCGGGGATAACCGTCGTATTCTCCAATCCGGCCACGGCACAGGTCTTTTCGCCGGGTGTCTCTGGCGTTTATACGGCCACCCAGGCATTGGACAAACTACTCACAAACACGGGAGTGGAGTATCGGGTGGCCAACGATAAAACTATCCAGCTCAGCCTGAAGTCAGTCCAGACCGTAATTGAGGTTCAGGCCAATTCACCCGGGCTCGCTGCTTCCACGCCGAAATTCACAGAACCTCTTCTCAACACTCCACAAACGATTGGCGTAGTGTCCAATCGAACGATGGCGCAGCAGGGCGCTTCTACTCTGCGCGACGCGCTACGTAACGTGGCCGGCATCAGCCTCGCGGCCGGTGAGGGCGGTTCGCAAGGGGACAATCTTACCATCCGCGGATTCACTGCGCGCAACGATCTGTTTATCGACGGTATGCGCGATTTTGGTAGTTACTATCGCGATCCTTTCAACACCCAGGAAATAGAGGTTCTGCAAGGGGCATCATCAGCGGCGTTTGGCCGCGGCTCTACGGGCGGCGTGGTGAATCAAGCCAGCAAAACACCCGATCTGAATCGCTACGTGACCGCTGGATTGGCCTTCGGGACTGATTTGACGCGCCGCGGTGAAATTGACCTGAATATTCCAATTTCAAAGTTTGGTCCGGGCGCGTCCTTTCGGCTGAATGCCATGGGGCACATAAGTGATGTAGCCGGCCGTGATGTCGCGAAAAATCGCCGCGATGGGATTGCACCTTCGCTCTCACTCGGCCTCGGCACACCGACGCGCTTAACACTGAGCTACTTCCATCAGAATGGAGACGACATTCCCGACTATGGTATTCCCTGGCTGTTCAACGGCCCAGCGCCGGTAAATCGCCGTAACTATTACGGTCTGGAGAATGGGAACTTTCTACGCACTTACGACGACATTGGAACGGCCAAGGTCGAGCACGACTTCAATAGCCATATCACGATACGGAATCAGTTCCGGTACGCAAATTATGCACGCAATGTCCTCATCACGGAACCACGGATCAATAACGCCACTCTCACTACTCCTCTGAGCGCGATGATTGTCACACGTAATCAGCTGGCCTCGAACAGCACGGAGACTTTCCTCGATGAACAGCTCGACATGAGCGCGCATTTCGAAACCGGCAAAATTCGCCATAACTTTGTAACGGGCCTCGAAGCGGGCCGAGAGACGTCCGACCCCACAAGGCCGATTTACACAGCGCCAACAACCAGCCTGCTCTTTCCTAATTTCAACCAAAGTCTGACTGGGAGTCCTGGGATTTCATCGAGCGTTATAGACACAGCCGTATCGACCGGCGTGTACGCCGTGGACACAGCTAAATTTGGGCGTCACTGGGAGCTGACCGGCGGTGTGCGGTTCGATCGTTTTGCGAATGATTACGCCAGCCGGATCGCGCCCTTCTCGTCTTTCCACCGAGTCGATACGAAGCCGACATGGCGCGGGGCTATCTCCTACCATCCAGTTGCGGCGGGAACGCTGTACTTCGCGGCAGGGACTTCCTTCAACCCTTCGGCGGAAACTCTGGCGCTCAGCGCCGGGTCCGCAAATCTTCCACCGGAGTCGAACAAGAGTTACGAATTCGGGACGAAATGGAGTCTGGCGCATAGCCGCCTTTCCGTAAACAACTCCTGGTTTCGCACCGTAAAAGAGAATGCTCGCGAGACGGACCCGTCTAACCCATTGTTGGTCGTTCTTGCCGGCACTCAGAAAGTGAGCGGCGCCGAAGTGGACATTGCGGGGCATGTCACTAGCCGATGGGACATTCTTTCCAGTTACGCTTATCTCGATAGCCGCGTGGTCGGATCGCAATTCTTCCCCGGCGCCATAGGCTACCCTCTCGCCAACGTCCCTAAAAATACATTCGCCTTTTGGAGCAACAATCGTTTACCCGCGCACTTCAATTTCGGCGTCGGGACCAATTACGTATCGAGCCGTACGGCCAGCTCGACCGTCCCGCTCGACCCCACTACCGGATTAATCAAGCAAGTTCCCGGTTACTGGGTATTTAACGCGATGTTGAGCCATCCCATCACGGAACATATCGATCTTCAGGTCAACGCCTACAACCTGGCGAACCGCTACTACTACGACCAGCTCCATCCCGGGCACATCGTGCTCGGTCCGGGGCGCTCGGC
>Ga0157369_10003826_pt1 | contig 17878 bp, 11 predicted proteins | sample C25metaG_FD_113461 | JGI IMG/M metagenome (GOLD analysis project Ga0157369, IMG submission 113461) | Corn rhizosphere microbial communities from Kellogg Biological Station, Michigan, USA - C2-5 metaG | ecosystem: Host-associated > Plants > Roots > Rhizosphere > Soil | place: USA: Michigan... | reverse complement strand
CTTTAAATTCTTTTGCTAATGGTTCTAGTTCATTCTCTATTTTTCCACCTGTGGTACTAATTCCAGCTTTTTGTACTTCAGCAATAGGTATCTGGTAATTAAAATATTTCTTAATTTCTGCTTTAGTTTCACTAGCAACTTTTTCGTCTAAAGCTTTTTGCTCTTCTTTTAAAATTTTTTTTTCTTCTAAAGACAAAGATTTATCACCTTTTAAACTTAATTTCTCTTTAATCAGTTTAAATTCTGATTCGTATTTTTTTGTAATTCTCTTAACTGCCTTATCTGAAATTTCATTATGCTGTACAACTTCGTCTTCAGTAAATTTTTTAAAAAATAATAAACTTGGTTTTACAGTAGCACCACTAGCAATAAAGACATCTTGAGGAATCGAGGTTATCAAAACTATTTTTGCCTGACTCTCTACGAAGGTTCTAATTTTTTTTAAATTAGTATTATTTAATACACCCTCAGGTAAAACAATTCCCATTCTTCCGCCGGGTTTTAATAAGTTGAGGCAACGCTCAATGAAAAGAACCTCTGTAAGCGTACTCATTGCTCCTGTTTTATATAAACTTAATATGGATTTTCCAATATTATTATTGACTTGTTTCAGAGCTTCTTCATATGCTTCACCATATAGCTCACGATATCTATTTATTTTTACAATATTTTTGTATTTGTCACCTTCAGAAATTTTTAATGATTTCTCAACTCTTGCCCCAAATGGTGGGTTAGTGAGGATAACATCAAATCTATTTTCAAAAATGCCATTAATGTTTAGTAGCCCATCATTATGATGAACTCCTCCATGTCCATCCCCATGCATGATCATATTCATTTTAGCTGTACGGCTCATTCTAGGGTTTGCATCAGTACCAAAAATACAGTCGTAACTCAAAACCCCTAATCTACTTTCTTTATTACTGATATCTAATTCTATATTTAGCTTTGTAAATATATCATCTACTTTTTCATCTACCTTTGTTTTTTCGGATTCTGATAATTTTTGATAATCTGCATCATAGTATTTTTTTTTGATTTGCTCTTTTTCTTGCTGAATTTCTTCTTCAATCTTAGCTCTGACGTACTCAAAAGCTTTAATTAAGAAGCCACCAGAGCCACAACAAGGATCACAAATTACTTCTCCTTCTTGTGGATCTAAAATATCAACCATAAAATCTACAACAGTACGAGGTGTAAAAAATTGTCCAAGCTCTCCTCTAAAAGTTCTACCTAAAAACTGTTCAAAGGCTATCCCTTTAATATCATCAGAAGTAGTAGATAAATTATATAATTCTAATTCTTTTATTATTGCTTCAAAGCTATTTTCTCTAATTCTGACAATTTCATTTGATTCAAATAAATCATCATTTTTTAAATCATTTTTAACTTTTTTAAATAATTGTTGATAAAATAAATCATCTTTTTCAAGAAAAGAATCTATGTAATTTTTTTTTTCTTTTTCATATGTATTTAGGCTAAAGATATTACCGTCCTTATTACCTCTTTCATATAATGTCTTTATAAACAATATTTTACTAATCTCATCAAATGCTGCTTCTGGGGATAATTTATCATTATTTCGAATAATATTATGACATTTAAACAATGATTTTGTAAAATCTTCTCTTACAAAATCATTTGTTTTAGCTAGAAGCTCTTTTATTTTTTCTTCACTTTGAGCTTCTAGATAATTAGGAATATCCAATATTTCATCAATTGAGTCTGCTATTGTTCTATATGCTTTAGAAAAGATTTTTGTCTGTTTTGAATTTGTTGCAACAAAAAATTCAGCACCAATGCTTTTAGCTACCTCTATTGCTTTGAAATAATCTTCAGATCTTATTATTATACTATCTGCTTTACATTGTATGAAAATTAATGGGGAAATGTTATTTTTTTTATCCTCAATGTTTTTCCAAACAATAATACTAAAATTAACTTGAGACTTTGAGGATATATTTGGCAATATTATATCTTGTGCCATTTGATCTAATGTAAAGCCATAATTATTTACTAATCGACAAATATAACTCTGTCTCACTTTCTCTTCTGCGTTTAACTTCAACCATTTATTAAGTAATGGCGCGAATATTTTGTTGCTTTCTATTTTAACGTCCATAATTTATTTAGTTGAATTCAGTAATTCTTTGATGTCAATATTTAATAATTCAGCAATTTTAACCATCATATCAATTGGAGGTTGAACTTCATTTCTACACCATCTAGAAACTGTTGTTTCAGATTTGTTAAGTTGACTTGCAAGCCACTTACTAGTTCTCTGTCTTTCAGCCAAAACAGCTTTAAGCCTATTTATTGGAGTTAGATGCATAGATATAAACATTTTGTGTAAAGATAAAAAGACTTGCATTAACGCAAGTCTTTTTATAAAATAAAATCACATCAGACAATAAGTAAAATCTTGGTTTTGCTATATTCTTCTTAAAGTGTAACATAAGACGAATTTAGTTTATGTAGTTAACTTTTTTTTCATTTTCCTAGAACTGCATTTTTTAACTTCATTCGTTTTCCTGTAATTATCGTAACAAAATTGATTAATAAACATTTAAAAGAATATTATTGTTTTTACAGGCTCTTAGACCATTAGTTATTTTAGCAACTACATCATCAACCATTTCTCAATTTATCGTATTCGTAAAAAGGAATTTTTAAAATATTAATTCCATTTTAAAGCATATCTGTTTTCAATCCAGTCGCATTTTATTGTTTTTTTTTAACTTTTAAAATAGTCAACCGTATAATAATGCTGATATCCATCAAACTCAAATATCAAATTCAGTTTTAGTACACTCTGACCAATATATGTCAACTTCTCAAAAATCCTATTTTATTTTATCTATAACGCCTTCTTCTTTGACCAACTCATCAAGCTCAAACATCAGCTTTTCCACAAGAACTGTCATTTGATCTATTACTTCATTATCAAGACAAGTAAACTTATGGCGTAGAATCTTATGGTATTCCAAAGTAGGAATAAGTTTTTGCAGGAATCCATCATATAAATGTTGATAGCGTATCATATCCGGATTGGCATACAAGCATAGTTGCCACAATGATTGAAAGGACAAATAGTTGGGCATATAGCAGAGCTTCAAAAAAATGTAGGTTCTGCAAAACGAAAGGAAGAATAAAGCGAAAAGATATGGTATGCCCTGATGGTTTTCGTTTTCATTCCCAACAATACTCAAAAACTGCAAGCCATTGCCTTTTGCTGATTTATAATAGCAATCCAAATCTTGATGCAGATGATGGGGGAATTCCCAATGTGGCTCGGGATGATAAGGATTTGAAGCATAAGTCCTGTTTTTACCCTGCATAATGTTTGCAAAGAAATTTTGATACTTGTATAGATGTTGCTGAATCCAATGGCGATCGTGACTTATAAGAACAAAATCATATTGTTTCCCAGCTTTACTTTTAAGATAATATTGTTTCTCTTTTAGCTTTTCATTACTCACGTTATGAGCAATTATAAGCAGATAATAGGTAATATTGTTTCCATAGATGGCTTTATGAAACAGATAGATTTCCTCTGTATTCTCCAACTTTATAATGATTTTGACTGCTTTATCAACAATTTTATCATTGTGATCCGCCAAAACATCTGTTATTTCATTAGGTATCGCAATGTCAAGAGGTGATTTTTTGATCTGTTTTTTTAAATGGTCTAAGCGTATTTCTATCATACTGAAAAGACTTTCTTCTGTAATACGTATGGCTTCAAAGAATTCGTTGTCATACATAAGTTCATCCTCACGAGCTGACATTTTTGCTTTGTCAAATAAACTGATCAGATAATACTCCTTTCCATTTTGTTTTACAAAATATTTTTGAATCTCAGGAGCGTAGGGTATTAAATGATAAATACGCTCGTGCAGGTTTTTTATATCAGAGGAAGATCCTTTATATAGATTTTCAAGATATTCCAAGTCATACCTAATCACCTTTTCATAGCTGAGGAAAACACTTACAAATGAATCATCATTAATAAATTCACGAGTTTGAGACAGCAATATATCGTGATCGTGGTAAAATCTTTCTTTGTAATTTTCAAACTTTTTATTGAACTTTTTCCAATTTCTGTCATTCAAAAGGTGATTTCCATAATGCTCATTCTTATAGATCAAGGCAGATGGTTTGCAGTAAAATTCGACAAAGGGATGTCCTGAATCAAACTTTTTATGGAGTTGAGTATTATAAAAAAAATGGATGTTTACTTTATGCTCAGAGTAGGCTTTTTTGATCCAGTGTTTTTGTTTTATCTTATCAATATCATTTTTGTTTTCCAAATGTATAATTAGATGGGAATCCTGAGAATGTACACTTTTATTATAAAAGATCTGAATGATAATATAATCTTGGTTAAGCCGTTTGATAGCATCTTCTAAAAATTCGTTTTCGAGTTTTGAGAATGAAAATTGATTTGAAGTTTTCATTTTATTAGATTTTTGAGTTGTGATTTTCGATATTGAAGTAGAAGTAAATAGCCTCAAGAAACACACGGATTAAGGAGAACCACATCATTAAATCAATATGCTCCTGCAATTCTTTATTTTTCTCAAGTTTCAGAATATCATCGATCGTAAAATCTGGATTTCCAATCTTATCAAGGAATTTTTGGTAGTATTCTTCGCCAATAACAGAAAGTACACTCAGAAAAAGTTCTTTTAAATAATCATCCAAAGGAATTGAACTAATGATATAGTTTTCGGCTTGATATGAATTACTATTTTCAGTTTCCTCCAAAGGAAGGCTATTGCCAAATTCATCTATAAAATCTGTAAAACTTGAGACCAAAAATTGAAGGCAGGTAAGTAATCCGGCAATCTTTAAACTATGTGGGTCAATATTTGGAATTTCAACGTTTCCTGAAAACATTTCTTTGATACTATACTTTTGTATCAATCTAGGATATCGGTCAAAAAGTACATTTATGTCTTCACTTCCCAATTTATCCATAAGTAGATAAATGCCTTTATTAAGTTCATCTATCTGCCTCTCGTCTGACAACAATTTAAAAGTTATATTAACCTTTTCCATCGAGTCTATGATTCTTCCGATAGTTTTTTCTTTATCTCTCATATTAAAATTTTAGTGAAATAAAGTTGGTCAGTAATTGTCAGGTATTTAATGCTTTAAAGGAATAAATTATTCTGTGGACGTGGGTTTTTTATCTTTTATTTTCTTTAAGCCTCTTTCACGAATGATTTGCGCTGAATCAAGCATTTTATTAAGATGGATAAAAAGAGTAACGATATTTGCTTCGGGTTCATCAGAATATGCACCTAATGAGAAATAAACAATCTGCGTATTGAAATACTCAAATTCCTGCAAAGTAAATTCCTTGAAAGCTTTTTCAAAAACAAGAAATGGTTTTCTATATTCTTCATCCGAAAGCGAACCTTGAAGTAATCTGGATGGAAACTTTGGAGGATGTTTCACTTTCCATTTTTCTGCTTTGAATTGTAAAACATAGCTTGCCCTTATGAATGAGCGCATACAGAGGTAGTAATGGAATATTACCGACGGGTCTTCTTTCATCAATACTTCGCATTTTGTTGAGTAGTTCACCACATCATTTAATCTTTCTCTTACAGCAGAAAGAAAATCCATTTGAAAAAATGCATCTATCAGTGTTAAACAGGAATGCTTTTGATGACTATCCCAGAACTCAGCTTCAAAATCTATCTTCTTCTTTTTCATAATAATTAAGTTTTTATTTTAATACGAATTACAACTATCAAGGGTGCATAATAAATACTGCAACTGCATATTATATCTGCTGAAATGGATATTTTACAGGATAATTTTTTAAATTTACAATTAATACGATTTAATAGAAATGGCTTTATCTTTAAGCCTTTAAAATTTGATAACCGCTATGGAACAGAAAGTACATCAGGGAAGAAATGTAAAACGTTTTAGAGAAATGCTTGGGATAAAGCAGGAGGCTTTAGCTTTTGACTTGGGTGACGAATGGAATCAGAAGAAAATTTCTTTGTTGGAGCAGAAAGATGTTATTGAAGAAGATCTTCTAAAAGCAATTTCTAATGCACTTAAAATTCCTGTGGAAGCATTCCAGAATTTTGACGAGGAGGCAGCAATAAATGTTATAGCAAATACATTTAATAATCACGATCACTCTAATCCACAATTTGCAGGCGTTATTAATAATTCGCCAACATTTAACCCATTGGATAAGATGGTTGAATTATATGAACGTATGATACAACAACAAAAAGAGATGATTGAGAAATTAGAAAAGCTCATTAACAAATAAAAATATAAGTAATTCAGGATAATTACTTTTTCATTAAAAAAGACTCAATTAAAAATGAGACCACTGAAAAATAAAGCGGGCAGATAAGTTGAAAAATATGTATTTGAAACGGCGACTACAGCTCAGGAATAATGAGTTCTAAAGTCTATACAGACACTATTCAAAGATATTTATTGTTGTATAGTGATTTAATTGAAAATTCTAATTCATTAGGATTAACTGACGATGCCATAAATGCAGAAAATGTCTTTAGAAGCATTTTAAATATAGCATTCGGTTGGAAATTGATCAACTCCAATGAAAAAAGATCAAATCAAGATAGTTTTGATCTTGAGGACAAAACACGATCTATATATATTCAGGTAACTTCTAATAAAGGATACGCAAGGAAAAGGAGAACAGCTCTGCAGTCTTTCCTCAACTCTCATGAGGAAAAAAAACAAAAGGAATTTTTTATTCTATTTATAAGCAAAAAATGTTCTCCTGCAGTTTTGAAAAATGAAAAGTTTGGAAATGTTACTTTCTACTGCATGGACATTCCGACCTTAATGAAGAAAATCTATTTTAATAATCCCAATGCGACAGATTTAGAGAAAGTTGCTAAGCTTCTACAGAAAGAAGTTTTACCGGTTCTTTTAGATTTTGGAATAGTAGACAGAGAATTGCGTGGCAGTAGTGTAATTCAAGATATTTCTAGTGTAAATAAGGATTTTTATATTAAAAGAACAGAGCTAATTCGAAGAATTTTTGATTTTATTCGGGATGATAATGGTTTGCTCATAGGTGGGCACGGATTTGGAAAAAGTTTTATATTAGAAGAATTACAGCGGTTTTGTAGATCAAACAAAACTCCATGTATTATTATTCGAATTAACGAGTTAGCTGACGGTACAGATATTGAAATTAACCAGCTACTTCAAACTAAGCATAGATGGCTTGACGTATTAGCAAATGAAGAATCATCAGATAAAGGCGAAAAAGCCATTTTGGTATTTGACGCTTTTGATACAGCAAAAGACTCGCAATTAAAACAGACTATACTAAAACAGATCCGAAAATCTATCCAGACGTTAAATTCTAAATGGAATGTATTGGTAAGCGTGCGGAGTTTTGATGCATCAAAATCACCTCAATTGCATGAATTGTTTCCAACAGGTGATTTGAATAAGGACGTTACTTGCCGACATTTGGAAATACCAAAACTATCAGTGCAAGAATTATTAAATACTGTCGAAGGAAACGATAGGCTTAATAGGATTTATAAAAAAGCTAATAGGGAGTTAAAAGAATTATTAAGAATACCTTATTTCCTTACTATTCTAAATCAAGTATTACAACAGAATCAAAAATTATCAATAACAGAAATTGCGCATATTGAAAGTGAAGAGCAATTATTAAACTATTATTGGAAGACAAATGTTGCAGATACTTCAAATTTGGATACTTTTCTCTATACTCTGACTTTTGCCCTGGCTCAAAAAGAGTGTTTGATCATTGATAAAGGTGAAGTTCTTAATGGAGTGAACAGTCAACTATTTGACGAATTGAACAGCAGAGGACTCCTTCACTCTGTATCTTTTAATAGCAGAAAAATTGCATTTAGCCATAATATCCTGCTAGATTATGCCCTGTCAAGATATGTGATTCCCGAGGATGCGTCTTCTTTAATTCAATTCGTGAGCAACTTTGAAAAGATGCCTTTTATTTTTCGCCAGGCATTTGTCTACTTCTATGGCAAATTGTGGAGAGAATACAGAGACATTTTTTGGGTTCATTATAGTAATATAAGAAAAGAACAATCTCCACTTTTCAGGCTTTTTCATCAAACCATCATCAACTATGTCGTAGTGGAATTTTATAAAGATGTGGAGGAGCTTATACCTCTATTTGATGACCCAGACAAGATTGTTCAAGGAAGGATTATAAATAAGCTGTTAGAAGCTAATCGGTTTGTAAACAGTCATAATTTTAGAGAAAAAGATTTCCACCTATTTAAATTTATAAGCCAACAAATGCACTGGGCTTTCCTTTGGGAATTCGGTCGACAGCTTAATGATATTATTTGTTTACTGGAAAAAATAGATTCGATAAGCCTAACAAAATGGAAACTGATATCAGAAGCAAGCTGTAATTATTGGGATTTCGTTCTTTCTGAAAGAACCATTAATAGCTCCAAAAGAATTTTAATAGATCGAAATAGCTCATTTGGTATAGACAATTTGTGCAGAGTAATTAAGTATAATAAAGAGAAAGTTCAAAAACTGATAAGAAAAACATTTCATTTACTGCAGGAAGAAGATTTCCCAATACGTACATTTCATAGTTTGGCTGATTGCATTTCCAAATTATATGATCACGATAAAAAGTTCTCCAATGATGTTTTTAAGGAACTATATTACCACCGGGAAAATAGCTCAAAGAAGACTAGTTTAGGAGGAGTAGTACTTTCATTGACTAGCAATAGATCCCAAGATTATAGTCTTATTCACTATACACTGGAAACCGAATTTCCTAATTTATTAGAAATATATCCTGATGAGGTTCTGCCATTAGGGATTGAAATTATAAATAAATACGACTCCAGTGTCCATGATAGAAGGTATAATCTAAATGTTAATGGTATCGAAGCCTATTTGACAATAGGAGGATATATCGAAGATATAATTGACGATGCCGAAAATGATTCCCGATCTTTTGGAGCTAATATCTTTAAATATCTGATAAAACTTGTAGAGACCAGGCAGAGCGAACTATTACACAAATGTTTGGCCATTTTTATTAAGGAAGCGCATACTTGCAGTATGTGGCGAAGGTTCCTGAAATTTCTTGCTCAATTTCCTGAAACTCTTTCTGATATTAGTTTTAGCCTGTTATCAAACGATAGGATACTTTTTTTGTATGATACTTCAGAAGACGCAGGCACAGTAATTTCAGCGGTCTGGCCGTATTTAAAACTCGGACAAAAAAAAGTATTGGAGAAGAACATTCTTAATTTAAAAGAAAAGAACCAAGATGATCAAAGTATTCGATACCAAAATATGCGTATCAGCCGTTTATTGAACTGCATTCCGGCAGGCGAAGCTACATTGAAAGAGACTAATGTTTTTCTTTCGAAAAACGCTCCGATTGAGAACAAGCCAACCTTTCGTGGTGTGGTTGCCGCGAATATTGTACCTCGTACTATTGATGATGAGATGCACTTTGCAGGATTTGACGTAAAAAGCAGAAAAGATATTAAAGAGTTTAAAGAATATAAAGTATTAGAAGAATTCAATAAGACATTTGGTAAAGTTGAGAATAAGCCGTCAAGAGAAGACTTTGAAAAGATCTTTTCATTGCTCATAAAGCTGTTTGAAAAAGTAAAAAATTTTAATACGCTTAATGAAAGAAGATGTTTGTCCTATGATTGCGCAATAGCAAAATCTTTAAACATTTTAACAAGATCCTCTATTAAATTTAAGCGAGAACATAAACAGTTTTTCATTCATGCATTTCAGTTTTATATTATGCATCCGATTTATAAGAAATCAATTATAGATGAGGAAATTAATGCCACAACTTATAATATAGATCCCAGGTCGGATACAGCACGTGCTGTGGCAAACATGCTTAAAAAAGATAAAACAAATCAGTTATCTGAGTTGATGTTGACGTTAGCAAATGACGCTGACCCATATGTTCGTAGGGAGTTTTTAAATGTGGCAACTTGGTTCTGGCATAATAAAAGAGAAGATTTCTGGAAAGTAATAGCTCAAAGATCTATTTCCGAATATGATGAATTCTGTTTATTAAGTTTAGCAAGCACTCTGCAATATTCCGATATTATCAGCGAAGGGTTAGAAAAGATCGACCAAGCGGCTATCAATATGTTACCAGCCTTTAAACTATTGAAAGGAAATAGAGCAGGAGAAGTATGGAGCAGATATGTGGTCTTACTATTGAAACTATTTCTTTTTCATAACAGCAGTATTGCAAGATCAATCATCTATGAAAATCTTGATAATTATCTCTTCAGTAGTAGACTAATATTTTCGATTGCGGAGACTATTGACCCTCATAATAATAAAAGTAAAGATTTTAACTACGATTCCTTGTTTATTTTACTTAGTGATATCCTGGATTTTCGATTTGATTCATTGTGTAAAAAGGATCTTGACATAGATGACATAACAGAGGATTTTAAAATTATTGATCAATGTGTGCATAAACTGTATTTTACGATTACAAAAGGTAAGGGAAATAATAAAAATAAAGAGGTTGAACGTAGCGAAATAGAATCATTTTTTATCAAAATTAAGCCAATACTGAGTAAAACAGTAGAACACTCAACTCAGTTGGACTCAGGTTTTATGGTAGCACATACAGGGTACTACTTTATGCAGCTATTAAATTTTGTTTTTGATTTCGATCCACCGTATGTGTTGTCATTAGCCTTTCAAGTAGTTAATTGTGCTGCTGCAAATGGATTTACTTATGACTCAATTACTCTTAGAGAAATAGTTATGTTGACCGAAAAAGTTTTAACAGATCATAAGACAGTTTTAAATGATAAAGAAAGCTTCCATAATCTATTAACTATTTTAGACCAGTTTGCTAATTCAGGATGGCAGGAGGCCTTAGAACTTACTTGGCGCTTAAAAGAAGCCTTTTAAGTATGGCTTTATTTAGTTAAGTATTTGTTTGCTCTTAAAAAGATACCTACTATCCATATTACTGTGATTAAATTCCAAACAGTAAAATGTCATTTAAGACTTTGAATATTATTTATTAAAGAATAAGATAGGGAGCTCTGCATAGTTTTTCAAAATACCTTTACAAAAAAAGAAATCACAACGTTTGATTAGCTATTCTATTATATATTGTATTGATAGTGTCACCAATAGTACAAACAGCATCAAATACACGATTTTTGTTTTGTAAAAAATCTTTTAAGCTAATATTATTACCGTCTAAATCTTGCTGCACTATTTCAGTCATTGAATTTCCTGATAAATGAATTAGATTATTCCTAACGGATTGTATTGGTTGATCTAGGTCTTCAGGCATATCTATTGCAGTTATAATACCCAAGTGGTTCCGACCAATGTCTAATGCCGCACCAAGTCCGCTTACTTGTCTTGTACCGGTTGCTGTAACTTGATCAGATGACCAATAATCTAATAAATCAGTTACCCCTCTTATTTCGAGTATATAATTTCCATTAGCTTTTTTTACTCTTTTGATTCTAAAAGTTTTATAAAGGGGATCTCCGAGAGCCGATAAATAATCTGCGTGAGACTGAGGCATTAAATTAGGAAATGTTACTTTATATCCAGAAGGATCTTTGTGTATATTTATCTCTTTTAATTCGTATACATCTTGTGAAGGTGCGCCATATTGATATGTATAACCTTTAGTATGTAATGCATCTCGAAGGGTGCCTTCTAAAGCTATGGTCATTAATGCCATGGCGACAGCATGCTTACCACCCTTAAAGGCTGCTACACTCTGTTGTATATACTGTAATATGTATTCTGGAACTATTTCTCCTGGAATAGTATTACCAGTTCTTATATCCAAATCAACAAGTCCTGGGTTGCTATCTACCTGTAACTTCCAGACCCAATGCCATTTTTTAATTGCTTTATATTGAATCTCACTTCCGTCTGGTAGTGTGATTTTAGTATGCTCAAAAAAACTATTATCTGTTACCCCAATTGCACCATTTGATTGCAAGTCTTCATACAAATATTCTATAATTTTAACTAATAATTTCTGTCCATAGCTATCTGCTGTCCTTTTAATTTTTGTTTCAATTATGCTGATTTGATTATTGATATCAATACCTGGTACAATAGTAAAAGGTGACGGTTCACCTATTGTCGCAGTTTGTGTTGCTTCTAAGAGTTTTATTAAATCGCCAGAATAAAGAGTATGTAACTGGGAAAAACAGGCTACTAACAAATCTGTTGTAATAGTAGGAAATGAATTCATAGTTTATCTTCTTTTCCTAGATTAAACAATTTTTGATTTATTTCACCTTCAAGAATTTTAGCCCTTGTATTGATGACTTCCAGCTCATCTAAACGTTTGGCGTATTCCAGATAAATTTGTTCTTGTGTTTTCAAGTCCGGCACTAATAAGGTAATCTCTTCAAAACTAGATAAATTTAGAGCAGGTATTACAGTGCCAGAGGTTTGGTCATAAAACTGCTCTTGAACAAATTTACTATTCAATACTACAGTCAAGTAACCAGGAAGTATTAGGGATGTATCTGGCTTTAATATAGCAACATGGCGATTAATAAGCATTCCTTCAAATTCTTTAGAAACCAATGCCGCTTTTCCACGATATGACCCAATTATGTTCACCAACACATCATCTGCGGCGGCTCGCTGTATTTTCCCTTTGGGAAGTTTTTTTTCAGAAGTATAGGATAGGTACTCTCTTTTTAATTGAAATTCTCTTATAGTTCCTGGATTAATACAAGCTATCTCGCCATTTGGGTCTTTCACTATTGAGCTTCCTCGAGATATTATCTTTACAACTTCTTTTAAAGGAAGGATAAAAAAAACTGGTTCTATTGTATCTGATGATTTTGAATATTTATCAAGCCAATATTTTGAAACATGTAAATTTTCAACATTTAATTCCTCAACGATAAATCCATTTTCAGAAGGATGAATTTCTTTTTCATTTTTAAATAAATCGAAATTATTCAAGATGCTTTTTAGAGCATTATCGTATTCTTTATACAAAGAATTGTGCTCGGGTATGCTCTCTAAAAAAGCCATAAATACGTTTTCTTGTTTTTTACGCGCATTTTTCGTGAGTATTATCAGACTACTTTTCACAGCAGAATACGGTTTAAAAGCACCAGCAGGCAGACTTATAACTGCTCGAATTTTAGATTGAAAATAGGTTCTTGCTTTTTCATATTGTTTAGATAAGAGAAATCCATCGGGTATAAGGGCAATAACTTTACCGTCATGACTCGCTAGACTCAGTGCTGCCTCTAGAAATAAAGTATTCCCATCCTTAATTCCTTGCCTTCCTAGATAACTATTAGTAAAATGAAATTTCAAGTTAAATGGGGGCGCCAATAATACAGTATCCATTCTACCCATTGGTAAAACTTCGAAATCGCCTTTTAATATACCTGGTTCAAATTTTATTTCTGATTCTTTGTGATTGCCTAAAATCTGTTGAATTTTTATCCAGTACAATTCTTTATGAGAGGTGTAGTAAGAATGTACATTCTCATACCCTCTTAAATAGGCTGCTGAAGTAAGTGTGCCATTTCTGGAGAATAAATCCAAGACATTTGCCTTTTTATTTTCACTAATAAAGGAGACCATAAAATCTGCCATCCATCTGGGTACATTCCATTCTTTTCGTGATGTGTTGAAAAAAGCATCAATAAATTCAAATACGGCAGTACGATTATCCAATAAATTAACATCTTGCAATCGTTGTAATGCTTCTTTCAAGATTTCGTCCGAAGAATATCTTCTTGGAGATTTTTCTTGGATATGATATGTACCAATTATATCTTGGAGATCGATAGAAAATAAATCTCTGTCATTTATTTCCTGTATAAGTTTTGCATATATTACTAAAGAAAGATCATATAAGTGATCCCCAGTAATAGGATAATTTCGAACGAATTCAGCAATATGGATCAACAATTCATTTGTGAATTCAAATTCAGAAAGAGTATCGGCGTTAAAATTACTATATAGTATTTCACCAGTTTTTTCCGGTCTTCCATTCTGACCAGTCTTCAACCAAATATTTTGTTTGCCGTCAGAAAGAATATAATATTTTGCCCCTAAATGATTTGCTGCCTTTTGCAAATTTCTTGTAATAGGATGGTAACTTATTTCATCAGAAGATATTGAAAATGATTTCTTTATTTCGATTGCGATGAGAGTTTGATCTATCGCTTTAACGACTGCATCAATTTTTGAATTCCGTATGTTATATTCTAGGAAAATTGATGAATCTGGATAGCCTAAACTTTCTAAATATTTTTTGATTTGGTTATATGCTTGTGTTTCAAAATCCATATAAATTCATTTTAATTTCAACTGAAATATGGGTTAGCTATAGTATAGATTTAAAAACTTAGACCTTTGGAAACAACTCCTGTTTCTTTTATTCTTGAAAATACTCTACAGATTTGTTTTTCGCTAAATTTCTTCTTTTCTTTTTGTTAGACAAATATAGTTTAGATTTTTATCATATACCAACTGATCGAAAGCGCTTCTAAAGAAAGTATTAAAAGATATTAGTATTATCATAGCTCTCACTGATGCAGTTTCAGAGTAAGGGTTGACTTTGCCAATCAGTAATTGCAACAGTAATAAAAAGGTAAGAGACTGCGGGTACTATTATAGACTCAGTAATAAATCTTAAAAGTGACATAAGTATACGCACACAAGGAATTTTTTCTAAAGAAATCGTAGATTAAAAAACTAAAATAAAAGATTTTAGATGAAAGCAATGACTATAAAAGTATCCATCGTTTGCAGAGACTTATAATTTAACTAATGTGCCTTTATGATGTGCCGGTAAATTGTAATGTTATTTTTCCCATAATCCGCTTTTTTTAATGAATTTATGACGCTAACATCATGAAAAAATCAAGTCGTTTATATCTCAAATATAACCACGATAACAGCTGGTCAATTTGACCGTATTTTCCATTTTAAGATAGATCTGACATTGATGTAATTCTGTTTTTAAAACTTGGCTGTTGTTTCTCTGTTGCAATGTGGTAAAATCTGCTGTTTTTATGCGGTTGATTTTTCCACATTTCAATAGAGTGGGTTAAGAAAATTCAACGAAGAAGAACTTAAACTGATTGCTATTCTTGTTTTTTCGCTTCAAACCCATCTTTAAACTGGAGAAAATCTTCCGCTTTCTTAGGATTGTTTTTAATCCAAAGTTGCATTACTTGGGTGTTTTCGCTCAAGATTTGTATCTCATTTTCGTCATAGATTTTTTTTCCTTCATCAGCAATTTCATTTAAAATATCTTGGCGCAGTTCACTTTTGGCTTTGATACTTTCTTTATACCAATTTGTTGCGAAATTGATAGAAATAATCAACACAAAAACTGAGAAAATTGCAACTCCAATTCCGCTCCAAATAAATTTCGCCATCCTTTTTGCTGGTTTTTGAAAACTTTCTAAAAAATCGCTGGTTTTTTTTGAAATAACGGCTCCTATTATTGTGGCAATATCTGCTAGATATTGATTTCTTGAAAGTTGTTCTTTTTTATAAAAAGCCAATATCTCATTAGGAATTTCTTTTATGACTTCAAGGTCTAATTGCAGTTGACCAATTGCCAATACCAGATCTTTAATATCCGATTTCATTTCCGCATTAGATTCCCTATTCTCCAAATTTGAAGCAATGTTATTTTCATTTGATTTTACCACATTTTCTAAAAGTTCCATTCCGTTACTTTTAGATTCTTCATTTTGGTTTTGATTTTCCATTTTTTTCTATTTTAAAATTGTTAATATTTATCTTAATTTTCGCTTCTTTTTCCAGATTTCATCTTCGTCCTGAGAAACATAGGTTGGTTTAAGGAAGTCGCCTAATAATCCACCTGCAATTTCTATTAAGCTCTCATTTGTTGCCGATTCTCTGTGAGTGTTTTTATTATTAATTTCATTATTCTTGTGTAATAATTTTCCCAAATCACCAAGATGAGAATCTATTGCAGAAAGAGAGAACCCGACATTTTTTCGAAAAAAGAATCCGTTTTTCTCTTGAATTTTACCAATTCTATTTATCCATAAATCTTGAATTTCATTTTTTTGACCGACTTTAAATTCTCCGTCATATTGAATCTTTACAGAAAATCCTTGCTTTTGTAGATCTTCCATAACTTCCTTTAAGTTGTCAGCGTTTCTTTGTGTTTCTCTAAATGCTTTTTTGATTTCAAATACAGATTTTATCTCAGAAATTTTTAGTTGATTTGAGATTTCAGACAATTTGTAACCTGCTTTATAAACTCTTTCTGTTTGATGATTTTTGTCCTTTTCCATCACGATTCGCATTCCTGAAATTCCGTCTTTCACATTTGAAGACAATTGAATTTCAAAACCTTTTTCTTTCATTTCTGAGATGAGATCCTCAAAATTATCTTCTGACCTAATAACTTCGGTTAAGCTTTTCAGCATCTCAGCTTTTTTCTGAATTCCAATCTCTATATCAGTCAATAATCCTTTTTCTTTACAAACTTCCCTGACAGCTTCACCGAATCTTTTTCCGATATCGTGCGCTTTCACGGTGCACTTTCCCGAAATATCAATTCTATTGACAACAAAATGAATATGCTTATGTTTTGTACTCTTGTGAATATCCAGTCGGTATTGATTTTTGTTTGTCAAACCTACTTTTGCAAGAGCTTCTATCGCAATTTGTTTGAATTCTTCGTTCTTCAATTTTCTACCGATTTCGTCCGGTTGAGAAATATAACCAGTCAATGCCCATTTCTTCATTTTTGGGTGTCGATCAGCAACTGTTTTCATTTCGTGAAACTGACCTTCTGCTGTGTCACTCAATAGATAATTCGAATCCACCATCTCCGCTGTTCCCTTGTCGTTTCCATTGTATTCCAAGGCGATTTTTGTTATCGCTCTTGTGGTTGCTGAATTATTCATTTTTCTGAGTTTTTGAATATAGATATTGATGAATTAATTCGATGAGATTTTCAATTCTCAATAAGATTTCTTTCTTATTTTCAAAAACATTCCATTCCCGATTTCGCAAAAGGTTGGTTATTTTTTTGAAGTGATTTCCAAATTGTAATAAGATTTCATCAGTTTTAAATTCATTGATTTTTAATTCTTTTTCCAATAAAACATTTCGGATATAAGTGGATAATTTGATTGGATATTTTTTCTGTTTTTGAATGAGAATTTCATATTCGTAATTGGTCATTCTTATCGAAATTACTTTATCCAGTTTTCTGTTTTCTTTTGTTTTTAGACCACCTTTCCGACCTAATTCTTGGAAGTGTTTTTTTCTCTTTTCCTGAGCAATCTTTGCTTCATTTTCTTTGGCAACTTGGTGTATAAATTCTTGTAAAAAGTCTTTTTCCATTGTGTGTATTTAAGTGTGTTTAAAAATATTTCTGACGATAGGAAGAAATCAAAAATCCCAATTTTGCAATCAGCGGGTACGCTTATTGTAAACTTTGGGTACTTTTTGCACTAACATACCACCATATTTTACCTGTGTTTATTTTACTCACCTTCGCCTTTGTTTGACCTGTCTTTCAGGTGATGGATTTTTGTGAATCATCCAATCATTTAAGTCTTTAAAATCTGAATATAAAATCCGACAATCTTCTGCTTTATTGTTTTCATTTTTAATCATTTCAACCGCACGATTTCCGGCTTCGTCATTGTCAAAATAAAGCTCAATATGTTCATAATTCCCTAGTAAATTTTTAATGTTGTGAATCATCGAAACGGAATTCAAAATGAGATAATCGGCAGGTTCTTTTTCCAAAAAATTCTCTACATTTTTAAATGAAAGAAAATCGAAAAAACCCTCGAAAACCCGAAGCGATTCTGAT
>Ga0157369_10003825_pt1 | contig 17878 bp, 10 predicted proteins | sample C25metaG_FD_113461 | JGI IMG/M metagenome (GOLD analysis project Ga0157369, IMG submission 113461) | Corn rhizosphere microbial communities from Kellogg Biological Station, Michigan, USA - C2-5 metaG | ecosystem: Host-associated > Plants > Roots > Rhizosphere > Soil | place: USA: Michigan... | reverse complement strand
GGGGTCAAGGACATCCGCGCCGCGGTGGAGACGGCACGCGCGGCGCGCACGGCGAATGGACGGCCGACGCTGCTTTTTCTCGATGAGGTCCATCGGTTCAACAAGGCGCAGCAGGACACCTTCCTGCCGTACCTCGAGGACGGCACGCTGACTTTCGTCGGTGCGACCACTGAGAATCCGTCGTTCGAGGTGGTGAGTGCGCTCCTCTCGCGGGCGCGGGTGTATGTGTTGCGGCCGTTGACCGTGGCGGACATCGAGGCGCTGCTTCGCTCCGCGCTGTCGGACCGGGAAAGAGGGCTCGGCAACGAGGGACTCGCGGCCGAGCCGGCGGCGCTCGAGCTCATCGCGAAAGCGGCCGATGGTGACGGCAGGCGTGCGCTCAACATGCTCGAGCTCTCATCCGGCCTCGCCGAGGCGGCGGAATCCGGCTCCCGGCTCATCACGCTCGCGCTCGCGCAGGAAGTTGCGACCGGCGGCCGGCGGCGCTTCGACAAGGGGGGCGATCAGTTCTACGACCAGATTTCAGCACTGCACAAGGCGGTGCGCGGCACCGACCCGGACGGCGCACTCTACTGGCTCTGCCGCATGCTCGATGGCGGCTGCGACCCGCTCTACATTGCGCGGCGGGTCGTGCGGATGGCCGTGGAGGACGTGGGACTCGCCGACCCCAGAGCGTTTGCGCTGACATTGGATGCCTGGGAGGCGTACGACCGTCTGGGCTCGCCCGAAGGGGAGTTGGCGATCGCGAATGCGGTGGTCTACCTTGCCTGCGCGCCGAAAAGCAATGCGGTCTATGTGGCGATGGGCGAGGCTATGGCCGACGTGGAGCAGTACGGCACGCTCGACGTACCGCTGCGACTGCGCAATGCGCCGACGCGGCTGATGAAGAATCTAGGCTACGGGCAAGGCTATCGTTACGCGCACGATGAGCCCGAAGCTTTCGCCGCGGGTGAGCACTACCTGCCGGATGAGATGCCCGATAGGCGATACTACCGCCCCGTGCCGCGCGGCCTCGAGCTCAAGATCGGCGAGGCGCTGGCGCGATTGAGGAAAGAAACCAAATGATCGATCCGAAGCTGCTGCGCTCCGACCCCGAAGCCGTCGCCCGCAATCTGGCGCGACGCGGCTTCACGCTGGATGTCGCCGCGTTGCGCGCACTCGAGGAGAAGCGCAAGGCCTCGCAGGTCGAGTCGGATCGGCTGCGCGCGGAGCGCAATGCCAACGCCAAGGCCGTTGGCATGGCCAAGGGCAAGGGTGAGGACGCTGCGCCGCTGCTTGCGCGGGGCGAGGCGTTGACTGGCGAGTTGGCTGCGGCGGAGCGGGAGCTGACCATCGTCCAAGAGGAATTGGAGAGCGGGCAGATGGGACTGCCCAACCTGCTGCACGAGTCCGTGCCGGACGGACGCAGCGAGGCCGACAATCGCGAGGTGCGCCGTTGGGGCGAGCCGCGCAAATTCGACTTCGAGCCGAAGGATCACGTACAGGTGGGCGAGAAGCTCGGTGGCGTGGACTTCGAGGCGGCGGCGCGCATCTCCGGGGCGCGTTTCGTCGTGCTGCGCGGCCAGGTATCGCGCCTGCACCGTGCGCTCGCGCAGTTCATGCTCGATCTGCATACGAGCGAGCATGGCTACACGGAGGTCTATGTGCCCTACCTCGTGCAGCGGCAGGCCCTGGTCGGTACCGGCCAGTTGCCGAAGTTCGAGGAAGATCTCTTCAAGGTCACCGGCAAGGGCGAGGCCGCGGCACAACAGGCCTTCTATCTCATTTCGACCGCGGAAGTCCCCGTCACCAACCTCGTGCGCGAGCAGATCGTGGCCGCGGAGTCGCTGCCGCTCAAGTTCGTCTGTCATTCGCCGTGTTTCCGCTCGGAGGCGGGAGCGGCGGGCAAGGACACCCGCGGCATGATTCGCAACCACCAGTTCGACAAGGTGGAACTGGTGCAGATCACGCGCCCCGCGGATTCCTACGCCGCGCTGGAGAGCCTGACGGGCCACGCGGAGACGGTGTTGCAGCGGCTGCAGTTGCCTTATCGGGCCGTCGCCCTCTGCGCCGGCGACATCAGCGCGAGCAGCGCCAAGACCTATGACCTCGAGGTGTGGCTTCCCTCGCAGGCCCGATACCGCGAGATCTCCTCCTGCAGCAACTTCGAGGCCTTCCAGGCGCGGCGGATGCAGGCGCGCTGGCGCAATCCCGAAGGCGGCAAGCCCGAGCCCGTACATACGCTCAACGGCTCGGGGCTCGCCGTCGGGCGTACGCTCGTCGCGGTGCTCGAGAACTACCAGAACGCCGACGGCACGGTGACCGTGCCGCAGGCTCTGCGGCCTTACCTGGGCGGCCTCGAGAAGCTGACAGCATAGGGGCAGACGCACATGGCCGCCACAGAGCTCAGTCGATCATTGAAGCCGAGGCATCTGACGATGATCTCCATCGGGGGGATCATCGGCGCCGGTCTCTTCGTCGGCAGCAGCGCCTCGATCGCCGCCGTGGGTCCGGCCATCGTGGTGAGCTATCTCATCACGGGCACGCTGGTGCTGCTCGTGATGCGCATGCTCGGTGAGATGGCGATGAGCCTGCCCACCGTGCATTCCTTCACGGATTTCCCGCGCGCCGGCCTCGGGCATTGGGCCGGCTTCGTGACCGGATGGCTCTACTGGTATTTCTGGATGATCGTGGTGCCGGTGGAGGCGATCGCCGGCGCCAACATCCTGCACGCCTGGATCCCGCTGCCGGCGGGACTGCTCGGTTGCATCCTCATGGCGGCGATGACGGCCGTCAATCTCATGTCGGCACGCTCGTACGGGGAGTTCGAGTTCTGGTTCTCTTCGATCAAGGTGACCGCGATCATCGCCTTCATCGCAATCGGAGCTGCCTACGCCTTCGGCTGGACCGCCCCACACGGGCCCACCTTCGCCAATCTGACGAGCCATGGCGGCTTCGCGCCGCACGGCGCCGTGGCGGTGCTCGCCGGTGCCGTGACCGTCTACTTCCAGCTGACGGGCGCGGAGATCATCACGGTGGCGGCCGTCGAATCGGCGGAGCCTGCCCGCGCAGTGGCGCAGCTCACGAGCTCCATCATCGTCCGCATCCTCACCTTCTACGTCGGCTCCATCTTCTTCATCGTCTCCATCGTTCCCTGGGACAGCATCGTGGTGGGCGAGTCGCCGTTCACCAGCGCGCTGCTGCACATGCATTTCGCGTGGGCGGGGGCCGCGATGGATGTCATCATCCTGACGGCGGTGCTCTCCTGCCTCAACTCCGCCTTCTACGTCTGCTCGCGTGTTCTCTTCGTGCTCGCCGAGCACGGTGATGCGCCGAAGGCGCTGATCCAACTCAACCGGCGGCGGGTGCCGGTGAGGTCGGTGGCGCTCTGCGCCCTCGCGGGTGTGGTCGGCATTCTGGCGGCCGTCGCGGCCCCCGAGCGCGTGTTCGCATTCCTCGTCGATGCCGCCGGCGCGCTCATGGTGGTCAACTACATGATCGTCGCAATCGCGCAGGTGCGGCTGCGCCGCGAGCGCGAGCGCACGGGCGCTCCGGAGCCTTCGCTGACCATGTGGCTCTTCCCGTGGGCGAGCTATGCCGCCATTGCAGGAATGGCCGCAGTCCTCATTGCGATGGCCTTCACGCCCTCGCTCGCGCACGAACTGCACGTCAGTCTCATCGCAGTCGCCGTCGCCTTCCTCGCGTATTTGATCCTGCGCTCCCGCCGCTCCCCGGCGGCGGCAATGGAGCACAGATGAGCACGCGCCCCGCGGCAGCCGGGTAAAAAATCGGGTCAGCGGCTGGGGGAAGGGGTGTGCCCGCATCCTGTCGACTCCGTCACAGTCCCGCTGTGAACCTATTTGCACTGAGATCCAAGCACTGCTGCCGCGGCCGCGCCTAGGGCAATTTCCCAGGGATGCATGCCACGTACAACCCATGGCTGGTGCACCTTTCGGTCGTCGTCGCGATCCTCGTCTCCTATACCGCGCTGCGACTGACCGAGCGGGTGGCAGGGGCGGAGCGGCGCGCCGGGCGCCTGTGGCTTCTCGGCGGCGCCGTCTCGATGGGCGTCGGCATCTGGTCGATGCACTTCATCGGCATGCTCGCCTTCTCCGTTGCGATTCCGCTGCGATATAACATCAGGATCAACCTGGCATCCCTGTTCATCGGGATGCTGACTTCGCTCTTTGCGCTGTCGATCTCGAGCCGCCGGGATCTCTCGCTGCGGCGCCTCGCAGTGAGCTCCATCATCATGGGCGCCGGCATCTGCGGCATGCACTACACGGGCATGGCCGCCGTGCAGATCGTGCCGGACATCACCTTCGATCCGCTGCTGGTTGCCGCTTCGGCCGCCATCGCGGTCACCGCTTCCTTCGTCGCGCTGTGGCTCTTCTTCCGTTTGCGCAGCGGCGAGTCGCGGCTCATGAGGCTGGCGCGCGCCGGCGCCGCCATCGTGATGGGCTGCGCGATCGCCGGCATGCATTACACGGGCATGGCCGCCGCCATGCTGGCGCCGGGCTCATACTGCTATGGCGGCGGGGCGGCGCTCGATAACAACTGGCTCGCGGTGATGATCGGCATGATCGCCCTAGGTGTGGTCGCCATCACGCTGATCACCACTCTCTACGATGCTCACCTCGAGTCGCGGACCCGTCGCGATGCCATGCGGCTCGCGGAGCTCAACGCCAGCCTGCAGCACGGTAAGAATCTCCTGACCCTCGCCACGGAGGCGGCCGGTATCGCCTGTTGGGAGCTCGACCTCGCGAGGCGGCGGATCCTGTGGACGGAGAACGAGATTGCCTCGTTGAAAGTGGCAGGCCTGGATCCGCGCGAGCACCCCGAAGCACTCTTCGCGAGCCTCTTTCCCGAGGACAAGGCGGCTGCGGAAGCGAGTATTCGCGCGGCCGTCGCCGATGGGCGTGAGACCTGTGCGTTACGTATGCGGGTGTCGGGCAGCGACGGGACGGTGATCCACCTGCAGGCGCATGCCCGTCTCTCTCGCGATGACAAAGGGCGCCTGCGGCGGCTTCTCGGTGTGGCGTGGGATGTCAGCGAGCAGATGCGCCAGGAGGAGAGGCGCGTCGAATTGCAGTGGCAGCTGCAGGAGGCCTCGCGACACGCCGGCATGGCAGAGGTCGCGACCGGTGTACTGCACAGCGTGGGCAACGTTCTCAACAGTCTGGGCGTCTCCGCCACATTGCTGCAGTCGAAGCTGCGCGAGTCGCGCGTCGGCAACGTGCAGCGGGCCGCGAGGCTCATCGGCGAGCAGCGCTCGCGGCTCGGCACATTCTTCGAGAGCGATCCGCGCGGCAGGGAGCTGCCCGGCTATCTCGAGCAGCTCGGCGACCTGCTCGTCAGCGAGAATCGCGAGCTCTGCGAGGAGTCTCAGGCGGTCGTCACGCACATCGAGCACATCGGCAAGATCGTCGCAGCCCAACAGAGTTACGCCCGCCGGGGTGGCAGCGTCGAGGAGCTCGATGTCACCGAGCTGGTCGAGCACGCGCTGGTGATGCATTTCTCGATGAGCCCACAGGTCGTGATCCGCCGCGACTTCCACCCGATCGGCCGCGTCGCGCTCGATCAGCACAAGCTGCTGCAGATTCTCGGCAACCTGCTGAGCAATGCGCGCCATGCGCTGCGCGAGCGCGCGGAGGGGCCGAAGGAGCTGATCGTCCGGTTGCGCAACGAGCCGCCGGCCTCGTTCGTCATCGATGTAGAGGATACGGGCAGCGGCTTGAGCGCGGAGTCCATGAAAAGGCTGTTCGAGTTCGGTTTCACCACGAAGAAGGACGGCCACGGATTCGGGCTGCACGCGAGCGCGATCCTCGCGACCGAAATGGGCGGTGAGCTCACCGCCCGCAGCGAAGGCCTGAAACGCGGGGCGTGCTTTACGGTGCGGCTGCCGGTCGCGGCGGCCGAGACGGAGTCGCAACGGAGGTCCGCATGAGCCAGCCGGATGGTCCCGATCGGGCGCGGATACTCATAGTCGATGACAACCCGGCCATTCACCGGGACTTCGACAAGATCCTGGGCGGTTGCCCGGAGTCCGAGCCCCCGGCGTCATTCGCGAGCGTCGAGTCGTTGCTCTTCGGGGATGCGCCCGCCATGCAGCGCGAGCGCGCGAGCTATGTGCTGGAATTCGCCTCGCAGGGTCAGGAAGGGGTCGAGCGCGTGCAGAGCGCCGTTACCGCCGGAAGACCCTTTGCGATTGCATTCATCGACATGCGCATGCCTCCAGGGTGGGATGGGCTCGAGACCATCGAGCGGCTCTGGGCAGTCGATCCGGACGTGCAGGTCGTGATCTGCTCGGCGCACTCCGACTACGACTGGAGCGATGTGGTCGCGCGCCTCGGGCAGACCGACCGGCTGCTCGTGCTGAAGAAGCCCTTCGAGCCGATCGAGGTGCTGCAATGCGCGAGCGCGCTCGCGCGCAAGTGGCAGCACGAGCGGGCGCTGCGCGTGCAGGTGGAGACGCTGGAGAACGTGGTCGCGGCCCGTACGGAGACGCTGGAGGCGGCCAACCGCCAGCTTCGGCACCTGGCCACGCACGATGCGCTCACAGGCCTTCCCAACAGGGTGTTGCTCGATGACCGGCTGGCGCAGGCCATGGCGCACGCCAACCGCGACGGGCAGCCGTTTGCGGTGCTGGTCGTGGACCTCGACCGCTTCAAGCTCATCAACGACTCTCTCGGGCACCGTGCCGGCGATGCGGTTCTCGATGAGGTCTCGCGGCGTCTGAGCTCCGTGGTGCGTGACATCGACACGGTCGCGCGTACGGGTGGCGACGAGTTCATCGTCGTAATCAGTCCTTCTGCAGTGCCGGATGATGCGGTTGCGATTGCGCAGCGCGCCCGCGATGCATTGCGGGCGCCGCTGCGTGTCTCGGGTGTCGAGCTGCACGTTACCTGCAGCATCGGGGTTGCTTACTATCCGACTGATGCCAACTCCTCAGACAGTCTGATCGCGCGTGCCGACGCTGCCATGTACTGTGCGAAGCAGCGCGGACGCAACAATGTGCAACGTTTTGCCCCCGGCATGGATGCGGTCACCGTGGGGCGAGTGAATCTGGAGAGCGATCTGCACGCGGCAATCGAAGCCAAGCAGTTCGAGCTCCATTACCAGCCGAAGGCCGATACACAGAGCGGAGATGTCTACAGTGCCGAGGCGCTCATCCGCTGGCGTCATCCGCAGCGCGGTCTGATTCTTCCGGATGACTTCATCCCGCTGGCGGAGGAGTGCGGGCTCATCAACGAGATCGGCTCCTGGGTGGTCAGGGAGGCCTGCCGCCAGTGCGCCGAGTGGCAGCGCAACGGACTCGCTGCGCTGCGGGTCGCGGTCAATGTGGCGGCCACGCAGTTCCGGCGGGGTGATCTGCTCGATGTGATTCGCGGGGCTCTGGAGGCTGCGCAACTCGAGCCGCGGTTCCTCGAGATCGAGCTCACCGAGACTGCGGTCATGACCAATCCGGAGGAATCGGCAGCCATCCTCGAGCAACTCAGCCGCATGGGCGTGTTGGTCTCGGTCGATGATTTCGGTACGGGCTACTCGAGCATCAACTACCTGCGCCGCTTCCCCATCGACAAGCTGAAAATCGACCGCTCCTTCGTGAGAGATCTGGACTGTGAGGTGGACGCCTCCATCGTCCAGGCCATCATCTCCCTCGCCCACAGCCTGCGCCTGAAGGTAGTTGCCGAGGGGGTCGAGACCCCCGATCAGCTGCAGTTCCTGCGCTCCCTCGGCTGCGATCAGTACCAGGGCTTTCATTTCAGCCCCCCGGTACCGGCCGCCGAGTTCGCCGAGCTGCTGCGCACCTGGCAGCGGCCGGAGGATGCCGCCGCCCGCGAAGAGGCCGATCGCACTCACAGCAAGCTGGCCGCCTACCGGTAGAGTCCGTTGTAGTCGGAGCGGCTCTTGTATTACGGCATGCCGATATAGCAAGATGTCTCCCTGACGGTCGCCGGTAGAAAGGCGGCTGCTGCCGACAAAACAAGGCATCAGGGGAGACTCCACATGGCAGGTCGAGCCCGCGCGGTCTCGCGCGCCTCCTTCCGCGGTTCTTTTACTTATTCTCTGCGCTTTCTGGCCATCACCGGTGTCGCTGCGGCGGCCTGTGCGACCGGAGCTTCCGCGCAGGCCGTCCAGGGCGGCCGGCCGCTGGTGCGGTTCCCACGGATCTACAGCGGCGCGCCCTTCAAGCCGGCAACCACGCCGGTAGGCGCGCAGGCGAAGCAGCCTGTCACCGTCGTCGTACAGATGTCGGATGACCCAATCGCCGTCGTGCGCGCAAACGCTCCGAATCATCGGATCTCGGATGCACAGCATCGCAGCGTCGCGGCAACCGTAGATGCTCAGCAGTCGACGATACTGCCGGCCATTCTGGGCAGCGGCGGTCAAGTGCTGGCCCGATACCACAGTGCCCTGAACGGCATCAAGGTCCGCATCGATCGCGATCAGATCGAGAGCCTGAAATCGCTTCCAGGTGTGAGGGCGGTGCTGCCGGTGCGCACCTACCACCTCAATAACGCCGAGAGCGTGCCATTCATCGGCGCGCCGCAAGTGTGGCAGGGCGTACCAGGCTTCCGCGGTGAAGGCGTCAAAGTCGCAATCATCGACACGGGCGTCGATTACACCCAGGCGGACTTCGGCGGCCCCGGAACCGTTGCGGCCTACCAGGCCGCGCTCGCGACCGATACGGCGGCACCCGACCCGAGCCTGGTCGGTCCCGGCGCACCCAAGGTCAAGGGGGGCATCGATCTCGTCGGCGACGCCTACAACCCCGACCCCAATAATCCGGACTCTCCGGCCAACATTCCTCATCCCGACCCGAATCCCCTCGACTGCAATTCGCATGGCACTCACACCGCCGGAACCCTTGCGGGGTTCGGCATCGGAGCGGACGGTAAGACCTATACCGGGCCGTACAATGCCGCGGCTTACTCGCAGGGCTTCATCGTCGGGCCGGGGGTTGCGCCGAAGGCAGACCTCTATTCGGTCAAGGTGTTCGGCTGCGCGGGCGCGACCAATCTCGTGGTCGATGCGATCGACTGGGCCATCGACCATGACGTGGATGTGATCAGCATGTCGCTCGGCTCGTATTTCGGCACGGCCGAGGACGCGGATGAGATCGCCGTCCAGAACGCGACCAACGCCGGCATCATCGTGGTGGCGGCCTCGGGCAATGCGGGCCCCATTCCCTATGTCACCTCCTCACCGGGCGGCTCGGCGCGCGCGATCTCCGTGGCCGCGATGGATTCGCACAAGAGCTATCCCGGAGCCCGGGTCAAACTGGACGACGGCAGCATCGAGCTGCAGGACTCGAACGGTGTTTCCGTGCCGAGCGGTCCGCTGCCCATCGTGGTACTGCGTAATTCCGATGGGAGCATCTCGCTGGGCTGCAATGAGTCGGAGTACGTCGACTCGCAGATCGCCGGCAAGATGGTCGTCACGCTGCGCGGCGTCTGCGCCCGTATCCAGCGTGCGCAGTTCGGGCAGGCGCACGGCGCGGCCGCCGTGGTCATGATCAATACCTCCCCGGGCTATCCGGTCTTCGAAGGGCCGATCCCCGGGGTCACGATTCCTTTCTTCGGCGCACTGGCTTCGGATGCGGAGAGGCTTTCCAGCGCCAGTACGGCAGCCTCGCTGGTGGCGAACTCGATCCCGAATCCCACTTTCCGCACCGCTGCGAGCTTCAGCTCTCAGGGGCCGCGATTCGGCGACAGCCTCCTCAAGCCCAACGTGACGGCGCCGGGCGTGTCGATCTTCTCTGCCGGCATGGGCACGGGCAACGGTGGGCTGTTCGACTCCGGCACCTCCATGGCGACGCCCCATGTCGCGGGCGTTGCGGCGCTCGCCATACAGTCCCATCCCGGATGGGATGGGCAGGAGTTGAGCGCGGCTGTCGTCGAGACGGCCAAGCCTTCCGTGTTGACGGACTACACCCCGAGCCTCGAGGGCGCAGGGGGCGTGCAGGCCGTGGGTGCAGCCTACACGCAGGCGGTCGTGCTCGCGGATACGCCGGGCGGGGCCCATGCAGTGTCCTTCGGGTTCGACCAGTTCCTCGACAGGTTCCACTCCCAGCGGCGCCTGCTGGTGATCAATAACGGCAAGGTGCCGATCGTGTTCAACGTGAGCACCACGCCGACGAGCGCAGTCCAGCATACCGTCAAGGTCAGCCAGCTCAGCGTGCTCGTGCCGCCGCATGGGCAAACACCGGTCGATCTGACGCTGTCGGTCCCGGCCACCAATGTGGGCGGCGTGCACGATGTCAATGGCAACGTGATCTTCGACGAGGTTTCCGGCTACATCACCTTTACACCGGCCTCACCTGGTATGAACCGCGGTGTGACGCTGCACGTGCCGTACTATCTCGTGCCTCGGGCACGATCCAACGTGCATGCGTTCCGCACCGGCTCGCTGAGCCTGAGGCAACCGCAGGGCCAGGTGCAACTGGTCAATGCGGGGAGTCACATCACCGGGTTCGCGGACTTCTACGATTGGGGTCTTGCCGGTAACCCGCAGGGGATGCCGTACTTCGATACCCGCGCCGTGGGCGTGGAATCGTTCACCGGCGCCGATCCCAGCAATCCGCTGGGTGATCCGGAGCTCGTCTTCGCGATCAACACGTACCCGCGATTCTCCTCACCGGAGGTGGGTGAGTTCGATGTGCTGATCGATACCGATGGGGACAGGAAGCCGGATTACGACCTGGTCGGCATTGACTTCGGCTTCCTGAGCACAGGTACATTCAGCGGTCAGTTCGCCTCCGTCGTCGTCAATCTGAAGACCCAGCTGGTGACGGCCGCGTATCTTGCAGATGCACCGACGGACGGCTCGACCATATTGCTGCCCGTCTTTGCGCAGGATCTGGGGCTGACGAGCTCGAGCCCAACGATCACCTACGCCGAGACGACGACCAGCCTCTTCGACGGCTCCTCGGAGACGCTGCCGGGCTCTGCGTCATTCAACGCGTTCACGCCTGCCATCTCCAGCGGCTTCTTCGTCAAGCTGCCGCCGAACTCGCATGGATCCGTGCCTGTCTCGATCAACCCGGCGCAGTGGATAAAGACCCGGTCGAAGGGGCTGATGGTCGTCGTGGAAGACAACCGCTCCGGTGCGCAGCAGGCCGTGCTGCTGCCGGTGGAATGAGGTGGCCGCTCAGAGTCCGTGACTACCTGCTGCCGTTGGCAACCAGTGTTGCCAGGACCTCGTTGACGGGCAGGTCGGAGAGCCGCTCAGGCGCAGCGAAGAGCGTCTTGATGCGCTCGGCCTGACGCGCAGGGAAGCGCCGGTCGACGGCTGATTGGAATCGGCTCGTGAGCTCGACGACATCCTGCGGGCTGCGGCGGGCTGCGATCTGCTCGATGACCCTCGTACCGAAGGGCTGAGGGGCACTCCATGCCCCCGGTCCCAGGAGCCGGGCGGCCAGCTCCAGGTTGCGGGCATGGAGGGGGGTCGCAGCGCTCGACCGGGCGGCGGCCATGGCCTGACACGCGTGCCTAACGGCGCGGCTGATGGCATCAGCCGTGGCCCACTCCCTGCGCTCTATGCCGCGCTCCGGGTCCACGGCGGTTGCCGTTCCGCCGTCGATGCACGAGTAGCTGAGAGCCTCGGCGATCTCTCCCACTTTGCCGCCGAGCTGCGCAGTCACCACGGCGGTCGCGGCCACTCGCGCGAGGCGGATCGAGGCGGTCTCTGAATTGTGATGGCCGCCCTCGAGTGCCAACACACCCTGTATCTCGAGTGCCTTGACGGCTGCGCTGAGAACGTCGCGCACTTTGGGTGGCGGTTGGCCTTCCATGGTCGCTTTGCGCGCCTGATAGTCTGCGATCGACAGGATGGCTCCGAGCGAGTCGGCCGCGTCCCCACATTGCAGCGCCAGCCAGTGATCGCCGCCACCCGGTCGGCAGAGCATCACGCCAGTGCAGAACGCGGCCTGCGCGGGGTCGAGCTCCAGCGACGTGCCCGGAACCCGCGCCCCGCCCGGCATCAGCGCCCCGGGGACGAGAGGACCTATGAGCAATGCGCGCCCGGGATCCTCGAGTGCCTCGAAGCCGCGGGCGAGGGCATCGATCAGACAATGCCGCGCCGTTTGGATGGCCGATTCGCTATCGATTGCGAAGCTTGCGGCGTAACTGGCGAGGGCAATGATGGGGGACACTGCGCGAGATTGTCTCAGCTCGGCAGGGCCGCCACCAGCCGTATCCGTGCTATCTCGGACGGCACTCCCAACCGTTTCGGCGGTCCCCAATAACCGCTGCCGCGGCTGGTATACACCCAGAGGTTCTCCAAACGGTGAAGACCGGCGGTGAAGGGCTGTTGCAAGCGTACGAAGAGATTCCAGGGCCAGAACTGGCCGCCGTGCGTGTGGCCGGACAACTGCAGGTCGAAACCGGCGTCGGCCGCCGCTGCCGCTGTCCGCGGCTGATGTGCGAGCAGCACCCTCGGTCGGAGGTTGGGCGGTGCGCCGGCCAGGGCGGCCTCCGGGTCGCTGTGCTGCGCCGGGTCGAAAGCATGGGCGCTGTAGTCGGTCACTCCGCCGAGGACGAGCGATGCGCCGCGATGACTCAACACCACGTGCTCGTTCTGCAGAACGTGCAGCCCCAGGCGGCGCAGCTCTGCGATCCACGGCGCAGCGCCGGAGTAGTACTCGTGGTTGCCGGTGACGAAGTATGCGCCATGGCGTGCACGCAGCTGCGAGAGCGGCTCGACATGCGTGGCGAGCTGCTCGACAGACCCGTCTACCAGATCGCCGGTGATGGCGATGAGATCGACATCCAGCGAATTGACGATCTCCACGATGCCGCGCAGGAAGTCGCGCTTGATGGTAGGGCCAACGTGCACATCACTGATCTGCGCGATCGTGAAACCGTGAAGTGCGGGTGGCAGACCTGCAAGTGGCACCTTGACGTCGACTACTCGGGGCCGGCGGCGCGCATCGAAGTAACCAATGACCGTGGCGAGCACCGCGAGGAGCGGCACGGCGATGGCCGAGGCTGTCTCGAGCGTCGCAGCTTCCCCCCGCGAGGCGAAGAGCACGGCTGGCCCGAGAAAGAGATCGCGCATCACGGTGAGCACGGCGAGAGAGGAAAAGAAGCCGCCGTCGAGCGAGCCCAGCCAGGCCACATGCGCTGCATAGCCGCTGTTCTGCTTCATGCGGGCGCGCGCGCCGGCGATGATCAGCGCAAACGAGGCGCACAGGGCGAGAGCGCCGAGCACGCGTCCGAGCAGTCCGACCGGCAAAGCCGGCAGAAGCCGGATACCCACATACACGTGGAGGATCGCAATCAGCGTCACGATGTTGCGAATGAAGCGCGAGGGCCGGCGGCGCCTCTGGATGGCAGGGCGGTGGGGCAATTCGCTGGGATGCGCGGCAGCGGTCGTGTTCGGCATGAGTCTCTTGACGGTCGGAGCGGGTGGATATTGCCTGCGGTCAGCTGCGCGCGCGAGGTCGCAACAGCCGAGGCCGGGGTGACGTTTCCCGTCTATCGCAGGCAATTTTGGTAGCATCTGCGGCGCCCGCACACCGGAGAGGTGGCAGAGCGGTTTATTGCACCGGTCTTGAAAACCGGCGGCCCTTCACGGGGCTCGGGAGTTCGAATCTCCCCCTCTCCGCCACTCGGCGCGGTGTTGCCGTCGCGCGCGAGTGCCTGCACGAGCAGGTGACGTCCGGATAGGTAACCTTATATATCAAAGTGTTACAGAGAATAAGTAATCTTGATTCCCGATCGTAAATCGCCTTTCGCCAATCGCTGATTTCCGATCCGGTTTTCCTGCGCTCGAGGTCGCCGCACTAGCGGCGAGTCGCACCAGAGCTGAGGTGAATGGTCGTGTTGGCCGTGGCTCGGGCCAACCCGCCGCGATAAGCTGCACCGAATGCCGCAGCTCGGCCGGAGGGGGATATGACGCGGATCTCGAGGCGAAATGTGCTGTTGGGGGCGGGCGCGGCCGTCGGGCTGAGTGCGACCACGAAGGGCTTTTCTGCCGCTCACACGACGGGCCTGAAATCCATCACCGCCGACGCCAAGCCGATCTCCGTGGAGGAGCGGCGGGCGCGCCTCGCGAAGGCGCAGGAGCTGATGGCGGCGCAGAAGGTGAGCGCCCTGCTGGTCGAATCGGGCTCCACGCTCGATTATTTCACCGGAGTGGTGTGGCACAGGTCCGAGCGCACGACCGCCGCGGTGATTCCTGCGCACGGTCAGGTGGTGATCGTGACACCCGCCTTCGAGGAGCCCTCGGTCCGCGAGACGCTGCAGGTTGATGCGGATGTGCGCATCTGGAACGAAGACGAAAGTCCGTTCACCCTCATCGCGGGTGCCTTGCGCGACCGAGGTGCGAGCTCGGGGCCGGTGGCGGCGGAAGGCACTACTCGTTTTTTCATCGTCGATGGCGTGCGCCGCGCGGCGGGCGTGCAGATGGTGTCCGGCGATCCGATCGTGCGGCCCTGCCGGATGATCAAGTCGTCCGCGGAACTGGCGCTGATGCAGGCGGCGAGCGATGTCACCATGGCCGCTTTGCGCCACGTGCATTCGCGCGTGCAACGCGGCATGAGTCAGAACGACATCTCCGCGATCATGGATGCAGCCACGGTCGCCCTGGGCGGAACGCCCGGGTTCTCACTCGTGCTGCTCAACGACGCCAGCGCCTACCCGCACGGCTCGAAGAAGCCGCAATCGGTGCACGAAGGCTCGGTGATCCTCATGGATTGCGGGTGCACCGTGCACGGCTATCAGTCGGACATCTCCCGCAGTTGGATCTACGGAACGCCCTCTACCCGCCAGCGTAAAGTCTGGGACACCGTCAAGCGCGGCCAGGAGCTGGCGCTCGCGACCGCCAAGATCGGTCTGCCCGCGGGTGAGGTGGATGATGCGGTTCGCAGCTTCTATGTACGCGAAGGGTGGGGGCCCGGATATCATCTGCCGGGCCTGCCGCACCGCACCGGACACGGCATCGGCATGGACGGCCATGAGCCCTGCTATCTGGTGCATGGCGATCCCACACCGCTTCAGGCCGGCATGTGTTTCTCCGACGAGCCCGGCCTCTACATTCCCGGCTCCTTCGGAATCCGTCTGGAGGATTGCTGGCACATGACGGAAGCCGGCCCGAAGCTCTTCAGCGGCCTCGCGCGCTCGATCGAGCAGCCGATCTGATCTGATGGAATGACGGCAACGATTTTTCCGAGGCCTCGCATGGTCGATCGTCGAACGCTCCTGCTTTACACCGTGGCCGCGGGTGCGGCTGCGGCGCTGCCCGAGCTCCCGGCGTTGGCGCGCGACGGCGATGGCGGCTCGCACGCCGCGCTCGATCGCCTGTTCACTGCCTTCCTCGACGAAGACCTGCGGTGCCATCCCGAGCGCGCGACCCAGCTCGGCTTCGACAAGGGTAAGAACGCGGATTTGAAGGGCAGGCTCAGTGACGAGTCCGCAGCCGGCATCGCCGCCGACAGGGCCAGCACTCACGATCAGCTTCGCAGGCTCCGTGCGCTCGCGCGCGATCGCCTGTCGGCCGCCGACCGTTTGAACTATGACGTCGTGCTCTACACGCTGGAGTCGGCCACGGCGGTGCAGCGGTTCGATTTCGGCGGCAACACGTACGGTCCTTCGCCTTACGTGGTCAGCCAGCTCACCGGCTCCTACCAGTCCGTTCCTGACTTTCTCGACACCAAGCATTCGATCGAGAGCCGCGCAGACGCCGATGCCTATCTGTCCCGTCTCAGCGCTTTCGGCGTGCAGCTCGATGCCAATACCGAGCGCATGCGCCACGACGCCGGCGTGGGCGTGGTACCGCCGGACTTCCTGCTCGATACCACCCTCGTGCAGCTCGAGAAGACCCGGGTGCCGGCCGATCAGGCATTGGTCGTGACTTCGCTTGCCAAGCGGGCGGCGGCGAAAGGGCTGTCGGACCGCTATGCGCACGATGCCGCGCGCCTCTACGAGCAGAAGGTGCTGCCGGCGCTCGACCGGCAGATCGCCGAGGCGCGGCGACAGCGTGCGGGCGCGACGCACGATGCAGGGGTATGGAAATTCAAGCAGGGGGCAGCCTTCTACGATGTCGCGCTGCGGTCCACCACGACGACGCGATTCACCCCGGACGAGGTGCATCGCATGGGCCTCGATCAGGCGAAGGAGATCAGCGCCCGCCTGGATGCTCTGCTCAGGGCCCAAGGGATGACGCAGGGCACGGTGGGCGAGCGGATGGCCCATCTCTACAAGGATCCGTCACAGCTCTATCCCAACACCGATGCCGGCAGGGCCCAGGCGATCGCGCATTGCAACGGGCGGCTGGCCGCAATCAGGCCGCGGCTGCCACGGGCCTTCCATCGAATGCCGCCTTACCCCTTCGAGGTGCGGCGGGTGCCGCCGCGGGTGGAAGCCGGAGCGCCGCTGGCATTCTCGCAACCACCGGCCGTCGATGGGTCACGGCCGGGCCTCGTGTACTTCAACCTGCACGACACCGCGGAGTGGCCGAGATTCACTCTGGCCACCACCGTCTTCCATGAGGGCCTGCCCGGCCATCAGTTCGAAGGGGGGCTCGCGCTTTCCAACGCCAACCTGCCTCTCATCCGCAAGACGGGTGGCTTCTCCGGGTATGGGGAGGGGTGGGCGCTCTACGCGGAGCAGCTGGCCGATGAGCTCGGGATGTACGACGAGGACCCTCTCGGGCGGCTGGGCTACCTCAAGGCGCAGCTCTTCCGTGCCAACCGCTGCGTGGTGGACACGGGAATTCATCATCTGCGCTGGGGACGCGAGCAGGCCATCGAATATTTCATCGCTCAGGACGGCGACTCGCGAGGAGGCATCACTCGGGAAGTTGAGCGCTACTGCGCGACGCCGGGACAGGCGTGCAGCTACAAACTGGGTCATACGGTCTTCATCGGCCTGCGCGCTAAGGCGAAGGAGCAACTGGGAGCCAGGTTCGACATCAAGAATTTCCACGACGCGGTGCTGCGCTGCGGGCGGGTGCCGCTCGACATCCTGCAGCAGGTGGGAGACGGCTGGCTGAGGAGTCAGAAAACGTGAAAAAATCAGATGCGAGTCAGGGCGAGTCTGCATCGGAGCTCATCTCGAAGAGAGTTGCCGAGCTCGGTGACTGGCGCGGGGAGACCCTCGCGAGGATGCGCAGGCTCATCCGGGAAGAGGACCCGGATGTCATCGAGGAGTGGAAGTGGATGGGCACTCCGGTGTGGTCACACGACGGCATGATCTGCACCGGGGAATCCTACAAGGCCGTGGTGAAGCTCACCTTCGCCAAGGGCTGCCGCACTGAAGGATCCGACCCGCCTCTTCAACTCGAGTCTCGAGGGCAACGTACGCCGTGCGATCGATATCCACGAAGGGCAGGTCGTCGACGAATCCGCCTTCAGGGCGCTCGTGCGCGAGGCGATCACGCTCAACGGCGCCGGCAGATCGAAGCCATCGGGGGAGGCGAAGTCCTCGACGAAGGCGGCGTCTTCATCAAGGGTGAAATCCGCCCCCAGGACGAAGGCCGCCGTAAACGCGAAGTCCCGAGCCAAGGCGAGGCCCGCCGCAAAGCCCAAGCCCCGCGCCAAGAAATAGAGGCTGTGGGCAGCAGGCGTTTGCCTGCTGCCTGCAACCCCCGAGCGCATCAGGCCGCCACGGATCGCGAGAAGTCCTCGCTGGCAGCCGGGCGATGCCGGCGTCCGAGAGCGACGGCTGCTCAGTGTTTGCGCCGCTTCTCGGCCTCGCGCAGAGCTTCCGCGTCCCGTTTGTCCTCGCCGCCTGACTTCGCGCGGGACAAGGCTTCCTTCTCCTCGGGCGTCAGCTTGTCGGAGGCCTCGGAGGCAGACCCTTTCAGCGGTTTACCGCCCTTGGTCTTCTCGTCTACGAAACGTTTCGTCTCCTCGTCATAGCGGCGGGCAGACTCGTAGTCGCCTTCACCCTGT
>Ga0157369_10003824_pt1 | contig 17884 bp, 18 predicted proteins | sample C25metaG_FD_113461 | JGI IMG/M metagenome (GOLD analysis project Ga0157369, IMG submission 113461) | Corn rhizosphere microbial communities from Kellogg Biological Station, Michigan, USA - C2-5 metaG | ecosystem: Host-associated > Plants > Roots > Rhizosphere > Soil | place: USA: Michigan... | reverse complement strand
GATCGAAGCGGCACCGGATCCCGCCGCGCGCGAAGCGGAGATCGAAGCCGAGCTTGCGGCCCTCACGTCGCCTTTCCGCATGGCCGAGGCCTTCGCCGTCGAGGACATCATCGACCCGCGCGAGACGCGCGCCTACCTTTGCCGCTTCATCGAAATCGCGTACTCGACGCTTCCCACCAAGCTCGGGCCCAAGGCCCGCTACGGCGTACGCCCCTGACCGGAGATCCCATGGCTGCCATTCCCGCGACGCGAGTCGCACCCACCACGACGGCGAAGACGCTGGCCGAGCGTCTGATCCACGAGTGGTACTCGATGAGCGCGCCGGAAATCCCCGACCGTGTGCTCGCGCGAACCGCCCTGTGCGTGCTGGACACGGTCGGCGTGGCGCTCGCGGCGCGCAAGCTCGATGTCGGCACGGCGCCGTCGCGCATCGTCGAGGAGACGGGGAGCACCGGCAAGGCATCGGTGTGGGGCACGGCCATGTCCGTCGCGGCCGAGGATGCCGCGTTCGCGAATGGCACGGCCGCGCACGCGCTCGACTTCGACGACACGCACGCGGCGGCGATCATGCACGCGAGCGCGGTGATCGTGCCGCCGGCGCTCGCGCTCGGCGAAGAGCGTGACGCGAGCGGCCGCGATATCCTCGCCGCCCTGGTCGTGGGCTACCAGGTCGCGGCTCGCCTCGGGCGATTGGCACCCGGCCCCTTCCAGGACCACGGATTCCAGGCGACCTCCGTGCTCGGCACGTTCGCCGCGGCCGCGGTCGCGAGCCGCCTGCTGGGATTGTCGCCCGAGCAGGCCCTCAATGCGCTCGGCATCGCGGGCAGCATGGCCTCCGGGCTCATGGCTTATCTCTCCGATGGAAGCGACGTGAAGCAGATGCACCCGGGCTGGGCCGGCATGTCGGGCATCCGCGCGGCGCGCATGGCGAAGGCGGGCTTTCGCGGCCCGAGCGCGGTGTTCGAGGATCGCCTCGGCGTCTTCCGCTCGTTCGCGCGCGTGGATATCTCGAAGAAGTGGGAGTCGGCCGGCGGAGCGCCCTGGGAAGTCGAGCTCATGGCGCCGAAGCCTTATCCGGCGTGCCTGTGCGTCCATGCCCCGATCCAGGCGATCCTCGAGCTGCGCAAGGCGGGGAAGATCTCTCCCGACCGTATCGACGACATCGCGAACATCCAGTGCGACGCGCCGAACTGGTACATCGGGCTCATCTTCGAGCCGTCCGCGGCGAAAGTGTCGCCGCGCACGGCCTACGAGGCGCGCTTCAGCGGGCCGTGGACGATGGCGCGCGCGCTCCTCGACGGCGGCATCGACGTGTGGAGCTTCACGCCCGAGAAGATCGCGGATCCGCGCGCGCGCGCGATCGCGTCGAAGGTCACGTACACGGTGGAGGAGTTGCCGGAGTTTCCGGAATCCTTCCCCGCACGGGTCACGCTCACGATGCGCTCGGGCGAGAAGCATGTCTCCTACATCCATCACAACCTCGGCACGCCGGGAAACCCGATGGGCTCAGACGACATCCGTCGCAAGTTCCTGTCGTGCGCCGCGCCTGGGATCGGCGAGGGCCGTGCCCAGGACATTGCGCGCCGTGTCGAGTCGCTCGCGCAGGCAGGCGGGGCCAAGCAACTGTTCGAAGGGCTGCACGCAACGCAAGTTCGCTGACACAACAACCACTACATGAATCGCGAGGAGGAGCAATGGCATTTCACAAGCGCATCGGATCGATCGCCGCAACTCTCGGAATCGCATGCTTCGCCGCGATGCCCGCGCTCGCCGCCACGGTCGAGGTCACGCCCGGGCTGAGCATCGACACGCATCCGGAGGTCAAGGGCACGTACAACTTCGCGCACGGCTTCGGCCTCATCTACGGGCCGATGCCGGTGGCCCAGGAGCTGGGCATCGTGGAGAAGATGTTCCCGAACGCGAAGATCGAGTGGCAGCGCATCTTCACCACGGCGCAGCAACGCGACGCGATGCTGGCCGGCCGGCTCGACTTCGGATCGTGCACGCCGGGGCCTTATCTCCAGTCGTGGGACAAGGGCGTGGACTGGAAATGGGTGCAGACCACGTCGGGCTTCGACGGCTACCTGATGGTGCGTCCCGACGGCCCCAATAGCGTCCTCGACTTCATCGGCACCACGAAGAAGATGTCGCCCGGCCCGAACACGGCGCAATACTTCACGGTGCAGGAGATCCTCAAGAAAGCAGGCAAGGACCCGCACGTGCTCGACCACAACTGGGTGAACCTGCCGCATCCGGCCGCGATGCAGGCGCTCATCGCCGGACAGCTCGACGGGCACTTCGCGACGTCGGACTTCGCGCTCCGCCTCCAGGACGAGCACATGAAGAAGATCGCGAGCATCGAGGAGGCGTGGGGCTCGCTCTATGCCGTGGGTGCCTGCGCGCTCACGAAGACGGTGAAGGAGCATCCGCAGGTCACGAAGGGCTACGCCGAAGCGCTTCGCAAGGTCGTCGACTGGATGAACGCGAACCCCGAGAAGGCCGCCGAGATGATGGCCAAGTCGACGGGCAACAAGGTGTCGACCGCGGACTTCGTGAAGTACCTCAAGTCGTCGACCTACAAGAGCTACACGACCGACGCGGACCTGAAGACGCAGGCGGAGGCGATGCATGCTTTCGGCGCGCTCAAGCACCTGCCCAAGGGACCGCAGGACTTCTATGCGTTCCCGGACGAGGCCGGGAAGAAGTGGTAGCGGTCCTGTCCCGCGTGCAGACCGCCGTGCGCCCCGATCTCGTCGCGATCGACGGCGTGTCGATCGCGTTTCCGCGCACGCGGGGGCGCGGGACGGTCGTCGCCGTGCAGGACGTGTCCGTCGCGATCCGGCGCGGCGAGAAGTTCGTGATCCTCGGGCCGTCCGGCTGCGGAAAGTCGACCCTCCTTACCGCGATCGGCGGCTTCCTCCCGCTCTCGAGCGGCGAGATCCGCGTCGACGGCAAGCCGGTGAAGAAGCCGTCGATGAACCGGCTCCTCGTGTTCCAGGATTTCGGACTGCTGCCCTGGCGTACGGTGCTCGGGAACGTGCAGTGGGCAGTCTCGAAGCGATGGCACGACAAGCCGGCCGCGGAGTGCAAGGCCCGCGCGATGCACTACGTCGAACTGGTGGGGCTCGGTCCCCAGGCCGAGCAGTATCCGAGCACGCTCTCGGGCGGCCAGAAGCAGCGCTGCGCTATCGCGCGAGCCTTCGCCGTGCAGCCGGAGATCCTGCTCATGGACGAGCCCTTCGGCGCGCTGGACGCCATCAACCGCGAGCGCATGCAAGTGGAGCTCAATCGCCTGTGGGCCGCGGAGTCCGAGAAGGTCACCATCGTCTTCGTGACCCACGACGTGAACGAGGCCGTGCACCTCGGCAACCGCATCATGGTGATGAGCCGCGGCCCGGGGCACATCCGCTCGCTCGTCGACAACCCGAGCGTCGGAAGCCCGCCGCACGACGTGCAAGCCCTGAAGCTCGTGGAGGAGCTGCGGGCCCTGCTCAAGGATTAAGCCATGACTTCCGTCGACATCGGGGCGGCGCCGCCGCGGCAACAGCCGTGGGTCGCGAGCGTCCTTCACAACGACGCGCTGAAGAAGATCGTCGTTCTCGCGCTCCTGTGCGGCGCCTGGGAAGGGTCGGTGCGCGGCTTCCACGTGAACGCGCTGCTCTTCCCGTCGTTCAGTGACGTCGTGGCGCACCTGGCGAAGGGCCTGGGCATCGCACCGGGCGGCACGGGCGAGCTCTGGGGATACATCTGGCAGACGCTCTCGGTGATCCTCGAGTCGTTCGCCATCAGCATCGTGCTCGCCGTGGTCGTGACGGGATTGGCGGTGAGCAATGCGTGGATGCGCCAGTTCCTGAGCGTGATGACGGGCATTTTCCAGCCGCTGCCCTCGATCGCGCTGCTGCCGATGGCGATCCTGTGGTTCGGCTTCTCGCGCCAGTCGCTGATCTTCGTCGTGGTGATGTCGATGATCTGGCCGATCGCGTCATCCCTCACCGTCGGGTTCGCCACCATCTCGCCGACGCTCATGCGGCTCGGCCGCAATTTCGAGCTGGGCCGCATGCGGATGATGGGAGAGATCCTCCTGCCCGCGGCACTCCCCATGACGATCTCGGGATTGAGGATCGGCTGGGGATTCGGCTGGCGTACGATCGTCGCGGCCGAGCTCGTGTTCGGCGCGACGGGGAACAGCGGCGGCATCGGCTGGTACATCGACAACAGCCGGCTCTTCATGAACATCGCCGACGGGTTCGCCGGGATCCTGCTGGTCGTGATCGTGGGGCTGTTCACCGAAAGCTTGTTCCGGCTCGTGCAGTACCTCACGACTCATAAGTGGGGGACGGAGAGCTTCTAGCTTTGGGCCGGGCCGTCCCGCACTTGTAGGCCGGGATCCAATCTCCTGCGATAATTCGGGGATGTCCGGCTCCGCCCTCGGCACCCTCTTCACCGTCAGCACCTTCGGCGAATCCCACGGCCCGGCGATCGGCTGCGTGATCGACGGCTGCCCGCCCGGCATGGAGCTCTCCGAGGCGGACATCCAGCCCGACCTCGACCGCAGGAAGCCCGGCACCTCGCGCCACGTGACCCAGCGCCGCGAGGACGACCTGGTGGAGATCCTCTCGGGCGTCTACGAGGGCAAGACCACCGGCACGCCCATCGCGCTCCTGATCCGCAACGTCGACCAGCGCTCGAAGGACTACGCCAAGATCGCCAACAGCTTCCGGCCCGGGCACGCCGACTACACGTACCTGCGCAAGTACGGCATCCGCGATCCGCGCGGGGGCGGGCGCTCGTCGGCTCGATTGACTGCTCCCGCTGTCGCTGCGGGCGCGGTCGCGAAGAAGTGGCTGCGCGAGCGATACGGCGTCGAGGTGCGCGGCTACCTCTCGCAGCTCGGCCCCAACAAGGTCGACTTCAAGACCTGGGACGACGTCAACGAGAATCCCTTCTTCGTCGCCGACGCCGCGCGCGTGCCCGAGCTCGAGGCTTATATGGACAAGCTTCGAAAGTCGGGCGAGTCGGTGGGCGCGCGGTTGACCGTCGTCGCCACCGGCGTGCCTTCAGGCTGGGGCGAGCCGCTCTACGACCGCCTCGATGCCGACATCGCCAAGGTGATGATGGGCATCAACGCGGTGAAGGGCGTGGAGATCGGCGCGGGATTCAAGTCCGTCGAGCAACTCGGCACCGAGCATTCGGACGAGATGACGCCCGAGGGCTTCCTCTCCAACAACGCCGGCGGAATCCTGGGCGGCATCTCGACAGGGCAGGACATCGTCGTGTCGATCGCGATCAAGCCGACGTCGAGCATTCGCCTCGCGCGCAAGACCGTCGACATCGAAGGCAGCGCCGCGACGATCGAAACCCATGGGCGTCACGACCCGTGCGTCGGCATTCGCGCGACGCCGATTGCGGAGGCGTTCCTCGCGCTGGTGCTGATCGATCACGCGCTGAGGCATCGCGCGCAGAACGCCGATGTGAGCGAGCGGGTGAGGGCGATTCCGGCGGCGGCAAGCGAATCGCGGGGCGCCGCGGGGCGCACGCTCGAGGATCCGGACCCGCTGGAGGCCTGAGCGGGCTACCGCCACTCCACGAGCTCGAATCTCCCGCCGCCCTTGAAGCGGAAGCGCCGGAAGTCCCTGTCGTTCGCGGTTAGAACGCGGCGATCACCCGTCTGCTGCGCGAGCCACAGTAGAGCCGCGTCCGCGAAGTCCACGTCTCGCTCGCGGTAGCGTGCCATGGTGGCGGCGAGCCCCGGATAGGCTTCGGGCGGGACTTCGACGACAGCCGGCCCGCCGTTGGCGAGCCAGTCGAGCAGGGCGAGCCGCGCATCGACATCCAGGAAGTGGCACGCCTCGACGATCACCGCGGATACGGTGACGAGTTGCAGAGTGCAGGCTTCCAGCCAAGCGGTGGCCGCGCTGTGCCATTCGTCCCGCACGCGCCCGAGAGCGACCAGGAAGCCGGTGTCGACGAGGACCCGTTCCATCACTTGCCCCGAAAGTGCTCCCGAAGCAGCCTCTTCGTGTTGCGGGCGACATCTGTTCCCGGCCGCCTGTCGCTCCCGATGAAGCGCTTCGCCGCGGGAGACAAGCCGGCAGGCGCCGCTTCCTGCTCGAAGAGCCGCTCCAGCGCGCGCTTGACCGCCTCGCTCTTCGTGAGCTTGGTATGCGCGCAGTAGGCGGCAAGCTGCTGCTCGACCCTTGGGGGAAGACGGACGGAAATCGGCATGAACGAATTGTAATACAAAACGCGAGCGAGTGTATTACAAAGGCTCGATATGCCTTTGGTCAGGCGGCGGCCGCGTCCCGGTCCAGCAGCGCCACCGCCGTCAGCAGATCGAGCGCCGCATGGCCCACGGTCTTGAAGACGGTGATTTCGTCATCGCTCGTCCGCGCGAATCCGGGCGCTGTGCCGATCTCGGAAATCCGATCCAACGACAGCACGTGCGTGCCCAGCGCCTCGATGAGCTCCCCGGCCTCGGAAATCGCGGCCTCGCGCTCATCGACGTAGACGCGCGCGCGCGCGAAGAGCGCCGCGTCCAGCTCGCGCATGTCGGGACGGAACGAGCCGATGCCGTTCACGTGCGTGCCCGGGCGGACCCATGAGGCGTCGAAGATAGGGGTGGTCGAATTCGTCGCCGCGATCACGATGTCCGCGCGCCGTACCGCGTCTTCCGCGCCGGATCTTGAAAACCGGATGTGCGGGTAGCGCGCGCCCATGCCACGCACGAAACCCTCTGCGCGCGCCGGATCGCGGCCGACCACGCGCACCTCGGTGATCGCGCGTGCCGCGGCGACGCCGGCGAGCTGCTCGGCCGCCTGTCCGCCCACGCCGAAGAGCGCGACCACGCTCGCGTCCTTGCGCGCGAGCGTGCGAGTGGCGAGACCCGCCGCGGCCCCGGTACGAAGGGCGGTGAGCGCAGTGCCATCGCAAAGCAGGACCGGCTGCGCGTCCCCGGCCGTCATGAGCAGATAGCAGGCCCGCGTGCCGGCCTCGCCATTGCCCGCACGCCGCACGACGACGATCTTCGTGCCGAGGTAAGAGCGGCCGTCGTAGCCGGGCATCACGAGCGCATCGCCGCCCTGCACGGCAAAGTGCATGCGCGGCGGATAGGTGCCCGTGCCCGCGGAGATCGCGGCGAACGCGCGCGCCGAGACGTCGATCGCATCCGTCATGGGCAGGAGCCGCGCGATGTCCGCGGCGGAAAGAGAGCGCAAGTCGTTACCGCTTCTGTGGCGCGGCTGCCGCGGGCTTCGCGGCGGATTCGGCCCAGATGTCGCGCGTGTGCTCGAGGTGCCGCGTGATGAGCTTGACGGCGAGCGTGGCGCTGCCGGCCTCGAGCGCCTCGATGAGCTGCACGTGCTCATGCGCCGACTGCATGAACGCCTTGGAGCCCAGCAATTGCGGCAGGCCGTAGAGGCGGGCCAGGTCGCGCAACTGCGCCACCATCGCGCAGAGCCGCCCGTTGCCCGTCCGCGAGAGGAGCCGCATGTGGAAGGCGCGGTCCGCCTCGAGGAAGCCCGAGAGATCCGCGTCGCGCGCGCACCGTGCGATCGCCTTGGCGTCGGCGCGGTGCTCCTTCAACTGCTCGGGCGTGAGCTTGCCGCAGACTTCGCGAATCGCCGGCACCTCCAGCATGAGCCTGAGCTGGAAGATCTCGTCCAGGTCCTTGCCGGTGAGCTGCACCACGCGGAAGCCGCGGTTGCGCACCACCTCGACCAGTCCCTCGTTGGCGAGGTCGAGCAGCGCCTCTCGCACGGGCGTCGCCGAGACGCCGAGCTGCGTCGCGAAGAACGAGATGGGGTAGAGGCGGCCGGCCTCGATCTGCCCCGTGACGATGCCGCTGCGCAGCTTCGCGAGCGCCTGCTGCCGCAGGTTGGGAAGGTCGAGGGCCTCGAACATGGTGTCCATATACCGTGTGATATGCTACACCTCAAACCTCTCGAAGTTATTCACCAAACGTCTGGAGGGCGCATGACGCTCGATCGTCGCAAGTTCCTGGGTGGCCTCGCCGCGCTGCCGGCCCTCTCCGCCGTGCGTGGTTTCGCGGCCGACGCGCCGAAACCGGAGCGCATCACGCTGCTCGGCTACGGCGGTCCCTTCGACCAGGTGACGAAGAAGCACGTCGCCGATCCCTTCACCGCCGCAACCGGCATCCCGGTGATCATCCGCGGCGGCTCGAGCGACCTCATCAGCTCGCTGCGCGTGCAGAAGAACCGGCCGCAATACGACCTCGTGCACATCGGATTCGACAGCTACACCCTGTTGAATCTCGACGGCGTGTTCGACGCGGTGGAGCCGGGGCAGATCCCGAGCTTCGGCAGGCTCTATCCCATTGCGCGCGCGAGCCACGGGCTGGCGACGACCATCACGGCGGTCACGATCGTCTACAACACCGAGCGCATCAAGCGGCCGATCACGTCGTGGAACGACCTGTGGGATCCCGCGTTCAAGGAGCACGTGGCGATCGAGAAGGTGCCCGCGACCTATGGCGTGGACACCCTCATCATGGCGGCGCGCCTCGCCGGCGGCGACGAGCACGACATCGAGCCGGGCTTCAGGAAATTGCGGGAGTTGAAGCCCAACCTCGGCGCGATCTACACGAATTCCTCGCAGTGCCAGCAGCTCTTCCAGCAGGGCGGCACGTGGATCGCGCCGTGGTATAGCGGACGCGTCGCGAGCACCGCCAGGTCGGGCGTGCCGGTGAAAGCCGCATCCACCAAGGAAGGCGAGCCCGTGTACCTCACGATGCTCTGCCCGCTCAAGGGCCGCTATAACCCATGGGTCGCGAAGTTCATGGAGATGCATCTCTCCCCGGAAGTGCAGCAGGCATTCGCGCGCGAGTTCGCGAGCGGTCCTTCGCGCACCGACGTGAAGCTCGAGCCGGATATCGCGAAGAACGTGCCTTACGGCCAGGAGCAGGTCTCGCGCCTCATCCAGTTCGATTGGGACAAGATCATCCCGCGCCTGGATGAATGGACGCAGCGTTTCAACCGTGAGATCGCCTCCTAGCCCGGACGCGGCGCTCCAGGTCACCGGGCTTACGAAGCGTTACGGCGAGAGCGTCGCCGTCGACGCGTTTTCGCTCGCGGTGGCGCGCGGGCAGCTGGTGGCGCTGCTCGGCCCCAGCGGCTGCGGAAAGACCACGACGCTTCGCATGATCGCCGGGTTGGTGGAACCGACCGCCGGCAGCATCGTGCTCGAGGGACGGCCCGTGGAGGGCGTGCCCATCCACCGCCGCAACATCGGGATGGTGTTCCAGCAATACGCGCTCTTCCCCTTCCTCTCCGTGTTCGAGAACGTGGCATATGGGCTGCGCGAGCGGCGCGTGGCAAAGGAGGAGGCGAGGGAGCGCGTGACGAAGATGCTCGACCTCGTCGGCCTCACGGGACTGGGCGAGCGGCGCATACGTCAGCTCAGCGGCGGGCAGCAGCAGCGCGTGGCGCTCGCTCGTGCGCTCGTGATAAATCCGGCGCTGCTGCTGCTCGACGAGCCGCTCAGCAACCTCGACACCAAACTTCGTGAGCGCGTGCGCGGCGAGATCCGCGACCTGCAACGCCGGCTCGACATCACCACGGTTTTCGTGACGCACGACCAGGACGAGGCGCTCAGCATCGCGCACGTGGTCGTCGTGATGCGCGGCGGGCACATCGAGCAGGTCGGTACGCCGCTCGAGATCTACCAGCGGCCGGCGAACGCGTTCGTCGCGGACTTCATCGGGGCGTGCAACCTGGTGCCGTCCGAAGTTCTCCGGGCCGCGGACGGGATCGCGCATTGCCGGATGGGTGAGACGCAGGTGCGGGTCGCCACGGCCTCGCTTCGCGCGGGCGACCGGACGACGCTCGCCGCGCGTCCGGAGCGGCTGCACGTGGGCGCGGGTGAATCTTCGTCGCCATCCTTGCGCGGCCGCGTCGTCAACGCCACCTACCTGGGCGCGCGCACCTCCTACGAGATCGAGGCCGCGGGGACCGTCCTGCGATGCGACGTCCATGGCGGGATGGCGCCCATGGCCACGGGCACGAGCGTATCGATCGGCTGGGAAGAGGGCGCATGGCAGGCGCTCAACTGAGGCGGTCCGACGCGTGGCTGCGCGCCGCCATGGCGCCGCAGGTGCTGTTGTTGGTCGCCTTCTTCGTGGTGCCGGTCGTCTTCATCGTGCAAGCGTCGTTGCACGACAAGACCGGCGCGCTGACGGCCGCGAACTACGCCGCCTTCCTGTTTGATTCCTACGATCGGGCGGTGGTTGGCCGCACGCTCGGCGTCGCCTTGGGAACGACGCTTCTCGCGCTCGTCCTGGGTTATCCGCTTGCGCGCGCAATCGCACGGGGCTCGGCCTTCACGCGCTGGTTCCTGAGCGGCGCCGTGTTCTTTCCGCTGCTCACGAGCTCCGTGGTGCGCAGCTTCGGGTGGCTGGTACTGCTGGCCGACAGCGGGCTCATGAACGACGTGCTCTCGTTCTTCGGGCTGCCGCACCTGCGCCTCGTCTTCACCTCCCTCGGCGTCACGATCGCGCTCGCCCAGGTGCTGCTGCCCTTCATGGTGCTGAGCCTCGCCAATGCGCTCGCGAACATCGACCCCGCGGTGGAGGAGGCCGCGGCGACGCTCGGAAGCTCACCCTTGCGGCGCTTCATGCGCGTGACGCTACCGATGCTCGCACCCGGAATCCTCGCGGGCTCGCTGCTCGTCTTCGCCATCGCCATCAGCTCGTTCGTGACGCCCGCCCTCATCGGCGGCCCGCGCGCGGAGGTGATGGCGACGTTGATCTATACGAACGCCACACAGCTCGGAAACATCGGCCTCGCCTCGGCGGCGTCGTTGATCCTGCTCGTGATCACGGTGGCGCTCGTGTCGCTCTACTACCGGATCGTCCTCTCGACGCCCACCGGCGGGGAGCCGGCGCGGTGAGAAGCGCCGTCGGCAAGTGGCTGGGCCGCGCGGTGATCGCCGCGATCGTCGTCTTCTTGCTGGCGCCCACGCTCGTGGTGGTGCTCTTCTCGTTCTATCCGAGCGCATACCTCACCTTCCCTCCCCACGGCTTCACGCTCAAGTGGTACCACCAGGCGCTGGTGCAGAACGACCTCTTCCTGCACCCGCTCGCGACGAGCGCGGTGCTCGCCTTGACGAGCGCTGCCATCGCCACCGTCGTGGGCGCCTTGGCGGCACTCGGATTGGTGCGCGCCCCGCTCGAGCACCGGGCGCTCTGGCAGGGACTGTTCCTGGCACCGATCCTCATGCCCACGCTCATCATCGGCTTCGGGCTCATGCTGCTCTTCCTGCGCATCGACACGCTCGGGTCCTGGTGGGGCCTGGTCGCCGGGCACGTGACGATCATCGTCGCGTACGTGACGCAGTCGGTGATCGCATCGCTCGCGGGTCTTGATCCCGCGCTCGAGGAAGCCGCGAAGACGTTGGGCTCCAGCCCCCGGCGCGCCTTCTTTCGGGTGACACTGCCGCAGATCGCCCCGGGCGTCGTGGCGGGTGCCCTCTTCGCCTTCATCATGTCATTCGATGAGCTGGCGTTGACCCTCCTCCTCGCGACGCCGGACACGACCACGCTGCCGGTCGCGATCTATTCGTATGTGCAGTTCGACTCGGGCCCGACGGTCGCCGCCATTGCGACGATCCTGCTGGTGCTCACGCTCGGGCTGTTACTGGTGCTTCAGCGTGTCGGCGGTCTGCGCCGGCGCGCCTACTGAAAGAAAGGGAATCCGCATGCCGCAGGCCACCGCCGAATCCGCTTCAGCGCAGTACCGCAAATCGATCGTCATCGACGCCACCGCGCCCATCCTCGTGAACGACGAGGATTGGCCGAAGTGGCACAAAGGGGGCGTCACCTGCGCCTTCGCCACCGTCACCGCGACGCGCGGCGGCGCCTCGATGCCCAACGTGATCACCTCGATGGCCGGCTGGCTCGCGAAGATCCGCAAGCATCCCGACCGCTTGCAACTGGTGACGAGCGTGGCCGATCTCGAGCGCGCCAAGCGTGAGGGCAAGCTGGGCGTGGTGTTCCACTTCCAGAACGGCACGCCGATCGAGTACGACCTCAACCTGCTGGAGCTCTACCACCGCGTGGGCGTGCGGGCGATCCAACTCACCTACAACGTGAAGAACCAGATCGGCGACGGCTGCCTCGAGCGCACCAACTCGGGCTTGAGCGACCTCGGCATCGCGGCGGTGAAGGAAATGAACCGGCTCGGCATCCTGGTGGACCTCTCGCACACGGGCGAGCAGACGACGCTCGATGCGATGGAAGCCTCGGCGAAGCCATGCGTATTCACCCATGCGAACGCGAAGGCGATCTGCGACCACCCCCGCAACATCAACGATAAGCAGTTGAAGAAGCTCGCGGACGTGGGCGGCGTGACGGGACTGAACGGTTTCCCTCCCTTCGTGAAGGCGAACACGCCGGCCCCGACGCTCGAAGACCTGCTCGACCACTGCGACTACATCGCCAGGAAGATCGGCATCGACCACATCGGCCTGGGCATCGACTATTTCCATGCGCCGGAGGCCGATTACCAGAAGCGCCTCGTATCCGGCGAATGGAAGACGGGCGACTACCCGCCTCCGCCGTGGAATTATCCGCGCGGCATCGACGACGCATCGCTGCTTCCGGCTATCGCACCCGCCATGGCGAAGCGCGGGTACTCGGACTCGGACATCGAGAAGGTCGTCGGCGGCAACTACCTTCGCGTGATGCGCGCGGTGTGGCAGGTTTAGAAGAGACCGCCGACGTCGTCGTCATCGGCGGCGGCGTCGCGGGACTCACGATCGCTCTCGAGCTGGCCGAGGCCGGGCGCTCGGTTCGCGTGCTCGAGGCGGGCGATTTCGAGCACGGGACTTCGCACGGCAATGCGGGGCTGCTGTGCCCGAGTTACGTCACGCCGATCGCTTCGCCCAAGGTGCTGCTCACCGCCATCGGATGGCTGCTCCGCGGGGAAGGGCCCTTTACGCTCAGCCGCGCGCCCTGGCACGGCGACATGGGACGGTGGATCACGCGGTTTCTCATCGCCTGCGGCCGGCGGCAGGCCGAGCGCGCCATCGCGTTGCTGGCCGGCATGGCGCGCGAAAGCATCGACTGGTACGACGCGTTTGCGCAGGGGCGTCCGGACTTCGGCTTCGCGAAGAAGGGTTGGCTTTACGTTTACGCCACTCGCGAGGCGCTGGCTGAAGGCGAGCTGCACGCGAAGCTGATGGCGCGGGCCGGGGTTCAGGCGAGAGTGGTTTCATCGGAGGGTGCGCTGGAGATCGAGCCCAGCCTGCGGCCGCCCACGGGCGCCATCCTCTTCCCCGGCGACGCGCACCTCGACTCGCATGCGTTCATCGGTGAGGCGGTGCGAAGATGCAGGAGCGGTGGCGTGCGGCTCGATGGCGGCACGAAGGTGCTGGGTTTGATGGCGGAAGGCACGCGGCTGCGCGTCTCGACCTCCCACGGCGACATCATCGTGCCGGACGTCGTCCTGGCAACGGGTTCCTCGGCGCCGCTACTGTGCGGGATGCTGGGAGCGCGGCTGCCGATCCTGTCGGCGCGCGGACACAGCATCACGCTGGTGACGAGCCGCCCGCCGCAAGTGCCTCTGCTATTCGCCGAGGCACACCTGGTCGTCACGCCCATGCTCGGGCGCACGCGCATGACGACGGGGCTCGAGCTGGGCTCCGAGAGTCGGGAGCCCGATGCCGCGACGGTCGAGGCGATGGCTCGAGACGCCGGGACTTACCTTCGCCATGAGACTCCGGGCCACGCGGATCCCTGGGTCGGATTCAGGCCGCTTACGCCGGATGGGCTCCCGGTCATAGGGCGGCTCGCCGCATGCCCGCGCGTGATCGTGGCGAGCGGCTATGGGACGCTCGGCATGACGCTGGCGCCTGCGGCGGCACGGATCGTCAAATCACTCCTCGAGGGCGGGCGGGAACCGGCACTGGTTTCACCGGCGCGGTTCGGCGCGTAGGCAGCCGGTGCCCCTTGTGCTGGAAGCCTAAGTGGGTGTTTGAGTATGCCCAATTTGGGTAATATCATGCCCAAAATGGGTATTCCATCGACAAAAGCCAAACCAGCCTCCGGCCTCGCGGACGCCCTGTTCTCGAGGACGCAGCAATCCGTCCTTGGGCTGCTCTTCGGACAGCCCGATCGCAGCTTCTACGCCACGCAGATCATGGCAATGGTGCGAGCCGGATCCGGCGCGGTGCAGCGCGAGCTGTCACGTCTCGAGACGAGCGGCCTTGTCACCGTTCGGCGCCTTGGCACACAGAAGCACTATCAAGCCAATCCCGAATCGCCCCTGTTTGCCGAGCTGTGCTCCATCGCCCAGAAGACCATCGGCATCGCTGAGCCGCTTCGACGCGCCCTCGAGCCCCTGGTCCTTGGCATTGTGGCGGCGTTCGTCTACGGATCCTTGGCAAAGCGGACCGATACGGCGTTGAGCGACATCGATCTCATGATCGTGAGCGATTCGCTCTCGTATGCCGACGTCTTTGCGGCGATGGAAGATGTCAGCCGTACGCTCGGTCGCACCGTTAATCCCACGGTGTATACGCGACGCGAATGGAACAAGCGAGTAAAGGCGCAGAACGCGTTCGTGACGCGCGTGATGGACCAACCGAAGATCTGGCTTTTCGGATCGGCCGATGCTCTCCGCACTTGAAAACCTCACCGGACCGGGAAAGCCCCTCGCAGCCGAGCCTGCGGACGGGCGCGAGTTCGAGCGGATGCGGAGCGCGGCACTGGCTCGCCTCAATGACGCGCGCAACCCAGTCAACTCCCTCGAGGGCCGTTTTGACCTGGCGTACAACGCGGCGCACGGATTGTGCCTGGCGGCACTCCGTTGGCACGGGTATCGGGCGAACCATCGCTACATCGTCTTCCAGGTCCATCCCCACACGCTTGGCCTCGGTCCCGAGGTCTGGAGAGTCCTGTCCAAGTGCCACGATGTCCGCAATGTTGCAGAGTACGAAGGGGACTTCGATATCGACGAACGCCTGCTCGGCGATCTGGTGGCGGCGTGCGAGGCTGTGGCAAGAAATGTCGCGACGTTAACCTTTCCGAAGACGCGAAAATAAACGCCAAAACAAAAAGTTAAGCTGCCGCGGGAATGGACATCTTCGGGCTGGAGCTGATCATGATTATCAACCGATTCGCGCTCAGCCGCACAGGCGTTGCTTTTGTTGCGGCAAACGCTCCAAGGGTCCAGAATCGCCCGAAAATGCCGCCGGTCAGGGCTAAGAACTAAGCAGGAGGGCGTATGGGCGCACGTGTAGCCGCAATTTCAGCGGCGGTAGTCCTTTCGCTTGTGACCATCTCCGCTCCAGCTCGCAGCAGTGGAGCGCGACCGCGACTCTGCGTCGCGTCGCCCCCGTCGAGGCGAAGGAGAAAAAAATGAAAAGAAGTTGTGTGGCGGCTCTCGCCATGTCGATCTGTCATCACTGTGCGTATGCGGATCCATTGACGGATTTCGTCAAGGGTGCGGCGAAGACGGTCACTGGGGGCGTGGGCAGGATTACGGATGGAGTCAGCGGCGTACTCACCTCCATCGTGAGCCCAGCCGACTCCGCTTTCCACAGTGCGGTTCAGGAGCAGCGGTGGCAGGACGCGCTTGCCGGATATGAAAAGAACGGCGATGCGCTTCGGCAGAACAACGAATTGGCGGGCGATATCCAGGCCGTGCTCCATTACGCCCGTGCCGGCCGTGAGGAGGAACTCCGCTCGAAGGCCAAGGAACTGCAGAGTCGCAGGGACTCCAGGTCTTATATGAAATCCCTGTCCGATTACGTCAACACCCTTGCGAGCGCTAATGAGCTGGACCGCGTTTACCTCGCGCAATGGCGTGTCTTGAGGGACTTCGAGCAATCCGACGACAACCTTGCCGAGCTCAGGGCTCAGCGTGAGCTCGCCATCTCGACGCTTCGTACCAATCTCGCGGAAGCATATGCAGCGTATCCGCATGAGCGGTCCAAGTTCGCTGACGAACTATGGGAGCCAGTCGACGAACCAAAACTCTTCGCAGCGAGCCTCGACACGATGGTGAAGCGGATTGGACAGGAGTCCGACGACGATGCGCGGGCACTTGTCAAAGCGACGTCAGCAGCCTGGAGCACCAATCCGTTGCTGAAGCAGGCTGTGGCGAAGGCGGTCTGGGGCCGCCTTGACGCCACGAACTCGTCGCCTCTCGCCATGCTGTCCATGTCGAAACGTCTGGAGGAGTTCGGCCTCGCGTCAGCGGATGCGCCCGTGCATCCGAAGGTCCTTGTATACGACGCGTCACAGAATCGCGATGCGTCGTTCAAGTTCAACTCGGTCGTCGACGAAACCGTCACGGCTGCCGCCGACGTCGAGCGCGAGACCGGACCGCTGATCGTCTTCTACATCACGGACGCGAGCGCAAGCCGAAACATAGTGGACAAGAAGGACGTGCCGTCGAGTTATGTATCGGGCTCCCGACAAGTTCCGAACCCGTCTTATTCGATCGCGCAAATGGATTGTCAGCGTGCGCAGTCCAACTACGCTGCGCAACAGGCACGAAATTCCCTACTGCCTGCCAGGGGCTGGGGCGCCGTGATCCAGGGGGTCGCCGAAGGCCTCAGCGCGGCGAGCGTGCAGCAGGTCTGCAATCAATTCGCCGCGATGCAGGCGTATACCGATGAGGACGTTTACTCGAAGTACTCATACACCCAGACCGAGGTTTCGATCAGCAAGAAAGTCGCCGGACGCATATTCGCCGTCGACCCTTCGGCCGGTACGGTGGAGGCTTATCCCCTCGCGCTCGATGAGAAGAAGACGGTCAGTGTGGTCTACGGGCGCAAGCCGGAAGATCACTCGCCGTTGAATGGCCAAATCGCTGACGCCGACCTGGAGCATTTGGCCGCTGCGCCGCTCGAGATCGATGGTTCTGCCCTGATCGCGTCGCTCAGCACCACAATGCCAGAGAGATACACCTTGGGTGGATTCACTAATTTGCTCGCGCACCCTCCGCAGGGCGCACCGAAAACAGACTATGCATCGAATGCGCCGGCGGCGGCGGTGATAGGGACAGGGGGCGGCGCGAAGATGTCCCCTGTTGCGCTTGCGTCGAACCAGAACGCAATCGACGCCGCGACGTCCGACCCGCGGATGAGTTCGGTCGTGGTGATCCTGAATCCCTCCGGCCTGATGGGCGCTGGATTCTACGTCGACCCGAACGAGATATTGACTAATTACCACGTAGTGGAGGGCTCTTCGACGCTCCAGGTGCGCAGCGTCGAAGGCAAGGTCTTCACGGGCAAGGTTGTGAAGCGCGACATCGGCCTGGACCTGGCCGTCGTGAAGGTGGACGTCGTCGGCCAGCCGGTTCAATTTGCGAACACCGTCGTCAAGATTGGACAGTCGGTCGAGGCAATCGGGCATCCGCAAGGACTGTTCTTCAGCGTTTCGCGGGGAATCGTGAGCGCGGTACGCCAGATGAAGGGGGTTCTCGCACCAGGTGCCGACAAGGCATTGCTCATTCAGACTGATGCAGCCATCAATGCGGGTAACTCCGGAGGCCCGCTCTTCATGCAGGATCGGGTAGTGGGAGTGAACACCATCAAGTTCAAAGGCGCCCAAGGGCTAGGTTTTGCCGTTCACTACTCAGAGGTGCTCCGGTTCTTAAGCCAGTGAACAATCGGGGGTAGGCGCGGCTACGGCTCGTGCCCATCGTCAAAGCGGCACGGCGAGCATTGGGTCGGAAGATGGGGCGTCCCAGCCGATGTATCATCGAACTCAGTTCCCCGTAAGCCTTTCCGCCCCCATGCCCACGCTCACCCCGACCGCCGAGAGGCCGTCCACGACGCGTCTCGATCCCGAGCTCATTCGCGCGCGCAATAACGTCCGCTTCTCGGGCCGCGGCACCAAGGTCATGGTCTTCGCGCACGGCTT
>Ga0157369_10003822_pt1 | contig 17890 bp, 12 predicted proteins | sample C25metaG_FD_113461 | JGI IMG/M metagenome (GOLD analysis project Ga0157369, IMG submission 113461) | Corn rhizosphere microbial communities from Kellogg Biological Station, Michigan, USA - C2-5 metaG | ecosystem: Host-associated > Plants > Roots > Rhizosphere > Soil | place: USA: Michigan... | reverse complement strand
GTACACCGACAAGAGCGGCGTGGAGAAGTACTCCACCGACATCGTCGCCAGCGACATGCAGATGCTCGGCGGTCCCGGCGGTGGCGAAGGCGGCGCGGGCGGCGGCGGCTTCCAGCGCGAGCGTCCGCAAGGCGGCCAGCGCCAGCAGGGCGGCGGCAACTACGGCGGCGGTCAAGGCAACCAGCCGCGTGGCGGCGGCGCCCCGGCGCCGTCGTCGCCCGCCAGCAGTGGCGGCTTCGAGGACGACGACATTCCGTTCTAGAGGACACCTTAGACCGTCTTTGTACGGTTTTGACTCACAAACCCCCGATTCGTCGGGGGTTTTTCTTTTTTTAGACTGGACGATTTCGTACCACGCTCCGTCCCGAGCCCTCTCCTAAGCTGCACCTTGAGAACTGTTGCGAGCTATTGATCGGGGCGGACATGCAACTGAGATACAGAACTCGAGGTTTCGTCGTGGGAGATGGTGAAAGGTGCCGAGTGCTTGTTGATCCTCGCTCGGGCATGCCCCTCTTCTATCCGAACCTGTTTGTAACGACACAGGTGCGTAATCGATCGCTGTCGGTAGCGAGCATGGATGCTGCATGTGCTGCCATCAACGTGTTCCTTACCCATTGCAGCAAGTGCGGTATCGATCTGGAGGGCCGGATCAGAGATCGGCGCTTCTTGAGCCCTGCGGAGCTGGACGCGATCAGAGACATTTGCCAGAGGCGGTTTGGCAAGCATGGCAGCGCAGTGGTAGTACCTCTTCGGCATAACAAGGCAAAGCAGCGGGTACAAACTGGAAGCGAGTACGTCCGCCTGACGCATGTGGCCAACTACCTACGCTGGCTATCCCACACCCTGCTGGGTTCCACGCTGGACGAGTCGGCCGCGCGCCAAATTGAGCTGGTCCATCGTGGACTGACGAGTCGCCGGCCCATCGGAAGGCGCTGTGCTGATGTAAAGAGGGGGCTGACTTCTGAACAAGTAGCGACGCTCTGGGAGGTAGTGGATCCCGAAGGGGAAAGGTCGCCTTTTCGCCACAGCGGCGTGCGTGTAAGAAACGCACTGATGATGGATCTGTTGTTCTACCTAGGCATCCGTGGTGGAGAGCTTCTCAGCCTCTGTACGACAGATATCGACTGGGACCGCTGCCAGATCGTGATCGCCCGTCGTCCGGACGAAAAAACGGATCCCCGCCAACGCCAGCCCTTGGTTAAGACGCTCGATCGTCGAATCCCCTTGAGCGACACGCTCGTCGATCGATTGCACACCTACATAGTCAAACATCGCAACAAGGTGCCGGGCGCAAGACGACATGTCTTTCTCTTTGTCACCCATAAGAGTGGAGCGACGCAGGGGGATCCTCTTTCCATTTCCAGCTACCAGAAGGTGATCCGGGCTGTCGCCGCTGCCTCGCCTGAGCTCAAGGGGCTCCACGGACACTTGCTTCGACACGGCTGGAATGAACGCTTCTCCGAATATATGGACCGACAAGAGGCCCCGCCATCTCCGGAGCAGCAGGAAGCTATGCGCTCCTATGCACAAGGTTGGAAGGAGGGTTCCGGTACCTCAGCAACGTACAACCGTCGATTCGTCGAGCGAAAGGCTCACGAGACGCAACTTCAGCTCCAGAAAAAGATGATCCGGCTGCCGAAAGGAATTGATGAGTGATCACGAAAGCGCAACCTCAGAAGGCGTCGAGCGACCAAGAATCGGGGGCATTGAGTAATCTGCTGGCTCCGGGGCGTGAGTACCAGTCGCTCTATGGATACACATTTGTGGTTACAAGCGCCAGGTGGGAGCTATCCAAAGGCGTCATCCTCAATGTGGGTTCCCTGTTGGGGAAGCTTGACCCAAGTATTGCGGACGGCTTCATGGCGACGCTTCTGCATTTCGCAAGAACCGCGTCAGCGCATCACGCCAAGAACTATCTAGTGCGATATCACCATATGGTTGATGTGGTGGGTGGTGCACTGAGCACTACGACGCTCATCAATTTTAGGTCGATGTTAGATCGCACTTCGGAGCATTATTTAGGTGGCCTCCGGAGCTTCCTCTATAAGTGGAATGAGCTCGGCTATCCAGGAGTGGATGCCTCAATCGTTGATCTCCTCCGTGGTTGGACGCTCAGAGGAAATATCAAAGGCGATGCCGTTCAGCGGAGGGACCCAGAGAAAGGCGATCTCACTGAGAACGAGTTGATCGCCTTTAACGAGGGGGCTGCGAGGGCTTTTGAAAAAGAGCTACTTACCGCCACCGAGCTCGCGATGGCCCTTCTGCTCAGCTGTAGCGGGCGTAGACCGCGGCAAATTTCCCACATGAAAGTCATGGACGTGGAGATGTCTGCCCGTAAGGCCAACGACGAGGATCAGGGGCTGATTCGTATCCCTCGGGCCAAGCAGCAAGGAGCCGGTTTCCGCGATAGGTTCAATACATTTCGTGCCTCGGGCGAGCTATGGGCTATTTTGCAGGCGCAGCGAAAACAGTGTATCCGCGATGCAGAGCTTGCCGTTGGACGTGCGCTGGGTGCGGATGAGCGGCAGTGGCTGCCTCTATTCCCCGATGCTAGTGCATTTCGATCGATCAACTCTTTCGCCGAGTTCCAATCGCTTCTGGGCACGGATCGGCTTCACTGCGCCCCATATCTAATTAACCAAGTCCTGAAGAAAGTGGTCGAAGTATCCGGCTGCTATTCCGAACGGACGGGCAGGCTGCTAAACGTAACCTCGCGCCGCTTTCGCTACACAACCGGAACGCGAGCTGCTCGCCAAGGCATTGGGCTGGCCGGTATCGCAGAGTTGCTCGACCATACGGATACTCAGAACGCGGACGTTTACGTCAAGAACATCCCGGAGCATGTGGCGGCCATTGATGCCGCTGTAGGCCATCAGCTGGCGTCATATGCGCAAGCCTTCCAAGGCGTCGTCGTTGACTCAGAGCGTGACGCGAAGCGAGGTGATGACCCTACCAGCCGGATCCGTCATCGCGGTCGTGGGACGGCAACGTGCGGGAAGCATGGGAGCTGCGGGGCTAATGTGCCGATTCCTTGCTACACCTGCATGTTCTTTCAGCCTTGGCTGGATGGACCGCATGAGGCCATCTATACGGAACTTGTGGCTGACAGGGCGCGTATCTTGGAGGAGACAGGGGATGAAACGATCGCCGCCATCAATGACCGGACAATATTTGCTGTGGCGGAGGTGATACGTCGGTGCGAGGAGCGACGTGAAGAACTCGCCGCCGGAGAGAGTGTATGAGCGGGAACATCGTCCACTTCGTGCCGCCGTCGGTTCGTCGGGTCGCCGACAACCGTGAGGCGTTCATCCGGCTCTGTCGAGATGAGCTCACGGTGTTCGGTGGGGATTTGGATTGGGCAAGCTGGAAGTGGCCAGGAGCCTTGTTTACGAAGATGGGTGTTCCCTCTCAGGGCGCTTCAGCCGATGACCTGCTCGATGGGGGAATCATGGACTTTGCCAAAGCCTACTTTCGCTACCAGCAAGGGATGAAGCCGACCGGGACAAAGAACGAATTGAAGGCGATCAGGGCGATCGAGGCTGCGTTGCTCTCTTGTCGTGACAGAGTCGATATCGATCTCGTGGATGCAGATGTGTTCGATCGGGCTGAGCAACTGGCGAGAGAGCACTACTCTGAAATGGCTGCTTACCAGGCTGCACGAGAGTTGGAGCGGCTCGCAATATTTCTGGATAAGAATCGCCTCGTGCGCGCGGCAATTGGTCAGTGGAAACGGTCCACGCGCAAGCCCAGGGACGTTACGATCCAGACCGGGCAGGAGGCGCGAGCCAAGCAAGTGGCGAAGCTGCCATCGCAGGATGCACTGAACGCGATGGCGGAAATCTTTGCGCACAATCCCGATGATCCACGGGACATCTTCACGACGTCGACATTTGCGATGACGCTCTGTGCGCCTGTTCGTATCACGGAAGTGCTGGAGCTTCCGGCTGACTGCGAGGTGGAGGAGCGGGATTCCAACGGTGTTGATCGTTACGGTTGGCGGTTCTATTCCGGCAAGGGTTACGAGGGTGACATCAGATGGATTCCGTCTGTTATGGTCCCCATCGCCAAAGAGGCGATCGCTCGCGTCCGAGCGATCACTGAGCCGGCCCGGCGTCTGGCACATTGGCTGGAATCACATCCCGACGAATTCTTTGGTCATTCTGGCTGCCCTCAGGTAGCACAAGACATGCCGCTTAGTGGCGAGCAGGTTTGTGCGGCGCTGGGAATGCATTCGTTGACGAACACCGGGTTATCCATGCGGCCGGATGCCTACACGCTTCGAGATCTTGCGCGTTGGGTAAAGGCGAAACAGCCCGAAGATTTCCCATGGCTGAGCCGTCGGGCAAACGTTAGGTTTAGCAACGCGCTTTTTTGCATGACGAGGAATCAGCTTCACGCCCAGCGGGGGACGAGCCCCGTGATCTTGTGGTCGCCCACTGGAACTGTCTTCAATAGTGACTTGGGACCACGCCCAGCCTTGGAGTTTGAGCATCAATCAATCTTTGATCGGTACGGCTACAAGGATGGTGGTGGAGGGCGTCTGAAGTTGACGTCACATCAGGCGCGTCACCTCCTCAACACGATCGCCAATCGTGGTGGGATGTCGCAGGACCTCATCGCCAAATGGTCAGGAAGAGCCGACAAGAGGCAGAACCGCGTCTACAACCACATGGACGAGTTCGAGCGGGTCGCTGAGGCCGAGGCGATCGACCCAAGGAGGGAACTATTTGGCCCAGACGGCCAGGTGTCGGCTCATGGGCCGATCACGATGAAGGACTTGGCGTTGGTAGAGCGTGGAGCCGTTCACGCAACGGACTACGGAGTCTGTGTCCACGACTATGTGGTCAGCCCGTGCGAGCGATTTCGCGATTGCTTGAACTGCCAAGAGCAAGTGTGCATCAAGGGAGACATAGAGAAGGAGAAACGGATTCGCCTGCGCAAGCGGGAGGTTGAGATTGACTTGGCCGCTGCGCGCGACGCCGTGGAAAAGGGGTACATGGGTGCTGACCGATGGTTGGAACATCACGAAAAGCTAGGTCGCCGGCTCACGCAGTTGGTGGCCATTCTCGACGATCCGGCCTATCCCAATGGTGCGTTGATCAAGCTGAGTGGTGGTGGCGACTACAGTCATCTGGGCCGTGCCATCAAAGGAAAGCTTTCGCATGACACGCTTGAGGCGCCGAATCATCGCCTTGGCCACTCTCCCGCGCTCGAAGAGAAATAGCTATGGCTCAACATCTCAAGCCTCGTGAGGTAAAGGCCATCGTGGAGTGCATTCGCGGGTGGCCAGACGCAAAACTCACCTGGGAAATGATATGTGCTGAGGCTGCTCAGATCCTTGGTCGAAGGCCTGCCAGGCAGACGCTATGCTCGAACGACGAAATCAAAGTCGCTTATAAGGCGCGGCGTGACGGATTGAAGGTCCGTGGTGCTCGCGTTCCGATGCCCAGCAGCCTTGCCATTGCGGCGCGGCGGCTGGCTCGCCAGCAGAGTGAGATTGATGAGCTTACGGCGCTAAACAGCGCGTTGTTGGAGCGATTCGTCCGCTGGCAGTACAACGCCTACAAGCACGGCATGACCGAGGCGCAGTTGGAAGCTGACCTACCGAGAATCAATCGAGGTCGCTCAGTGAAGTAGGGGAGCTTGGTTGGCATCGTGCTGTATGAACATGCGACGCCCCCAATTCTCGGGGCATCTGCCTACAACTCAGCGTCGGCCATCAACTCAGCGAGCGATATCCCCAACCCATCCGCAACCCGGGCGATCGTGGACAAGGTCAGGTTCCGTGACCCCCGTTCGATGGAGCTGTAGTAGGCGCGGTGCATGCTAATGGCATCCGCGAACGTGTCCTGACTGTATCCGAGGGCTTGACGCCGCTCGCGTACCGCGGTGCCAAGTTGGGTCTGCAGAGTCGCCTTGTCCATGTGGCGACCGTACGGAGGCGCTACTTTTAGGGCTACGCCTTTAGATGTAGTCTACATATAAGTATCAACTGGTGACGCGACGATGCCGCTGCGACTCGTGGACGATGACCTGGACCTGTCTCTGGAAATCGCGATGAGCTGGAACTATCGCGAGGCCTTAGGGGTTCAACTGCACCGTTGCTTGGCTGCTGGCGCTAGCGCGCCATTCGAGTGGCGGTTGGTCACCAGTCTGGCCAGCATCCTGTACGACGATCTCCAGCCTCCAACCAAGAACCAAATTTTGTACGCACTAAGTATCGCGAAGGCACTTGCGATATCGCTTCCAGGCGAGGCGCTGCAGTACAAGGGATCCATGAAGCAGTTCTTGAGTCGCCATGCGCCGATGTTTCGTGAGCATCAGCAGAAGCACTCGACGAACGCGCAAACGCAGCAGTCATGACCGCTGCCCTACGAGGATTCGAGAACAGTCAGCTGCCCCTGTCTTCGATACGTCACTGATGCCCTTCTGGGGAATACCCTCATGGCTTTCGCTCTCGTGGGCTTTGGCCTCGCTTTTTCCTTCCTTTTCATCCAGTGGTACATGGGGAAGAGGGCCGACGACGAGGAGCGGAGGCTGAAGGAACAGCGCCGCCACCGCAAAAAGAGGCGCCGATCTGGCAAGAGGTGAGCCCAGCGCCTTGCCATGCTTCAAGTTCATACGCAGGGTGAGCAAGGGAAGCCCCGCGTTTGTTAAGCTCTTGCAAGTGCCTCGTTCCATGAGGGGTATTCAGGGGCTCGGCAGTGGATGCAGGGACGAAACTGAGCGAACGCGACGTCTGTACCAAGTTCATCACGCCGGCGCTCATTGCAGCCGGCTGGGACGTGCAGACCCAGGTCCGCGAAGAGGTCGGGTTCACCAAGGGCCGCATCATCGTGCGTGGCCGACTTGTTACCCGCGGTAAGGCGAAGCGTGCCGACTACGTCCTCTACTACAAGCACCTGCCCCTGGCGCTCATCGAAGCCAAGGATGATGGGCACGCCGTCGGTGATGGTATGCAACAGGCGCTTGGGTACGCTGAGACGCTGGGCATCCCCTATGTGTTTTCGTCCAACGGAAAGGGCTTCCAGTTCCATGATCGCAGCGGCGTGTCCACGCCGCTGGAGCGCCTGCTGGCGATGGATGAATTTCCCGGCCCCGTCGAGCTATGGAATCGCTACCGGACTTGGAAGAACCTGGCGCCCGACGAAGAGCAGACCTTGCTGCAGCCGTACTACGAAGACGGCAGTGGTAAGGAGCCGCGCTATTACCAGCGCAATGCCATCAACGCCGCCGTCGAGGCCATCGCCAAGGGGCAGAGCCGCATCCTGCTGGTGATGGCCACCGGCACCGGCAAGACCTACACCGCCTTCCAGATCATATGGCGGCTGTGGAAAGCCGGGCAGAAGAAACGCATCCTGTTCCTGGCCGACCGCAACGTGCTGATCGATCAGACCATGGTCAACGATTTCCGCCCGTTCGGGCCGGCGATGGCCAAGCTGAGCACCGCCAACAAGACCATTGAGCGCGCGGACGGCAGTGAGGTCGAGCTCACCCTAGCGCTGGACAAGAAGCGCCGCATCGATCCCGCCTACGAAATCTATCTGGGCTTGTACCAAGCCATCACCGGACCGGAAGAACGGCAAAAGCTGTTCCGCGAGTTCTCCCCGGACTTCTTCGACCTGATCGTCATCGACGAGTGCCACCGCGGCAGCGCCGCCGAGGATTCCGCCTGGCGCGAGATTCTGGAGTACTTCGGCAACGCCACTCAGATCGGCCTGACCGCCACACCGAAGGAAACCGAGTACGTCTCCAACATCCACTACTTCGGCGAACCGGTTTACACCTACTCGCTCAAGCAAGGCATCAGTGACGGCTTCCTGGCGCCGTACAAGGTCATCAAGGTGCACCTGGATGTCGACGTGCAGGGCTACCGGCCCAAATCGGGCGAGACCGACAAGCACGGTTATCTCATCGACGACCGGCTCTACAACGAGAAGGACTTCGACCGCACGCTGGTGATCGACGAGCGCACCCAGCGCGTGGCGAAGTGGATCTCCGACTACCTCAAGCAGAGCGGCGACCGATTCCAGAAAACCATCGTGTTCTGCGTTGACACCGAGCACGCCGCGCGCATGCGCCAGGCGCTGATCAACGAGAATGCCGATCTGGTGCAGCAGAACGCCCGCTATGTCATGCGCATCACCGGCGACGACAGCGAAGGCACCGCCCAGCTCGGCAACTTCATCGACCCGGAGTCCACCTACCCGGTCATCGTCACTACCTCGCGCCTGCTCTCCACCGGCGTGGACGCGCAGACCTGCCGCCTGATCGTGCTGGACCGCGAAGTCGGCTCCATGACCGAGTTCAAGCAGATCGTCGGGCGCGGCACCCGTGTGCACGAGGACACCCACAAGTACTACTTCACCCTGGTGGACTTCCGAAAGGCGACCAACCATTTCGCCGATCCCGATTTCGACGGCGAACCGGTGCAGATCTACCAGCCCGCCGAATACGACCCGCCGGTGCCGCCGGACGATATTCCGCTCGATGACGACGGCACGCCATTGCCACCCACGCCCACCGACGAGGAAACCATCGTCGACCGCCCGCCACCGGCGATCCCGCCACCCGGTGTGGATGACGGCCAGCCGCGCAAGTACTACGTCAAGCAGCGTCCGGTCACCGTGGTGCTGGAGCGCGTCGAATACCTCGATGAGTCCGGCAAGCTGGTCACCGAGTCGCTGCGCGATTACAGCCGCAACGCCATTCGTCGCCACTTCACCAGTCTCGACGCCTTCCTGCGCCGCTGGCGTGAAGCCGAGCGCAAGGAGTCGGTGATTGCCGAGCTAGCCGAGGAAGGCCTGCTGCTGGAGCCCTTGCAGGAAGAAGTCGGCAAGGATCTTGACCCGTTCGACCTGATCTGCCACATCGCCTTCGATCAGCCGCCGCTCAGCCGCCGCGAGCGCGCCGACAACGTGACCAAGCGCGACGTGTTCACCAAGTACGGGCCGCAGGCGCGCGCCGTGCTGGAAGCGCTGCTCGCCAAGTACCGCGATGAAGGCGTGGTCACCGATCTGGATAATGTGCGGGTGCTGGAGATCCCGCCCTTCAACGCGATGGGCACGCCCATCCAGCTGATCAAACCCTTTGGCAGCAAGGCTGGCTTCGAACACGCCGTACACGAGCTGCAGAACGCCCTCTACGCCAGCGAAACCCAGCAGGAATCCGCTTAACCCATGTCAGCCCGTACCACCGTCAAATCTATCCAGGACCTCATGCGCCAGGATGTCGGCGTCGATGGCGACGCCCAGCGCCTCTCGCAACTTTGCTGGATGTTCTTCCTCAAGATCATCGACGATCAGGACCAGCAGCTGGAGCTGATGCAAGACGGCTTCAAATCGCCGATCCCGCCGCGCCTGCAGTGGCGCAGCTGGGCCGCCGATCCCGAGGGCGACACCGGCGACACGCTGATGGCCTTCGTCAACGACGACCTGTTCCCCGTACTCAAGGAACTGCCCGCGCTGGGCAAGCAGGCCAACCGCGCCCGCGTTATCCGCAGCCTGTTCGAGGACGCTTACAACTACATGAAGTCCGGCCACCTGATGCGTCAGGTGATCAACAAGATCAACACCGTGGACTTCAATGACCTGGCCGAGCGCAAGCACTTCGGCGAGGTGTACGAGCAGCTGCTCAACGATCTGCAGAACGCGGGCAACGCCGGCGAGTACTACACACCGCGCGCGGTCACCGCCTTCATGGTCGACCGCATCGACCCGCATCCCGGCGAAAAGCTGTTCGATCCTGCGTGCGGCACGGGTGGTTTTCTCACCTGCGCCATCCGCCACATGCGCGACCGCTACGTGAAATCGGTAGCTGACGAAAAGGCCCTGCAAGCGGGCCTGCGTGCGGTGGAGAAAAAGCCGTTGCCGCACATGCTGTGCGTCACCAACATGCTGCTGCACGGCATCGAAGACCCCAGCTTCGTGCAGCACGACAACACCCTGGCCCGGCCCTACATCAGCTGGGAGCAGAAGGAGCGCGTCGACGTCATCCTTGCCAATCCGCCCTTTGGCGGCAAGGAAGAAGACGGCATCGAATCCAACTTCCCCGCGCACTTCCGCACCAAGGAAACCGCCGACCTGTTCCTTGCGCTGTTCATCCGCCTGCTCAAGCCTGGCGGCCGCGCGGCCATTGTGCTGCCGGACGGCTCGCTGTTCGGCGAAGGCGTAAAGACCCGGCTCAAGGAGCACCTGCTGGAGGAGTGCAACCTGCACACCATTGTGCGGCTGCCCAACAGCGTGTTCAAACCCTACGCCAGCATCGGCACCAACCTGCTGTTCTTCGAAAAGGGCACGCCCACCCAGGAGATCTGGTACTACGAGCACCATGTGTACGAAGGCCAGAAGGCCTACTCCATGACCCGGCCAATCAGGATCGAGCATCTGCAGGACTGCGTGGACTGGTGGGGCGACGCCAGCCGCGAAGGCCGCGTGGAAACGCCCCAGGCGTGGAAGGTCACCGCGGATGAGGTAAAGGCCCGCGGCTACAACCTCGATATCAAGAATCCGCATACCGTGGCCGAAGAGCACGGCGACCCGGAAACCCTGCTTGCCGAACTGGACTCGGCCGAAGCTGAGACAGCCCGGTTGCGCGATCAGCTCAAGATGATCCTCGCCGAGGCGCTGGCGCGATGAATGCGGAAGGTTTGTTGGCGCACTACGCGCGGGTTGCCGATGCGTCGGATGCGATCGCGCGGCTGCGGCGGTTTGTGCTGGATCTAGCGGTGCGGGGAAAGCTCGTTGAGCAGGATAATGGCGAAGAGTCTGCCTCACGACTGCTGGCGAAGATCAACCAGGCCAAAGAAGCCCGCATCGCCTCTGGGGACATCCGCAAACCCCGAGATCTCGTCAAGGACGGCAGAATCGATCAACTGTTTTCCGTCCCTGCTTCATGGAAATGGATCAGGTTGGATGAGGTTGGCGCGATTGTCGGTGGGGGCACTCCTTCCGCAAGCGATCCGGAAAATTTCGCGGAACCCGGCCAGGGAGTTCCATGGCTGACGCCCGCTGATCTTGGTGGCTTCAAAGGCCTCTACATATCGTCAGGTTCTCGCGACCTGTCTGAAAAGGGAGTGGAGCAATCGTCAGCGACCGTCATGCCTCAAGGCACGGTCCTCTTCACGAGTCGCGCACCGATTGGCTATGTGGCAATCGCCGCAAACCCTCTAGCCACGAACCAAGGTTTCAAGTCAGTCGTTCCGTACGTTGACGAATGCTCCCGGTTCATCGCCCTGGTCCTCAAGACGTTCGCGCCTGAGATCGACGCCAAGGCTCCCGGGACAACTTTCAAAGAGGTCTCCGGGAAGATCGTTGCGGGCATCCCATTTCCTCTTGCACCACTTGCCGAGCAACAGCGAATCGTCGCCAAGGTCGATGAGCTGATGGCGCTGTGCGACCAGCTGGAAGCGGCGCGGGCGCAGCGCGAGACCACGCGCGACCGACTGGTCGCGGCCAGCCTGGCCCGCTTCAACACCCCCGATCCCGACACCTTCTCCGTCGATGCCCGCTTCGCCCTCGACGCCCTCCCGGCCCTCACCACCCGCCCCGACCAAATCAAGCAAATCCGCCAAACCATCCTCAACCTCGCCGTCCGGGGCGTACTCGTGCCACAGCTCAGGGAGGATGAGAACGCATCTGCGCTAGTGAGCCGGATTGCGGAGTCAGGCGTAAGCGCAAAGGATTTTGATCTGAATGATTATGCTGCCGATTTGGCAGTAGTGCTGGACACGCTACCTGACGGATGGTGTGCAGTCCCGCTACTTGCTCTTGGATCGTGGGCGATCGGAAGCGGGTTCCCAAAGAACGAGCAAGGATTAAAGAAAGGACGCTATTTCTTCCTAAAAGTCAGTGACATGAACCTTCCCGGGAACGAGAAGTACATGACCACTTCAAACAACATGATCAACGATGACGCGGCACGCAGAATTCGCGCAAAAATTCATCCGGCGGGAACCATAATTTTCCCAAAAATTGGTGGCGCCATTGCAACTAATAAACGTCGCATTCTGACTAGCGCATCGGCTATTGATAACAACTGCCTTGGCATCAAATTCTCAAAGGAAATTTGCGTCGAATGGGCGTATTTAATTTTGACGGCCCTAGACTTCACCAAATATCAGGTAGGGACCGCTGTGCCCGCTTTGCAGCAGGGTGTCCTTGAAAGGATCCTTGTTGGTGTTCCTCCGCACCCTGAGCAGGTCCGCATCGTCGCCAAAGTCGACGAACTGATGACACTGTGCGACCAGCTGGAAGCCAGCCTCACCATCGGCGAAACCACCCGCAGCCGTCTGCTCGACACGCTGCTACACGAAGCGCTGGTCCCCGCTCCAACGGTGAACATCGCACATCCACGCGCCGCCGTGAGCGGCTACGTGGTCTCGCGTCTCGCCTCCAGGCGAAACTTCGGCCGTACCGCGCACATGAAGCACCTCTATCTGGCCGAGTCGCGCCTTGGGCTGAAGCTGGGAGGCCGCTACATGCGCGAAGCGGCCGGCCCACTGGACACCGGCATCTACGAGCTGGAAAAGCAGGCGGAGGCCGCTGGCTGGTACACCCACAGCGTCCAGACGCTTCCTTCCGGCAAGGAGAAGGTGAGCTACGTGCCCGGCAAAGCTCTCCAGGCATTGGCCGAAGAAGGCGTCGCCGTGCTTGGCCCTTCGCGCGAAGAGATGGATCGACTGATCGACCGGATGGGCGGCTTGAATACGGAACAGGTCGAAATCATCGCCACGCTTTTTGCCGCCTGGAACGATGCCCTGCTCGACGGCCACACTCCGAATGACGACTGGATCGTTAAAGAGGTGCGCGAGCACTGGCATGCCAGCAAGCAGCGCTTTACGCCCGCCGAGCTGCACAAGTGGCTGGGGTGGATGCGCCAGCACGATGTCGTGCCTCTGGGTCATCCGCCGCGCACGATGCAACAAACAGCGATGGAGTTCTGACGCGACTTCACGCGATACATTTATGCCGCGGACAACTCAGGAAGGGAGCGGGTGCATGAAAGTGTTAGATGCGCGTGGGCCTGGTGTGGATCAGTGGCTGGTCAAGCGCCTAGAAAGTTGGGGCATTGAGGAATTAACGGATATTCAACAACGAGCGCTCGCAGCCGGTATTGCTGGCAGCCGTAGTCTCGTCGTCAGTGCGCCAACGTCATCTGGCAAAACGCTGGTAGGTGAGATCGCCGTGCTGTGCGCCCTACGATCCGGTGTGCGCGCCATCTATCTCGTTTCTCACAAGGCACTCGCTGACCAGAAGTACCTCGACTTCGTTACTCGTTTCGGCGAACGTGCAGCAGAGCCAGTGGGCTCAGTAGGGCTAAACACGGGGGACCGTACCGAAGGCGACATCGATGCGCAGCTGATGGTGGCTACGTATGAAAAGGCTCTTGGGCTGTTCTTGAGCGGTCAGCTCAAGCCGAACAACGCGCTAGTTGTCGCGGATGAGCTACAGATCCTTGGTGAATCCGGGCGTGGGCCAGACATCGAAGCTCTCTGCTCGGCGCTACGCCAGCGAGGCATCAAACAATTCGTTGCACTGACAGCAACTGTCGCCAATCCTGAAGACATCGCCGGATGGATGGAGTGTGACCTCGTTCAAAGTGCACACCGAGACGTCCCGCTCTATCAAGAGATTTGGTACCAAGGCCGGGCGTATCGAACCAAGTTCGGAGACGATAGTGGGCAGGAAGTGTCTGGCGTTGCAGCGACGAGGAATGACGTCGCGGAAGTCGTCAATCATTTGCTGCAACTTGGGCTCGGCCCAGTATTGGTATTCACGGAAACTCGCCGCGAGGCTCAAGATTTCGCAAAAGCGTTCGGGCCAAGTCGGCCTCGTGTCGGCGTCGGCATCGCTTTGGCGCAGCAGCTCGACTTATTCTCTGAGCCGACGGATTCGTCCGATCAACTTCGCGAAAATGCCGAGCGTCGCATCGCCTTTCACACGGCTGACCTCTCGCCACAGGAGCGCCAGGTTATCGAGAGCGGCTTCATTGAAGGCAAGTTTGAGGTTTGCTTTGCGACTTCAACACTCGCGGCCGGGGTGAATTTTCCGTTCCGAACAATTGTTTTTTCGAAGCTCACCTATCGTTATGGCGACAGGGCGGGAAGCCACATTGTGCGATCTGACTATCGCAACATGTCGGGACGTGCCGGCAGGCTTGGTATGCACCCAGACGGTTTTGCTGTGCTGTTGCCCCAGAACAACGTAGAGCTCGCACATGCCAATGCGTTGGTTCTACCCGACAACGATCGACTTAACTCACAATTGGTGAATCTGAGCTTACGTAAGTCGATCCTGACGCTTGTTGCATCGGGGTTGGCAAGCAGTTTTGATGAGGTGATGAAATTTTTCGAGAATACGTTGTACTGGTACCAGACGCTGAATAGAAATCCTGAAAAGCTTGGGACACTCGCAACCGATAGTCGTGCAGCGATTGCTTGGCTCAATGCCAACGCGTTGATCAATGAATGCGACGGATCGTTGCTTATCACCCCTCTTGGGAACGCGGCCGCGATGTCTGGCCTGCTCCCCAGCACAGCCGTTCAACTCGCTGAAATGCTACGCGTCACCGGAAAGGATCTAGCAGCGAACTTTGACGAGTGGATCCCGGGTTTAATCTATGCAGCGTGTGCCAGCGAAGAATTTAGAGCTGATCGGCCTTCCCGATTCTTTCCCTACCCGTCGCGGTCCACATACGCGTCGGTGACGTTTTGGGGAACTAAGCGATTACCCGTTGTGCTCGATCGAAATGATCTTAAGTTGGCGCAATGCGCTCACGCGATGGTGCTTTACGTCGAGGGAGTGGCTGATCGGAAGATCACGTTTGCCACCAATGTGCCTGGTGGTCAGATTCACCGTCTGGCGTTGGACGTCGCATGGGTGATTGATGGCTTGCACAAACTCTCCGTGACGACCGAACTCGGTTGCCCACAAACGGTTAGCAATCAGATAGCCATGCTGGCGCGTCGCGTCCGGTGGGGTGCACCAACCGAAGTACTTGATGTGCTGAGGGTCGCAGAGCGACACGGAGTTCCAGGTTTCGGTCGGCAGCGAGCTATGGGCCTGATCGCTCAGGGTATCGCGACACTTCATGACGTGTTGGGAACAGCGAGAGACAAATTGGTGCAGCTGCTACGTAGCGAGCCTCGAGCGCAGTCATTGATCGATGCTGTATCGAGTGCTGTTGGTCTTGGGCCAAGTCGACTTGCAGCTGCACATCACAAGGCTGGACAGGAGTTGGGTATAGAACGCCAGGTTAAGGCGTGTGATGAGGCGTTAGGCACAGACTATGAAGAGGCCATAGCTGCGCTGATGCGAGTTGAGGTCGCTTGGGCGGTAACTGTGCTGGACGACGGCGCGCGCCCCAATGTTCCAGACTTGCTCATCGAGTTGGGATATCAGCGAATTCTTTTGGAATGCAAGACATGCACCAAGTCACCTGCGCTCATTAAGAAAGAGGAGGCCTGGGCAGTCCTTCAAAAAGCTGCAGACTTTGACCCGGCCATGCGACGTGTGACGTTGGGCAAGCCTGCGTTCGACGAAACTTCCAAGAAAAAAGCTGCAGGATCGAAAGACATCACGCTGGTTGAACACAGTGTGTTCATGGAAGGCCTGCTGCGAGTACACAGTGGCTCTCTATCTGCGATCGATTTCATGACCTGGCTCGGTAGTCCAGGAGTTTCCGAACTTGAACGTCTCGGTGGTAGCCCGACCTATGTAAGTAAATAGCGTAGGGGTGCGCGCATCACCGAGCGGTGGTCGGGCATCTATGGTGCTGAAAGCCAGTGGAATCGGGGAGTGATGAGTAAGAAACGATCACATCGAAGGCCCGGAATCTGCGTGGACGAGCACATCGTTGCCACGGTAACGGACGTCTTCAGGCGTAAGTTCAAGGTGATCGAGGCTGCCAGGACGAGCGAATTTCGAGGAAGAGACGAGCACGACTACTTAGATCGTCTATACGCACGAAACCTTGTCTTCGTGACCAGTGATCAAGAATTCCTTGAGCACGTAATTGATAGGAACGTTGCGCACGCCGGAATTGTTTATATCCCGACAGGAATGTCAGTCGAGGAAAAGGTGTACTTTGCTGAGATAGCGTGCGCATGGGTGTATGGAGGCACCAGAGACTCGGCACTCGCCTATAGAGGGTTTATTTTGTACCCAGCACATGACGGTGTTCGTTTCTATAGGTGGCAAAGCGGACATAGGAAGAGTGAGTCACGGCCCGAGCTCGCCTTTTCTTGGGACTGGTTGAGAGATGCCGGGTAGTACAGAGCTCCCGATGTTCCCCCGCTTTGAGTAGTGGTGCGGTTTAGGGTCCGGGGTCACTTTAATAACAGGATGGGGTTTCTATGGAAATACGGATAAATTTGGTCTCTGATTGGGCTGTTTATTTGATGAGGCGCTTAGACGCCATCGGAGGCCAACTGAAAAATTTACCGCCGACGCCCGCAGATATAGGAAAGGCATTTTTCAACGCCGCGTTGCGCCGTATTCCTGCGCGACCTCGCCGCACCCATATGCCAGCCCCTCCAATCCAACCGCCTGCGGGCCTGAGCCTCGCGAAGGGGTATCAGGAGGTTGTCGCTGCGTCGGAAAATGGCGGGGATTTGTTTCCCTTTCAAAGTACAGGACTCCTCGCCCACGATGGCAAGGACCTCATGCTTTTCGATTGGGGTATTTATCACCTGCATCTCAGTGTGGATCCTCATCCCAAGAAGGCGGGATTTAACGCGCGAACCGAACCACTTCTCTACGTGATTGTGACTGATGATGATCTCTATCAAATTGCCATAAAGCCACATGGTGAATGGAGCTGCGTAGAGTTGCTCGACATTGTAGAGAAGAACTGGCCCCATCTTCTTGAGCACGCGCGTTGCGGAATGAAGGTCGCAAACGCGGTCTCGACTGACCAGGAGATTGAGTCGATGCGGAAGCATCAGATCAATTGCGCTGTGCGTTTATCGAGCGGAAACGTCTATTCGTTTCTTGCTAGTGGAATCGCCATGTCCGGGGAGTCCTTCAAAGCTAACAAGGCGATGATTGACGCACATCGGATTCTTCAGGCTGTAGAGCGGAAGGTAAAGGAGAAGTCACAAGAACTTGAGCTGGAGCTGGGTCGTGACGGACGGGCTCTGCCAGAGACGGCCGCTATCCGGCTAGTTGTGGACGCGCATTCAGTAAAGGTTGTGGAGGAGGCAAGTGGATTGGTATTGCATGATTTCAGCACGAACGAGCAGGCACTTCTTTTTGGCGGAGCCATTTTCAACCTAGCTCGCGACCTTTAACCGAGTCCTTCTTCGGCAGCCCGAAGAAGGAGCGAGTTCGCAGTCGGGTGACCGAACCAACTTCGCTGTTGCAGAGATGATGCAGCGGCGACGACGTCCCGCTTTTGGGTGGCAAGGTGCTTTAGAGATGCAACCATCTGGCCTCCATCCGAAGTTGTTGCGTTTTGCCTCGCGCGGCCCCGAAACAAGACAAGATGCGCCCTTGCGTGTTCGGTTTGGAGTGCTAGTTTGGCTCCACACCGAGCTTTGGGGCGGTTACCCACCATGCTCAGGTATCAAGAACCGTTCTAGCGAATACATGTTCGGAAGTGTTGATTCCGATTGCGAAAGCCCGCCGTCATGGCGGGCTTTCGCGTGTTGGCGACTGCGCCTGGTGCACGAGCTGCACGCCGCCCCTACACTCCCGGAAGGGGCTGCCGGCACATGGCCGGTGCGGAGAACATGCACATGGCCACTTCCCTGGATATCGCCCAGTTGGCGGGTGTCTCGCAGTCCACGGTCTCGCGTGCGCTGCGCGGCGACCCGATGGTCAACGAGCGGACCCGCGACCGGGTGCGGGAGATCGCCCGCCGGCTCGACTACACGGTCGACAAGAACGCC
>Ga0157369_10003820_pt1 | contig 17895 bp, 9 predicted proteins | sample C25metaG_FD_113461 | JGI IMG/M metagenome (GOLD analysis project Ga0157369, IMG submission 113461) | Corn rhizosphere microbial communities from Kellogg Biological Station, Michigan, USA - C2-5 metaG | ecosystem: Host-associated > Plants > Roots > Rhizosphere > Soil | place: USA: Michigan... | reverse complement strand
TCTGTTTGGAATCCTCGACCGTCAGAATCAACTCGTATAGATATGGGGACTCCGCAGACCATTTCTTCGGGTTCTTCACCGGCTGCTGAATTTCAAATTCCGCTTCTTTCCCGGCTGCCACTTTTAAAATCTTTTTCGCGCTGAATACCGGCTTGCCGTCCGCATCCAGCAGTTTCGCCTCCACCAACGCTGACGCGTCGTTGCTCTCCAGGTTCTGAACCAACCCGTGTAACTTCAGAGTCGAGTTCACGTAGTCGCTGTCGAACGGCGTCTGGACCTGGAAATCGCGCAGGTGCTTCGCGGCACGCGAGACAAGCGTGACGTCGCGGAAGATGCCGCTCATACGCCAGAAATCCTGGTCTTCGATATAGCTTCCATCACTCCACCGATAGACTTCCACGGCGATCTCGTTCTTCCCAGCGGTTAGGTACTTCGTGATGTTGAATTCCGAAACCATTCTCGAGTCCTGGCTATATCCGACCTTCTGTCCATTGATCCAGACGTAGAACGCTGAATTGACTCCATCGAAAGTGAGGTAGGTCTGCCGGCCGCTCCAGCCTGCGGGTACCGTGAACTCGCGACGGTAAGAGCCGACCGGATCACGCTGCTCAAAAGCCGTCCAGGAGTGATCGTCCGGAGTATCGGTGACGCGCGGGTAGTCGCGCTTGAACGGATACGTGATGTTCGTGTAGATGGGCGTGCCGTATCCCTCCATCTCCCAGTTTGCCGGGACGCGGATCTCCTTCCAGGAACTAACATCGAAGTTGGGCTCGTAAAAATCAGCGGGACGGTCTTCAGGCCGTCTCACCCAATGGAACTTCCACATGCCATTGAGCGATTCAGTGAAGCTTGACGAGTGGCCCTCGCTGAGTGCCGACTGCTCATCGGGAAATGGCGTGTACGTAGCCCGCCCTGGCTCCTTGTTGATTCCGTAGACTCGGGGATTTTCCCAGTCGCGTGCCGTGGGGCTGATAACTTGAGCAGCCACAATGGAGTTCAGGGCAAACACACACAGCAGCAGCGAAAATACCGTGGAGTTCATTTGGCTCTTATCACATTGAGATGATTGTTGCTGCTAAATTCTACGCTGTACCGCAGCCACCAAGGGCGGGTCAGAGGCACTGATTTGGCTCGACACTCCAAACTGCGTTCACCGGCGAATCATGTCTTCTCGAAGAGAAGCCTGGAGATCCGCCTAAATCAGTTGGCGCGTTCTTTATCAAACAAAGGGCGAGCTTGCTTCCTAGAGTGCCACAGCATTAAGCAGCGGCTCACCGAGGCTCCCGCTGCGAAGCGATCTCACGGTTCCATGCACCGCCGTGCCACCCTCCGTGTGGTACGTAGTTGACGATCAGGAGGCAATCCGCGCGGAACTCGAGGTCGTAGATCAATCGAGGGTTGGACGACCTTTTATTTATCATAGTCGACGCAAATGGAGAACAACATGGCCGCTAGATGGATTCTGTTGGTACCTGCTCTAGCAATGAGTCTGATCCCAAGGGTGTTTTGGGCGCAATCCTGTGTCGGGCTTCAGGATGAAGGTTCCCCCACAGTCGCGATCACGGCTGCGAAAGTGGTTCCAGCAGGTGCATTCAAGGAGGCCGGGAGCTTGCCGGAGTCAACCAACCTTCCCTCATTTTGCCGGGTCACCGCGAGGCTAAAACCCACAAGGGACTCGGATATCGGAATCGAGGTCTGGCTTCCAATCAGTAATTGGAATGGTAAGTTTCTCGCCGTCGGCAGTGGAGGATGGGGAGGCTCAATTGCTTACGGTGAGATGGCCACTGCATTGCGTCGTGGATATGCGACAAGCGCCACCGACGACGGGAACAGTGGCAGCGGCGCCCGCTTCATCATGGGACACCCGGATAAATTCATCGATTTCGCCTATCGAGCAGAACATGAGATGACAATCGAGGCCAAGGCGCTGATCAAGGCGTTTTACGGACGGGATCCGAATTACTCCTATTGGAATGGCTGCTCGGGCGGTGGCCGCGAGGGACTATTGCAGGCCGCTCGGTATCCGGACGAATTTGATGGCATTATTGCAGGCGATCCCGCCAACGTCCGTCGTAATGCGTGGGCTCTTTGGCTCGCCAACCAAGCTTTCAAAAATACGGCGGATAGTATTCCATCAAGCAAATATTCCATGATCCATACTGCTGTGCTCGATGCGTGCGATGTGAAAGATGGGGTGAAAGACGGATTGATTGACAACCCCGAAAGCTGCCAGATTGATTTCAAAAGTCTCAAGTGTTCGGGCGGGGAGCGAGCCGATTGTTTGACTGCGCGACAAGTTCAAACCGCGGAGACGATAATCAGCCCAGCTACCGATGCTGGCGGAACTGTCTTTTTCCCGCGTCTGGAACCCGGTACGGAGCTGCGGTGGGGACGTCTGGCTGGCGGACCGGCGCCAGCCGATCTTTTTCTCGATGAGTTCCGTTACATCGTTTATCAAAAACCTGAATGGGACTGGCGTACCTTCGATCTCGCTCGTGATGCTGCAAAAGCCGAGGCGGTTGACAAAGACATTGACGGGCTGAACCCTAACCTTAGCGCCTTTGCCAAGCACAACGGCAAGCTGCTTCTTTACCACGGTTGGGCTGATCAGCAGGTAGCACCCCTCTCAACGGTTCAGTTCTACGAGTCAGTGCTCGACGCGACTGCGGAACGCCCGCATTCGGATGAATGGATTCGGCTATTCATGGTTCCTGGTATGGCACATTGCTCAGGCGGTGAAGGTCCGGACACCTTCGATAAGATCCGTGCCATCGAGCAATGGGTAGAGAAGGGAAAGGCCCCCACCCAAATCATTGCCTCGCATCGCAAGGCGGACAAAATTGATCGCACCCGTCCTCTGTGCCCGTATCCAGAAGTAGCTCGCTACAAAGGAACAGGCAGCATCGACGAAGCGGACAATTTTTCGTGCGCGTCAGCTGGCGGCATCCGCTCCAAGGTCGGTCACAACTGACTGGGCACACTCCAGATTCTTTGCCATTACGCCCTAGAATAGCGTCCAAATTAGACAAAACTTCTAGATAAGCGTCGCGCTCTTAGGGTTTTAGCTCGTTCGCCTCGCATTCGAGCAAACGTGAAATGGCGATCAGGTCGATCAGTTCCCAGTGTGTCGGCAGGCGTGGTGCAATCCACATCGCTCAGTTTGGTGGATGATCGATAAGTGATACGTAATACTCAAGTACCCGAGTGTAATGGGGGATCCGTGGCTGTTATCCACCATTAACGTTCCGGGGGAGAAGTGTGCAATGCCAGCATTGAAGGTGTAGTGATCGCGGAAGACATAACGTGCAGATGCGTCGAATTCGCGTCCGATGCTATCCGACGCAAATCCCACCGTAGGTGGTTTTACGAATACTCCTCCGCTTCCGGTGTAGACGCTGTCGTGCAGGTTTGCGACTTGAAGGAATTCTTGTTGGAGTGAGACCGTCAGCTTTTTTCGCGGTGAGATATCAAAATTGAGCCGCTGCTGCTGGATGTTCTGCCAACCCAGCAGATCGGTGAGTCCGAAGACGTTATGGGAGCTTGGATACAGCTGGTCGAATGTGCTGATTCGGTTGAGATTCCTGTGCGGATTACCCGTCGCGTAGTCGTACTCGAGCTGTATCCGCGGGTTCCCCCGAATTTGTGCCCCGTAACCCAATTTGCCATAGCCCGCGCCCGCGTGGATGGAATTAGAGGAATAGGTGCCGCGCTGCAGGGCCCCTTCCGCTACATACTCAAAGCCCAAGGGAAGGCGTTCCAGTACGCGCATTCCCAACGTGAATTCTGCTTCGTTACCCGGGGTGCCCTGCTGGCTTTTGATACCCGGCAGGGCCTTCACCAGCAGATAGGGTTCGAGAGTTGTTTTGGGCAGAAGAGTCGCGATAGTGGCGTAGATGCCATGGAAGTTGAGGCCTCGAGAGTGATTGTCAAACGATGTTGGCGCAACTTTAACAACAGATGCACTGAATATATCTAGTCGGTTTGTAATTCCGAAACGACCTGAAATGCCGTCGAACGTGCGGCTGGTATTGGACCAATCAGAGATCCCTACAAGGCGCTCTCCGCCAAATGTGAGTTCCTGCCTGCCGGCCTTGATTGACGTCTTTTCCGCGCCAACCCGGAGAAATCCCTGACGGAGGTCGAAAGAGTCCCTCATATTTGAGGCGGTGTATTTCAGCGGAAGTCCGAGCGCGTGTAGGTCCATGAATTGGGCGTATCCTACGGCCCAAGAGGTGGGCTTAATCTGAATGCCTCCCGTGACACGAGAGAGTTCGTACACGTGGTCGTTGCCGAAAGTGAGTCCAATGGCTGTTTGCCTCTCAGTGCGGCCCCTCACAAGAAGGTCGAGTGATAACCACGTGGGGATGGCAGGACCACCATAGGTGGCGGTCTGTGCATGAGGCTGAGGATAGCTGCTCTCTGCATAGGAAATGACAGAGAGGAATAAAGACACAAACATCGGTAGGATATACATCCGATGAGAACGAACGGGACGCGCAGTGGCCGAAGAATTTCTGAGTTCGTGTATCGGCTTGGAGTGCCGCATCGCCATTGGGACTAAACCCCTATCAATTGTGTGCTTAATATTTCAGCGTGCCTAATGTGCCGATACGCAATTGCGTACCATGAATGCCCGCACTCGCGATGACCAGGACACACCCACTCCCCCCGCGTTGACAACTTGCAACCTCATGAGCATCGCAAAGATTCGCCGCGGCCGTATCCAGATGCAAGTGCGGAAAGCCGTGGGCCAGACAGGCTTCACGAATTCGATGTTGGAGCCACCCGAGTTGTTAATCCCCGTTGTTAATCCCCTTCGAGGACGATGAAGGGCCTTCGAAAAGATCGTTTTTCCAGCAATTCTGTGGGGACTTCAATGGACCTCATGAGTGGCTGCCTGGTGCCTAGTCAAAGGCCGCTCCGTCAACTAAATGCCTCAAAGGAGCGTCGAGTTTGTGGCCATGACTGAAGGATGGATACCAACGATTAGGCTTTCGTCGTCTTCCAGTCTTCTTTACAACTTTGTTTCGATGAGTTTTCTACCCGGGTCGGCGTTTTGAGCTGCCGCGACCCGTCAGCCCTCCACGGGGTGCACTCTGGACCTAAATTCGTTGCCTTTAGCGGTCTTCATCTGCGAGCACGAGTACTCGCCGGCCTGCAGATCTCCCTCCAAGAAACTGGATTTATGAAAAGAGTTCGTATGTGAAACTTCTCTCTTGACTATTGCGGAAGTCGCAGATTACATTTCGGCGCTATACATCGAAAGGTTGATGTTGCGGTCGGCAATCGGGCGGATTTGAAAGTCTTGGGTGGCAAATTCCGTGCTACGTAGGCGGCCGGATAAGTTGAGTTTAGTGCGTGTGCGCATCATTTTAGGAGGCTCTGTGTACAAGATAGCGTTTCGGTTCTTCGTGTTGGCGGCAGTCGTATTTGCGCTTCTGCAGGTCACTACCAGCTATGCACAGGAAAATGCAACTTTGACAGGGACTGTGTACGATCCGAGCGGGGCCGCTATTCCGAATGCTCAGATCAGCATTACCAATACTGCGACCGGTCAGACCAGAACGACCACCTCCAACGACGTCGGTCTGTTTGCTTTCCCGACCGTGGGCATCGGCCAGTACACCCTGACTGCAGTAGCGAGTGGATTCCAGAAGTATACAAAGACCGGAATCGTGATCAATGTCGCGCAGACCTTGAGATCAGACGTAAACCTGACGGTTGGCGCCGCGAATACCGAAGTCTCGGTGCGTGCAGAGGCGCTCCAACTGCAGTCAGAGACGAACGAATTGAGTAATCTGATCAGCGGCGAGCAGGTGACCCAGCTGGCGACAAACGGTCGCAACGTAACCGCGCTCGCGGCGCTCGGAACAGGTGTTTCCGAGAATCTGCCATCCTTCGCAGGTGTACAGGCGCTCACGTCGGCGAATGGCTTAAGTTTCAACGGAACGCGCAGCTCGCATAACATCTACCTGCTGGACGGAGGTGAGCTGAATGACCGGGGATGCGGTGGGTGCTTTAGCTCACTGCCTTCGCTGGATGCGTTGTCGGAGTTCCAGACGCTCGCCAGCAATTACTCCGCCGATTATGGTATCGGTTCTGGCGGAACGATCACCATGGTCCTCCGCTCAGGGACAAACAAGTTTCACGGTGCGCTTTGGGAGTTTCTCCGCAACGAGGACCTGGACGCGAACAATTACTTCACTAATTTGGCCGGCAAGCCCCGTCCCAAGTTCCGTCTCAACATCCCTGGCGGTAACATCGGCGGGCCGATCTGGCGAGACCGGACCTTCTTTTTTGTGAACGAAGAGTGGCGGCGGCTTATCCAGGGGAGCTCTCCGTCGGTGGTGAACACGATCGCTGATAGCAATTTTGCGACGTTGGGGCAATCGCTGACATATACCGTCCCGAGCAACGGCACGATACCAATCGTTCCAGCGACGACAGACCCGGCCAAGCTGGCCATTTACTCGGCTAACGGCCTTGTCGCAGGCAATCCTTTCCGCAGCCCATCCGGGGGGGCGTGCACTACGGTTTGCGTTATTCCCGCCGCGCTCATTGACCAGAATGCAGTCCGCGAGCTCAATGCCGGCACGTTCCCTCGCCCCAACTTTGGAACGAGCCAATACATTTCGTCGGTTCCGCAGCCGACTAACGTCCGAGAGGACGTGGTGCGTATCGATCACAGGATCAACGGAAAGCTCCAGTTGATGGGGCACTACCTGCATGACGCTGTCTCGCAGACGTTCTACCCGCCACTGTGGGGCAATAGCTCATATCCGACGGTTGGGACTGCGATGCTGAATCCCTCCTGGTCGGCCACGATTAAGTTGACCCAGACACTTTCCCCTAGACTGCTCAATGAGACGGCATTCTTGTACAGTGGCAACAAGATCCGCCTCGATCCAGTGGGACCAGTGGGGAAACCGACGGGATGGAGTGCGACCACATTCTTCCCTGACGCGAATAACCGGGGAAATCGTATGCCGGAAATTCAGCTCGGCGGACCATACAGCACGAATTGGAGTTCGAGCTACTACCCATGGAAGAACGCCTACTACGGGTATCAGATTCGGGATGACGTCTCCTGGAATATGGGACGCCATCAGTTGAAATTCGGCTTCAGTTGGCTGCACGCACCCAAGAACCAGGAGCTTCAAGCTAATACCCAGGGAACGGCTATCTTCAACAACAGCAGTTTCTCGAAAGACTCGTACATCAACTTCCTGCTGGGGGATGCAGCCACATTCAGGCAACTGGACTTCCTGGCAGGCAAGCATTGGGTCAATAACAATTACAGCGGGTACGGCACGGACAACTTCCACGCGACGCCGCGCCTTACGCTGAATTTGGGGCTTCGGTATGATGCGATGCCGCACGCATTTGAGCGGTACGACCGATTCGCCAACTTCCTTCCGCAGGATTACGATCCCAAACTGGGCTATCCTCTCAACCCGGACGGGACTATCAATCCCACGTTCCTGACCAACTTCAACGGTACCCCGTTTTACCTGAACGGTATTCGGGAAGCCAATGTTGGCGGGTTCCCGCGCGGCGTCGTGCAGGACTACTACGCGACACTGCAGCCGAGGATCGGGTTTGCCTACGCTGCAGGTGCGAATGGGCGAACCGTCATTCGCGGCGGGTTTGGCTTGTTCTTCGAACGTGTTCAGGGCAACGACGTATATAACGCCGCCTTGAACCCGCCTTTTGCCTACCAGCCAGAAGCTAGTAATGTGTACTTCTCAAACCCCAGGGTCAGCGCTCAGTCAGGAGCGGTGGCAAGTCAGACATTCTTCCCGTCGACGATGACTACGCTGAAATACCGGTATGGAAATCCCGGGACTGCAATGTATAGCCTTGGCGTTCAGCGCCAGATCATGCCCGGGGTGATCGCGCAGATGCAGTACGGCGGCTCCAGTGGATGGAGGCAGAGCAACGATAGGCAGATCAATACATTGCCCTTGATCGACCCAGTGGTTGGGTACGCCAAGAGAAAAGCTGTAGCCACGAACAGCGCTGTTAACGCTAGTGGCAATGCGTGCACCGTCGGCACTGCCGGGTGTTTTGCCCCCACCGCGAACCTCTACCGCCAGTACCCTGGGTACGCCAGCATCAACCAGGAGGAGAATGAGACAAACTTCAGCTACAACTCATTGCAGGCCCAGATCCGAATGGAAGCCAAACATGGAGTGACGGTCCAGTTCGCCTATACCTACTCGCACGAAATCGATGAGGTCAGCGGCGATCTGGGTGGGCTCGCGAACCCGTTCAACGCAGCATACAACCGCGCGTCAGGAGACTTGGATCGGCGTCACGACTTCAACGCAAACTACATCTGGGCTATGCCGTTCTTTGCCCACAGCGATAACGTACTTGCGAGGACGACGCTGGGCGGCTGGGAAGTCTCCGGAATCACAGTCATCGATACAGGAGTGCCACAGCAGGTCACTTATAACGGCACCGACACGCTCGGTCTGGGTGGCGGCACTACAAACAGGCCGAATCTCCTGAAGAAGGTGACATATCCGAAGACACGGCTGGCGTGGTTCGACAAGTCCGCATTCGGGGATCCTGTCGCGCCTTGGAATGGTGGTGATCCCGGTCTATCCGGCTTCGGCAGCGCCGGCAGGGACGCAGTCCGTCGTCCGGGCCGTCTCAACTTCAACCTTTCACTATTCAAGACGATACCGTTCAGGCACGAAGGCGGGCCTAGCCTTCAGCTCCGGTTTGAAAGCTTCAACACGTTCAACCACACTCAGTTCAGCGGCATGGATGCGGCCAGTCACGATGCAAACTTTGGCCAACTCACGTCTTCCTACGACGCCCGCCGCCTGCAACTCGGAGCGAAGTTGACGTTCTGATTGCTCAACTGAAAAAGGGGCTCGGCTCAACAGCCGAGCCCCTTTCCTCCTAACGAGTTTGCGCGCGGTCCTCCAATCTTGATAGGAGAGTCTTCACAATTCCTTTTCCTTCAGTAATCGTAACCAAGTGATTACATTCGATGTTGGTGAAGCGTTCCGTTAGCCCGTTCGTCCAATGCACTTCGATATCTGCGTGAGTCTCCGCTCCTAGGCCGAAGTGCAGGCGGCGATCATTGACTGAGTAGAAGCTCGACTGAGCCATTACTGCCTGCGCTTGCGTCCTTGGACCATATCGCGCTAAGACGCGGGATCCGATTGCGCTGCGATTCGAATTCGTGCCAACCAATAAGACTTTAATCCAATTCAAGCCGCTGGTGACGTCGTTCTTCAGGAGAGATGGCGGCTCGTTTAGATTAATCACCACCATATCTACATCGCCATCATTGTCAAAGTCACCGAATGCACAACCGCGGCTGCAATGGGTGGCAGAGATGCCCGGCCCGGCTTCTTCGATCATTTCCTCAAACCTCCCGTTCCCGAGGTTGCGGAAGATGTATCGAGGCGTTTTGAGCGGATATTCCGGAAATTGCCGTTCTACTTCCGGATAGACCGAACCGGTGACTACCGCGAGATCTGGCAGCCCATTGTTGTCAAAATCAGCGAAGCCGGTTCCCCATGAGATGTATCGTGTTTCCACACCTATGCCGGCCGCAGACGTAACGTCGGAGAATCCAGCGTTACCGTCGTTGCGATACAGCACGCTCGTGTCATCAGAAAAATGTGTTTTAAAAATGTCGAGTCTACCGTCAAGGTTGTAATCTCCTACGGCGACACCCATTCCTGCTTGCTCTTGGCCGTCATCGCTGAGGCCTACACCTTGTTGCACACCTTCTTCGATCAGCGTTCCATTTTTGGCATTTCTAAAAAGAAGGCTGGGCGTTGAATCGCAGGCAACATAGATATCGGTCCAACTATCGTTGTTGAAATCTGCAGCTACGGCCGTCATGGAGTAAGTGTGCTCGGCACGTGCTATTCCGGCTTCTGCGGAAACATCTCGGAAGGTGCCGTTGCGTTGGTTCTTATAAAGATAGTTTCGCGCAAGGGGCAACCCGCGAGGCCCGCAGTTTACCGGGACACCCTTGAAGTTACAGAAGGGGTTCGCGCCAGGCTTTGGCAGCCGCTCGGGGTGCAGATCGACGTAATTGGCAACAAACAAATCTAGGTGCCCGTCGCGATCATAGTCAACGAAAGTACATCCCGACCCCCAGCGAGGAGCGCCTTCGTAGAGCAATCCGGCTTCCTTTGTTACATCGGTGAACGTGCCATCTCCGTTGTTTCGATACAGCACGTTCTGACCGTAGTAAGTGATAAATATATCTTCAAAGCCGTCATTGTTATAGTCTGCGACCGTAATGCCGCTGGCCCATCCGCTCCGAACTAATCCCGCGATTTCAGTAACATCGGTGAATGTCCCGTCCCGGTTATTCTTATAGAGCCGGTTCGTCGAACCTTGCGGTGGATTATCCATACGGGTGCCGCATAGCACGAAAATATCAAGCCACCCGTCGTTGTCGTAGTCGAGAAAGGCAATGCCACAACCGACGGTCTCGACGATATAATTTTTCTGCGAGATGCCGCCGTAGATAACGGGCTGCGTCAGGCCCGCCTCCATGGCGACATCGGTAAATTTGCATGGGAAGGGAACGCCGGACCGCTTTCCTCGCGGTTGTGGCTTCACGTTTCGCGTAGAAACGCCCTGCGCAAGCGAGATAGTACTTGCCGAACTCAACCACAAAAACTCGCGACGCGTCAGAAGTAATTTTCGATTCATCATTCAGTACAACTGAGGATTATGGCCGACCGGAAAAACTCTACTTTGGCGACAGATTGGGGTCGCCAGATACTTTCTCGATTAGCGAGTCCTCAACCTTGGAATGCAGTTCTTTGGTCTTGTCAAACTCGAGTTTCGCATTTTCTTTCTGCCCAAGCACCGTATACAGCCGGGCCAGCCGGTAGTGAGCATCTGGTTCTGTCGGATCCAATTGCACGGCGCGCTTAAATGCACCCAGTGCCTCCGTATTTCTACGGTCCTCTGCATAGATTATTCCCAGGTCAACGTATGCGCCGCGCAAATCATCCTGCAGCTGTACAGCCTTATTCAGCAGTGGCTCCGCCCCGCGCCGATCGCCCTGCTTTAGGGCAATATCTCCGAGATAGAAATAAGCCTGCGCATATCCAGGATTATTCTCCACTTCGAGTTGTAGCTCGGGTAAGGCTTTGTCATACTCGCCTTTCTTAAAATAGAGATAGCCTAGCTCAAAATGCAGAAGCGGCTCGTTTCTCGCAGTCGACGCTATCGGTTCCAACTCAGCAATCGCTTCGTCCGTCCGCGATACAGCATCCAACGTCTCGCCGAGCAGCATATGAGCCTGAACGGCATCAGGATTCAACACCAAGATCTTTTGGAACTCCGTCAGCGCGCAGTCATATTGACGACTCCACAAGCAGCTCTGTGCAAGTACATTGTGTAGTTCGAGGTTATTTGGATCCTTGCCGGCTGCCTCCCGTAGATAAAGGATGGCATTCGAGTACTGATGAAGCCCGTAGAAACTCATCCCAAGAAGCAAGGAGGTCCGGCTTTCTTCTGGAACGTTTTTCTTTACCACTTCGAAAGCCCCAATCGCTTCTTTGAATTGCCCTTGCTTGAACTCCGCCAATCCCAGCAGCATATAAACGTTCGGCTGCTTCGGATTGAGCTTCAAAGACGTGCGATATTCTTTTATTGCCGCAGACAGTTCGCCCTGACCTGAAAGCGCAACCCCGAGATTGCTGTGGAGAGCTGCATTTCTTGGATACTGCCGGACAAGATCACGCAGCACCAGCTCGGCATCGCGGAACCTTCCGCTCTGAATCAGTTCCGTCGCTTTGTCAATTTGCCCATCTGCTGGTGCCGCTAAGCAGGCGAACCAGATTACGGCTGCGCCCCACAAAAACCAACGAAATCTGAAAGCCCGTACTGAGGACCGACAATAAAGATCTGAGCCGACGCCGATTCCTCCGGTCTTGACACTGTGCCGCCGCGGATTGCTGTCCAAAAGCCGCATGCAGCATTCTAAACAATACACTTCAGCTTTGGACGAGAGAAAGCCGCATCCGGACACTCAGACTGTTTTTTGAGGCCGATAGGAAATGCGCTCTCGTGCCAAAGCACGTGCCCGATCCAAGCGGAAGAATTGGGAAACCGCCGGCATTTCGTTCCCAGTTCAAGACTTCCGTGTGTATACTTCCTGCGATCTGGTGACTCCACCGAAACCAATCTGGAAAATATGTAATCAGCGAGGCGCACCATAATGAAGAAATCCTTTGCGATCGCTGTGCTCGCCTGTGCTGCTTCGGCGATTGCGCAGCTGGGGACGACAGCACTTGCGCAGAATCCCCTGCCACCTGTGAGCAAGGCTCAGCTCTATAACACCGCCAAAGCGAAGCTCCTCAGCGGTCAACAGATTTTCAGCTTCACGCAGTCGAAGATGGACATAGAAGGCTATTGCGAGACAGCCAAGCACTACGATTTCACGTGGTTCGAGATGCAACACAGCACGCTGGAGTTCGCGGATGTCGAGAAGATGATAGCCGCATGCCCACACGTGAGGGCTACTCCCATGATCCGGCTGCCGGATGCGCAGGAATGGCACATCCAACATGCCACCGACATTGGTGCGCTTGGCGTGATCGTTCCCACGGTCGACGATGTGGACAGGGCACGGGAAGCTGCCAAGTGGGCGCGCTACCCGCCCACAGGGCGGCGAAGCGCCGGATCCGGACAGTACCGAGCGCTGTGGGGCAAGGACTACCGCCAAACCATCAATGACAACATGCTGGTTGTGGTGATGATCGAGTCGCCTACAGGAGTGGCGAATGCCTACGACATCGCGTCGGTTCCCGGCGTCGACGTGGTCATCATCGGCAACAACGACCTTTCTTCATTCTCCGGTTTCTCACAGAACGACGAGCATTACCGTGCGTTGATGCAAAAGGTCCACGATGACGTGTTGAGGGCCGGAAAGATTTTTGGTCAAGCCAGCGCACTGTACGCCACTGGTCCCTACAGCAAGGATGCTTACTTCTTCCAGAACGGGAAGTCGGTGGACGGGTGGAAGCCTGCTCGTGGTCCAAACCCGAATGCGCCTCCCCCGGGGGAAGAAAGCGCTCCGCCTCCTGGAGAACGCTAACAGTACTTCCCCGCCGAACGGTCAGGATATTTTGAAAAATGACTCGAATCAACGCGCACGAATTTTGCAGCTGGCTTCGCGGGTTTCTGATGCTTGGTGCAGCGCTGGCGTGTACCGGCGCTGCCGTGTGGGGCCAATCTGCCGGAACCAATCCCAATTGGCCTACTTACGGGGGGGATCTGGGAAACACCCGGTACCGTGCCTTCGACCAGATTAATGCTTCGAACTTCAAAGAGCTGGACGTTGCCTGGCGCTTTAAGACCGACAATCTGGGAAACCGTGCGGAATACAAGCTGGAGGGGACGCCGCTGGTGGTAAACGGCATCCTGTATGCAACTGGTGGAACACGCCGGGACGTGTTCTCGCTGGATGCCACCACGGGTGAACTGCTGTGGGTGCATGGCGAGCATGAGGGAGAGCGTGGGGCCAATGCTCCGCGCGGTTTGTCCGGTCGCGGGCTGGCCTATTGGACTGACGGCAAGGACGCCCGGATTCTGTATACAACACCCGGCTACCGGCTGATTGCCCTTGATGCGAAAACCGGCCAGTATGCGAAAGGATTTGGCGAGAACGGGGTCGTCGACCTGAAACTCAACGACGACCAAAAGATCGATCTCATTCACGGATCCATCGGAACGCAATCGGCTCCCGTAGTGGCCCAGAACGAGGTGATTGTCGGATCCGCGTTTGTCGATGGCGGATCCACTGCCAGCAAGACGACCTATAAGGGCTATGTCCGTGCCTTCGACGTGCGAACCGGCAAGCGGCTTTGGATCTTTCACACTGTTCCGCAAAAGGGAGAGTTCGGCTATGACACCTGGCTGAACGGCTCTGCCGAGTACACCGGCAATACAGGCATGTGGACGCAGGTGAGCGTCGATTCGGAGTTGGGCCTGGCGTATCTACCGATCGAGCTGCCTACGGGCGACGACTACGGCGGAAACCGGCCCGGCAATACCCTCTTTAGCGAATCGCTTGTCTGCGTGGACCTGAAAACGGGTAAGCGGAAGTGGCACTATCAGCTTGTGCACCACGGCTTGTGGGATATGGACGTTGCCACGCCGCCGATTCTTGGCGACATTCAGGTAGACGGCAAGACGATTAAGGCAGTCGCCGTACCCACCAAGCAGTCAATGCTGTATGTCTTTGATCGCGTGACGGGGAAACCGGTATGGCCGATTGAGGAGAGGCCGGTTCCCAAGGGAGATGTTCCAGGTGAGTGGTATTCACCCACGCAGCCTTTCCCGACGAAGCCGCCAGCTTACGACCGCAATGGCATCTCTGAAGACGACTTGATCGACTTCACGCCGAAGTTGCGGGCCGACGCGCTCAATCTGATCAAGTCCTACGCCATTGGCCCGATATTTTCACCTCCTGTACTGAGCAAGATCGGCGGTCCGCTGGCGCTGCTAACCATCAGCACCAACAACGGCGGTACCAATTGGCCCGGTGGGTCGTTCGATCCGGAAAATCACCTGCTTTTCGTATCGTCCTGCTCCTCGTGCATCGTCTCCATGGGCATGGTTGCCGCGCCCAAAGACGTCTCGGATATGGGATATGTGAAGGGAACAGCAGGACAGCCTGTGGTTGCGCGCATGGGGGGTACAGGCGCCGGGGCAGGGGCTGACGCGATTGCGGCAGCAGCAAAGACCCCAAAGAGCGTGCCTGCACAGCCGCCGGGCGGAGGCACACTGCGCAACGCACTCACCGTCGGCGGATTACCACTCATTAAGCCGCCCTACGGAAGGCTCACGGCGATTGATATGGACCGGGGCGAGATAAAGTGGCAAATTCCGTTTGGACCGACGCCGGATGCTGTCCGCAATAGTCCACTGCTCAAAGGCATCAAGATTCCAGCTACTGGTGAAACCGGCTTGAGCGTCGGCTCGCTCGTTACGAAAGCATTGCTGATCGCGGGCGATGGCACGAGCGGGACCACCGCAACCGGAGTACGAGGAGCGACGCTGCATGCCTACGACAAGTTGACGGGCAAGGAAGTGGGAGCAATTGCGTTGCCAGCTCCGCAAACAGGTTCGCCTATGACCTACATGCTGAACGGCAAACAATACATCGTCGTAGCGGTCGGCGGAGGCAATTACTCGGGAGAATACATTGCATTCGCTTTACCCGCTGAAAAGCATGATCAACCGCGCGGCAAAGTTTTGGCGGAGGCCCTCGGAGCGCAAGGATCACGTTCACTCTGGGACGGGGCGTACACCCAGGAGCAGGCGAAGCGTGGCGAGGCAGCGTACAGGGAGCACTGTGCCCGCTGTCATGGAGCTGACCTGACGAGTGGAGATGCCGTCCCGCCGCTCGTGGGCACAGATTTTCTTTCCCTCTGGAATGCGAAAACAGTAGGCGACCTGTTTGACCGCATCCGTACCTCAATGCCCGCGGACAAACCGGGAACGCTGAGCCGTGAGCAGAATTCTGAGATCTTGGCCTATATCTTGAGCGCAAACAAGTTTCCGGACGGAAAGACAGAACTGTCGACGCAGAGTGACTTGCTCAAACAGATCCAGTTCGACGCGTTCAAGCGTTAGAAGCACACTGTCCTTCGCCAAAGCTCGTCCACAACGCCAAGTTCATAATCTTTCAAAACAGGCTGGCATCGTTGCCCCTGAGCGCCTTCGGACTGACTGCCGTTGTGGAACTCGCGCTGCGAGTCTTCTTGCCGGCGATATGCATGTCAACGCCCAATGCGTTGGTGAAGTAGATGTCGCCAGTCATCGCGTCAGAGTCGATCAGTGCCACGTCTCCACTCATAGATTCGAACCATGTACTTCTTGCCGGGCTCCGCTTTTGGCCCTTGAATAGTAGGGCTGTTGGAGCGAGGGAAGGGCTGAGAAGTTTGTGGGTGGCAGTCGACCCGGGGAAGGTCAGGAAGATAAGAACCGGGCTGAGGCTCTGTGTGGAGGTTTTAGCTCGTTAGAGACGCCCTCAGCATCGATCCGGTACGAGACCTTCATTAATTTGACGCATCAGGGACAGGCGATTGGCGGAAGGCGGTCCCCAGTTTTTGCTTGAGTTCCTTGTAGTGACGAAATGTATCCATTTCGCGCTGAGCGTCCTGCGTGCGTCCTGCCTGCCGGTAGAGTGTGGCAAGACGATAATGGGCAGTCATGTTGGTCGGGTCGTCCTTAATCGCGTCTTCCAGCAAGTGGATCGCTTCACTGGGCTGGCCCAGCGAGATCAAAGCTATCGCGGCGTCAGTTTTTGCATCGGTGTCCCTGGGATCGAGAGCGAGTGCCTTGAGATAATTTTCCCGCGCCGCCTTGAACTCTCCTTTGTCGGCCAGGATCTCGCCTAACTGCCGCCACGCTTTCTCATCGAACTGATTCGCCTGGATCGCAGCCCTGAATTCGCCTTCAGCTTGCGATTTGAGAGCGGGATCGGTAGAAGCTCTGAGCTGCTCCGCAAGTTCGAAGTGCACGCCTGGCAACTGCGGATTGAGGCGAATCGCTTCCCTGAATTGGGCGATCGCGGCATTGCTGTCGCCTTGTCGGCCCAGTTCATCACCCATCATCATGTGCATCTCCGCGGATTCGGGGGCCAGGATAATCATGCTGAGAAGGCTTTGATCCTTCATCTGGACAGACAGCTGATAAGTAACGAATAGAAGTTGAGGATCTTGGGGTGCTGAGGCTCTCAATTCCTGAGCTACCTGAAGCGCTTTGTCGAACTGGTTTGAGGCTGCGTCGAGCTCAATAAGTTCCAGCCCAGCCTGCTTCTTTATCTTCTGCTCGCTCAAATTGGCAAATGCCGACTCTAGGTCAGCCAGTGCGGTCGCAGAATCCCCCGTTCTCTTTTCCGCGATTCCAAGTAGTGCCCTTATTCTCCAGAGGTCCGACTGCATTTTGAGCGCAGCGCGCATTGGAACAATTGCTCCCTGGTAGTTGCCTTGGAAGAAGAGCAGTACTCCGAGATTGGCCTGGGCATTGAGGTCGGCGGGGTTTAGTGCGACGATACGGCGCAGTAGAGGCACCGCCATCGCGGGCTTTTGCTGCTGAAGATAGACGTCGACCTGTCGCTGAAGTTGCTGGATTTGTTGGGGGACATTCGTCGGCTCCTGCGCGGCTACTGCGGAGAATGCAGCACATACAAGGATAAAGAATGGTGCGATGTGAACGGTCCTCATGGATTGAGCCCACTTCGATTGGGTTTTGTAGCAAAGTTTGAAACGAACAGGTTTTATCGACTGCGAGCGTACACCCACGGCCGATCGTAAGTCGAGCCTACACAGACGGATGTGCCTAAATCCTGCACGGGGTCGAGAATCCGATTCAGTTGAGGAGCGGGCTAATGGTGTAGTGGCCGGACCATCGTGTAGGCTCAAGAAGCCGGTCCGTTCCCGGGAGTTCAGCCTCTTTGTTTGTCCTGGGCTTGTTTGCTGACCTCCTGATTCATTAACTTGCCAATTGAAGTTTTTCTGATCTAGGATTCCGCCCGGGCGAGACCCGCGCTTTTGCTGGAGCAGGAATGCGTTTTCTTGAGAGCGCGAGTAATGGGTCGACGAGTAGCTTAACTCCTTGCACGGGCGGTGACGTTTTACCTTTGAGAAAAAATTAGGAGGGAGTCCTGCTCGCAATCTCTTTACAACAGGAGTTCGGCGAGAAGCCGCCAACTCGGCCGAGCTAACCGCACGGTGACTGATACGAGAGGCGGGGGGTGTCCGACGTGGACGTGACGGTCATGTGTGGTAAGCAGGTGCCAGGCACAGTTCACGGCTGACGGGTCCATATCAAACAACCTCGTAACCGATATACATAAGGGAGAAGTGAACCATGAGATTCTCATCGCGC
>Ga0157369_10003819_pt1 | contig 17897 bp, 12 predicted proteins | sample C25metaG_FD_113461 | JGI IMG/M metagenome (GOLD analysis project Ga0157369, IMG submission 113461) | Corn rhizosphere microbial communities from Kellogg Biological Station, Michigan, USA - C2-5 metaG | ecosystem: Host-associated > Plants > Roots > Rhizosphere > Soil | place: USA: Michigan... | reverse complement strand
GTCGATAACAGGTTTGGTCCATCGATGATCGGCCCCTTGCTCGAGCCAGAAGAAACCGTAGTCGTGAGCGGAGGTGGTGATTAAGTCATTACGGCCGTCGCCGTTAATGTCGTAGGCGTAGATGAACCCCGCACTCGTTCCGAGATCGTATTCGGGATGCCAGATCCATTTGTCCGAGCGCGGATCCGCCGGCGCTTCGAACCAGCCTTTGGGAGTGATGATATCGTTGCGGCCATCCCGATTGACGTCGCCCGAGCCAATGCCATGCCCGTAGCTCGATTCGCTGACAATGTGACGTACGAATTTTCCGCTTTGCGCTTCATACCAGCTGAGCGGCGCGTGGGTGTCGCCGAATTGCGGGAGAATTTCATGAGCGTTGCCGTCGTTATCGAGATCCACCAGGAAAGCGAATTCGATCGGGAAGCCTTCCTGAATCGGCTGTGCCGTCCATTCGGCTTCCCCGCCCCGCGTGCCCGGATTCTTCCACCACCGCAGAGATCGCTGGAACCAGGAGCAGCTTACAATATCGGGCCGTCCATCTCCGTCTGCGTCGAGCGGCAGGTCACTGAAGTTATCGACGTAGCCGTTCATATAGGGAATCTTGCGAAAGTGGTGACGCTTCCACGCCGGGGCTTCGTACCAATTTTCTCCAGAGATGATGTCGAGCTTGCCGTCTCCATTAATATCGGCGAGTGCTGCCGTTTCACTCGCACCGAGATCGATTTGGCGTTTGTGGAAGGGAATATCGGGCGGGCGGGTCAACCCGTACAGGAGAGAAGCCAAGACAAATCCGACACAGAGAACAAGTGATTTTTTCATTTCTTTAAAGTTTCAACCGCCGCCCATTAATTCTAGAAGCTTGAGGACGGTGCGCCAATTACGGGCAGTGCTGATGACGGCCAGCTTCGCATCGAAGTAGGCGTTGGTGAGCTTGGTGCGGCCTGCCCCGTTAGGGAGGTGCAGATAAATTTCATGACCACGCACGATAAACGTATCGGGCGTTGAGCGGTTTGGGTCGAGTTGAGAAACACGCGCCGCATCCGGCTGGCCAGCCAGGAAGTAGAGATAAAGCATTTCCGGAGGAATGCGGGAAAGAGGATTGTCGCGGACAGCGGCGCCGAGCTGTTCGGCCGTGCGCAGAACCACAGGAATGCGAAACCCGAAGCGCTTGGCAATCTGCTCGGAGATGCGGACAGGAACGGATTCGGCGGTGGCGCGGCTACCGCGGAACAGAACGTTGCCGCTTTGGATGTATGTTTGCACGTCGCTGCAGCCGGCTTTGACAAACATCTCGGCCAAATCCCGCATCGGCAGACAATTCTTGCCGCCAACGTTGACGCCGCGCAATAGCGCAAGATATGTGGGTGCGGCCACTCCACCCGCAAAGTTATCAAGGATCAAGTGAAGAAGGTGAAGGCGTCAAATGGATGCGCTCGACCGTGCGCTCGATTTCGGGATTGGCCATAAACTTTTTCCAGATCAGGCGGGTACGATAATTTTCGATCATCACAACCATGGGCGCCTGGTTGAGGCCCATATAGATGCCCGAGAACCAATTCTCTTTCAGATTGAACGCGTCACGGAAGCCGTAGATTCCCCACAGGCTGCGCCCGAGATCGCGATAAAAGTGATGAAGTGCTTCAAGTGAGAGCTTCGGAGTGTAGGGGAAAGACGAGATGGCGCCGGTAGGGGCGATAGTACCGTCATCGAGCGACGGATTGGGTTCATAAGGGACGTAGCCGGTGGGGCCGTCGACCGCGGTGAGACCCCATATGCCTTCGGGATAGCCTTTTTGGCCGCAATAGGTGTGATTCACCAAGGCCATTTGCCGAAGGTCGTTGAAATATCCGTTATGAGGGTCGAAGCCCATATACGAGTAGTGCGTGAAGAAGAGCGGGCCGCTGAATTCCTTCGGGTATCCGCCCCAGCCCGAATTATAAAGAGCGGCCGGGATGGAGTGAGTGGGCGATGCGATGGCAAGCAAGTATGTGATCAGAACTTCGTTCCAGCCGTTCAACGGGTGGTCGATGTGCCAGGAGTATTCGGGCGACCAGTGCCAATAAAGCGACGGCCCGTCCGGTGTACGACGGAACCAGTCCCATTCGACGCTCTCCCACAGCGCGGTGATTTCTCTGGAGAGTTCTTTGTCCTGGAAATATTCGCGTGCGGCAAGCAAGCCTTGCATCAAAAACGAGGTTTCCACAAGGTCGGCCCCGTTGTCGTACATGCCGAACACCGGAAGACGGCGTCCGGTCGCACCATTCATGAAGTGGGGCCACACGCCGTGAAAGCGATCGGCCCGAGCTAGGAAACGGGTAATGGTGAGAAGCCGGTCGAGACCCTGTTGGCGCGTAATGAAGTGACGATCCACCCCGACGATCAGCGCCATGATGCCGAATCCGCTGGCGCCGGTGGCAACGATGCGGTCGTCACCCGGAAGATTTTCACGTGCCATGCCAGAAACTGGATGCTCGCCATCCCAGTAATAGCGAAAGGATGCTTCCTGGACCATCGTCAGTAACTCATCATCGGTCATAGGATGAGTTGCCACGGAGACAGGTTCCGATGCCGATGACAGGCGGTAGCGCACGTGAGCGTTCATTCGTCCGATGAAGTCCGTGTACCGATTCACACCGGGCACTTGAATACCGATTGGCTCGAAGGGGCCGTTTTCGAGAGATCGATAAACGGTGACGGTTTGGTCCGCGCCTGGTTTCCATGTCAGATCGACATGTCGCTCATAACCTTTAGCAACTAGACCAGGCGGAGATACCAAATGTCCCGCTGCGTCTTGCTCGGGCACAATTTCGATATCGTCGAGAAACAGAGTGTGGGCCTTAGAATCCGCGGAGCCCTGAATAAAGAAGATGCTTGTTGCCCGGTGGAGATCGAAAGGATGGATCGACGCAGTCGTGAGCTGACGCAATGGAATTTTGATTTGAATCCACCGGTTCCCAGGAAGACTGCGATGAATTTCAAGGGGAGCCGTGAAATTTTTCGAGGCATCTCGTAGCACCAGATGTGGCAATTGGGCCAGCGGGTCGGATGTGTAACACCAGAAAGAAAGCATATTGCCGGGAAAAAAGAGGGGGCGATTGCGCCATTCGTAGAGGCGGACTTCCGCTTCCCAACCACCTTGCAGCATGGATTTCCATGCGAGGCGGAGAGCGTTCGGCGGCGTGTGAAACGTATGTTCGTCTACAGGGAGCCTGCCGTTGTTGAGTTCGAGACTGCTCGGCGCGGACACTTTTCCGGCGCTATAGAAGTATGTATCCGGGGTCAAACTATTGTCGAAGATAACGCGCTGAAAATACGTGGTTTGCGCATGTAACGCTAGCGCGACCAAGTAAATTTGCGGGAGGCACAAGGCTTTCATAAAGCTGTCTATTCTGATGGACAGGAAGCGTTGCGAATATGTTATTGAAAAAGACGCTCGCGATTTTGGCCCTGAGTGCGGGAGGAGCCCTAGCGCAATATCGAGCAAGTTTACAGGGAACAGTTACGGATGCAACGGGCTCTATCGTGCCCGACGCGAAGATCACGCTGACGAGCACCGAGACCAACACTACTAAGTCTACGACCACATCGAACACCGGCGTGTACACAATTTCCAACCTGGCGCCGGGTACTTACACGCTGACAGTCGAAAAGACCGGATTCGTGAAGCAAGAGATCAGCGGCGTGGCGATCGTATCGGAACAGGCACAGGGACGAGATATACAGCTACAGGTCGGCGCCCCGACCGCGCAGACGGTCACGGTAAGTGCATCCGAAAACCCCGTGCTGGATACGGCAAACGCTACGATTTCGAGCACGCTTTCAAGCCAACAGGTGCAGTCGCTGCCTACATTCGGCCGCGACCCCTTCATGGTGGCGCAACTCGCGTCTGGAACATTTGGTGATAATTCACGATCCGCGAGTGGATCAAACGCGCAGAACCTACCCGGAAGCGCGGGGCCGGGGGGATCGGGCTCGACGAGCAGCATCTTTCAAACTGAGAATCAAGTGCAGATCAGTGCCAATGGAACGCGCAATGCCTCAAATAGTTTCCAGATCGACGGCGTGGAGGTAAACAGCCTGGCGTGGGGCGGCGCGGCGGTGATCACACCCAACGAAGAATCGGTGAAAGAAGTGACCGTGCAATCGAACCCTTATAGCGCAGAGAACGGGCGGAACAGTGGGGCGCAAATTCTGGTGGTATCGAAAAACGGCACGAACGAATTTCATGGCAGCGCGCTATTTAAGGCAACACGGCCTGGATTGAATGCCTATCAGCGCTATAACGGGCCCAACAAACTGGTTCAGCGAGATAATGACCGATTCAACCAGTGGGCCGGAAGCATCGGCGGCCCAATCGTGAAGAATAAACTGTTTTTCTTTTTCTCGTATGAAACACTGCGCAGCGACACCACGGCACTCAACTTCGGTTGGTACGAAACACCTCAATTTCTTGCCGGGATCAAGAGCGCCGCGCCCAACAGTATCGCCGCGAAATACGCGGGCTACCCGGGCGAAGGCGTGTCCTACAACGCAGTGATTCCGTTTGGCTGCGCGGCTGCGGGTTTTTCGAGCGGCTGCCAAGCGATCACCGACGCAACGGGTAAACCGCTGGGGCTCGATATAGGGTCGCCGCTGCATCTTCCATCGGGCACACCGGATCCGACCTTTGTCAACAACGGTCGCCCGGGCGTAGGCGGCGGATTAGACGGTATTCCGGACATTATGAACGTGCAAACGACAAGTCCGACAAGCACTAACCCACAGCAGTTCAACGGGCGCATGGACTACCAGGCGACCAGTCGCGACCTACTTGTATTTAGTACGTACGTGGTGCCGGTGAGCAAGACTTCATACAACGGACCAGCGCGCGCCGCGAACTTATGGCATAACGACCGGACGAACGAAGCAGCCACGGCATTGTGGACGCATACAATATCGCCATCGTGGTTGAACGAAGCGCGGGTCGGCGTAACACGATGGCTTTGGGACGAAATTTCGAGTAATCCACAAGCCCCATTTGGTCTGCCGCAGGCGCAGGTAGACAACATGGGATCGGCCAACTTGCAATACCTAGGAGCACCTGGGCCGAGTATATTAAACCAGACAACCTATAATGTGCGGGACACCGTAAGTTCGGTGAAGGGCGCCCATTCTTTGAAATTCGGAGTCGACATCTATAAAGAACAGGACAACGATAACTCCGCTCCTAGTGGGCGGCCTACCTATAGCTTCCGCAATATCTGGAACCTGGCAAATGACGCTCCCTACCAGGAAGTAGGTAACTTTGATCCGCTTACCGGGATCCCTTCGCGAGCAACAAAATACATTCGTTCCGCGATTTACGGATTCTTTCTTCAAGACGACTGGAGATTACGCCCTAACCTAACGCTGAATTTGGGCCTCCGATGGGAATACTTCACTCCAGTTAGCGAAAAGTACGGCAACATCAGCAATCCGATACTCGGGTCCCTACCTAATCCTTTGACCGGTCTGCGGCTGAAGGTCGGCGGCGATCTCTATAATGCGAGCAAAAACAATTGGGGACCGCAAGTAGGATTTGCGTGGCGGCCAAATCCTGCCAGTCAACGATGGGTATTGCGCGGTGGAGGGGGTATCGGGTACAACCGGATGCAGGAGGCAGTTACCTTGAATGGTCGCAGCAATCCTCCCCTGGTTGCAGGATTGACGCTGACAGGGGCAAACATTTTGTATCAGGTGCCGAGCGACCCGACAGCTTACAACGGCTTTCCGGCAAATTCCGCTGCCGTATTACAATTCGATCCGAACACCGGCCTGCCGGCAAACGGAACGACCGTAGATTTGACGGGCTTTCCCACTCAGTTGCCCACCCCGGTGACATACCGCTTTTCGCTCGAATCGCAATACGACCTAGGCGGTAATTGGGTGTCGAAGATAGGCTATCAAGGCAGCTTGAGCCGGCATCTGACGATTCAAAACAATTTGAACCTGCAATACGCTCCTCTAAATCCGCAGGTGACGCATCTCTATTATTTCAGCAACGAAGCAAATGGAAGTTACAACGCACTGCTAGCAGAAGTGGAGAAACGCTTCTCTCATAACTTCCAGGTGGATTTTCAGTATCGTTGGAGCCATACCATTGACGATGGTTCAAACGATTACTTCATCAGTCCATATCCGTATGGGCTGCAATATTACAAAGGCTCGGCGGATTTCGACGTCCGGCACAACTTCAAGCTCTATGGATTGTGGACGCCCCGAATTTTTAAGAACGGTGGCTGGGCAGAAAAGATTTTCGGCGGCTGGGAATTGAGCGGGATTTTGAATGCACATACCGGCTATCCGTGGACGCCGTTCTATACGAACACAAGCTGCAATCTCGTATATCCCAACAGCGGCTATTGCAACCTGCGGCCGGCCGGTTATTTGGGCGGGGCCGGCACCGATTACGGCAATGCGACATTTGAGAAGCCGAACGGAAATTTTCCGAATGGAGCGCTGGCGTATCTCACGGTTCCATCGTTTCCGGCTACTGGCATTCCTCCCGCGCCATCGGTCGGCCGGAATGTTTTTACGGGTCCAGGTTTCTTCAACGTGGATATGGCACTGCAGAAATCCTTTGGGCTGCCAAAGCTGCCCATTTTCGGCGAGAACGCCCGCTTCCAATTCCGCGCGGATTTGTTCAACGTCTTCAATAAGACGAATTTAGTGGATCTGAACAATGGCGGCAATCCCTTCGACGGAAACATCATCAGCACGAATGGCACGACCAGCAATCCGTTGTTCGGGCAATCGCAGGCAGCGCTGTCTGGTCGGATTGTGCAATTGCAGGCGCGATTTAGTTTCTAAATCGAACATAATGCAGTGAGGAGGAATTCGTGCTCACTGCCAGATCGCTTCGAAACTCCCTTGCGTTAGGGCTGCTCATAACAGTAGCCGTCGGCGCGGCCCAGCTTACAGCCGAGCAGGATCATCAACGGTTGATGGATCTGCTGCACATTCAGTCACTGCGCAAAGGAGCGGATGGCCGCAATTCTCAGGCTCCGAACGCCGCCAACTACGACGAATCGAAAGCTAATCCATATCCCACGCTTCCCAATCCACTGATATTGAAGGGCGGTAAGAGGGTTACCACGCTGAAGATGTGGTGGACGCAGCGGCGGCCACAGATTATGGAAGACTTTGACCGAGAGATATACGGCCGCGTTCCCCAAAATGTACCCAATGTGCATTGGGAGACTACCAGCACAGACCGTGAGACGAAAGCTGGCGGGGCGGTAGTCACCAAACACCTGGTGGGGCACCTGGATAATTCCGTGTATCCGTCCGTAACTGTGGATATGCAATTGACGTTGACGACACCCGCTAACGCGACAGGCCCAGTGCCTGTGATTATGGAGTTTGGATTCGTCTGGCCGGCGGGAGCAAGAAGGCCGAATCCTCCGCCGGTCCCGCCGGGTCCGACCTGGCAGGAGCAGGTTTTGGCAAAGGGCTGGGGTTACGCTGTGCTCCTCGCAACCAGCATCCAACCGGACAACGGCGCTGGGTTGACTGCGGGAATCATTGGCCTCGCGAACCGCGGAGAGCCGCGCAAGCTCGATGGCTGGGGCGCGCTGCGGGCCTGGGCGTGGGGAGCCAGCCGCGCGTTGGATTATTTCGAGACAGACAAAGCAGTCAATGCGAAACAGGTGGGAATCGAGGGTCATTCGCGCTACGGCAAAGCCGCGCTAGTGACGATGGCCTATGACCAGCGCTTCGCAATTGCCTATATCAGTTCGTCCGGCGAAGGCGGGGCCAAACTGCATCGGCGCAATTGGGGCGAACTCGTAGAGAACGTGGCCGGTACCAGCGAATACCACTGGATGGCTGGGAACTTTCTCAGATACGCCGGGCCCCTGACGTGGAACGATCTGCCTGTAGACTCCCATGAACTGGTAGCGCTGTGCGCACCACGGCCGGTATTTATCAGCGCCGGTTCCGCCGAGCACGGAGACGGATGGGTGGACGCGAAGGGCATGTTTCTGGCGGCTGCTGGAGCGGGTCCGGTGTATACATTGCTCGGCAAGAAAGATATGGGCACGACAGAGTTTCCTCCCATCGAAACAACGCTGATTGATGGCGACGTTGCCTTCCGCCAACATAGCGGCGGACACACGCCGGCGCCGAATTGGCCCACGTTCTTAAAGTTTGCCTCACGTTATCTCAAAGGTCCGGAGGGAGGCGCGCCGCTGACGTCGGCACGCGCGTTGGCGATGCCATCCCAAGACGTAGCGGCCAAGCCGTAGACATCGGTTTTGAGGGGGATATCTATGCATGAGAGTGTGAAAGAACTAATCGCTCTAGTCGAGCAAGGAAAGTTTGTTGAGGCGATTCAAAAGTTCTACTCCGAAAATGCAAGCATGCAGGAGAACAACGATCCACCCCGCACTGGACTGGCCGCGCTGCTCGAGAGGGAGAAACAGTTCCTAAATTCAATTCAGAGAATGCACGTCCATAGAGCGGATTCATTTGTCGTGGACGGGAACCGCGCGGCAATCAACTGGATCTTTGAAATCACAGATGGCGAGGGTAAGCGGAGGCGCCTCGATGAGGTGGCTTACCAACTCTGGCAGGACGGCAAGATCGTCCGCGAGCGTTTTTACTACGACCCCCGCCAGCGGCAGACCGAGGTTTGATCGGCAGTCGGCGTTTCGACGCATCTTGCTCCCGTTTGAGGTAGAGCTTCCACACTATACGGTCGACCCGGTGAGACACTTGGGTCCTATGAGCAGGAGAGCTGTTCCCCAACGCAAGACCGGGTTTCTGAAACATCATGACCTCAGCATCGCTGCACTCGCCATCCTCGCCCTCTGGATTGCGCTTTATTTCCACTCGAACCCCAAAACGCACTGGGGCTCTTTCTTCGGCAATGCGATCGCGGACTGGACGGGCGTGGTTGTGACCGTAATCGCAACAAAGTATTTCTACGAAATCGGTTCCGCAGAAAGCCGGCAGCCGATCCGCGGCTTACGGGGACGTCTTCCGGAGAGTATTCGGAACCACTCACTCAGTATTTTTCTGGGAATTACCGGAGGGCTCTGGATGTTGCTTTTCCTGAAAATGAATCCCGATGGGAAGTGGGGACAGGTAATCGGAAACATCCTGTCGGAGTGGACGCAACTCCTGGGCCTTGTCCTGTTGACCAAACGATTGATCGAGGACAGGTCGAAAGAGAGCCGAAAGTAGCAGGTTCGAGCCAGCATGCTATTCTGACGCCAGCCACTTCGATTATGAAGTTGCGCGTCCTTCTGTTCGCGATCCCTTGCCTGGCGCTCTTCAGCGCACTGTGCGCCACTGCGCCGTTTAGCGATTCGACTGGCGTGGGCAAGCGGACCGGCCGGGCAGCCCAGCAGCCTGGAAAATTTCGCGAATATCCTGGCTGGGAATACAACGACAACGACGTTGCCATGCCTCCCGATGCAAACGTCCCGGGCGAATGGGTTTTCGCGCGCTTCATGTACCGCTCCGTCGCGATGTGGCGCCCCGGAAACTGGACTATCGATTATCCGAGATCGGACCGGCACCTTTCCGCCGCTGTGCGACGTCTTACGAGAATACAGGCACGCTCGGTAGAGCAGCCGGTGGCGGCCGAGGACGCCGACGATATCTATAACTGGCCGTGGCTGTATGGCGTGGAGGTCGGGCATTGGGACTTGACAGACCTGGAGGCGGCAAAATTGCGGGACTATCTTCTGCGGGGCGGCTTTTTCATGTGTGACGACTTTCACGGCACGTGGGAATGGCAGACCTTCGTCGAAAGCATGAAGAAGGTGTTTCCGGACCGGCCCATCGTGGATCTGCCGAACAGCGACCCGATTTTCCATACGGTATTCAACCTCGACGACCGCTACCAGGTACCAGGTGAACAATACGTATACACGCACCGGACGGCGGAAAAAGACGGATATGAGGCCCGTTGGCGCGGCATTTATGACGACAAAGGGCGTGTCGTGGTGGCGATCTGCCACAACATGGATCTTGGCGATTCCTGGGAACACGCCGATGATCCGACTTATCCGGAGCAGTACTCGGCCCTGGGGTTCCGCATCGGCGTGAACTACCTCGTGTACGCCATGACGCATTAGGCCCGCATGTTTCAGTTCCTCTTCAAATATCCATTGAGCGTATTTACGAAGGGGAGCTTTGTGCTGCTCGCAGGATGGCCACGCTGGGCGCTCCTGGTCGGAATTGCCGCCGCGGCAGCGGTGTTGGGCTATTTTCTGCTGGCCCGGAGAAAGCAACTACGGCCATCGCTCGCCGGTTGGCGCGCGGTGGTGTTATGGGCGTTGCAATCCGCGCTGCTTGCCGTACTGCTAGTAATGTTGTGGCAGCCGGCGGTGTCGGTGGCAGCTTTGCGGGAGCAGCAGAATATCGTGGCCGTGGTAGTGGACTCCAGCCGCAGCATGGCACTTCGGGACGCGGGCGAGACGCGCGAAGAGGTGGCTCGCAAATTGCTTGATGGCGGGTTATTGAAGAATTTGCGTAGTCGGTTCCAGGTGCGCCTGTATGGTTTGGGAGCGGGCGTGACAAGGGCCGACAACACCACCGGATTGAAGGCAGCCGACGGGTCGACTCAGATCGGGAAGGGGCTGCGGCAGTTGGCTGATGAAGCGGCCACGCTGCCATTGGGAGCCGTACTACTCATCAGCGACGGCGCCGATAATTCGGGCGGCGTGGATCTCGAAACGCTCGCGGAATTACGGCGGCGGCGGCTGCCGGTGTACACGGTCGGAGTAGGCAAGCGGGAACTTTCGAGCGACATTGAGCTGGATGGATTGGATCTGCCGGCGAAGGCGCTCGAAGGTTCGCGATTGCAGGCGAGAGTGACCATCCGGCAAAGCGGTTTCAGCGGGCAGCGGACCCGACTGAATCTCATAGGCGGCGGTGCTGTGCTCGCGAGCCAGGAGGTCGTGCTAAAGAATACACCGGAACAAGTGGAAACGATCGAATTCGTTGCCGGCAAAGGGGGCGTGAAAGAAATTGAGGCGCGAATGGACCCTTTGCCCGGAGAATCGAACACGTTGAATAACCGCCAGCACCGGGTGCTCGAGGTAGAACACGGCAAACGGCGCATCCTATATGTAGAGGGCGAGCCGCGCTGGGAGTTCAAGTTCATCCGGCGGGCGGTGGAGGACGATCCGGCGCTCGAAATTGTTTCCATGCTGCGCACCACGCAGAACAAGATCTACCGGCAAGGTATTTCGAATCCTAATGAGCTGGTGGACGGCTTCCCCACAAAACCCGAGGATCTGTTCGAATACGACGGTGTGCTTTTGGGGAGTGTCGAGGCGGCATTTTTTAGCGGCACGCAGGCGCAGATGTTGAAGGACTTCGTGGACAGGCGCGGAGGCGGACTGTTGTTTTCGGGCGGCCGCGCCGCGCTGTCGGATGGCGGCTACAACGTGGCTCCGTTTGCCGAGTTGCTTCCGGTCACTTTGCCGCAGCGGAAGAACGCGTTCCAGCGGAGTTTCGTGGCGGCGGAACTGACCGACGCCGGCAAGAAAAGCCTGGTTTGCCGGATTGAAGACGATCGCGATAAAAGTATCCGTCATTGGGAGATACTGCCGTATCTGGCCGACTACCAGGATCCGGGCAAAGAGAAGGCCGGCGCAGTGGTATTGGCGCGCGTCGATGCGGGCGGCAAGCGGTTGCCGCTCCTAATCACCGAAAACTATGGGCGAGGGCGGACGGGTGTTTTCGCAACCGGGGGAAGTTGGCGCTGGCGCATGCAGCAGCCAGTCGGCGATCTGACTGAAGAAACTTTCTGGCGTCAGTTGTTGCGCTGGGTTGGGGGTGCAACTCCGGGGCGTGTGGTGACTTCGGCTCCGCGCACCCAACTCGAAGACGACGGCAAAATTCAGTTAAGGGCAGAAGTACGGAACTTGCAATATTTGCCGGCAAGTGACGCGGATGTCCAGGCGCGCGTGATTTCGCCGGATGGTGGATCAGAAACGGTGCCACTACATCCGGAAGCGCTCGCACCGGGAATTTTCTCGGCGGAATGGAGCGCACCCAAGACTGGATCCTACATCGCTGAAGTGACAGCGCGGCAGGGAGGGAAGGAAATTGGCAAGGATGTGTTGACGTTCCGTCGCGAAGACGGTGTCGCAGAGAATTTCCATCGAGAGCAGAATCGTGAGCTTTTGCAGAAGTTATCGGAAGAGACCGGTGGACGATACTACACCCCGGAAGGGGCGAGCAAGCTGGAGCAGGAAATCGAATATTCGGAGGCCGGGATTACTTCGCGCGAAATGAAAGATTTGTGGGATATGCCGGCGGTGTTACTGCTACTGATTGGCTTGCGGGGCGCCGAATGGATGTTGCGCCGGCGTTGGGGGACAGTATGAGAACCGCCGCGCTGGTACTCATCTGCGCTCTCAGCACGAGAGCAGCGAATTACTATGTGACCGTGGCCGGATTGGGCGGTCTCCCTGAGTACGAGACGCAGTTCACGAAATGGGCAGCGGACTTGGAGAAACAGTTGCAAGCGAACGGGGCAGATACGCACGTGGTGACACTGAGCGGAAATGCGGCAACGCGGCAACAGGTGCAACAGGCTCTCGGGCGCGCAGCCGGCGAAGTGGCGCCTGGAGATGCATTCGGACTTTTTTTGATCGGGCACGGCACCTTCGACGGAACCGATTACAAAATCAATTTGCCCGGTCCGGACATGACGGCCACTGAGCTGGCCGAACTGCTGAACAAAATACCGGCCCAGCGCCAATTGGTGGTAAACATGACCAGTGCGAGCGGGGCTTCGATCGCGACGCTCGCAAAAAAGGATCGTATCGTGATCGCGTCAACCAAATCGGGTACCGAGAAGAATGCGCCCGTATTTGCACGCTATTGGGTCGATGCGCTGCGCGATCCGGCCGCGGACGCCGACAAAAATGGCACGGTTACCGCGCTCGAGGCGTTTCGTTACACGGAACGGAAAACTGCGAGCTATTTCGAGGCGGAAAAGTTGCTCGCGACCGAGCATGCGCTGCTGACCGACACCGCCAAGGCAAATGCTGTACGCGATCCGAAACCCGACAACGGGCAAGGTATTCTGGCGGCAGCGTTTCCGATCTTGCGGCCGCAGACACAAGTTGCTAGTAATGTCACGCCTGAAAAACAAAAGATGCTCACGCGGAAGCAGGACATCGAAGCTAAGATCGACCGCCTGAAGTACCAAAAGGCAGCGCTTTCCGAGGACGAATACAAGCAGCAGTTGACGGCGCTTCTGCTCGAATTGGCCCGCACACAAGCGGAGATCGATCGATGAGGCTGTTGTTGGTAGTGGCTTTGGCAGCCTGTGCCTGGGGGGCGCCCTGGGATGACTGCCGCGAGCTCCGGTATCACGGGAAATTGGCGGAAGCTAAGGCATGTTTCTCGAAACTTACGAGCCAGGGCGATGCGTTAACGCTTGCCGAGGGGTTATGGGGCTTGGGACAGTATCAAGAAGCCAACGTAGCCTTTCGCGCGGCGGAGAAGAGCCGGGCCAACCCCGCAGTTGTGAAAACGGAATGGGGAAACCTGTTTCTCGAGCGCTACCAGCCGGGCGACGCCGCCAAACTATTTGAAGAAGCGATCGAGGTGGATCCGCAGTATGCGCGCGCGTATCTGGGATTGGCGCGCCTGGCAGCGATAGGTTTCGACAAGAGAGCCATCGATCTGGCGAACAAGGCACTTGGACAAGATCCAAAACTATATGAAGCCCATGAGCTGCTCGCGTACCTGGCGCTCGAGGACAACGAGCCACGCACGGCAAGCGACGAAGCCCATAAAGCGCTAGATATTTCGGAAAATGCTCTAAATGGAACTGCCGTCCTCGCTTCGATCGACTGGTTGAACGGCAAGACCGATACGCAATGGAAGGTGTTTGCAGAGGGATATGCGGTCGGAGCGCACTTTTTCGAGATCAACCGGCGTTACGAAGAGGCCATTGCGTCCTACCGGAAAGCCCTCAGCCTGGATGAAGGACTTTGGTCTGCCCGCTCGCAACTTGGCGTGAATTTGATGCGGCTGGGGCGGCCGGAGGAGGCGAAGCAGGAACTGGAAAGATGCTACAACGCCGGATTTCGCGATGCCGAAACGGTGAACTCTCTGCGCCTGCTCGACACTATCGGCGACTTTGAAACCGTGAGAACGACAGCTGCGGAAGTGGTCCTCAATAAGAAGGAAGCGGCACTGCTACGTCCTTATGTAGAAACGGAGGTGCAGCATGCGATGGCCACTTACGACCGCAAATATCAAATGAAGCTGCCGGGCCTTTTGCGACTCGAAGTTTATCCGAATCACGAGGACTTCGCGGTGCGCACCATCGGTTTGCCGGGCATCGGCGGCCTGCTGGGAGTTACGTTCGGGATGGTGGTGGCGATGGACAGCCCATCGGCGCGCCCTCCCGGAGAGTTCAACTGGGCGAGCACTTTATGGCACGAGATGAGCCATGTGTACGTGTTAACGGCGACACATCACCTGGTTCCGCGCTGGTTCACCGAAGGATTGGCGGTGCACGAAGAAGGCGCAGCCCAGGCGGACTGGGGCGACCGGTTAACCCCCGAGATCGTCGCAGCGCTTCAAAAAAAACAGCTTTTATCTGTTCTGCAACTGGATCGTGGATTTGTGCGTCCACAATATCCAACACAAGTGCTCGTTTCCTATTATCAGGCCGGTCAAATCTGCGATTTCATCGCACAAAAGTGGGGCGATGCGGCGCTACTGGGCATGATCCATTCGTACGCGTCCCGGAAATCCACGGCCGAGGCGATTGAGGATAACCTACATGAAAATGCAGACGCTTTTGACAAAGAGTTCAATACCTGGCTCGAGGCCAAGACCGGGAACACCGTACAGCACTTCGACGAGTGGAAGCGCGGGATGAAGGCGGCGTATCAAGCCTCTGAAAAGGGGAACAAAGACGAGGCGGCGCGCCAGGCGCAAGCCATCAAAAAGTTCTATCCGGATTATGTGGGCCTGGACAGTGGTTATGAGTTGCTGGCGGACATCGCTGTTTCGCGTGGTGACAAAGCGGCGGCCGTGCGCGAACTCGAGGCCTACCGCGACGTGGGCGGCAAAAATCCCGGCACGCTGAAGAAACTCGCGCACCTAGAGCAAGAGACTTCAAATCCGAAGCAGGCGCAGGCAACGCTTGCGAAGTTGAACAATGTCTATCCGCTTGATGCGGACCTGCACCGGCAATTAACTGGCCTGCTGCTCGCCGCGGGCGACGCGAACGGCGCGATCCGGGAGGGGAAGGCGGCGCTGGCGCTCGATGGCGATGCGGTCGAGTCGCACTACGAACTGGCCAAGGCATTGCACGCGGCGCATCGACCAAAGGAAGCCAAGGACCAAGTGGTTTTAGCACTCGAAGCGGCGCCGGATTTCAAGCCGGCACAACAGCTTTTGCTTGAATTGAGCCAATAACTATGTCAATACTCACGGGCGTGACGCCAACCGACACTGCGGAAGTACGCGAGCGGGTACAGCGATTCCAGGAAGCCGTCGGCCGCATCCGACAGGAAGTGGGCAAGGTGATCGTCGGCCAGGACGCGGTGATTGAAAACGTTCTGATCGCCTTGTTTGTCGGCGGCCATTGTCTCTTGACAGGCTTGCCAGGCACAGCCAAGACACTGCTGGTGCGAACACTGGCGCGAACGCTCGGTTTGAAATTCAACCGTATTCAATTCACACCCGACCTGATGCCCTCCGACATCACTGGCACGGACATCATCGAGGAAGATATGACTACAGGGCATCGCTCCTGGACCTTCGTCCCCGGGCCGATCTTCTCGAACGTGCTGCTAGCCGATGAGATCAACCGCACACCACCCAAGACCCAATCGGCATTGCTCGAAGCGATGCAGGAGCTTTCTTGCACGGTACGTGGCCACTCCTACCGGATCGACGCTCCTTTTTTCGTGCTCGCGACTCAGAACCCGATCGAGCTCGAAGGGACCTATCCGCTGCCCGAAGCCCAACTGGATCGGTTCCTCTTTAACGCCGTCCTCGACTATTTGCCCGCCGAAGACGAACTGAGAGTGGTGGACCTGACGACTACGACCCGAACCGCAGAAGCGGACGTGGTGACAAGCGGAGAAGAAATTCGCAGCTTTCAGGAATTGGTAAGAATGACGCCAGTTGCCGAATCTGTGGCGCGGTATGCGGTGGAACTGGTGCGGGCAACGCGACCCAACGGGAACGGTGATGGGCCGGATTTTGTGAAGAAATATGTGAATTTCGGAGCGAGCGTGCGGGCGGCGCAGTTCCTAGTCTTAGCGGGCAAGGCGCGAGCTCTGATGCATGGGAGATTTCACGTAGCATATGAGGATGTGCGCACACTTGCCGCACCAGTGCTGCGGCACCGCGTGCTGCTGAATTTCCATGCGGAATCCGATCGCTTGACGACTGATGAGATTGTACGACGCTTGCTCGAATGGAAGACAACGCCGCGCGCGTAAGTTGGCCACTCCATGCCGGCCGCACTGACAAATCGATTTTTGGATCCACGGGTGCTAGCCGGGATTTCCGGCCTCGACCTGATTGCGAAGACGGTCGTGGACGGTTTTTTGGCGGGGCTGCACAAATCCCCGGATTTTGGATTCAGCCAGGAGTTTGCTGAGTACCGGGCTTATACTCCGGGCGACGATTTGCGGCACGTGGATTGGAATGTGTTCGCACGCACCGAACGGGCGTATCTGAAGCGTTATCGCGGCGAGACGAATACGGGCATCATGGTGCTGCTCGACGCAAGCGCCAGTATGGGATTCGGAGGCCCGGTCAGTAAATTCGAGTATGCGAAATTTTTGGCTTCGGCGATTGTGTACTTAGCCCATGTGCAACGCGATAGCGCCGGGCTGATTGTGTTTGACGACGACGTACGCAACTTCATCCGGCCGTCCGCACGCCAGGGGCAGCTCATGCGGCTGCTGCACGGGGTGGACACCGCGCAGCTCGGTAAGCGCACGAATTTTGCGCGGCCGTTTTTCGAGCTCCAGCAGTTCTTGAAGCGGCGCGGAATAACAGTTTTGATTTCCGACTTTTTCGAGGACCCCCAGAAAATAGTCGGTACTGTCGTCCCACTGCGGTTCCGTGGCAACGAACTGGTGCTCTTCCACGTGCTCGATCCGGGCGAGATAGAGCCCACACTGGGGCAAGCCGCGCTACTCGTAGATATGGAGACAGACGACGCCATCGAGACGTCGCCAGAGTATGCGCGCGTAGAGTACCGCCAGAAAATGCAGGCGCATTTGAAAACTATTCAGGCAAAAGCCAGGGAAGCCGGAATCGACTATTTTCTACTTCGTACGGACCGGCCGCTCGATGAAGGGCTGCGGGAATATTTGACCATTCGGCAAGGGAGGATGTGATTGGGGTTCCTGTCGCCGTGGTTTCTGGCGGGGCTGGCGGCAGTTGCCCTACCCTTGTGGCTGCATCTGCTGCGGCAATACAAACGCACTCCGCAGGCATTCAGCTCGCTGATGTTTTTCGAGCACCATGTGCAGAGTTCCGTACGGCACCGGCGGCTGCGCTATTTGACACTGCTCGCGCTGCGATTAGCGCTCCTCGTTCTACTCGCAATCGCATTCGCAAACCCGTTTATAAACCGGACGACGGGCGCTACGGGAAGGCGCAAGCTGACGGTAATCGTGATCGACCGGTCCTTTAGCATGCATGCAGCGAACCGGATGACTGAGGCCAGGGCGGAAGCCGGACGCCTAGCGGACGGACTGCGCGGCCAGGACCTCGCCCAAGTGATGGCGCTCGATTCCCATCTCGAAGCCCTGACGCAGTACGAGCGAAATCGCGGGGCGCTGCGCACCGCGATCGACAACGTCGAGCCGGGCGGGCTGAGCAGTTCATACGGGGAGTTTGCCCGCGCGCTACGCGCCATGGAG
>Ga0157369_10003817_pt1 | contig 17899 bp, 17 predicted proteins | sample C25metaG_FD_113461 | JGI IMG/M metagenome (GOLD analysis project Ga0157369, IMG submission 113461) | Corn rhizosphere microbial communities from Kellogg Biological Station, Michigan, USA - C2-5 metaG | ecosystem: Host-associated > Plants > Roots > Rhizosphere > Soil | place: USA: Michigan... | reverse complement strand
TTCGTCAGGAAGCTCGACGTGCCGACGCAGCTCGACCGCGCCCAGGGCGACGTCCACGCCGCCGGCAACCCGCACATCCAGACCGATCCGCGCAACATCGCGCTCGTCGCCGACGCGCTCGCGACGCGGCTGCAGCAGATCGATCCGTCGAACGCGGCGCAATATGCGCAGCTGCACGCCGACTTCGCGAAGAAGTGGCAGGCGGCGATCGCGCGCTGGAGCGCGCAGGCCGCGCCGCTGCGCGGCACCGCGGTCGTGTCGCAGCACAAGGCGTTCGTCTACCTCTACGACTGGCTCGGCATGAAGGAGGTCGCGGTGCTCGAGCCCAAGCCCGGCGTCGAGCCGAGCGCAGCGCACTTGCAAAGCGTGCTGACGACACTGAAGAGCGCTCCCGCGAAGATGGTCCTTCTTGCCGCGTACCAGGATTCGCGGCCGTCGGAGTGGATCGCCAAGAACGCCGGCATCGCAGTCGTCAAGGTGCCGTTCACCGTCGGTGGCAGCGATGCCGCGAAGGACCTGTTCGGCCTCTTCGACGACACCGTCGCGCGACTGCTCGCAGGCGCGGGCGCCAAGCCGTGAACTGGAGCGCGCTCGACCTGGGCATCGTCGGCCCGGCGCTCGTCGCCGGGCTGCTCGTGCTCGCGACGCACGTGCCGCTCGGCATGCAGGTGCTCGACCGGGGCATCGTCTTCATCGACCTCGCGATCGCGCAGATCGCCGGGCTCGGCGTCATCGCCGCCGACGCGCTCGGCGTCGCCGAGCACGGCCTCGCGGTGCAGGCCGCGGCGGTGACGGCGGCGTTGCTCGGCGCGTGGCTGCTGACGTGGACCGAGCGGCGCGCCGCGCAGCAGCAGGAAGCGCTGATCGGCGTGCTCTTCGTCCTCGCCGCGTGCGTCGGGCTGCTGATGTTGGCCGGCAACCCGCACGGTGGCGAGCACCTCAAGGACCTCCTCGTCGGCCAGATCCTCTGGGTGAACACGACGCAGCTCGCGTGGCTGGCCGTGCTCTCGGTCATCCTCCTCGGCGCGATCGCCGCGGGCTGGACCGAGCGGCTCGGACGCTTCGGCTTCTACGGTGCGTTCGCGGTCGCGGTGACCGCGTCGGTCCAGCTCGTCGGCGTCTACCTCGTCTTCTCGAGCCTGATCGTTCCGGCACTCGCGACGTCGGCGCTGCCGCGCGCGCGCAGGCTCGTCGTCGCGTACGCGATCGGTGGTGCCGGCTATGCCCTCGGCCTCGCGCTCTCGGCGCTGTTCGACCTGCCGTCCGGCGCCGTGATCGTGTGCACGCTCGCCGGCTGCGCGCTCGCCTGGAAGGCGCTCGGCGTCGGTGCGAAGGTCAGGCCGCTGCCGTGAGCCGCTTGATGCGCCGCTGCGCCGCCGTCGTGATCAGGCTGCGCTCGAGCGCCGACGCGCCCTGGTAGAGCGCGTAGCCCTCGCGCAGGCACTCGGCCTGGCGCTCGGCGGCGACGTTCGGGGGCAGCTCCTTGAAGTCGTCCTCGGCCGTCTTCAGCATCTGCCGCGCCTCGGCCTCGCGCAGCCCAGCGAAGTACTGCGTGCCGATGATCGCGATGCCGCTCTGGACGACCTTGAGCAATTCGGTCTCGACCGCGCTGCCTGCCTTCATGGCCTCGGCGAGCGTCGCTTCCTGCGCCTTCAGCGCGGCGACGCACGCGGCGGCGTGCGGTGCCGACGCCGGGGCGGCGACCGCGGGGCCTGCGATGCAGGCGAGGGCGAGAAGAGCAGACGAGACGAGCGAACGCGGCATGACGAAATCCGGAGCCTTGCGCGTCAACGGCGGCACGTCACCGGCGGTTGACCAGAGCGGCCGCCGTGACCGACGGACGTCGATTGTCCTGCGAGGCGGCGCCGCGACGTGTGATGAAGTGCAAAGTCCGCCGCGACGAAAGGACGTTCGCGTCTATCGCAACTTGTCCTGCGCGACGTCCATCACGAGCCGGGTCGCGAGGTAGAGACGCGGCACGATCGAATCGACGCGAACGTACTCGGCGTCGTTCGAGTGCGCGCCGAATCCGACCAGACCGAACCCCTCGACGACCGCACCCTTGGTCTGCAGCGCGGCGAACGCGGCGTCGGTGCCGCCGCCGGTCGCGACGTCGGCGACCGTCATCGGCAAGCCGAGCTCGTCGTAGATCGCCTTGCCGTGCGCGGCGAGCTTGCGCGACGCGGGCGTTGCCTCGAGCGGCGGGCGGCGGACCTCGAACTTGAGCTGCACCTTTGCGTCGGGCACGAGCTGGTTCTTGACGCGTTCCTGGAGCTTGGCCTGCAGCGCGTCGAAGTCGGAGACGCGCAGCGCACGGGCGTCCGCCTGCGCGGTCGCGCGCGCCGGGATGACGTTGCGGTTGGTGCCCGCCTGCGCCACGGTCCAGTTGAGCTTCAATCCCTTGTCGTTCTGCGACAGGTCGCGCAGTTGCAGGACCTGGTGCGCGAGCTCGTAGAGCGCATTGACGCCACGCTCGGGTGCGGCGCCGGCGTGCGACGCCTTGCCGTCGACGGTCAGGTACGCCGAGCCGATCCCGCTCGTCGCGAGGCGCACGCCGCCGTCGCTGCCGCCGCCCTCGAACGAGAAGACCGCGTCCTGCGTCGAAGCGACGCGGCTGATCGTGCTGCGCGATCCCGGCGAGCTGATCTCCTCGTCGCCGTTGACGAGCACGGTGAGCGTCCCATAGTCCTTGAACCCGAGCTTGTTCAGCATCGCGATCGTGTGCAGGATCAGCGCGACGCCTTGCTTGTCGTCGGCGATGCCGAGGCCGTAGGCGCGACCGCTTGCTTCGTCGATGCGGAACGGCTGGTCCTTGAGCATGCCGCGCAGGTACACGGTGTCCATGTGCGCGATCAGCAGGATCTTCTTCGTGCCGGTGCCTTTCCATTCGGCCTTGACCATCGCGCCGGTCTTCGCCGGCGTGTCCTCCATGCGGTAGACGTCGGTCGGCGGCACGACCTCGACGGCGCCACCAAGCGCGCGCAGCCGCTCGGCGATCAGCGCGGCGATCTTCTCGAGCCCTTCGACGTCCTTGCTGCCCGACTCGATCGAGACGAGATCGCGCAACGTGTCGAGCAGCGGCTGCTGCTGCTCGCGAGCGAGGTCCTGGACGGCGGCGACAGGAGCGGCTTGCGCCGATCCGCATCCGACGACGGCGGCGAGCGCGGCGGCGACGAGGCGGGATGTGCGAAGTGGGGCGAAGTGCATGGCCAGAGAACGGGTGCGAAAGGAGAACCGGCAGATTGTGCGGCGGCGGAAATCGAGCCGCCGGCAGGGGTGCGGCGTTCCTCCTCTTGCGCGGCCGCGCCGGCCGGGCACACTCGCAGGCTGCTGGAACAACCGCCTGCGCCGTGAGCCGAGGCCCCCTGCGTCTCCACGTCCCCGAGCCGACCGGCCGTCCCGGCCGCGAGACCGATTTCTCCTATCTGTATCTCGCTCCTGCAGGCGCGGTGGCGCGGCCGCCGGTCGACGTCTCGCCGCGCGACACGAGCGACCTCGCGTACACGCTGATCCGCGTCCTCGACGACAGCGGTCGCGCCGTCGGGCCGTGGACACCGTCCCTCGACGTCGATCGCCTCCGCGCCGGCCTGCGCGCGATGCTGAAGACGCGCGCGTTCGACGCCCGCATGCTGATCGCGCAACGGCAGAAGAAGATCTCGTTCTACATGCAGTGCCTCGGCGAGGAAGCGGTCGCGACCGCGCACGCGCTCGCGCTCGAGCCGGGCGACATGAACTTCCCGACCTACCGCCAGCAAGGGCTGCTGCTCGCGCGCGACGACATCCCGATGGTCGAGCTGATGTGCCAGCTGCTCAGCAACCAGCGCGATCCGCTGAAAGGTCGCCAGCTGCCGGTCATGTACTCGTACAAGCGCGCCGGCTTCTTCACGATCTCGGGCAACCTCGCGACGCAGTACATCCAGGCGGTCGGCTGGGCGATGGCGTCGGCGATCAAGAACGACACCAGGATCGCAACGGCGTGGATCGGCGACGGCGCGACGGCCGAGTCGGATTTCCACACCGCGCTCACGTTCGCGAACGTCTATCAGGCGCCGGTGATCCTCAACGTCGTCAACAACCAGTGGGCCATCTCGACGTTCCAGTCGATCGCCGCCGGCGACGAGACGACGTTCGCGGCGCGCGGCGCCGGCTGCGGCATCGCGAGCCTGCGCGTCGACGGCAACGACTTCCTCGCCGTCTACGCGGCGTCGGCGTGGGCGGCGGAGCGCGCGCGTTCGAACCTGGGGCCGACCTTGATCGAGTGGGTCACGTACCGCGCCGGCGCGCACTCGACCTCGGACGACCCGTCGCGCTATCGGCCGGGCGACGAGGCCAGGCACTTCCCGCTCGGCGATCCGATCGCGCGGCTGAAGCAGCATCTGATCGGTCTCGGCGTGTGGTCCGAGGCCGAGCACGAGGCGACGGCGAAGGAGCTCGACGCCGAAGTCGCCGCCGCGCTCAAGGAAGCGACGAAGTACGGCTCGCTCCTCGACGGCCACACGCCGCCGCTCGAGTCGATGTTCGAGGACGTCTACAAGGACATCCCGGCGCACCTGCACGACCAGCTGCGCCAGGCGCGCGCCGAGAGCTGAGGCCCGAGATGGCGAGCATGACGATGATCCAGGCGCTGCGCTCGGCGATGGACGTCATGCTCGGCCGCGACGACAACGTCGTCATCTACGGCCAGGACGTCGGCTACTTCGGTGGCGTCTTTCGCGTCACCGACGGGCTGCAGGCGAAGTACGGCAAGACGCGCGTCTTCGACGCGCCGATCTCCGAGGGCGGCATCGTCGGCTCCGCGATCGGCATGGCGGCGTACGGCCTGCGTCCCGTTGTCGAGGTGCAGTTCGCCGATTACTTCTATCCGGCGTCCGACCAGATCGTCTCCGAGGCGGCGCGCATGCGCTACCGCTCGGCGGGCGACTTCACGGCGCCGATCACGATCCGCATGCCGTGCGGCGGCGGCATCTACGGCGGCCAGACGCACAGCCAGAGTCCGGAGGCGCTGTTCACGCACGTGTGCGGAATCCGCACCGTGATGCCGAGCAATCCGTACGACGCGAAGGGGCTGCTCATCGCGTCGATCGAGAACGACGACCCGGTCATCTTCCTCGAGCCCAAGCGCCTCTACAACGGCCCGTTCGACGGCCATCACGGCAAGCCTGTCGTGCCGTGGGCGGCGCATCCCATGGGCGAGGTTCCCGAAGGCCACTACACGGTGCCGCTCGATTCGGCGGTGGTCTTTCGTCCCGGCAACGAAGTCACCGTGCTGACGTACGGGACGATGGTCTTCGTCAGCGAAGCGGCGGTGAACGAGAGCGGGGTCGACGCCGAGATCGTCGACCTGCGAACGCTCTGGCCGCTCGACCTCGACACGGTCGTGCGCTCGGTGAAGAAGACCGGCCGCTGCGTCGTCGTCCACGAGGCGACGCGAACGAGCGGCTTCGGCGCCGAGCTCGTCTCGCTCGTCCAGGAGCACTGCTTCTACCAGCTCGAAGCGCCGGTCGAGCGCGTCACCGGCTGGGACACGCCGTATCCGCACGCGCTCGAGTGGGCGTACTTTCCGGGCCCCGAGCGCGTCGCCGCAGCGTTGAAGCGGACGATGGAACCGTAGATGGCGGTTCACGTCATCCGCGTCCCCGACCTCGGCGAAGGCATCGCCGAGGTCGAGCTGGTCGCGTGGCACGTGAAGCCGGGCGACGCGATCAGCGAGGACCAGGGGCTCGCCGACGTGATGACCGACAAGGCGTCAGTCGAGATCCCGTCGCCGGTCGCCGGCAAGGTGCTCGCGCTCGGCGGCGAGGTGGGGCAGATGCTCGCGGTCGGGTCGGACCTGATCCGGATCGAGATCGACGACGGCACCGCGACGACGACAGCGGCGCCCGCGCCGGTGGCGGCCGACGCTCCCGAGGCGATCGCGGCTGCGGCGAACAGGCGTGAAGGCGCAGCCACGACGGCGCCGCCGCCGCCGGCTGCGAAGGCTCCTGCGGCACCGGCGACTCCGCCCTCCGCAGCAGTGGCCTCGCCTCCGGCGGTCGCTCGCGGCGGCGCATCGTCGCGTCCGCTCGCGGCGCCTGCGGTGCGCGCGCTCGCATGGGAGCTCGGCGTCGACCTCGCGAGCGTCGCCGCGACCGGCACTGCAGGACGGATCACGCGCGCCGACGTCGAGACGCAAGCCGCGCGCGGCGGCGCCCGACCCGCGGCGCGCGCGCGCCCACCGGTCGCGACCGCGGGCAGCGATGCGACCGAGCAGATCCGCATCGTCGGCCTGCGCCGCCGCATCGCGCAGAGGATGCAGGAGTCGAAGCGCCGCATCCCGCACTTCACGTACGTCGAGGAGATCGACGTCACCGAGCTCGAGGCGCTGCGCGCGCACCTGAATGCAAAGTGGGGTGCGTCGCGCGGCAAGCTGACGCTGCTGCCGTTCCTCGTCCGCGCCGTCGTCCTCGCGGTGCGCGAGTTTCCGATGGTCAACGCCCGCTTCGACGACGAGGCCGGTGTCGTCACGCGTCACGCCGCGGTCCACGCCGGCATCGCGACGCAGACGCCGGCCGGGCTCGTCGTCCCGGTGTTGCGCGATGCGCAAGCGCACGATCTCTGGTCGAGCGCCGCCGAGATCGCGCGCCTCGCCGAATCGGCGCGCAGCGGCAAGGCGGTGCGCGACGAGCTGAGCGGCTCGACGATCACGATCACGAGCCTCGGCAAGCTCGGCGGCATCGTGACGACACCGGTCATCAACCATCCCGAAGTCGCGATCGTCGGCGTCAACCGCGTCGCCGAGCGGCCGGTGATCCGCGACGGCGGCGTCGTCGCGCGTCTGCTGATGAACCTCTCGTCGTCGTTCGACCACCGCGTCGTCGACGGCGCCGACGCGGCATCGTTCATCCAGCGCGTGCGCGAACTTGTCGAGCACCCGGCGACGCTGTTCGTCGAGTAGCGCGGGACAACGATGGCTTCGCAACGCGTCGCAGCGGTCGAGCCCCCGTATCCCGCCGAGGTGCAGACGGCGTTCGACGTGCTCATGCGCGGCGCGCCGCCGCTGCTGCTCTTTCGCACCGTCGCGCAGAACCCGCGCGTACTGCAGCGGATGATGGCCGGCGGCCTGCTCGACCGCGGCAGCATCTCCATCCGCGCGCGCGAGCTCGTGATCCTGCGCACGTGCGCGCGCTGCGGCGCTGGCTACGAGTGGGGCGTGCACGTCGCGACCTTCGCCGCCAAGGCCGGCATCGACGAGCGCCAGCAGCGCGCGACGGTGCACGGCACGCCAGATGACGAATGCTGGGACGGCGACGATCGCATCGTGCTGCGGCTCGCTGATCGGCTGCACGAGACGAACGACGTCGACGATGCGCTCTGGGCCGACGCGTCGGCGCGCTTCTCGCCCGCGCAGCTGGTCGAGCTCGTCATGCTCGCCGGCCTCTACCACGCGGTCGCGTACCTCGTGAACGCGCTGCGCGTCGCGCCGGAGTCGTTCGCGCCCGCGTTCCCCGACTGAGCGCGCGGCTGACGCGCCGGCGTGCCGCGCCGGCGCGTCAGCCGCTGCGCGCGACCCACTCGACGAGCGAGTCGAGCGCCAGAGTTCCCTTGGCCGCGTCGGGGTCGGTGACGATCAGCGACACCGCGTAGACGCGGCCGCTCTTTGCCCGCACGTAGCCGGCGAGCGCGCGCGTGTCGGAGAGCGTCCCCGTCTTCAGGTACGCCTGGCCGGTCGCGGCCCCGTTGGTCATGCGGTGAACGAGCGTGCCGTCGACGCCGGCGATCGGCAGCGACGCGACGAGCGTCTGCGACTCGGCGCTGCGCCACGCGTTGCGCAGCAGCTCGACGATCGCGCGCGGCTTGCCGCGTTCGGCGCGCGACTGGCCCGAGCCGAGCACGACGGTGACGTCGCCGTCGCGCAGCCCTTGCGTGCGCAGCCAGTCGCGCATGCGTTCCTGCGCCGCCTTCAGCGCGCCGACGCGCAGGCCGCCGTCGTCGCCTTCGGGAGATGCGAGCGAAAGCAGGACGCTTCTCGCCGCTTCGTTGTTGCTCGTCTTGTTCATCTCGCGCAGCACTTCGCCGACGGGTGTCAGCAGCTCGCTCGACCACGGAACGCTGCGCGGCCGTGGCGCCGCGGTGTCGCGAACGACGACGCGGCCGCCGAGCGCGCCGCCGCGCTCGGCCCAGAGGTCGGCGACGAGGCGAGGCGCAGCGATCGCCTGCGGTCGTGCGGCGCCGAGCTCGGGATCGAGGCGGGCGCCTGCGGGCGGCGCGACGTAGGCGATGTCGTCGGCGGCACAGTCGGCGCGCCAGCGGCCGCGCACCCAGAGCTGCAGCGGCGGCCCCGAGCCGATCTCCTCGGCGCTCTTCCAGCGCGCCCACGCCGAGCAGCTCTCGCCGCCCATGAAGACGTCGTTGACGATCCGCACGTTCGCCGGACTCGGCCGGATCGTCACGGCAGCGCGCTCGCCCGCCGCGGCGCGAACCGTGACGAGCAGCTTGCCGACGTTGTAGGTGCGCGGGTCGATCGGCGCATCGGCAGAGCGCTCGGCGGCGGTCGTCGTCGCCTGCTTCGGGTCGAGCTCGTGGAGCAGCGCGACGTCGTCGAGAACGATGTTGCCAGCGATCGCGTGCACCCCTTCGTCGTGCATCTGCGCGAACCAGCGGCGCAGCTCGTTGGCGGTCAGGCCGACCTCGCCGCCGACGATGACGAGGTCGCCGGCGATGCGGCCGCCGCGCAGCGGCCCGGTCGCGTACGCGGTCGTCTTCCAGCGGTGCGCCGGGCCGAGCAGGTCGAGCGCCGCGAGCGACGTCACGACCTTGGTCGTCGACGCGAGCAGGAACGGCCGATCGGCGTGCCAAGCGACCAGCGGCGCTGCGTCGCCGCCGTCGACCGAGCGGACATCGAGCGCGAAGCTCGTCGACGGCAGGCCCGATCGGCGCAGGATTGCCGAGACCGCGGGCGGCAGCGCGTCCGTCTGGCCACGCGCGACGGGGTGCTCGCGCTTGGCGTCGAGCGCTCGCACGCCGCCGGGTTCGGTGAACTGCATCGTCGGCCTGCGCGCTGCGGCCGAGCCGTGCATCGCGAGCAGCGACGCCGCGCCGAGGACGAGGGCGAGCGCACGCCACGCCGAAGGACATCGGGGCATGGCGGCTCCGGAGCAAGCGGCGTGCGCAACCCGGCGCTGCGGCCCCCGCGTTCGCGCGGGTGGGCGATCGTTCACGCGATGCCCGCCGCTAGTCCTCGAGCTCGGTCTTGGCCATCTCGACGTCCAGCCGCTCCATCGCGTCGAGCGGCTCGCACGCGGCGGCGTCCTCGTACAGCCGGGTCGCCTCCTTCATCCGCTTCTCGCCTTCGAGCATGACGAGGCCGTTGGCGTACTCGACCATCGCGATCGCCGACGTCGGGTTGAGCTTGAGCGCGGTCTTGTAGTGGGCGAGGCCGGCGTCCTTGCTCGCACCCTGCGTGCGGCCGAGGAGCGAGCCGACCTTGTCGATGATCTCGGCGTGGTACGTGCCGAGCGCGATGTGGGCGTCGGCGTGCTTCGGCGCGAGCCGGATCGTCCTCTCGAGCGCGTTCTTGACCCTGCCGCCGAGGCCTTGCGCGAGCGCCTTGGCGACGCTGATCCCCTGGCTGTAGCGGCCGAGCGCGTAGGCGTTGCAGTACCACGCGTTGGCTTCCTCCGGCGCCTCGTTGGCGCGCCGCTCGGCGCGCTCGGCGACCTCGAGCAGCAGCGCCAGCTTGTTGCGCTCGCTGTCCTCGAGGTACGTCGCGTAGATCGCCTGCGCCTTGTTGGCGACCGTCATGCCGCCGGCGTGTCCGGCGCCGTGTGCCTTCAGCCCCGCTTCGGTCGCCTTCTGGAATTCGCCGGCGTGGAACAGCTGCCACGCGGCGAGCACCGCCTCGTCGGCCGGGATCGTCTCGGCGTCGCCGGCGTGCAGCCGCGGCCATTTCTTCTTCAGCGTCGCGAGGTCGTAGTGGTACGCCTCGCCGTCGTGCGGGAATGCTTTCCATCGCGCCATCCGGGTCTCCTGCCTCAGTCGTTCGCGTTCGCGTAGCGGCCGGCGAGCGCATGGAGGTGCTCGCGCTGCGCCGGCTCGAGATACGGAGCGAGCAGGCTGAGAACGTGGAACGCGCCGCGCAGCAGCGCCGCGTTCGCGGCCTCGGGCTCGAGCGCGCGGCGCGGGTCGCGCACGTATTCGAAGCTGAGCCAGTAGGTGAGGACGACGACCATTGCCGTCGCGACGCGCTCGGCGTCGCTCGGGTCGATCGCGAGCGCGCTCGCTGCCGCGATGCCGTCGAGCACCGCGCGCACCGCGCGCGCCTTGCGCTCGAGGACGAACTTGAAGTGCGTCTCCAGCTTGCGGTGGTTCGACAGCAGGTCGTTGAGGTCGCGGTAGAGGAATCGGTACGACCAGATCAGCTCGAAGAGCATGTGGAAGAAGAGCCACGCGTCCTCGACGTCGCGCACGTCGTCGGCGGCGCGCAGCAGCTCGGTGAGCGCGGCGTCGTAGCGGTCGTAGAGCTTGAGGATGAGCCCTTCCTTGGCCGGGTAGTGGTAGTACAGGTTGCCCGGGCTGATGCCGAGCTCCGCCGAGATCAGCGTCGTCGAGACGTTCGGCTCGCCGAAACGGTTGAACAGCTCGAGCGTCGTGTCGAGAATCCGCTCCGCGGTCCGCCGCGGCTTCTTGGTCTGGGTGGCCATGGGTGCTTCGGTCGCCGGGGATCTTCTAGCACCGCCCCCCGCGAGCGCCCATCGGTTGGCGCCCTAGCGCCTCCCTAGAATGGTTGCGGCATGCCGGCCGTCTCGTTCGTCAACGTCGCCAAGACGTATCCTTCGCCGCGCGGCGACCTCCGCGCGCTCGACGACGTCACGTTCGACATCGCCCAGGGCGAGTTCTTCGGACTGCTCGGCCCGAACGGCGCCGGCAAGACGACGCTGATCAGCATCCTCGCCGGCCTCGCGCGCGCGAGCGGGGGCAGCGTCGCCGTGCTCGGCCACGACGTGCAGGCGGAGTACGCGGCGGCGCGGCGGCTGCTGGGCGTCGTCCCCCAGGAGCTCGTGTTCGACCCGTTCTTCACCGTGCGCGAGGCGCTGCGCATCCAGAGCGGCTACTTCGGCGTCCGCGACAACGACGACTGGATCGACGAACTGCTCGCCAACCTGGGCCTCGCCGACAAGGCGCAGGCGAACATGCGCCAGCTCTCGGGCGGCATGAAGCGGCGCGTCCTCGTCGCGCAGGCGCTCGTCCATCGGCCGCCGGTGATCGTCCTCGACGAGCCGACCGCGGGTGTCGACGTCGAGCTGCGGCAGACGCTCTGGCAGTTCATCGCTCGGCTCAACCGCGAAGGCCACACCGTGCTGCTGACGACGCACTACCTCGAGGAAGCAGAGGCGCTCTGCGGCCGCATCGCGATGCTCAAGCTCGGTCGCGTCGTCGCGCTCGACCGCACGTCGGCGCTGCTCGCCGGCACGGCGAGCACGATGCTCAGCTTCAAGACCGACAAGCCGTTGCCGCCGCAACTCGCCGACCGTGCGCGCGTCACCGGACGCATCGTCCAGATCACGGCGCACGACGCACGCGAGGTCGAATCGATCCTCGGCATGCTGATCGCCGCCGGCTGCGACCCCGAGGACCTCGAAATCGGCCGCGCCGACCTCGAGGACGTCTTTCTCGAGATCATGCGCGGCGAGACGCCGGCGCGGGTCGCCGCATGAGCGCCACCGCGCTGCCGTCGCCGAAGACCGAGACGGGCGTCCTCGCCGGCGCGCGCACGCTCCTCTACAAGGAGGTGCTGCGCTTCTGGAAGGTGAGCTTCCAGACCGTCGCCGCTCCCGTCCTGACGGCGATGCTCTACCTTCTGATCTTCGGTCACGTCCTGGAAGGCCGCGTCAAGGTTTTCGGCACCGTCGGCTACACGAGCTTCCTGATCCCGGGGCTCGTGATGATGAGCGTGCTGCAGAACGCGTTCGCCAACTCGAGCTCGTCGCTGATCCAGAGCAAGATCACCGGCAACCTCGTCTTCCTCCTCGTCACGCCGCTCTCGCACTGGGCGTGGTTCGTCGCCTACGTCGGTGCCTCGGTCGTCCGCGGCGCCGCGGTCGGTGCCGGCGTGCTGCTGGTGACGGTGTGGTTCGCGCCGCTGCACGTCGACAACGTGCTCTGGATCGCGTTCTTCGCGATCGCCGGCGCCGCGCTCATGGGAGCGCTCGGCCTGGTCGCGGGCCTGTGGGCGGAGAAGTTCGACCAGATCGCGGCCTTCCAGAACTTCATCATCATGCCGATGACGTTCCTCTCGGGCGTGTTCTACTCGGTGAAGTCGCTGCCGCCGGTCTGGTACGAGGTGAGCCACCTCAACCCGTTCTTCTACATGATCGATGGCTTCCGCCACGGCTTCTTCGGGACCAGCGACGTCTCGCCATGGCTGAGTCTCGCTGTGGTCTCCGCCAGCCTGGCGGTCATCTGCGCCGTGTGCCTGCATCTCTTGAGGATCGGCTACAAGATCCGGCATTGACGAAGATGCGTACGGAGATCGAGCGCGGTGCGAGGGCGGCAGCCTGCCGTGGCGCCCCCATCCCCGCCCTTGCACGCTCCGTCGCCGAAGGACTTCCGCGATGACCGCCAAGGGAATGAAGAAAGGCTTGACGTCGTACGGTGACGCCGACTTCTCGCTCTTCCTGCGCAAGGCGTTCGTGAAGGCGATAGGTCTCTCCGACGACGCGCTCGCACGCCCCATCGTCGGCATCGCCAACACGTTCAGCGACTACAACGCGTGCCACGGCAACGTGCCGCAGCTCGTCGACGCGATCAAGCGCGGCGTCATGCTCGCCGGCGGGTTGCCGATGGAGTTTCCGACGATCTCGATCCACGAGTCGTTCGCGTATCCGACGAGCATGTTCCTTCGCAACCTGATGGCGATGGACACCGAGGAGATGATCCGCGCGCAGCCGATGGACGCGGTCGTCCTGATCGGTGGCTGCGACAAGACGATCCCGGCGCAGCTGATGGCCGCGGCGTCGGCCGACCTGCCGGCGATCGTCGTCCCGGTCGGTCCGATGCTCGTCGGCCATCACCGCGGCGAGACGCTCGGCGCGTGCACCGACTGCCGGCGGCTGTGGAGCGACTTCCGCGGCGGTCGAATCGATGCGACCGAGATCGAAGCGGTCAACGCGCGCCTGGCGCCGACGCCGGGAACGTGCATGGTGATGGGGACGGCGAGCACGATGGCGTGCATCGTCGAGACGATGGGCCTCGCGCTGCCCACCGCGGCGTCGATCCCGGCGACGCACGCCGACCGGCTGCGCTCGGCGGAAGCGAGCGGACGAGTCGCCGTCGCGCTCGCGCAGAGCGGCGCACCGGCGCCGAGCGAGCTGATGACGCGCGCCGCGTTTCGCAACGCGCTCGTCGTCCTGCAGGCGATCGGCGGCTCGACCAACGCGCTGATCCACCTCACCGCCGCTGCCGGCCGGCGCGGCATCCGCATCGATCTCGACGAGGTCGACGCGCTGGGCCGCGAGGTGCCGGTGCTCGTCGACCTGAAGCCGTCGGGGCAGCACTACATGGAGCACTTCCACTGGGCCGGCGGTGTGCCGCGGCTGCTCCACGAGCTGCGCGACCACCTCGAGCTCGACGCGCGCTGCGTCGAGGGGACGACGCTCGGCGAGCGGATCGCGAACGTCGACGTGCGCGACGCGCAGGACGTCATCCGGTCGCGCGCCGATCCGGTCAGCGCCGGCGGCGGCATCGTCGTCCTGCGCGGCAACCTCGCGCCGCGCGGCGCGATCGTCAAGCAGTCGGCGGCGACCGCCCGCTTGCTGCAGCACACCGGCCGCGCCGTCGTCTTCGATTCGCTCGCCGACCTCGCGACGCGGATCGACTCGCCGGACCTCGACGTCGCCGCCGCCGACGTCCTCGTGCTCAAGAACTCCGGCCCGATCGGCGCCCCTGGGATGCCCGAGGCCGGCTACCTGCCGATCCCGAAGAAGCTCGCGACGCAGGGCGTCAAGGACATGGTGCGGATCTCGGACGCGCGCATGAGCGGCACCGCGTTCGGCGCGATCGTCCTCCACGTCACGCCCGAGTCCGCGCTCGGCGGCCCGCTCGCGCTGGTCGAGAACGGCGACCGCATCCGGCTCGACGTTGCGGCGCGAACGATCGACGTCCTCGTCGACGACGCTGAGCTCGCGCGCCGGCGCGCCGCGTTCGCTGCGAACGGCAGTCGCGGCGCCGCGCCGGTTCCCGAACGCGGCTACGCGGCGCTCTTCCACCGCTCGGTGCTGCAGGCCGACGAAGGCTGCGACTTCGACTTCCTCGTTCCCGGCCGCACTGCGCCGTGAACGACACCGCGCCCGACGCCGCTCCCGACTGCGCGCCGCCGCAGCGCGGCCCCCGCGCGCCGAGCGAGCGTCTGCCCGAGGGCGCGTGCGACTGCCACTTCCACGTCTTCGGCGACCGCAAGCGCTATCCCCTCGATCCGCGCCGCAACTACACGCCGCACGTGGCGACGCTCGACGACCACCGCGCCGTGATGGCAGCGTGCGGCATCGAGCGTGCCGTGCTCGTGCAGCCGAGCGTCTACGGCACCGACAACGCCTGTCTTCTCGATGCGCTGCGCGAGGCGGCGAAGGAGGGTGACGCGTACCGCGGCATCGTCGTCCCCGATGCGGCGCTAAGCGACGACGAGCTGCTCGCGATGGACGCGCTCGGCGTGCGCGGCATTCGGCTGAACGTCGTCAACCCGCAGATGCTCGCGATCGACGACGCGGTCGCGCTCTGCGAGCGGATGCGCTCGCGCAACTGGCACCTGCAGGTCCACCTGATGCTCGGCGGCGACGGCGCGACGACGCTCGCGCAGCTCGCCGACCGCGTCGACGGTCCGATCGTCGTCGACCACTTCGGTCGCCCTGCCGCCGGTGCCGCGCTGCCGCGGCTCGTGCTCGACCTCGTCGCGAGCGGACGCGTCTGGGTGAAGCTCTCGGCGGCGTATCGCATCGCCCGGCCGGGCCGCGCGAACGACGACATCCGGCCGCTCGTCGATGCGCTCGTCGCTGCCAACCCGGAGCGGCTGCTGTGGGGCAGCGACTGGCCGCACACCGAGCTGCAGGCCGACGTTCCGAACGACGCCGACCTCGTCGACCTGCTCGTCGCGACGCTGCCCGATGCCGCGACGCTGCGTCGCGTCTGCGTCGACAATCCGGCGTCGCTCTATGGCTTCTGAGCGACGACCGACGAAGAAGACTCCATGACCCCACCCCGCCTGCGCGGCGTCATCGCCGCGACCGCGACGCCGCTCGACGCCGACCTCCGTCCCGACCTCGATCGTCTCGTCCGCCACTGCCGCGCGCTCCTCGACGGCGGCTGCGACGCGATCAACCTGCTCGGAACCACCGGCGAAGCAACCGCGTTCGGCGTCGATCAGCGCATCGCGGTGATGCGCGCGATCGCCGGATCGGGGTTGCCGCTCGACCGCTTCATGGTCGGCACCGGAGTTCCCGCGCTGGAAGAGACGGTGCTCCTGACGCGCACCGCGTGCGAGCTCGGCTTCGCAGGAGCGCTCGTGCTGCCTCCGTTCTACTACCCCGACGTGCCGGGCGACGGCCTCGTCGCGTATGTCGATGCGCTCGTCGCGCGCGTCGACCATCCTCAGCTCGCGGTCTACCTGTACCACATCCCGCAGAACACCAAGGTGCCTTGGCCGCTCGAGGTCGTCGCACGGCTGCGCGAGCGGCACGGCGCCACGCTGGCCGGGTTGAAGGACAGCGCAGGCAATCTGGCGTACGCGCGTTCGATCGTCGCTGCGCTGCCGGACTTCGACGTCTTCCCGAGCTCGGAGGCGACGCTCGGCAGCGCGACCGCCGAATGCTTCGCCGGCTGCATCTCGGCCACCGTCAACGTCACGGCGCGCGAATCGCAGGCAGCGTGGTCGGGGCAGGGCACTCCCGGGGGCGCGGTGGCGGCGAAAAAGGCCGCCGAGCTGCGCGCGATCGTCGCCGGGCACCCGCTCGTCGCTGCGGTGAAGTCGCTGCTCGCGGTCCGCTACCGCGACGACGAGTGGCGGCGCGTCGCGCTGCCGCTGGTCGCGTTGGCCGCCGACCGCGCCGCAGCGCTGCGAGACGCGTACGAGCGGCGCGCCGCCGCGCCCTGAGGTGTCCCCGGGCAGGGGATAATCGGCCGATGGCCGAGCCGACCGCCGAAGAACTCCGTCGCTTCATCGCCGACGGCCTCGCTTGCGAGCACGTCGAGGTCGAGGGCGACGGCCGCCACTTCTTCGCGACGATCGTCTCGCGCGAATTCGAGGGCACGAACCGCATCGGCCGACACCAGCGCGTCTACCGCGCCCTCGGCGACCGCATGCGCGAGCAGATCCACGCGTTGTCGATGAGGACGCTGACTCCCGCCGAGTACCAGCAAGAACACCCGGCCTGACGCGGGCGCGGCCCGCACCCGATCACCACGATGGACAAACTCCGCATCCGCGGCGGCCGCCGGCTCGCAGGCGAGATCGTCATCTCCGGCGCCAAGAACGCGGCGCTGCCCGAGCTGTGCGCCGCACTGCTCACGCCCGAACGCGTCCAGCTGCAGAACGTTCCGCGCCTGCAGGACGTTGCGACGATGACGCGGCTGCTGCGCACGATGGGCGTCGTCGCCGAGGCCGCCGGCAACGGCGAGGCCACGGTCACGCTGGTCGCCGCCGACGTGAGGTCGCGCGAGGCGCCGTACGAGCAAGTCAAGACGATGCGTGCGTCGATTCTCGTCCTCGGGGCGTTGCTCACGCGCTTCGGCGAGGCGCGCGTCTCGCTGCCGGGCGGCTGCGCGATCGGCACGCGGCCGGTCGACCAGCACATCAAGGGTCTGCAGGCGATGGGCGCCGACATCGTCGTCGAGCACGGCTACATCGTCGCGCGCGCGGATCGCCTGGCCGGCGCGCGCATCACGACCGACATGGTCACCGTCACCGGGACCGAGAACCTGATGATGGCGGCGACGCTCGCGAGCGGCGAGACGATCCTCGAGAACGCTGCGCAGGAGCCCGAGGTGACCGACCTCGCCGAGATGCTCATTGCGATGGGCGCACGCATCGAGGGCCATGGCACGAGCAGGATCCGGATCGTCGGCGTCGACCGGCTGCACGGCGTCTCGCACCGGATCGTCGCCGACCGCATCGAGGCGGGGACGTTCCTCTGCGCGGTCGCTGCCGCCGGCGGCGACGCGCTGCTGCGGCAGGCGCGCGGCGACCATCTCGAGGCCGTGATCGACAAGCTGCGCGAAGCGGGGGCGACGATCGACGTCGGCGAAGGGTGGCTGCGCGTGCGCGCCGACGCGCGGCCGCGGGCGGTGAGCGTTCGCACCAGCGAGTACCCGTCGTTCCCGACCGACATGCAGGCGCAGCTGATGGCGCTCGACTGCATCGCCGACGGCGCGGCGACGATCACCGAGACGATCTTCGAGAACCGCTTCATGCACGCCAACGAGCTGGCGCGGCTCGGCGCAAAGATCGACATCGACGGTCGTGTCGCCGTCGTGCAGGGCGTCGAGCGGCTTTCGGGCGCAACGGTGATGGCGACCGACCTGCGCGCGTCGGCAGGTCTCGTCATCGGTGCGCTGGTCGCCGACGGCGAGACGACGATCGACCGCATCTATCACCTCGACCGCGGCTACGACGCGATGGAGACCAAGCTGCGCGCGCTCGGCGCCGACGTCGAAAGGGTGTCGGCGTGAGCACGCCCGGGTTCCTCGGGGCGAGGTCGTGATCACGCTCGCGCTGTCGAAGGGACGCATCCTCGACGAGACGCTGCCGCTCCTCGCGCAGGCGGGGATCGTGCCGACCGAGGATCCCGAGACGAGCCGGCGGCTGATCCTTGGTACGTCGCATCCGGGGCTGCGGATCGTCCTCGTCCGCGCCAGCGACGTTCCGACGTACGTG
>Ga0157369_10003814_pt1 | contig 17904 bp, 19 predicted proteins | sample C25metaG_FD_113461 | JGI IMG/M metagenome (GOLD analysis project Ga0157369, IMG submission 113461) | Corn rhizosphere microbial communities from Kellogg Biological Station, Michigan, USA - C2-5 metaG | ecosystem: Host-associated > Plants > Roots > Rhizosphere > Soil | place: USA: Michigan... | reverse complement strand
TGCTCGCGGTTGAAGGCACCGTCGGTCGCCGCGTAAGTCTGGAACTCGCCATCGACCGTCTCCAGGAATGCACGCTCGAGCATGCGGTGCTCGTCGCGCGCGAAGAGCGGATCCCAGTCGCTGCCCCAGAGGAGCTTGATCACGTTCCACCCCGCGCCCGCGAAGAGCCCTTCCAGCTCCTGCACGACGGATCCGTTGCCGCGCACCGGGCCGTCGAGGCGCTGCAGGTTGCAGTTCACCACGAGCACCAGGTTGTCGAGCTTCTCGCGCGCGGCGATCGAGAGGCCGGCGAGCGCCTCCGGCTCGTCCATCTCGCCGTCGCCCACGAAGCACCACACCTTGCGGGATGTTTGATGCGACGCGGGAGCGGCGTCGAGGAGGCCCCGGTTCGCGAGGTAGCGCATGAAGCGCGCCTGGTAGATCGCGAAGAGCGGGCCCAGGCCCATGGAGCCCGTCGGGAACTGCCAGAAGTCCGGCATGAGCCACGGATGCGGGTAGGAGCTCAGGCCCTCGCCCGAGGTCTCGCGCCGGTAGTGATCGAGCTGCTCCGCGCTGAGGCGTCCCTCGAGGAACGCGCGCGCATACAAGCCGGGCGCCGAGTGCGGCTGGAAGTACACGAGGTCTCCGCGCTCGCCCCCGCGGAAGAAATGGTTGAAGCCGACCTCGAAGAGGTCCGCGGCCGACGCATAGCTCGCGATGTGCCCGCCCAGCTCGGCCGCCGCGCGGTTCGCGCGTACCACCATCGCGAGCGCGTTCCAGCGCACGAGGCTCGAGATGCGCGCCTCGATCTCGAGGTTGCCCTGGTACGGCGGCTGCTCCGCGAGGCCGATGGTGTTGACGTAGGGCGTCGCCAGCACCTGCGGCAGCGGCACCCGCCGGGCTCTCGCGTGCTGCAGCAGGCGGCGCAGCAGGAACGTCGCCCGCTCCGGGCCCGCGGTTTCGATCAGGGCGTCCAGCGATTCGATCCACTCGCGGGTCTCGAGCGGGTCGTTGTCGGGGTCGCGGGGATTGCCGACGGCTTCGGGAATGCGGGGGTCCATGGCCTGCACCTTCGTGGGACATTGCGGAATTCGGTTCGCGGCACGCGGCTCGCGCGCGCCACCCTCAGCGCCCATGGTAGCCGGGAAAGGGGCTCGCGAGCGAGCCCCAGGTCCTCTAGTGGACTTTGTGCATCGCAGCGTGACAGCATGCCGGGTTCCAAGGTAAGGTTCATCCAGTCCTCTATAGGAGTCTTCGATGCCAAGAGCGATCGTGCTCAACCGCGCCGACAACGTCGCCACCCTGCTCGATACCGGCCAGGCGGGCGATCGCTGCACCCTGCAGGGCGAGGCCGCGGGCGAGGTGGTCCTCGCCCACCCCGTGCCCTTCGGCCACAAGGTCTGCATCAAGCCCGCGCGTGCCGGCGGCGACATCGTCAAGTACGGCCAGGTCATCGGCAAGGCGGCGCGGGACCTCGCGGTGGGCGACCACGCCCACGTTCACAACGTCGAATCCGCGCGCGGGCGCGGGGATCGGGTGAAGGCATGAGCACGACATTCCTCGGCTACAAACGGGCCAACGGCGCGGTGGGCGTGCGCAACCGTGTCGCCGTGATTTCCATCATGGACAACTGCAACCCGGTCACGCGCTCGATCTGCCAGGCCGTGGACGGCACGATCCCGGTGACCACGCTCTTCGTGCGCGGCCAGTACGGGCGCGACCTCGAGATCGCGCTCGACACGCTGGCCGGCATGGGGCGCAACCCCAACATCGCCGCGGTGCTCCTGGTGGGGCTCGAGCCGGGCACCACCGAGGAGGTGGCGCGCCGCATCCGCCCGAGCGGCAAGCCCGTCGAGTCGGTGACCCTGCAGCCGAGCGGCACCATCAACTGCGTGGCCGAGGGCACGCGCCGCGCGGCGAAGCTCGTGATCGCCGCATCGGGCGCGCGCCGCGAGCCCTGCCCCGTGTCCGCGCTGCGCGTGGGCGTCGAGTGCGGCGGATCGGACACGACGTCCGGCCTCACCTGCAATCCGGTGATCGGCGCGCTGGCCGACCGGCTGGTGGACGCCGGCGGCACGGTGATCATCTCCGAGACCTCCGAATTCTTCGGCGCCGAGCACCTCTTCGCCGCTCGCGCGGTGAACGAGACGGTGGGCAAGGCGTTCGTGCAGGCCGTCCTGCGGCTCGAAACCGAGGCGATCGACCGCGGCATCGACATCCGCGGCACCAACCCGACCCCGGACAACATCGCGGGAGGCCTCACGACGATCGAGGAGAAGGCGCTGGGCGCCATGGCGAAGGCCGGCTCGCGCCCGTTGATGGGCGTGCTCACGTACGGCGAGGAGCCGCGGGGCCGAGGCCTGCACTTCATGGACGCCCCGGCCCCGGCCGTCGAGAATCTCACCGCGTTCGCCGCGGCCGGCTGCCAGCTCATCTTCTTCGGCACCGGCGTGGGCAATCCCATCGGCAACATGGTGTCGCCCACGGTGAAGGTGAGCGGCAACGTGAACACGCTGCGCACGATGGCCGACAACATCGACTTCGACGCGTCGGACATCCTCGAGAAGGGCGCGAAGGTCGACCCGCTCGGCGCGCGCCTCTACGATTTCGCGCTCGCCGTGGCCTCGGGCACCCGCACGACGAGCGAGGTGCTCGACGTGCGCGAGACGGCCATCAGCCGCTTCGCGCCGACGATCTGAGCGCCGCGCGACGTGACGAAGTCCGAACGCGTGCTGCACTCGATCTCGCGCCGCATCGAGTCGGGCAGCTTGCGCGAGGGCGACCGCCTGCCCTCCGAGGAACGCCTGGCGGCGCAGTTCCAGGTGAGCGTGGGCACGGTGCAGAAAGCCCTCGACCGGCTGGAGAGCGCGCGCCTCGTGAGCCGCGAGCACGGGCGCGGCACCTTCGTCTCGGCTCCCACGGCCGACGTGAGCTACCTGCGCTTCCGCGACGCCTCCGGCCAGGATCTGCCCAACTTCATCCACGTGCGCTCGATGCGGCGCATGAAGCGTGCCGGTCCCTGGTCGCAGTTTCTCGGGCAGTCGCCGGCGTACGTACGCATCGAGCGGCGGATCAGCGTGGGCGGCCGCTTCGAGCTGGCCAGCGAGTTCTGGCTGCGCGAGGCGGAATTCGACCGGCTGGCAGCGGCGGACCGTGGAGCGCTCGAGCGCAACATCCGCGTGCAGCTCGGCCAGAAGCTCGCGCTCCCCACGCAGCGCGTGGACCAGTCGATCCGCTTCGAGAGGCTGCCGGCGGCGATCGCCGCCGAGCTCGGCATCAAAGCGGATGCCTCGGGACTCGTGATGGAGGTGCGCGGGTACACCCTGCGCGAGCGCCCGCTGTTCTACCACCGCGTGTTCTCGGGCCCGTTCTCCGAGGATCTCGTGATCGTCCGATGAAAGGCCCCTCACGATGACCGTGCTCGCCACCGCGAAGCCCGCCGTCCCGCCGCGCACCCGCCCCGCGGGGGCGGCCCCGCTGCTCGAAGTCGACCGCGTGACCATGCAGTACAAGACGCGCGAGCACCTGGTCACCGCCACGTCGCGCGTGAGCTTCGACGTCTACCGCGCCGACCGCTTCGTGCTGCTGGGCCCTTCCGGCTGCGGCAAGTCCACGCTGCTGAAGGGCGTGGGCGGGTTCCTGAAGCCGGTCGAGGGCGGCATGCGCCTCAACGGCCGCCCGATCGAGGCGCCCGGTCCGGACCGCATGATGGTGTTCCAGGAGTTCGACCAGCTCATGCCTTGGAAGACGGTGCTCCAGAACGTCGCCTTCCCGATGAAGATGAGCCATGCCTTCCCGGCGCGCGAGATCGAGGCGCGAGCCATGGCCGCCATCGAGAAGGTCGGGCTCGCGCGCTTCCGCGACGTGTATCCGCACATGCTCTCCGGCGGCATGAAGCAGCGCGTGGCCATCGCGCGCGCGATGGCGATGGAGCCGCAGATGCTGCTGATGGACGAGCCCTACGCCTCGCTCGACGCGCTCACGCGCCGCAAGATGCAGGAGGAGCTGCTGCAGCTGTGGGACGACATCCGCTTCACCGTGCTCTTCGTCACGCACTCCATCGAGGAGGCGATCATCGTCGGTTCGCGCATCCTCGTGCTCTCCCCGCATCCGGGCCGGGTCAGGGCGGAGCTCAACGCGCATGAATTCACGCACGCCGAACAGGGGGGAACCGGCTTCATGGCCCTCAACCGGAGGATCCACAACATGCTCTTCGCCGAGCACGTCGAGGCCGCCGCGACGGGGGCCGCCCATGGCTGAGCGGCTCGAGCTCGTCCTGCGGCCGGAGTTCGAGGAGACGTCCCTCGAGGACGCCCAGGTCGCGGAGGTCCAGCGCCCGCTGAACGCCCTGGAGCGGGTCACCAACCTCGACTGGGTGCGGCGGCTCGCGATCCTGGTCCTGCTCGCCGGCGCGTGGGAAGCGTATGGGCGCTATCTCGGCAACCCGCTCATGGTTCCGACCTTCACGGAGGTGCTGCGCGCCTTGTGGGACGCGCTCTTCCACGGACCGCTCTTCGAGCGCATCTACGCGACCCTCAAGGTGCTCCTGATCGGATATGCCGCGGGCCTGCTGACCGCCGCGGCGTTCACCGCGCTCGCCGTCTCCACCCGGATCGGCACCGACCTGCTCTCGACCCTCACGGCGATGTTCAACCCGCTTCCGGCGATCGCGCTGCTGCCGATCGCGCTGCTGTGGTTCGGCCTCGGCACGCCGAGCCTGGTGTTCGTGATCGTGCACTCGGTGCTGTGGGCGGTCGCGCTCAACACGCACACGGGCTTCCTCGCGGTATCGGACACGATGCGCATGGCAGGCCACAATTACGGGCTGCACGGGCTGCGGTTCGTGGTGCACATCCTCATGCCCGCCGCACTGCCGGCGATCCTCGCGGGCGCGAAGATCGGCTGGGCGTTCGCGTGGCGCACGCTCATCGCCGCGGAGCTCGTCTTCGGCGTCTCCTCGCGGTCGGGGGGGCTCGGCTGGTTCATCTTCGAAAACCGCAACGAGCTGCAGACGGCGAACGTGTTCGCGGGATTGACCGCGGTGATCGTGATCGGGCTGCTGGTGGAGAGCGTGATCTTCCGCAACATCGAGCTGCGCACGGTGCGCCGCTGGGGGATGCAGCGATGAGCGGCGCGGGCGGCAAGCGGCTCTACCCCGCGCCCGCCGTCGCCGGCTGGCTCGCGCGCGCATTCGGGGCGTGCGGGCTCGTGGCCGACGACGCGGCGCTGGCGGCGCGCGTGCTCGTGCGCACCAACGCGCGCGGCGTGGAGACCCACGGCGTCTCGCGCGCGCTCGTCTACGTGCAGAAGCTGCAATCGGGCGAGCTCAATCCGCGTCCCGACGTCCGCTTCGAGGAACGCCATGGCGTTCTCCACTGCCACGCGGATTCCGGGCTCGGGCAGGTGGTCGGCACGCGCGCGATGCAGCGCGCCGTCGAGCGCGCGCGAGGCGAAGCCTTCGTGCCCATGGTGCTGCACGACATCGGCCACCTCGCCGCGCTGGGCATGTTCACGCTGCAAGCGGCCGAGGCCGGCATGCTGGCGTTCCTCGCGCAGTCGGCGCCGCCGATGATGGCGCTCGCCGGATCTCGCGGTGCGGCGATCGGCAACAATCCGCTCGCGTTCGCGAGCCCCGTGCCGGACGGCGCGCCGCTGGTGTTCGACATCGCGGCGAGCGGGGTCGCCCGCGGCAACGTGCTTGCCGCGGCGCGCGAAGGCCGCGCGATCCCCGACGGCTGGGCGATCGACGCCGAGGGCCGGCCCACGACCGACGCCGCCGCGGCGCTCGCGGGCGCCATGCTGCCCATGGCGGGCCACAAGGGCATCGGCCTCGCGATGATGGTCGAATGCCTCGCAGGCAGCCTCACCGGCGCCACGCCCGAGTCGGTCACGGGAGCCAGCCCGGGAAGCGCCCCGGCGCGGGTGGGCGCCTTCGCCTTCGTCGCGAATCCCCAGCTCATCGCCGGCACCCAGGCCTACGAAGCTCACATGGGAGCGTGGCTCGCGCGCTACCTCGAGGCCTCCGGCGCCGCGGGCCGCTATCCCGGCCAGCGCGCCGCGAGCCTGGAGGCGGAGCGCGCGCGCGACGGCATCCCGCTTCCCGTGGCCGTCGTGGCCGAGCTCACCCGCGTGGGGGAGCTCACCGGCGTCCCGTTCGACCCCAAACCCGCCCCGCAGGACAGCGCCACGGCCTGACGCGGACAACCAGCACGACATTTCGAGGAGGAGAGATCCATGAGGTCACGCATCGGAGGCATCACGGCCCGCCTGGGCGCGGCGTTCGCCGCGCTCGCCTGCAGCCTGCTCGCGGCGCCGCACGCGGCCGCGGAAGTCGACGAGGTTCGCATCGCGAAGGGATTCGGCATCGGCTATCTGCCGCTCATCGTGATGGAGGACGAGAACCTCTACGAGAAGCACGCGAAGGCCGCCGGGCTCTCCAGCACGACGAAGTGGCTCGTGCTCGACGGCGGCACGACGCAGGCGCAGCTGCTGATCGGCGGCAACCTCGAGGTCTCCTCGGGCGGCCTGGGGCCCCTCATCACCATCTGGGCGCGCACCAAGGGCAACCTGGACGTGAAGGGCATGGCCTCGATCAACTCGATGCCGCTCTTCCTCAACACGACCAACCCGCAGGTGAAGACGATCAAGGACTTCACCGACCGCGACCGCATCGCGCTGCCGGTGATCCGCTCGTCGATCCAGGCGGTGGTGCTGCAGATGCAGGCCGAGAAGGTGTTCGGGAAGCACGACCAGCTGGACCGGCTCACGGTCTCGATGGCGCACCCGGACGGCGCCGCGGCGCTGCTCTCGGGCGGGACCGAGATCACGGCGCACCTGACCGCACCGCCCTTCATGTACCAGGAGCTCAAGAACCCGAAGGTGCATCGCGTGTTCAGCTCTTACGACGTGGTGGGCGAGCCGCACACGTTCAACCTGATCTGGACCACGAAGAAATTCCGCGACGAGAACCCGAAAACCTACAAGGCGTTCGTGGACGCGCTCGCCGAGGCGATGGAGAAGATCAACGGCGACAAGAAGAAGTACGCGCAGGTCTACGTGCGCTTCACGAAGTCCAAGCTCGACCCCGCGTTCATCGAGGAGATGATGAACGACCCGGACATCCGCTTCACGATGGCGCCGGAAGGGACCATGCAGTTCGCGCGCTTCCTGAACAAGGTGGGCACCATCAAGAGCATGCCCGCCGACTGGAAGGACATGTTCTTCCCCGAGATCCACAACCTGAAGGGCAGCTGATGGCCGACATCGTCGTCACCGAGTTCATGGATGCCGCGGGGGTCGAGGCCCTCGCGGGCTTCGACGTGCGGTACGACCCGCAGCTCGTCGACAAGCCGCAGGAGCTGCGCGCGGCGCTCGCCGACTGCCGCGGCCTCATCGTGCGCAACCGCACCCAGGTGCGAGCGCCGCTGCTCGAGGCGGCGCCCCGGTTGAAGGTGGTGGGGCGCCTGGGCGTGGGCCTCGAGAACATCGACCTCGCGGCGTGCGCGGCGCGCGGCGTGCCCGTGTTCCCGGCGACCGGCACCAACGACGAGACGGTGGCCGAGTTCGTGATCGGTGCGGCGATCATGCTGCTGCGCGCGGGCGCCTTCCACGTCACCTCCGAGGTGCTCGCCGGGCAGTGGCCGCGCACGAAGGTGATCGGCGGGCGCGATGCGAAGGGCCTGCGCATGGGCTTGGTGGGGTTCGGCGCGATCGCGCGGCAGGTCGCGCGCCGCGCCCAGGCCTTCGGCATGCGCGTGATGGCGGCCGACCCGTTCGTGCCCGCGCACGATCCGGCGTGGAAGCAGTGGGGCGTGGAACCGCTCGAGCTGCGTACGATGCTCGCGCGCACGGACATCCTGAGCCTGCACGTCCCGATGACGCCCGCCACGCGCGGCATCGTCGACGCCGCGGCCATCCGCGCGCTGCCACGCGGCGCTTACGTGATCAACACCGCGCGCGGCGGGCTGATCGACGAGGACGCTCTGATCGCGGCGCTCGAGGACGGGCACCTCGCGGGGGCCATGCTCGACGTGATGGACGGCGAGCCCCTCGCCGCGGGGAGCCGGCTCGTGGGCACGCCCCACCTGGTCCTGTCGCCGCATGTCGCGGGCATCACGCGCGACGCGAACCAGCGGGCGAGCGTGCTCACCGCCGAGAACGTGCGCTTGTTCCTGCAGGGACAGCCGGCCCGCGTGGCCAACGCCGCGGTCGCGGCGTAGCACCCCCGGTTCCACGACGGTTCCGTGACGCGCCCGTCACGGAATCGTCACGACCGGTCCCTACCATCTCCTGGCTGGCTCAAAGACAGGAGAAAAACCCATGCGCATCAAGCACGCGTTCGCCTGCGCGGCCCTCGCCGCCACGACCGCCACCTCCGCGTTCGCGACCGACATCACGGGCGCCGGCGCGACCTTCCCGTATCCCGTCTACGCCAAGTGGGCCCAGGCCTACAAGCAGGCCACCGGCGTGGGCATGAACTACCAATCCATCGGCTCGGGCGGCGGCATCAAGCAGATCCAGGCGAAGACCGTGGATTTCGGGGCCTCCGACATGCCGCTCGCGCCCGAGGACCTGCGCAAGAGCGGCCTCATGCAGTTCCCGGCGATCATGGGCGGCGTGGTTCCCGTGGTGAAGCTCGAAGGCATCCAGCCCGGACAGCTCAGGTTCACCGGCCCGCTGCTCGCCGACATCTACCTCGGGAAGGTGACGAAGTGGAACGACGAGCGCATCGCGAAGCTCAACGCGGGCGTGAAGTTGCCGGCGACGGACATCACCGTCGTGCACCGCTCGGATGGCTCGGGCACCAGCTTCCTGTGGACGAACTACTTGTCGCAGGTGAGCCAGGAGTTCAAGTCGAAGGTCGGTGAAGGCACGTCGGTCAACTGGCCGGGCGGCGTCGGCGGCAAGGGCAACGAGGGGGTCGCCTCGTACACGCAGAAGATCGACGGCGCGCTCGGATACGTCGAATACGCATACGCGAAGCAGAACAAGCTCACCTACGCGCTGATGCAGAACCGCAACGGCCGCTTCGTGGCGCCGACCGACGAGACGTTCGCGGCGGCGGCGGCGAATGCCGACTGGAAGAATGCCCCGGGCATGCGCGTGATCCTCACCAACCAGCCGGGCGACAAGGCCTGGCCGATCACCGGCGCCTCCTACATCCTGCTGCACACCCAGGCGGAGAAACCCGACGCCACCCGCCAGGTGCTCAGGTTCTACGACTGGGCCTTCGCGAACGGCGGCAAGATGGCCGAGACGCTCGACTACGTGCCGATGCCGGACACGGTGGTGCAGGCGATCCATGCATCGTGGAAGCAGATCACCGACGCGTCGGGCAAGCCGGTGCTCTGAGGAGGGAATCCCTGCCCGAGCTGGGAGCCGCTGCAGCGTGACGGCCGTACTGGATAATGGGCCTTTCACGGTCGCGCCGGACCGCGCGACCGTGCTGGAACACGCCCCTCCGCCCCCCATGCTGCGCAACAACGCGTTGATGGATGCGATCTTCCGGAACGTCACCCGGTTCTTCGCATTCCTCGTCTTCAGCCTGCTCGCGGGCATCCTGCTGTCGCTCCTGGCCGGCGCGGTGCCGTCGATGCGGCAGTTCGGGCTGCCGTTCCTCTGGCACGCCGAATGGGATCCGGTGAAGGAGCAGTTCGGCGCACTCGTGCCCATCGTCGGCACGCTCGGCACCTCGTTCATCGCGCTCCTGATCGCGATCCCGGTGAGCTTCGGCATCGCGGTCTTCCTGACCGAGCTTTCGCCCGTGTGGCTGCGCCGTCCGCTCGGCACCGCGATCGAGATGCTGGCCGCGATCCCGAGCATCATCTACGGCATGTGGGGCCTCTTCGTCTTCGCACCCGTCTTCCAGCTCTACGTGCAGCCGCTGCTCAAGAAGACGATCGGCCAGGTGCCCTACCTCTCCGGCATCGTGGCGGGCCCGCCGATGGGCATCGGCATGCTCACCGCCGGCATCATCCTCGCGATCATGGTGATCCCGTTCATCACCGCGGTCATGCGCGACGTGTTCGAGATCGTCCCCGCGATGCTCAAGGAGTCGGCCTACGGGCTCGGCTCGACCACGTGGGAAGTGGTGCGGCACGTGGTGCTGCCGTACGCGAAGGTGGGCGTGATCGGCGGCATCATGCTCGGCCTCGGGCGCGCCCTGGGCGAGACCATGGCGGTGACCTTCGTGATCGGCAACGCGCACCAGTTGAGCGCGTCGCTCTTCGCGCCCGGCAACTCGATCGCCTCCGCGCTCGCGAACGAGTTCACCGAGGCCGTGGGCGACCTGTACACGTCCTCGCTCATCGAGCTGGGCCTGATCCTCTTCCTCATCACGACGATCGTGCTCGCATGCTCGAAGCTGCTGCTGCTGCAGCTCGCGAAGCGCGAAGGGACGAACGCGTGAGCGCCGTCGAACCGGTCAATCCGGCCTACCGCCGGCGCAAGCGGCGCAACGCGCTGATGATGTCGCTCTCCGCGGTGGCGCTCGCCTTCGGCCTCTTCTGGCTCTTCTGGATCCTCGGCGTGCTGCTGTGGGAGGGTGCCGCGGCGCTGCGGCCCTCGCTCTTCGTGCAGATGACGCCGCCGCCGGGATCGGATGGCGGGCTCGCCAACGCCATCTTCGGCAGCGTCCTCATGGCCGGCGCCGGCGCGCTCATCGGCACGCCGGTCGGCATCCTCGCCGGCACCTACCTCGCGGAATACGGCCGGCGCGGCTGGCTCACGCCGGCGACCCGCTTCATCAACGACGTCCTGCTCTCGGCGCCGTCGATCGTGATCGGGCTCTTCGTGTACACGGTGTGGGTCGCGCAGTTCAGGCATTTCTCGGGCTGGGCCGGCGCGCTCGCGCTCGCGATCATCGTGGTGCCGGTCGTGGTGCGCACCACCGACGACATGCTGAAGCTCGTGCCCCACAGCCTGCGCGAGGCGGCGGCGGCGCTCGGCGCCCCCACCTGGAAAGTGATCACCCTGGTGTCGTACCGCGCCGCGAGAGCCGGCATCGTGACCGGCGTGCTGCTCGCGATCGCGCGCATCACGGGCGAGACAGCGCCGCTCCTCTTCACCGCGCTCAACAACCAGTTCTGGTCCGCCGACATGGACAAGCCCATGGCGAACCTGCCCGTGGTGATCTTCCAGTTCGCGATGAGCCCCTACGAGGACTGGCACCGCCTCGCGTGGGGTGGCGCTGCCCTCATCACCCTCTTCGTGCTGGCGATCAACATCGCCGCGCGCGCCTTCTTCCGCAAGTGAGGCCGACATGAACGCCGTCCTGCAGGACGCCCCCGCGGGCCTCCCGGCCGCGAAGCTCGAGGTGCACGACCTCGACTTCCACTACGGCTCCTTCCATGCGCTGAAGCGCGTGAACCTGGAGATTCCCGCCAACCGCGTGACCGCCTTCATCGGCCCGTCGGGGTGCGGCAAGTCGACGCTGCTGCGGACCTTCAACCGGATGTTCGAGCTCTATCCGGAGCAACGCGCCAGCGGCGAGATCATGATGGGCGGCGAGAACATCCTCACCACGAAGCGCGACATCTCGCTCATCCGCGCGAAGATCGGCATGGTGTTCCAGAAGCCCACGCCCTTCCCGATGTCGATCTACGACAACATCGCATTCGGCGTGCGCCTCTTCGAGGACCTCTCCCGCGCGCGCATGGACGAGCGCGTCGAATGGGCGCTCACCAAGGCGGCGCTCTGGAACGAGGTGAAGGACAAGCTCCAGCAAAGCGGCAACGGCCTCTCGGGCGGCCAGCAGCAGCGCCTTTGCATCGCGCGCGCCATCGCGGTCAAGCCCGAGGTGCTGCTGATGGACGAGCCCTGCTCGGCGCTCGATCCGATCTCGACCGCGAAGGTCGAGGAGCTGATCGCCGAGCTGAAGGCCGACTACACGGTCGTGATCGTCACCCACAACATGCAGCAGGCCGCCCGCGTCTCCGATTACACCGCGTACATGTACCTCGGCGAGCTGGTCGAGTTCGGCGACACCGACCAGGTGTTCCTCAAGCCCGCGAAGCAGGCGACCGAGGACTACATCACGGGGCGCTTCGGTTGAGCCGTTATAACCGCGCGCACCGGCGCTTATAACGCTGCACCGCAGCATCGCTGCGCAGCAAGCTGTAACCACGGCGTCACGCAATCGGCGTACGTTAGATGCCATGGAACCCCGCGACGACATCCCCGAAGATCATCCGGAGCTCGACCTCCAGGCGCTCAAGCGCGCGATGATGCGGCGCGACGAGGCCGTCGAGCGTTTCCGCGCCGCCAAGGCGCAGATGATGAGCCGCGCGCGCCCGTCACAGGACGCGCGGCGTCAGGACCAGTCCCCAGACCAGCGCTAGCAGCAGCGCCGGAGAGCGCAGCCGCTGCCCCGGCATCCGCGCGCTCGCGGATGTATGCTTCGCGCCATGCGGACCCAGCGCGCACGCTGCAAGTGGGCTTCCACCGAGCCCCTCTTCTTCGCCTACCACGACGACGAATGGGGCACACCCGTGCACGACGACCGCATGCTCTTCGAGATGCTCAATCTCGAGGGCGCGCAGGCGGGGCTGTCGTGGCTCACGATCCTCAAGAAGCGCGACGGCTACCGCGCGGCATTCGAGAACTTCGAGCCCGAGAAGGTCGCGCGCTACGGCGAGCGCGAAAAGGCGCGGCTCCTCGCCGACGCGGGCATCGTGCGCAATCGCGCGAAGGTCGATGCCGTGATCGTCAACGCGCGGGCCTTCCTCGAGGTGGAGCAGCAAGCGGGATCGTTCGACGAATTCATCTGGCGCTTCGTCGCGCACGAGCCGCTCACGCGCTCGCGCCGGCGCCGCGCCATGACGGTGAGCGCGGAGATGAGCCGTGAGCTCTCGCGCCTCGGCTTCAAGTTCGTCGGCCCCACCATCTGCTTCGCCTTCATGCAGGCGGTCGGCATGGTGGACGACCACGAGCCGGGCTGCTTCCGGCACGCCGGAAAGGCGCGCTAGCGGCGAGCGCGCGGCCGGCCGCGCCCGCACGTTCCAGGCGCGAACGCATCGTCCAGGAATGCGGCGAGGCGTAACCCCGCACGGCCGAGCTGGCGATCGAGCACGGGAAGCGCCCTGCGATAGTAGTCGTCGCCGATCACGGGGTCCGCGGACGTCCAGCTCCACACCTCGCGCGCCACCGCATGGGTCTCGTTGGCCCAGTCGATCACGCTGCCCCCCGCGGCTTCGCGCGCTTCCGGTGTCCGCAGCCATCCGTCCTCCAGGCGCCGCACGTAGGCGCCCCAGCTCCATGCGGTGGCCGCGATGAGCGACGTATCCCAGACCCAGTGCAGGTTCTGCGTGGTGCGCGCGGGCGTGCAGCGCGCACACCGCAGGCCTCCCATCGAGACCTCGACCGCGACCGTGTTGCCGCCCTGCTCCTCGGCGATCGTGTGCAACGGCTGGTGCAGGTCCGCCACCAGGTGAACCGCCCAGCGCAGCGCCTCGCGCCGCGCGTCGTCGCGCCCGCAGCGCAGCGTGCGGCGGATGCGCTCGAGCTCCGCCACCACGCAGTCGCCTCTCGGGGTCGCGGCACAATCGCGCTTCTCGTCGTAGGTTGCCTGCGCGAGCGGGACGTCGACGAAGTGCCATTTGAAGGTTTCCGGCCGGTCCTGCCGCGCGTCGTCCGCCCAGCTGGCCTCCGAAGCGAGCGAATGGCCCGCGCCCAGCAGGCGCTGCACGGCCGCGCGCGCACGGCCGTCGAGGCGGCGCGCGGCGATCTCCGCGACGATCGAATGCCCGTCGGGACCCCACGCCGCGCAATGCGCGGCCCCCATGCCGAGGAGCGCCGCCACGGCGATGCGAACGGTGTGCTTCATCTCTCCACCATAACGCGCCGGGCTGCCTTCCGCGTACGATGCGGGAACTCGACATGGGCACCTGGATCCTGCTGCGCGGCTGGACGCGCGAGAAGCGTCACTGGGAGGACTTCCCGGAGCACCTCGCCGCTTTCGTCCCGGGTGCGGATGCCCGGGCCATCGACCTGCCGGGCGCGGGACAAAGGCACACGGAGAAGACGCCCTCGAGCATCGCGCGCATCGTGCAGGAAGTGCGCGACGACACCGCATGCCGCAACGGCGCGGGACCGTTGTCGCTCGTGGGCCTTTCGCTCGGCGGCCTGGTCGCGATGGAGTGGGCACGCGAGCATCCCGGCGAGATCGAACGCCTCGTGCTCATCAACACGAGCGCGCGTCCGTACTGCCACATGACGCGCCGCCTGCGGCCCTCGAACTACGCGACGATCGTGCGCCTGATGCTGGCCCCTCCCGGCCCGCGGCGCGAGTCGGGCATCCTGCAGCTCACCACGACGCGCCCTGCGGACCCCGATCGCATCGCGCGCTGGGACGTGTGGGCACGGCAGCTTCCGGTCGCGCGCGTGAATGCGTTGCGCCAGCTCGCGGCGGCGACGGCGTACCGCGCGCCCGCGGCGCCTCCCTGCCACGCGACGCTCGTGCTCGCCTCGGCCGCGGACCGGCTCGTCGACCCACGCTGCTCGCGCGACCTGGCGCGGGCCTGGAACGTTCCGTTCGCGATGCATCCGAGCGCCGGGCATGACCTGCCCCTCGACGACGGGCCGTGGGTCGCCGCGCAGGTCGCGAGGTGGCTCGGCGCCGCTATGCCGTGACGGCGGCGTCCTTGCGCACGCGCGCGCCGCCGAAGCGCGCCGTGAAGCGGCTTCCCGCGCCCGGGATGCTCGCGATATCGAGCGTCGCGCCGTGGCGGTTGAGCGCGTGCTTCACGATGGCGAGGCCGAGACCGGTGCCGCCGGTCTCGCGCGAGCGCCCGCGGTCGACGCGGTAGAAGCGCTCGGTCAGGCGCGGGAGGTGCTCGGGCGCGATGCCGATGCCGCTGTCCTCGACGTCGAAATCGGCGCCGTCCGGTGTCGCGTGCCAGCGCAGGCGCACGGTGCCCCCGGGCGGCGTATAGCGGACCGCGTTGCTCACGAGGTTGCCCAGCGCGCTCGCGATCTCGCCCTCGCTCCCCACGAGGTGCACCCCGGTCTCGGCCGCGATGTCGATGTCATGGCGCCCGCCCGAGAGCGCGCGCGCGTCCGCGCCCAGCCGCTCGGTGAGCGCGCGCATGTCGATCGGCTCCTCCATCGGCGGCGGCGGCGACGACTCGAGGGCCGAAAGGGTGAGGAGGTCTTCCACCAGGCGCTCCATGCGCTTCGCCTGCTCGCTCATGAGGTCGATGTAGCGCCGCGCCGCCGCGGGGTCCTTCTCCTCGCGCAGCGGCTCGAGGAAACCGGAGACCACGGTGAGCGGCGTGCGCAGCTCGTGCGAGACGTTCGCCACGAACTCGCGGCGCATGCGCTCCACCTGCCGGAACTGCGTGATGTCCCGCGAGAGCACGAGCTTCTGCCCGTCGCCGTACTCGATCACCTGCAGCGAGAGCGTCCTGCCGCCGCCGTGCGGCGCATTCACGATGACGGGACGGGAAAAGTCGCCCCGCTGCAGGTACTCCTGGAATTCGGGAATCCGAACGAGGTGCGTGAGCGGACGGCCCGTGTCGGTCGCGGGATCGATCTCCAGGTGCGCGCGCGCCGTGTCGTTCAGCCACGCGATGCGATCCTGGTCCAGGATCACCACGCCATCGGGCAGCGCGCGGGCCGCGGCGCGCCAGCGGGCGAGCGCTTCGGCGAGCTCGGCCTCGCGCGCCGCCGAGGCCCGGCGCGAGCGATGCAGCTTCGCGTGCAGCACGTCCCAGGCGCCGCGGGCGCGCGGCGGGTACGGCGACTCGCCATGCTCGAGCCAATGGCCCAGGCGCCTCAGTTGGCGCCGGTTGTCGAGCTGCAGCACGAGGAGCGCCAGGGCGAACACGGTCCAGCCGAGCGTCGGGTCGACGAACCATCCAAGGGCCAGTCCGGCGAGTGCCGCGAGAGCGACGGCCGCCATGGCGCGTCAGCGCCGCGAGAGGAAGCGATAGCCCGCGCCGCGCACCGTCTCGACGAGGTCGTGGTGCCCCGTTGGCGAGATCGCGTCGCGCAAGCGGCGGATGTGCACGTCCACCGTGCGCTCCTCGATGAACACGTGGTCGCCCCACACGTGGTCGAGGATCTGGGTGCGCGTGTAGACGCGGTCCGGGTGCGTCATGAAGAAATGCAGCAGCTCGAACTCGGTCGGGCTCATCTTGAGCGCGTGGCCGTTGCCGGTGACCGCACGGGTCGCCGGGTTGATCGCGAGCCCCTCGATCTCGACCGCCTCGCTCGTGAGCTGCGGGGCCCTGCGGCGCAGCACGGCCTGGATGCGCGCCTCGAGCTCGCGCGGCGAGAAGGGCTTGGTCACGTAGTCGTCGGCGCCGGAAGCCAGGCCCTGCACCTTGTCGTCATCGCCCGCGCGCGCCGTGAGCATGATGATCGGCACCTCGCGCGTGCGCGTATCCGAGCGCAGCCGCCGCGCGATGTCGGGGCCGGAGAGATCCGGAAGCATCCAGTCGAGGAGGATCACGTCGGGCAGCGCCTCGCGCACCTCGCGCATCGCCTCCTCGGCATTGGCCGCGCGGCGTACCGTGTGGCCGCTGCGCGTGAGACCGACCGAGATCAGCTCCTGGATGGAGGGCTCGTCCTCCACTACCAGCACCGCGGGCATCAACGGGCCGCCTCGCGCTCCACTTCCTCGAGCGGCGTGTGCCTCACGTCGCGGCCCTTCACGATGTAGATCACCTGCTCGGCGATGTTCTTGGCGTGGTCGCCGATGCGCTCGAAGGCCTTCGCCACCCACACGATGTGCAGCGAGTTCGAGATGGTGCGCGGGTCTTCCATCATGAAGGTCACGAGCTGGCGCAGGATCGCGCGGAACTCGGTGTCGATCGTGGCGTCCTCGGCGATCACGCGCGCGGCCGCGGCCGCATCGAGGCGCGCGAACGCGTCGAGGGCCTTGCGCAGCATGCCGCACGAGACCTCCGCCACGTGCGTCATGGTGGCGAGCCGCGGGCGCGCCATCTTCGCCGCGGCGGCGTGGATCTCCTTGGCCATGCGCGCGATCTTCGCCGCCTCGTCGCCGATGCGCTCGAGGTCCGTCACGGTCTTGGACACCGCCATGACGAGCCTCAAGTCGGTCGCGGCGGGCTGGCGGCGCACGATCACGTGGCGCAGGTCGTCGTCGATCGCGAGCTCGAGCTCGTTCACCTTCGCGTCGTCCGCGATCACGTGGTCGATGGTGGCAAGGTCGCCCGAGAGGTAGCCGTCGACCGCGGCGCGGATCTGCGCCTCGACCAGCCCGCCCATCTGCAGCGTGCGCGTGCGGATGGCCTCGAGGTCCTGGTCGTACTGCTTCGAGGTGTGTTCGGTCATGGCGTCTGGCGAAGCGTAGGGACATAGTGTGACAGTTCCATGACCGGCGCAGGAGGCGGGCCGCGCAGGCGCGCCGTTATACTGCCCCGCAACCAGAGCCGACCCCGGAGAACCCATGAAGCGCACCTTGACCGTCCTGGTCCTGCTCGCCCTCGGCGCCTGCGCCTCCGCGCCGCAGCGCGACGCGCGCCTCGAGCGCATCGACAACATCGTGGTGATCTACGCCGAGAACCACAGCTTCGACAACATGTACGGCATGTTTCCGGGCGCGGATGGCGTGGCCGACGCTTCCGCGGTCTCGAGGACGCAGGTCGACCACGACGGCAAGCCGCTGCCGCACCTGCCGCCCGTCTACGTCGGCGGCAAGCCGAGCGACCAGTATCCGAAGGACCTGCCGAACGGCCCCTTCCGCATCGACCAGCCGCCGGTCTCGCGCACCTTCGGCGACATCGTGCCGAGCCCGATCCACCAGTTCTACCAGAGCATCGAGCAAATCGACGGCGGCAGGAACGACCGCTTCGTGGCGATGACGACCGTGGGCGCGTGGACGATGGGCTATTACGACGGCTCGCCGCTGCGCATGTGGCAATGGGCGAAGCGCTACACGCTCGCCGACCACTTCTTCATGGG
>Ga0157369_10003813_pt1 | contig 17905 bp, 14 predicted proteins | sample C25metaG_FD_113461 | JGI IMG/M metagenome (GOLD analysis project Ga0157369, IMG submission 113461) | Corn rhizosphere microbial communities from Kellogg Biological Station, Michigan, USA - C2-5 metaG | ecosystem: Host-associated > Plants > Roots > Rhizosphere > Soil | place: USA: Michigan... | reverse complement strand
GCGCGACGGCGATGCACGCCGACAAGAGCCAGTCGCAGCGCACGCGCGCCCTGCAGGATTTCAAGGACGGCAAGACGCACGTCCTCGTCGCGACGGACATCGCGCAGCGCGGGCTGGACATCGGGAACATCAGCCACGTCATCAACTACGACGTGCCGCAGCAGGCGGAAGACTACGTCCACCGCATCGGCCGCACTGGCCGCGCCGCGAAGGAGGGCGATGCCTACACCTTCATGGCGCCGGACGAGATCGCGATGGTGCGCACCATCGAGCGCGTGATCGGCCAGCCGATTCCCCGCGTGTCGGTGCCGGGATACGATTTCGGGACAGTCGCGGCGGACTGAGGGCCGATGGACCGATGGACCGATGGACCGGAACGGCGAAGGGCACACGAAACTTATTTCGGTGTGCCCTTCTCGGTCCTCCGGTCCTCTGGTCCTCACCTCCCCAGTCTCACCCTCCCCAACCTCGACACCACCAGCGTCTCGGCGGCGCGGCCTCGCTTCGCGATGAGCGTCAGGTTCGAGGCGCCGTAGCCGAGTCCACGCACGTCGAAGGCGAGGGAGTCCCGGGTGGAGGAGAGCGTCACGCGGTGCGCGTGGCCCAGCGCGTGAACGGCGAGCGCGGTGCCTCGTTCGCGCAGGGCGAGCTGGGCGCTGGCCGTGTCGATCCGCACGCTGACCACGGCATGGCGCGCCAGTGCCTCGTCACGGGCCTGCTGGATCACCTCCGCCGCCTCGGCCACCGCGGAGCGCGCGGCGATGCGGTCGAGGTAATGACCCGTCTCGCGGACGACGATGATGGAGAGGAGGCCGATGATCATCAGCACGATGATCAGCTCGAGCAGGGTGAGCGCGGGGCGCGCCGCAGGTCGGTGTCTCATGCGCGCATGATGCGTCGTCGGGCTGGCGACGCGTCACCGAATGGATGCGAACGGTAGCGATGCCACGCACGTAGAGAGACGTTGACGATGACGGCGCGCGCGGCATCTTCTGTCTCGTCGCCGTCCCGAATCCCTTCTCTCCCGCCGATGCGATCCCGCCTCGTCTCCGCCCTCGCGCTCCTCGCCCTCGGCGCGCCCGTCGCCGTCGCGCAGCAGCCCATCGACTCCGCCTACACGGCGCGCATCCGTGAGCTGACGCCCACCGATTCCGTCTGGAAGTTCACGACCGAGCTGGTGGACCACCTGCCAGCGTCGGCAACAGTGCCGTCGCCGCTCAAGGTGCTCGGCTATGTGCCCGGCGCCCTCGGACGCCTTGCCTACGTGGACGAGCTGAATCGCTACTTCCGCGCTCTGCATGCGGCGTCGCCGCGGGTGAAGGTGTTCTCGCTCGGCATGAGCGACGAAGGGCGCGAGATGATTGCCGTTGCCGTGGCCGATTCGGCCACGATCGCGCGGCTGGACGACTACCGCGCCATGGCGGCCAAGCTCGCCGACCCGCGCACGACGACGCCGGCCGAGCGCGCACGGCTGGTGAAGGAGGCGAAGCCGATCTATTGGCTCACGGGCAGTATCCACAGCCCCGAAACGGGGAGTCCGGAGATGCTGATGGAGCTCGGCTATCGTCTCGCGGTGGAGGAGACGCCGTTCGTGCAGGACATCCGTGATCACGTGATCACGCTCATCACGCCGGTGACCGAAGTGGATGGGCGCGACCGCGCGGTGGACGCGGCCAAGCTCTCGCGTTCGCTGGGACTCGGTCCGCAGGGCGTGTCGCTCACGTACTGGGGCAAGTACACGGCGCACGACAACAACCGCGACGGAATGGTGCTGTCACAGAAGCTGACGCAGCACGTGATGGACGGCTTCATCCACTGGCACCCGACGGTGATGCACGACCTGCACGAGTCGGTGGCGTTCCTGCACACCAGCACCGGCACTGGTCCGTACAACGACGAGTTCGACCCGATCGTGATCGATGAGTGGCACACACTCGCCTACCAGGAGATCACCGAGCTCACCAAGCGTGGGCTGCCCGGCGTGTGGACGCACGGCTTCTACGACGGCTGGGCGCCGAACTACATGCTCGCCATCGCCAACCTGCACAACTCCATCGGCCGGTTCTACGAGACGTACACCTCGATGAACGCGGACTGTCAGGTGACCAATCTGCCGGCATCGCAGACGGAGCGCCGGTGGGATCGCCCCAGCCCGCCGGTGAACGGCATCAAGTGGTGCATCCGCAGCAACATCAACTACCAGGAGTCGGGGGTCCTCACGGCGCTCAAGTACGTGGCCGACCACGCGGACACCTTCCTCGAGAACTTCTCGCTGAAGAGCGAGCGGCAGACGAACAAGGGGAGAACCAGCGCGCCGTATGCGTTCGTGATTCCGCGCGGCCAGCGTCGTTCGGCGGAAGCGGCGGACCTCGTGAACCTGTTCCGCCAGCACGCCGCGGAGATCCAGGTTGCATCGCAGGACTTCACGCTGAAGGGCGAGAAGCCCAAGGACGCACCGGTGACGGTGAAGAAGGGCGACTGGATCGTGCGCATGGACCAGCCGTACACGCAGACGGTGCGCACGCTGCTCGCCATCCAGCACTTCAAGCCGGATGACCCCTCGCCATACGACGACACGGGCTGGACGATCGACGAGCTGCGCCACGTGACGACGCTCAAGATCGCGGATCCCGCGGTGCTCGCCGCGCCGATGACACCGCTCACGAGCGATGCCACGGTCGCCGGCACGATCGCCGGCCGCGGCAGCGTGCTGCTCGTGCCGCATCTCGGCGACTGGCGCTCCGCCGTGCTGCCGTGGAAGACGGGGCGTGCGAAGGTGTCGGTGGCCGACACCGCGTTCACCGCCGACGGTCAGAAGTACGAGCGCGGCACGTTCATCGTGGAGAACGCCGATGCGCCGGCGCGCAATGCCGTCGTCGCCCTCGGTCTCGATGCGACGGCAACGGGCGCCGTCCCGACTGTCCGTAGCCATGCGGTGACGGCGCCACGCGTGGCGCTCGTGCACTCGTGGATCGAGACCCAGAATGAGGGGTGGATCCGCTACGCGTTCGATCGCATGGGCGTGCCGTACACGTACATGGCCGACCAGAAGCTCGTCCAGCCGCGCGCACTGGAGAAGTACGACGTGGTGGTGCTGCCACACATCAACGGCGCGGCAACGACGATCGTGAACGGCCGGCCGATGGTGGGGCCGGCGATCCCATGGAAGAAGACGGCGCTCACGCCGAACCTCGGGCGGATCGACCAGACCGACGACACGCGGCCGGGCATGGGGCTGGCCGGACTCGCCGCGCTGCGCGCCTTCGTGGAGCGCGGCGGCCTGCTGGTGACGGAAGGGAACAGCTCGCGCGTGCCGATCGAATTCGGGCTCGTGCCGACCGTGAGCGTGGCGCCGCAGCAGAAGCTGCTCGCGCGCGGCGGGATCTATCGTGCACAGCTCGTGAGCGGCGGCAGCCCGATCGCATATGGCTACGAGCGCACGACGTTCCCGCTGTACTTCAACCAGGCGCCGCTTCTCAACGTGCAGGGCGTCCAGCGGGGCCAGCGCAGCGATGGCGTCGACACGACGATCACCAACGCCATCGAACGGCAGCGTGCGCGCACCATCGTGCGCTGGACGCCGAAGGCCGATGACCTGCTCGTCTCCGGACTGCTGGACAACGGCGAGGAGATGGCGGGGCGCGCCGTCGTCGTCGACGCGCCGCTCGGGCAGGGACACGTGGTCCTGTTCGGCACGCGCCCGATGTGGCGATGGGAGTCGCAGGGCGCGTTCGCGCTGATGCTCAACGCGATGGCCAACTGGAACGCGCTCGACGCGAACGAGCGCAGCGGCGGGGCACCGGTGGTGACGACCGACAACCGGTGAACGGTTCGCCCGCTATATTCCTCACGGCGAGCGCTCTGGAGCGACGATGAAGATCACGATCGAATACTGCACGATGTGAAGCTACGAGCCGCGGGCCGCCAGTCTGGCGGCCGAGCTCAGGAAGGAATACCCGGACGCCGAGATCGAGATGACGCGGAGCTCGGGCGGACGATTCGAGGTGTACAGGGACGGCGTGCCGGTGTACGAGAAGTCGAAGACCGGCCGGCACGCACAGCCGGGCGAAGTGTCGCGACTGCTTCGCAACGGCTGAGCTCCCTCGCGGCGGTGACGCCACCGGGGCCGATGCGTCTAGCTCACGCGTCGGCCCCGCGCGCGTGCCGGCGATACGTTTCTCGACTCAAGGTTCTCTGCTGAAATGCGAATTGCCATCTCCACGGGGGGCGGTGATGCCCCCGGTCTCAACGCGGTCATCCGCGCCGCCGTGCTCTCGGCAATCAACCGCGGCTGGGAGGTGCTCGGCATCAAGCGCGGCTTCGCGGGGTTGATGGGCGAGGACGAAGTCATCAACCTCACCAAGGAATCGGTGCGCGGCATCGCGCACCTCGGCGGCACCATCCTGCGCGCCACCAACCGCGGCAATCCGTTCTGCTATCCGCGCAAGCAGCCCGACGGCAGCTACGTGGAGTACGATCGCTCCGACGAACTGATCGAGAACGCACGGCAGCTCGGCATCGAGGCCATCATCTCCATCGGCGGCGACGGCTCGCTGGACATCGCGCACCGGCTCTGCCAGAAGGGAATGAAGATCGTCGGCGTGCCGAAGACGATCGACAACGACGTCAGCGGCACCGTGACGACGTTCGGCTTCGACACCGCGGTGAACACGGCGATCGAGGCGATCGACAAGCTGCATACCACCGCTGAAAGTCACGATCGCGTGATGATCATGGAGGTGATGGGTCGCGACGCGGGTTTCATCGCGCTCCACGCCGGCGTGGCCGGAACGGCCGACGCGATCCTCATCCCGGAAATTCCGTACGACATCCACCGCGTGTGCGACAAGATCAGGTCGCGTGACGCGCATGGACGGCACTTCTCCATCGTGGTCGTGGCGGAGGGCGCATTCCCGAAGGGCGGCGCTGCGCACACCATGGGAGAATCACTGCCAGGACAGGCAAGGCGACTGGGCGGCATGGCCGATTCGATCGCCCGCGAGATCCAGGCGATCACGGGGAAGGAGACGAGGTCGCTCGTGCTGGGCCACCTGCAGCGCGGCGGGATGCCGACGGGCTACGATCGCCTCCTCGCGACGCGGTTCGGCGGAGCGGCAGTGCGCGCGATCGCCGACGGAAAGTGGGACCACATGGTGGCGCTCCAGACGCCGCACATCGTGACCATCCCGATCGTCGAAGCGTTGAGCGAGCCGAAGCGGGTGGATCCGACGCACGATGTGGTGCAGACGGCGAGGGCGGTCGGGATAAGTTTTGGGGATTAGAAGCAGTCGGTTCAGTCCCCGAGCACCCGGTGACGCGTTGACCGCCGACTGTGCTCTCGAGGCCCCGATGGTCGAGTAGTTCAGCCAGCAGGCGGAGTACTCGGCACTCCGGCTCGAAACCGGACGACTGGACCGCCAGGCTCTCCGCAGAACAGTCGTCGGTCGCGAGTCGCACAGTCCGCCAGTATTTAGTAGGACAACTGGGACGCCACTGTCCCCGTGGCAGGACAGCTGCAGTGGATCCGTGGTTGGGTACGCTAGATCAAGTCACTGTGTCGCATACACTTACGCCGACGGATCACTGCCGGTTCTTCTGGCCCCTTCCCTGCCTTATGAGTGCTCGTCCGCGCGAGTGTCCGCGCGCATTCCTGGAGTATAGATGAGCTTTCGAACCGCCATCCTCGCGCTCGCTTGCACGGTCGGCCTGGCCGGAACCGCGCATGCCCAGAAGAAGGGCGATGACGGCGTCCCCAAGTCGTACCGGCCCCCGCCGGGCATGTGTCGCATCTGGCTGGACAAGGTACCGCCCAAGCAGCAGCCGGCGCCCACCGATTGTCCCACTGCCGTGCGCAACCGCCCGCCGAATGGTAAAGTGCTATTCGGTGACGACTACGTGGACGGACCCGACAAGGGCGACAAGAAGAGCCTGCCCCTCATCAAGAAGTTCGGCGAGGATCGCAAGGACGACCGCGCGCCGGTCAACATTCCGGTTCCGAGACGCGATCCGAAGAAGAAGCCGTAGCACGCTCGCACGTTTCTCGCCCATGCCGAGCGCATGCGCGACGTAAGAGACCAGTACCTCCCGCCCGACCACGAGGCCTTCGTCGGGTCCGAGCCGCCCACGGGGCGCGTGATCGTGATCGCCCCCACCCGCGCGGCCTGCGAGACGATCGAGCTCGCGGTGGGACTCCACATCGAGACGTACCTCGAGAAGCACTACGGCGCGCGCGTGCGTGAGCTGGCGCGCTCGCGCCGCGGCTTCGGCATCGTCGCCGGCACAGGCTCCGGAAAGACGCTCGCCATCCGTCCGATCGCGGAGGAGATCCTCGGCACGACCGATCTCCGCGTGGGCGTGATCAATCGCGAGCGCGAGGCAACGCCCGAGACGCCGTCGTGGAATCTCGTCATCGTCACCACCGGCATCGCGCGCCGCTGGTTCCAGGATGGCGACATCCAGCCGCAGGACACGCTGATCGTCGACGAGATCCACCAGACGTCCGCCGAGCTGGAGCTCTGCCTCGCGCTCGGCAAGCGCGTCGGATGCCGGTTCATCTGGCTGTCGGCCACGGTGGACCCGACGTTCTACCGCACCTACCTCGACAGCGCCGACGTGCTCGAGGTCTACGCGTTCGATCCGTCCAAGGCGGCGAAGGTGGACGTCGTGAACAAGGACGTCGGCGAGTTCCTCGACGACAAGTTCCTGCAGCGCACGTACAAGGAGAAGCGCGGCGTCGCGCTGTTCGTGCCCACACGCAAGGGCGTGGAGCAAGCCGCCGAGCACGTGCAGATGAGCGCCCCGCGCATCAACACGGCGTTCTACCACGGCGGCGAGCCGATCCGCGTGCTGCGGCCGTTCCTCGAGGGCGAGGAGCGCAAGCCGTATTTCCTCGCCATGACGGCGGCGGGACAGAGCGCGCTCAACGTACAGGGGCTCGACACGGTCATCATCGACGACACGCGCTTCACGTCGATCGTCGATCGCGGCAAGAACGTGCTCACCAAGCTGCACCTCGGCGCGAACGAGATCCTGCAGATGGCGGGGCGCGTGCACGGCCGCGTGGCCGGCGGACGCGTGTTCATCCTCAGCGACCGCGACATCGACTTCTTCTCGCTCAAGCCGACCGAGCCGGAGTTCCAGCTCGCGGGCGACAGCGAGCGCGTCGCCATCACCTGCGCCGACCTCGGCGTGGCGGCCGACGAGCTGGAGCTGCCGGTGCCGCTCGATCGCATCGCGTATCGCCGCGCGGTGAAGTTCCTCGAGGGACGCGGCATCATCGAGAACGGACGGCTGACGCGCTACGGCAAGCTCGTCGAAGCGATGCCGGTGGATCGCGAGTGGGCGGAGCTGCTCGTGAACGGGGAAGACGTCCTGGTGCCGTACCTCGCGGTGATGAGCGGCATCGACAGCCTGCACCGGATGACGCGCGAGGAGCGCAACCTGGAAGGGCTCATCCTGCCGGGCAGCGACCACCTCACGGCCTACAACGTCTACGCCGAAGCATATCGCGAGTGTGGATACGTGGGGGAGGTCTACGGACTGCCGCGACACCTCTTCCACGAGGAGGAGATGGCGGAGTGGGCCGAGCGGCGCGGCGTGCTCGTGAAGGCCGTGGAGGACGCCGCACTCGCCATGGCGAGCGTGTATCGCGGGCTCGGCATGGACCTGCCGGCACAGATGCCGATGGCGCACGAAGGCACGCGCCGCGACTTCGCGCTCCTGCTCGCCGAGTACATGCCGTTCGACCTCGTGATCGACGAGGAGACGGCGTGGGGTGAGGAGGCGCGCGTGAGCAAGACGAGCGTGTGCGGAAGCTGGGGCCCGATTGCCGGCGAGCTGCGCTACTTCGCCGACCGGTTCGGCAACCCGCGCGCGTCCATCGAGGGCACGCAGCTGCCGATGGACATCATTCGCCGCTTCGCGACGAGCGACGAGGCCACACTCGAGTACGACGGGGAGCGTCGGAAGGCGCCGCTCGTGCTGCGGCGGCGCGTGGAGTACTTCGGCTTCGAGCTCGAACGCGAAATCGAGGCGGTGGATGCATTTCCCGCCGGCCGCGAGGACGAAGCGCGGCAGGTACTGGCCGATGCGCTGGCGCGCGGCGAGGCGCGCCACTTCGCGGTGAAGAAGAATCTCGGGATGATCGACGCGGTGCGTGAAGCGTGGCGGCGCTCCGGCGGCAAGCTTCCGCGGTTGAGCCAGGCCGATCTTGCGGCGCTCTACAAGGAGTGGCTGGCGCACGTGGACTCGCTGACCGAGTTCAAGCAGGCCGATCTCGATCTCTCCGATCAGCTGGAGGCTCTCTCACCGCGCTCGGCACGTGCAGCGTACGACGATCTGCCATCGCGCGCGGAGGTGCGCGGCCGCGACGTGGAGATCGACTACGACGTGGAAGAGGGCGCCGACGGAGCACGCGGCGTGGCGCGGCTACGGTTGCCGGAGAAGGTTGCGCGTACGCTGACCGAGGGCGAGCTGCCGACGCTCGATCGTCCACTGCGGTTCGTGGTGGCGCGCGGCCAGCGCGGCTCGGTGCGCGCAAACACGCTCGATGAGCTGCAGGCCCGACTGGATGCGCCGTGGACGGAGGAAGAGATCGCGCGGTTCAATCAGAAGCGGGACGAGCAGCGCGAGGCGAACCGCGGCCGGCGTCGCGACCGGGTGGCGCCGAACGCCAAGCGCGGGCTGCGTGAGGGGCGCGGGCGCGCCAGTCGTCCCGGACGACGTGAACGAGAGCAGCGCACGTCGGAGGGAGGCCGTGCCGAGGGTGGAGCGTCGGGGAGCCGGGAGCGCGGCCGCGGTGCTGGGCGTCGCGGGCGCGGCAAGCTGCGCTGATAGGGCGTCGCGCTACGCTGGTTCGCCGGCGCTCTCGAGGGTGAGCGTGGTATGCGCCGGCACGCTGGTGACGTAGCGATCCTCGCGCACGATGGTGAAGCCGCGCGCCAGGTAATTCGGGAGGGCGCGCGGCGAGTCCAGGGTGCAGGTGTTGAGAATCACGCGCCGCGCGCCGATGCCGAACGCTTCCTCGACGGCGCGTGTGAGCAGCCAGCCGCCGAGCCCGCGGCCGATGAACGACTCGACGAGGCCGAAGTACATCACCTCGACGGTGTTGTCGCTGTGGTGCTGCAGCTCGAAGTAGCCGGCGGTGGCGCCACCGATGTTGAGCGTCCACACGTGGACGTCGGGGGACGACAGGTACCGATCCAGCTCGACATCGGTCCACACGAGCCGGTCGCGCCAGAGCCAGCGCTCGCCAACGAGGGTGTACAGCGCGCGGTACTCGGCGGCGCGGATGGGGCGATGCAGACGCAGCGCGACCGGCTCGGCGGGGAGCCGGGCCGGCTTCAGCTCGGCGAAGTCACGCAGCTCGAGATGCGTGCGAATGACTTCGATGCGGGAGCTGGAGGGCGACGGCATGGCTCCAACATAATCGGGACTCGTGCGCGAGCAGTGATGGTGGTCACGCGGCTCAGTTCATCCGACCCGCAGCACCACTCTCCGGCGTCCGCTCGTTCTCGCATCGAGCGTCGTGAGAAAGCCTGCTGCCCAGCGGAAGACGTCGTTGCCGGCAACGATGCGCCGCAGCCCGCGCATTCGTGTCCGCTGCTCGGCGGTCGTCATGCCGAGCGCCGTCCGATAGGCGCGGACGAGCGCCTCGGGATCGTTCGGGTCGACGAGGAGCGATGAGCGCAGTTCCTCGGCGGCGCCGGCGCGCTCGCCCAGCACCAGCGTGCCCCGGAGGTCGGAACGGGAGGCGACGAATTCCTTGGCGACGAGGTTCATGCCGTCGCGGATCGGTGTGACGAGCATGACGTCGGTGGCCCGATACAGCGCGACGAGGGCCGGCAGGTCGACGGAGCCGTAGCGGTACTCCACTGGCGTCCAGCCGGGACGGGCGAAGGCGCCGTTGATGCGCTGCACCACACGCTCCACGCCCTCGCGGAGCGCGCGATATGCGCTCACGTCCTCACGCGATGGGACGGCGAGCTGGGAAAGTTGGACGCGTCCACGCCACTCCGGGCTTCGCGTGAGCAGGCGTTCGAAGGCGAGCAGGCGCTCGGTGATGCCCTTGGTGTAGTCCAAGCGATCGACGCCAAGGAACCGCGCCACGCCGCGGGAGCCGCGCAGGCGCCGTGCCTCGGCGTGCACGGCGGGATCGGCGGCGCAGGCGTCGAACGAGGCGACGTCGATGCCCATCGGGAAGGCACAGACGTGGACGCGTCGCGAGCCGACGAGGATGTCGTCACCGCGTACGTGCCGATGGAGCTGTTCGCCAACCGCATGGAGGAAGCGGCGAGCGTAGGTGGCAGTGTGAAAGCCGACGATGTCGGCGCCGAGCAGGCCGTTGAGGAGCTCCGGGGCGTGCGTCAGCGCGGCAAAGGAGGACGGATCGGGGAAGGGTGTGTGGAGGAAAAAGCCGATGCGCGCGCCGGGACAGCGTTGGCGAATCAGGCGTGGCACGAGCATGAGCTGATAGTCGTGCACCCAGACGCGATCACCCGGTTGCAGCCGCTCGACCACGGCGTCGGCGTAGCGCTCGTTCACGGCGCGGTAAAGCGCCCAGGCGTCGTCGTCCGGCGCCGGATGATCGACGCGGTCGTGGAGTACCGGCCACAGTGCGCCGTTGGAATAGCGTGAGTAGAAGCCATCCAGCTCGTGACGCGAGAGCGGGATGCCCGCCGCGCCGGCAGCCGAGAGTCGCCGCTGCATCTCCGGCCACAACTCACCCGCCTGTTCGGTACTGAGCCCAGGCCACCCGATCCAGATGCCACCGGTGTCCTCGTGCACCCCGCGCAACCCGGTGGCGAGACCACCACTGCTGCGCTGCACCTGCACGGCGCCCTGCTGCACGCGCATCGTCATCGGCAGCCGGTTGGACACGATGAGCAGGCGGCCGGGCGTGACCGGGCCGCTCCGCGAGCGAGGCGGAGCGATCGTGGCAGGAATGGTCATGCGATCAACTCAACTGGAGTGGCTTTGCGTCCTGGAATGCCTGGAGGAGCGGCAGGGGACGATCCGACGCATGGACCAGGGGGCGGTACTCGTCCGCCACGTCGCGGATGACGGCCGCATAGCTGGCGAGCGCGACGTAGAGTGCCGCGGTGTCCTCGGCGAGGTTGGCAGCGCCGTGACTCCCCTGACAGCTGATGAGCGCGTGCTGGGTATGCGCGGCGATCGCGCGGGCGAGCTCGGCTTCGGCGGCGAGCACCTCGCGTGCGCGCTGAACGCGTCGCTGCTCGGGTGTGCGCAGCGGAAGCCGCATCTCCACCATTGCTGCGACGATCTGGAGGTCCTCGCGCGAGATTGCCGACCTGATCGGTACCTCGAGCTCCCGGGGAAGCGACATCTCCATGGTGCTACTCTCCATTCCGGCTTCAACATCGCGATCGGGCGCCTGGCGCTCTGCGTGTTCCCGCGGTGGTGACTGCGGGGTAGCTTGCAGAAATGCCGTGTGCCGCTCGCGCCGGGTTCCGAGACCGGGATGCTCGGAGCCGGCCCCCGCGAGAGCCGGCGAACTCGCGGGGAGTGAGCGACAGGCTAGCGCGCGTGTGTCATGTGAAGTTCACGTCGCTCTCAAATGGTTCTCAGATGACGCCAAGTGCTTAGACTGCGAACACTTGGGGCGGTTCATCTCGCCCTTGACGATGGAAAGCCGCTCGGCGGAGCGGCGTCGCAGAAGCGTGCTCTTGCACTGCTTGCCATCGTCGCGGTATCCGGCGAAAGCGGGCTGAGCCGTGACAGACTGGTCGCGCTGCTGTGGCCGGAAGCCAATGAAGAGCGAGCTCGGCATTCACTGACGCAACTGATGTATTCGGCGCGGCGCTCAGTCGGTGTGGACGACCTGTTCCTCACCGACAGCAGCGAGGTTCGGCTCAATGCGGAGCGCATCACGAGCGACGTGCGCGAGCTCGACGAACTCCTCGCGGCCGGCGATCTCGAGGACGCGGTAGCGCTGTACGATGGTCCATTTCTCGACGGGTTCTTCCTGTCCGGGACTGCGCCATTCGAGCAATGGGTGGAGTCGCAGCGGACGCGCGTGGCGGAGCGCGTCGCCGACGCACTGGAGCAGCTGGGCAACGCGGCGGACACCGCTGGTGACACGCGCCGCGTGGTGGAGTGGCGGCGGAAGCTCGCGGCAATGCGGCCGCTGGATGCACACGCCGCGGTGCTGCTGATGAATGCGCTTGCGGCCGCTGGCGATCGGGCGGGCGCACTGCAGCACGCAACGCTGCACGCGACGCTGCTGCGCGAAGAGCTCGGCCTGGACCCGGACCCCGTGGTCGCCGAGCTCGCCGAAAAGCTGCGGGAGCCGGTGGCGTGGACGCCGGCGACGCCGGATCGGGCGGTGCCGGTGGTGGACGAGCCGGTCGCCGTGAAGCAGGCAGGCGCCGAGCCGGCGCGCGCGGGTGCCGTTGCGCTCACGGGCGATGCACTGGGGGTGTGGCGGCCACCGCGAGGTCTGCGTCATCGCTGGCTACCGGGGGCAGTGGCGGTCGGTGCGGCGCTCGTGCTCATCGTCGTCGTGCTCGTGTGGCGGAGCCGCTCGACGTCAGTGGATGCGCTGGCGGTGCGACAGGACGTGGTGGTCGCACCCTTCCGCGTGACCGGCGCGAACGCAGCGCTGCACTACCTGCGCGAAGGGATGGTGGAGCTGCTCTCCACGCGCCTTGCCGACGACACGGCGGCGCGGTCGGTCGATGCGGGTGCGGTGCTGGCAGCCTGGCGCGCGGCGGGACTGCTCTCGTCGTCCGACTGGGCACGCGACACCGTAGTGAGCCTCGCGCGCCAGCTCGGTGCGTCGCGCGTGGTGCTGGGCAGCGTGGTGGGCGCGCCGTCGCACGTGATCATCAGTGCGTCGGTGGTGGTGGCGAAGACCGGTACGGTGAGTGCGCAGGCATCCGTCGAAGGGCCGGCGGACAGCCTGACGACTCTGGTGGACCGCCTCGCGGCGCGATTGCTGGTGTCGGAGGCGGGAGACAGCGAGCGGCTCGCGGACCAGACGACTACCTCGCTTCCCGCACTGCGCGCCTATCTGGACGGACAGGCAGCGTACGTGCGGCGCGACTACACGTCGGCGCAGCGCTTCTATTCGCGCGCCCTGCAGGGCGATTCGTCATTCGCGCTCGCGGCGCTGCACCTGGCGCTCGTCTCCGAGCGACTCGGTGATCACGAGGGAATTCGTCGCGCCGTGGCGCGGGCGTGGCCGTTCCGTTCGGTACTCACGGAACGCGACCTCGCGCAGCTGGTGGCGTTCGGCGGACCGCGCTATCCGGCGCCATCGCCGGACTCGGAGCTGATCGAAGCCTGGCGACGCCTCGTGCGCGCCACGCCCAACCGCGCCGAAGGCTGGCTCGAGCTGGGCGCGCGGCTGTTCCACGACGGCGCGGTTGCCGGTGTCGCGGCGCCGGGCACGGAAGTGCGCTCGGCGCTGACACGTGCGCTCGCCCTCAACGCCGATACGGCGGCCGTGCAGCGCTATCTCTTCCAGATCGATTCGCGCGCCGGCGCCCGCACACTGCCTTCCGCGATCGTGATGGCGGACGCGCAGTTCAGCGCGCGACGTCCCTTCGCGCCCTTCCTGCGATGGCATGCGGCCGAAACGCGCGGCGACAGCGCAGCGCAGCGCGAGATGCGTGATACGCTCTGGCGGCTGGGCCGCGCGAACCTGCGAGCCATCGCGCAGGCGAGCCAGTTCGACGCGATCGGCGTGCGCGACGGTGCGGAAGCGGTGCGCCTCCTGCTCCAGCGTCCGAGCAGCGAGGCGGACCGGCGCGATGCATTGATGGCGGCGCACTCGCTGGCGAGCAACCGCGGCCGGCCGGACGCAGCGCGCGCGGTGGCGGACCAGATGGCGAGCACCGGCGCGGACCCGCGCGCGCCGCTGCGGTTGCACGTCCTCGATGCACTCTATGGACTGGGAGACACGACGCTCGCCGCCAGTGCCGCGGCGCAGCTCGCGAGCGCGAGCGCGTCGTCGGTCACGGAGAGTGTATCGAGCGCGGCAACGGACGGCTGCGTCCTGGCGCAGTGGCGATTGTCGCACGACGACACGACCGACGTTGCCGCGACGATCGCGTCGCTGCAGTCGGCGGCCACTTCGATGCAGGACGATGCCGCGGGCCCCGCTGCCGGCTGCGCCGCGCTGCTCGAGGCGTGGCTCGCCGTGACGGCGCGTCAGGCCGATGCGCGCGTGGTGCTCGATCGTACGTCGGCGCTGGCATTCACGCCGGTGGCGACGGGATCGGTGAGCGCGTATGCGCCGATGCTTCTCGCCCGCCTGTACGAGCGGCTCGGGCAACGTCGCCGAGCGCTGGCGGTGTTGCGGCGACAGCCGTACATGGCCGGTTGGCCCGCCTACCTGGCGGCGACATGGGCAGAGGAAGGGCGACTGTCCGAAGCGATGGCGGACTCCGCGTCAGCGCGGCGCGCATACGCGCGATACCTCGCGCTGCACGACGAGCCGGAGCCCGATGTGGCGCCACGAGTCGATGCGGTGCGACGGCGGCTGGAGAGCCTGGGAGGGGACGGGTTGCGCTGACGCTCAGGCGTGCAGCTTCATGCGGTGTCGGGCGGCCTTGGCGCGATTGCCACACGTCGCCATGTCGCACCAGCGACGGCGGCCGTTCTTCGTCTCGTCCTGGAAGACGCGGCCACAACGCGGATCGGCGCAGCGACGCACGCGCGGCAACTCGGCGAGAATGAGCGCATCGGCGGCGCTCTCCACGATCGGGATGAGCAGGCCGGCGAAGGCATCGCCGACGGGAACGAACGCGCGCGCGAAGGCGCCGTCGGGGCGCATCTCGACGCGCCGAGTGCCGGCGCTGCGGCCGAGCAGCCGGTTGATCTCGGCCAGGGCAGCGGCGCGGGCGTCGGACAGCACCGCACCGCGCTCGGCGAGCGCGCGCAGCACGGCGCGCATGCGTCGCGCGTCGGCAAGGACGGCGAGTGCGCCGGCCGGCTGCTGGATGGCGCGGCGCTGCATGGTGGCGGCGCGCTCCGCGTCGAACACGTGCGCGGACTCGAGCCAGTGCGCGAACCGTTCGAAGTCGTGCAGTGGATCGGTGCCGCGCGCGCCGGTGTCGGTGTTCACGAAGTCGAGCCAGAGGCGTTCGGCGACGAACGCGAACGGATGACGAACGCGATCGCCGACGAGCGCGGCGGACGTCGAGAGCTCGAGGGAGGGGGTCACGGCCCTAGCATACGCGGCGGTGCAGGGGCCGGCAACCGCTCGCGCAGAGCGGGCGCGGCACTAGCTTGCACGGCACGCCGACCTGAACCATGCGTGTGATGACCAATCCTCTCGCTTCCCTCCGACGCGTCGTCGTCGGCTCGACGAATCCGGTGAAAGTAGGCGCCGCGCGCGCCGTGCTGCAGCGTCTCGCGCCGGGGGTGGAGGTCGTCGGGCGTGCAGTGCCGAGTGGCGTTCCCGATCAGCCGTGGGGCGACGACGAGACGATTCGCGGCGCCCTGGCGCGCGCGCGAGGCGCGTGTGCGACGAACGACGCGGAGCTCGGCGTGGGCATCGAGGGTGGCGTGGTGGCGATGGGCGGCGGCAGCGTGCGCACCTGTGCGTGGGCGGCGGTAGTGACGCGCGACGGTCGCGAAGGCGTGGGCGGCTCGCTGGCGATGCAGCTTCCGGAGGAGGTGGCGGCGCTGGTGCGCGGCGGCCTGGAGCTGGGACACGCGATGGATCGCGTGACGGGCGCGCACGACGTGAAGCGCGGGGCCGGCGCGGTCGGAATTCTCACGGCGGGTCTGGTGAACCGACAGTCCGCGTACGAAGTGCTGGTGGCATACGCGCTCGCGCCGCTGCTGCAGCGGTCCACCAGCGATCCGGCGAACTAGTCGCCGACGACTTCGCGCGCGATGGAGGGCAGTCCGGGCAGCCTGGCGACACGACGCTGCAACCGCTGCAGCCCGTCATACGCCGCGTACTTGTACGCGTCGGTGAGCGACGGGAAGGTGAACGCCGCCTGGATGAAGTAGTCGAGCGTCCCGCCGAAGGCGAGCACCGTCATGCCGACGTGAATCAGCTCGCACGCGCCTTCGCCGACGATGGTGACGCCGAACAGGCGCTGGTCCTCCGGATGGAAGACGAGCTTGAGGAAGCCATCCGTGGCGCCGAGGATCTGGCCGCGCGGATTGAGTCGGAAGCTGGCGCGGCCCGTCTCACAGGCGATGCCGCGCGCGAGAAGCGATTCCTCCGTCTGGCCGACCGTGGCGACTTCGGGGATCGTCCACACGGCGTACGGCAGGACTTCCGACACGTGGCGCTTGTACTGCAGCTCGAAGGCATGACAGACGGCGACGCGTGCCTGCTCGATGGCAGCCGAGGCGAGCGCCGGATAGCCGATGGCATCTCCAGCAGCGGAGATGTGCGGCAGCGAGGTACGAAACTGCGCGTCCACCCGGAGGAAGCCACGTTCGTCGAGCTGCACGCCGAGCTGCTCGAGGCCGAGCGACGAGGCATTGCCGGCGCGACCAGTGCAGACGAGCACGACGTCGGCATCGAGCGTGATGCCGTCGGTAAGCGTGACGTGGGCGCGTCCATCAGCCACGTGCAGACCGGCGATCTCGCTGTTGCCGTGCACCGTGACGTCGAGCCTCGCCGTCATCGCCTGGCGCAGGGCGTCGCTCGCCTCGTGATCGAGGTGCGAGATCAGGCGGCTGCGCGCGTTCACGATCGTGACGCGCGTGCCGAGTCCGGCGAACATGCAGGCGAACTCGCAGCCCAGCACGCCGCCGCCGACGACGATCATCGAGCCCGGGATGCGCTGGAGCGTGAGCAGGGAGTCGCTGTCGACCACGACTTCGCCATCCACGGCGTAGCCGGACGGCGCGAGCGGAACGGAGCCGGTGGCGACGAGGAAGTGCGGCGCGGTGACGACGCGGGGCGCGGTGCCGTAGCGCGTGATCTCGACGGTGTGCGCGTCGAGGAAGCGGGCCGACCCCTGAATGGTGGTGATGCCGTGGCGCTCGATGTTCTGCGCGATGATCTCCCACTCCGTCTCGATCACCGAGCGTTCGCGACGCATGAAGTCGGAGATCGTGATGTCGGGCTTCACGCGCAGGTCCACGGCGTGGATGCCGCGCTGGCGGAGGCCCGTGAAGTGGAGCGCGCTCTCGCGCAGAGTCTTGGACGGGATGGTGCCCGTGTTCACCGCGGCGCCGCCGGGGCGTGGAGCTCGCTCGATGAGACAGACGCGCTTGCCGAAATACGCCGCCTGTGCGGCGCCTTTCTCGCCAGCGGGGCCGGCGCCGATGACGACGAGGTCGAACTGTTCTGGTGCGTTCAAGTGGGCGGGGCGTCCGGTTGGGTGGGAGCAGCCAGTGCGTCCTCACGATAGACGAGCCAGCCGGTCTGTTCGTCAGCCACCAGCTCGACTTCAGTGCCGATGGGAAGGGTGAGGTTCGGATTGTCGTGCCCGGCGGGGAAGTCCATCAGCACCGGCACGCCGAGGTCGGCCACGAGATCGAGGACGAAATCCTCGAACTCGTCCTCCTCGGACCGATCGAGCGACAGGTGCCCGAACACGATTCCCCTGACCTTGCCGAGCAGGCCGGCGGCGCGCAGCTGCACGAGGCGCTCGTCGACGAAGGACATCGGGTCGCGCACCTCCTCGAGAAAGAGAATGGCGTCGGTGGTGTCGATCTCGTACGGCGTGCCGATCGTCTGCTGGACCAGCGCGAGGTTCCCGCCGACGAGCCGGCCAACGGCGCGCCCCGGCTTCACGGGACGCACGAGATCGCGACCGAGCTTGGTGGCGGGACGCGGATTGGTGAGCGCCGCGAGGAGCGACGAGGTGGTGACGTCGCGCGCGCTGGGAATGAGGTCGTCGGCGGTAGGACCGTGAAAGGCGCGCAGGCCGGCAAGGCGCATGAGCCAGAGATGCAGCACCGTGATGTC
>Ga0157369_10003811_pt1 | contig 17908 bp, 12 predicted proteins | sample C25metaG_FD_113461 | JGI IMG/M metagenome (GOLD analysis project Ga0157369, IMG submission 113461) | Corn rhizosphere microbial communities from Kellogg Biological Station, Michigan, USA - C2-5 metaG | ecosystem: Host-associated > Plants > Roots > Rhizosphere > Soil | place: USA: Michigan... | reverse complement strand
CTCGCTCCACATGCATACTCGTTCCGTCATCGTACTTCCGCTGATTCTCTGGACGGCTGTCGCCTGCGCGCAGGGCTCGGATCGCGAGCGCGTGCAGGCGGTGGACGTCACGCGCGCCGATTCCACCCGCATCGCCGGCGACAGTCTCGTGACTCGGGCGGACTCGCTCGTGCGTGCCGGCCGCTACTGGCACGCCACCCGCCTGCTCGCGCGGCGCGTCGTAACGCCGGATTCGGCTTCGCCCGCTGCGCGCCTCATCGCTGCGCGCGCCGCCTCCGGCTGGCAGGGGTGGAGTGAAGCGGACCGCATCCTTCGCGGCGCCTCGTGGCTGGACTCGCTGTACGGCGGAGAAGGCCGCGAGCTGCTGGTGCGCAGCGGGCTGGCACGCGACCAGGACGTGCGCGCCGATGCGCGGCTCGCGCTGGCCGATGCGCGCACGCCGGCGGCTCGCGTGACCCGGCGCGTTCTTCTCGCGCGTGCGCTGGACCGCGCGAACGTGCTGGACAGCGCCGCAACCTCGTACTCCGCGGCCGCGACGCAGGTACCGGAGATTGCCGACTGGCTTCGGCTCCGCGCGGCTGGCGCGATGGCTGACAGCGGCCGTCGTGCGAAGGAGTTCGCCCAGGTGAGCAGTGCCGTAGCGCGCGACCGAGTGCCGTGGACCGACGCGCAGGCGCGTGAACGTACCGGCGATTTCGCTGGCGCCTCACGCGTCTACCGCACGCTCGGCGCCATCGGCTCGGCGTTCCGGGTGGAGGCGCTGGCGGCGCGCGACGACTCATCCCGTGCCGCGCTCGCGCGAAGCATCGTGGCGTACCTGGGCGGGCGCACGAGCTACACCAACGTGCGCCAGGCGGTGGACGTGCTCGACGGCCTCAAGCTCCCGCTGCCCGGTGATGAGGAGCTCGTCGTGGCGCGGGCGGCAGCCGCCAACGGTCTCGCTGCTCGCGCGGTGTCCGGCTTCACGACGGCAGCGAAGACGGCCCCGCTCAGCCAGCGTGATCGATACGCCTTCGCCGGCGCGCTGATGGACGCCGGCCGCGCATCGGAGGCGGCCAGTCAGTACGCGCAGGTGACCGATGCCGCGCTCGCGCCGCGCGCGTCGTACCAGCGGGCGCGCGCGCTGGTCCGCGCCGGTAGCGGGACAGCCGCACGGACTGCGCTGCGAACGACGGCAACACGCTACGCGGGCAACGCCGCCGCCGCGGCGCCGGCACTGCTGCTGCTCGCCGATCTCCAGGTGGACGACGGCAACATCGCCGGCGCAGCGCGCTCGCTCGCCGAGCTCGGAAAGCGCTATCCGTCCTCGGGGCAGGCGCCGCTCGGACGCTTTCGCGCGGGGCTGATCGCGTGGCAATCCAGCGCTGCGCGTGCGGCGGCGACCTTCGACACGCTCGTCGTGCGCTACCCGAAGGACGACGAGGCAGCGGCCGCGCGCTACTGGGCCGGCCGAGCGTACGAGCGGATGGGTCGACACGCCGAGGCGGAGAAGCGATGGAAGGACGTGATCGCCGATTCTCCGTATTCGTACTACGCCTGGCTCGCCTACGCGCGACTGAAGGAGACGAGCTGGACGCCACCCTCGGGCGCTGACACGGTGGCTCACCTTCCCGCCGTCGACAGCATCTCGTCGCGCATCGCCGCCCTGCAGCAGCTGGGGTTGGATGCGGAAACGAAGTTCGAGCTCGACGCGCTCGTGGATCGCGCGAACGCCAGACCCACCGAAGCACCAGCCATCGCCGATGCGCTGGTCAGCGCATTCGAGCCGGCGCGCGGCCTGCGCGTGGCGTTGCGCGCCATCGACCGGGGAACGCCGAGCCGCGCGCTCTTTCGCGCGGCATTCCCGGTCGTGCACGAAGATGCGCTGCGCGAGGAGTCACGTCGTCACGATCTCGATCCGGCGCTGGTGGCGGGGCTGATCCGGCAGGAGTCGAGCTTCAATCCGCGCGCCGTCTCCGCGGTTGGCGCGCGCGGCCTGATGCAGCTCATGCCGAGCGTGGGCGCGTCGGTCGCGAAGAGCATGAACTACCCGATGTGGGATCCAGCGCTGCTGTTCGACCCCGACGTGAGCCTCGAGCTGGGTACGGCGCATCTCGCATCGAGCCTGAAGCGCGGAGAGCCGGTTGCCCGCGCGCTGGCGGCGTACAACGCGGGCGCTTCTCGCGTGGCGCGCTGGGTGGACCGGCCGGGCAGCGGAGATCCGGAGCTGTTCACGGAGTGGATTCCGTACACCGAGACGCGCGACTACGTGCGAATCGTGCTGCGAAACCAGAAAATCTACGAGAAGCTCTACGACTTCTGACTTCGTGACATGCAGAAGGCCGAGCGTACAACGGCGAGCTCTCAGCTGAGAGCTCGCCGTTGTACGCTCGGCCCTGGCCGTTCAGGTTACCAGCCTGGTGCCAGCTGCAGCCCCATCACCCAGCCGCGCCCCGGCCGCTGGAACGGCCGCGCCACGTATGCCTCGAAGATCGCGTAGCCCAGCAGGTTCATGCGGGCCGACACGCCGGCGCTCGACACGATTCCCCGCTGCGAGCCGTTCGCGTTCTCGAAGGCGAAGTGCGGCGTCTCGCCACTCGTCCAGGCCTCGCCGGCGTCGAAGAATGGCGCGATGGTCGTCGGGAGATACGGGAAGTTGATCAGCCCGTACTCCGGCACGCCGAACAGCGGGATGCGGAACTCGGCACTGGCGAGGGCAATGCGGCTGCCGAACATCCGCTGCAGCACCGAGCAGCTGTTCTGGTTGCACTCGTCGTTCGTGAACGAGCCGTAGCCGTAGCCGCGCATCAGCGTCTCCTCGCCGAGGTAGATCTGATACTGGCGCGGGTCCTCCGCATCGCGGCCGTAGCGCCCGTAGTGCAGCCCGCGGAACGCGAGCGTGAACGGCCGCATGAAGAAGTACTTGCGTCCGTCGGCCAGGCCGGTGGTGTACTGCAGCGACCCGAACGTCGGTGACACTTCGAGGCGATAGCGCGACCCCTGAACCGGCCCCGTGAAGGCCGAGTAGGAGTTGTCGCCCACGTACGCCACGCTTCCCGACTCGTAATACGAAGTGGGATAGGTGGGGAGGCCATCCGTGGGAATCTGCTGGCCCGTGTAGTAGTCGAACGCCTGCGAGCTGTAGCCGAGTCGTGTGGCGCTGCCGCTGAACTCGATGCGGCGCGTACTCGAGAACGGGTACGCCGTCATCGCGCTCGCCTGGTCGACGAAGATGCGCTGGAAGATGAGCGCGGCGCCATTCGTCCCGAACGGTGCGAGATAGCCGTACAGATACGGGATGTGCTCGAGGCCCACGCCGTAGTTCCAGCGGTGCTCGAGGTTCTGGTACACCACCTGGCCGCCGATGTCCTGCACCTGGCCGTTGGCCTGGATGCCGACGCCGATCTGCTTGTTGCTCAGCTGGTCGCCGAAGAGGAACGACACTCCACCAGCCACGCCGGTCCCGAACGGCCCACCGGCCGAGACGCCGATCGTCGGCTGCCCGATGGCGTCGAGGGAGAACTTGGACCGGTACGGGGTGGTGGTGAACTCGTCACCGGAGACGAGACCGGTGAGCGGATCCTTCAGGTAGTTCGTCACCGTGGCGCGGCCCGGCGTGTCGCCCGGCGGGAGCACGCCCGCGCTGGCCACCGTGCTGCCGAGCACCATCGGCTCGCCGTGGGTACGCGACGAGTCCAGCGCGAACACGGCGTACCCCTGGTCCTTGAACACCGAGAACAGCATGCGCCCCGTCGCCGGCGCAACGGTGAGGGCAGGAGAGATGGCGGTGATGCCGCTGACGCCGGTGGACAGTCGAGTCACGCGCGTCACCGCGCCCGAGGCGAGCTGCAGCCGGTAGATGTCGGAGAAGCCGTCCTGATCGCTGATGAAGAACAGCGACTTGCCGTCCGGCGAATACTGCGGATTGATGTTCTTGCCGCTCGCGAAGGGCGAGAAGACGTTGATGCGTCCGGTCGCGAGGTCGTACGTCGCGAGCTTGAGCGGCGAGAAGTTGAGGGTCTCGAAGCTCGTCTCCGATCCACGATCGGTGGCGAAGGCGATCGTGGTGCCATCGGGCGACCACGCCGGCTGGATGTCGGCGTACCGATCGTTGGTGAGCTGTCGTACCGAGCCGGCCTCGAGGTCCATCAGATACAGGTCGCTCAAGCCGCCGTGCTGACCGGAGAAGGCGATGGTACGACCGTTGGGCGACCAGGCGATGTTGGAGATGGCGCCGACGCCCGGCACGCGCAGCTGCTTCTCGATGCGCGACGTGGGCACGTCGAGGATGGCGATCTCGTGATTGCCCTCCACCTGCGCGATGAAGGCGAAGCGCGAGTTGTCCGGCGACCACGCCCCCGACGACGAGATGAAGGTGATCGCGTCGAAGTGCGAGTTGCTGGTGGGACCCGCCAGCTTCTTGATCACGTGTCCAGTGTTCGCGTCGGCGACGAACAGCTCGATCTCGAACAGCCCGCGCCGAGCGAAGAACGCCACGAGCTTGCCGTCGGGGCTCACCGTCGGCGCGAGATTCATGTCGCCGGTCTTGCGCGACGTCTGCAGGATCGGATCGCCGGCGGAGTTGGGGCGGGTGCGTCCCTCCAGCAGCGGGATGTACGCGCGCTTGGTGGCCGCGATCCAGTCCTTGGAGAGCGAATCCGTGGAGATGCCGAGCACTCGCTGGATGCCTTCCTCGAACCCGACGCGGAGCGAGGTGCGGTAGACGTCCACGACCGCGCGGTCGCCCCACCGTCCGCCGACATATGCCCACAGCGCCTGCCCGTAGCGATACGGGAAGAAGCGCGGGTCGGTGGTGAGCTGGTGGATGGTCGGCAGGTTGTCGCGTTCGGCGGCGTCGCGGAGCCACATCGCCGTGAGCGGGTTGTCACGCCCGAGCGAGAAGTACTCGGCCATGCCTTCGATCAGCCAGAGCGGGAGCGAGTTCAGTCGTGCCAGTCCGCCGGGCCCGGATTCGGCGATGCTGTACTGGAACACGTGCACCAGCTCGTGGCCGAGCACGTGATCGTTGTCGGAGTAGATGCCGGTGAAGGGCATCACGACGCGCGTGCGGAGCCCCTCGGTGATGCCGCCCGTCTCTTCGCTGATCGACTCGCCGACGACGTTCGTCTGCTGGAAGTCCGGCTGGTCGGCGTAGAAGACGACCGACTTGCGATCGAACGTGTGGCGGAAGGTGTCGGAGTGCCGCGTGTACCACCGTTCAGCCATTCGGCCGGCGTCGAACGTGGCGAGCGACTCGGCCGGGTAGTAGTACAGGTCGAAGTGAGGCGTCCGCATGATGCGGAAGTCGAAGTCCTCGTACTGGACCTTGTTGCGGCCGAAGTACTGCGCGGTGGCGGACAGCGGCAGGCCAACGAGTAGTGCGCCGAGGAGAACGAATGGCGCCGCGCGGCGCCGGGCATGGCTGGTCATCGCGAGATCCCGCGGTCGAACCGCGAATGAGGACGAAAGCAGCACACCACTTCACGAGTGGCGTGCTGCTACACGCAGGGGCAAGGTTGGTGCCCCGTGCGGAGTTGCAGCATCGGGGCGCGACCGCTTGTCGGTCCACGACCTCGAGACGGGCCGGCGCCGGCGTCACGCATGGGCCCGCCAGTCAAAAGTCGGCCGCTGCGCACGCGCGCACAAGCGCGGCGACACGCATTGAGGCAGCGACGCGTAACGATTCGTCCCGCCAGGCGCTTACTTCGCGGTACCCGGACGGCACGCCTCACTCGAACGAGCCGCCTCGGCGCTGCCGCTTGGTCTCGGCTCGCTTCTTCTTCGCCCCCAGGCGCGCCTCCTTGGAGGCCCGCGTCGGCTTGGTGGGTTTGCGACGACGCGGGACGGCGAGCGCACCTCGCACCAGCTCCGCCAGCCGTTCCTCGGCTGCCTCGCGGTTCTGCGCCTGGCTGCGGCGGGCGCTCGACACGACGCGGAGGTTTCCCTCGCCATCCAGCCGCGAGGCGAGCTTCGTGGCCACCCGAGCGCGCGCGTCGTCATCCAGCGCCTGGGTCGACGTGAGGTTCCACAGCAGCTCGATGCGGGTCGAGGACGTGTTCACATGCTGGCCCCCCGCGCCGCCAGCTCGCGAGGCCCGGTACTGCAGCTCGGCGCGCGGGATGGCGACCGAATCGGTGACGGCGAGCAGTCCCTCCTTGGCCATGCGTAACTCCGTGGGTTACCAGTCGTCCAATGATCACTATGGCAGAATGCCAGAGAGCGCGGTCTCGTCGCGTTCTGGCACTTTGCGAATCTCCCTCCCGTGCGACTCCTCGACCAGCCAACCTCCCGCGAGCGCGATCTCTTCCTGGACCCAGCGCGCCTGGTGCGCTGGGTCTACGTGGGTCGCGTCAGCCTGGCCGCCGCCATCTTCCTGGCGGCCGTCCTGGTGTGGCAGGACGAGAATACCGATACCCGAAAGCTGCTCCTCGCGTCGCTGAGCTTCGCGTTCACGCTCGGCGTGACCGCCTGCTCGGTGGTGTACAGCGAGTTCTGGCACCGGCCCCTGCGGCCCACCTTCTTCTACCTGCAGTCGGTCTTCGATCTGCTGCTGGTGACGACGGTGGTGCACGTGACCGGCGCGAGCGGCTCGATGTTCGCCGCGCTGTACATCCTGGTGATCGCCACCTCCTCCATGGTGCTTCCCGTGGGTGGCGGCCTGCTCGTCGCCGCACTGGGGAACGTGCTCTATGTGGCGGATGCCTTCTGGAGCGTGGACTCCTCGCTCACGGCATCCGTGTGGCTTCAGCTCGCGGTGTTCGCCACCGTCGCCCTTGGGAGTGCATGGCTCAACGCCGTCCTGCGTGAGGCCGGCGCCGGCACGGAAGCGGTGCTTGCCCAGGTGCGGCTCCAGGCATCCGACATTCTCTACAACATTCGCAGCGGAATCCTCACCGTCGATCCCGACGGCCGGCTGCTCTACGCCAATCCGATGGCGCAGCAGCTGCTCGGCGTGGAGCTGGAAGGGCAGGTGGGGCGACCGGTGCTCGAGCGGCTGCGGCACGCGGCTCCGGAGCTGGTGGACGCGGTCGAGCACTCGATGCGCAAGCGCGTACGCACGACGCGCGCCGAAGGGGTGATCACGACGCCCGAGCGCCGCTTCCCCATCGGCGTCACCACTACCTATACGGACGGCGACGGCCGAAACACCGACCGGACGACGACCGCGATCTTCCAGGACATCTCCGACCAGAAGCGCATCGAGACGCTGCGCCTTCGCGCCGAGCGCCTGGAGGGGGTCGCCGAGCTGTCGGCGTCGCTGGCGCACGAGATCAAGAATCCGCTCGCGTCCATTCGGAGCGCCTGCGAGCAGCTGTCGCTCACCCCGTCCACCAGCGCCGACGACAAGGTCCTGACCAACCTCGTCATGCGCGAATCGGACCGGTTGAGCCGACTGCTGTCCGAGTTCCTCGACTTCGCGCGTGTGCGCGTCTCGCGGCGCACGCCGATGGATCTCGCGCGGGTCGGCGCCGGCGCGGCCAATCTCGCCCTCGCCCATCCCGATCGCCCGGAAGGCGTTTCCATCCGCTGCCAGGTGGAAGAGGGCGTCTACTTCGTGGAAGGCGACGACGACCTGCTGCATCGCGCCGTCTTCAATCTCCTGCTGAACGCGATGCAGGCATCGCCGGCAGGGGGCGAAGTGTCGCTCGTCGTCGGTGCGGCTCGTCCCGACCAGCTCGACGTCGGCAGCACGTTCGCGCATGGCGGCGTTGCCCTCAGCGTCTCCGACGCGGGTCCGGGCATCCCGGCCGAGATCCGCGATCGGCTGTTCGACCCGTTCTTCACGACCAAGGTCGGCGGCAGCGGGCTCGGGCTCGCCGTCGTGCAACGCGCCATCGACGCGCATCGCGGCCTCGTCTTCCTCGAGACGGGCAGCGGCGGCACCTGCTTCACCGTCGTGCTGCCTCGCGCCACGCGGGTCACCCCGCCCGCGCATCCGCTCATCAGCAGCCACACCCCAGCCACGGTTCACGCGTGAGCACTTCACCCTCCCGTATCCCGTCCGTCCTCATCGTCGACGACGAGACGGGCATCCTCGAGTCGCTCGGCATCCTGCTGCGCAACGCCGGCTTCGACACCCACACGGCGCGCGGCGGCCGCGCGGGACTCGAGCAGCTGAACACGCTGCAGCCGGACATCGTGCTCTCCGACGTGCGCATGCCGGATGTCGGTGGCGTGGAGATCCTCGCCGCGGCCCGTCAGCAGGACCCCGATACGCCGGTCATCCTCATGACGGCGCAGGCCACCCTGCAGTCGGCCATGCAGGCGGTGAACGAGGGCGCCTTCTACTACATCCAGAAGCCGTTCCGCAACGACGAGCTGCTGGCCATCCTCAAGCGCGCCGCCGAACACCGCGAGCTGCGCGTGGAGAACCGGTCGCTGCGCCAGGAGATCAAGCGTCGCGAAGGCCCTGTCGGGTCGCGCCCCGTCGGGAACAGCCGCAGCTGGCTCGACGTGCTGCGCCTCGCCGAGACGGTGGCGCCGACGGAATCCACGGTGCTCATCCAGGGCGAGTCGGGAACCGGTAAGGAAGTCGTGGCGCGCTACATTCACGAGCTGTCGGCGCGCGCCGACCACACCTTTGCCAGCATCAACTGCGGCGCGCTCCCCGAGAGCCTGCTGGAGAGTGAGCTCTTCGGTCACGTGAAGGGCGCGTTCACCGGCGCGGTGAAGGACAAGAGCGGCCTGTTCACCGCGGCGGCCAAGGGCACCTTCTTCCTCGACGAAATCGGCGAGACCACGCCGGCCACGCAGGTGAAGCTCCTCCGCGTGCTGCAGCATCGCGAGGTCATTCCCGTCGGCGCCACCGATCCGCAGCCGATCGACGTCCGCCTCATTGCGGCGACGAATCGCGAGCTCGAGGAAGAGATCCGTCGCGGCTCCTTCCGCACCGATCTCTTCTACCGCCTGAACGTCATCGCGCTGCACCTCCCCACGCTGCGCCAGCGTGCCGAGGACATTCCACTGCTCGCGACGCACTTCCTGTCGCGCATCTCCGAGCTGCGCCAGGAGCCGCAGAAGGAGCTGTCGAAGAGCGCCCTCGACGCGCTCACCAGCTACTCGTGGCCCGGAAACGTGCGTGAGCTGGAGAACGCGCTCGAACGCGCGGTCATCCTCACGCCGGGCGACGAAATTCCGCCGTCCGCCCTGCCGGAGCGTGTCACCCAGCGCGTCAGCGAGCCGCTCGTCGCCGAGCGCGCACCGACGAACCCGACGCTCGAGAGCATCGAGCGCGCGTACATCATGTGGGTGCTCCAGAGCGAGAGCGGCAACAAGAGCCGCGCCGCCGAGGTGCTGGGGATCGACCCGTCCACGCTCTACCGGAAGCTGTCTCGCTACGGCGTGGAGGCATGAGCGAGTCCCAGCGGCCGGCCTTTGCCCGGCTCACTCCTACCGTTCCCGTTCCCACCGCCGCCCTCGCCGCCAAGCCACGCGCCCTGACGCCGCTCGACGCGTCGAGGGTGCGTCTCTCGGTGCTCATTCCGGTCTACAACGAGCGCAACACGATCGAGACCATTCTCGACCGCGTGCGTGCCGTGCCGGTGAAGACGGAGATCGTCTGCGTGGACGACTATTCCACCGACGGCACCCGCGAGCGCCTGACCGAGCTGCATTCGGCCGGCTTCATCGACCGGCTGATCCTCCAGCCCGAGAACCGGGGCAAGGGGGCAGCGATCCGCACCGCGCTCCAGGCGAGCACGGGAGAGATCGTCATCGTCCAGGACGCCGACCTCGAATACGATCCGCAGGACTGGCCCGCCCTCCTCGAGCCGATCCTCCAGGGAAAAGCCGACGCCTGCTTCGGCTCGCGCTTCCTCGGCGGTCCGCATCGCGTGCTCTACTACTGGCACTCGGTTGGGAATCACCTGCTGACGATGTTCAGCAACATGGTGACGAATCTCAACCTCACGGACATGGAAACGTGCTACAAGGCGGTGCGCGGCGATCTCGCGCGCTCGCTCACGCTGACGTCCGACCGGTTCGGCTTCGAGCCCGAGATCACGGCGCGACTCGCCCAGCGTGATGCGCGCATCTACGAGGTGCCCATCTCGTACGCGGGCCGCACCTACGCGGAAGGAAAGAAGATCGGCTGGAAGGACGGCCTCGCAGCGTTCTGGCACGTGCTCAAGTTCGGGCTGACGCGATGAATCGCCGCGACTGGCTTTCGCCCACGCGCGGCTGGATCTCGCCCGCGATGGTGGCCCTCCTCGCGCTGCTCGCGACGGTGACGAGCATCGGCCACGACTTCACGTTCGACGACGTGTACGTGATCATGAACAACGATCGCGTCCACCACCTCGCCGGCCTGTGGAAGCTGTTCGGGCAGACCTACTGGCCCCCCGAGCTCGGCGGCGACGGCTACCGCCCGGTCATGATGGTGCTGTTCTCGCTGCAGTGGGTCGTGGGCGCCGGCGCGCCATGGCTCTTCCACTTCGTCAACATCCTGCTCGCCATCGCCACGGCGCTCGCCGTGTACTGGTGCGCGGTCGCCGTGCTCCCGCGGACTGCGGCATGCCTGAGCGCTGCGCTGTTCGCCATCCATCCCGTGCACGTGGAAGTGACGGGAAACGTGGTGGGGCAGCTGGAGCTGCTCGTCGCGCTGTTCCTCTGTCTCGCGGTCGGGATCTACCTGCGCGCCCGGCGCGCCGGGCCCCTTGGCGCCCGCAACAGCGCCGCCATCCTGATCCTCTTCACGCTCGGCCTCCTCACCAAGGAGCACGCCATCGTGTTGCCGGCGATTCTCCTTGCTGCCGAATGGACGGTGCTGCGCGACGTGCCATGGCACGATCGAGGACGTGACGTGCGCCTGCTGGTGCTGCTGCTCGGGCTGTCCGCCGCCTGCTACCTCTACGTCCGCGGGCTCGTGCTGCCGGAGTTCACGGGATTCGCACCGCACCCCGTCTTCACCTATCTCAAGATGGGGGCGCTGCCGCGGATCGAGACGATGATGAACGAGATCCCGCGCATCGCGCAGCTTCTCGTCTTCCCGGTCCGGTTGAGCGCGGACTACACGCCCGGCGACGTCGTCATCTCGCAGCGGCCGGAGCTCATCCAGCTGCCGGGCGTGTTCATCTGCCTCGGCGTAGCGCTGCTCGCGGTCGTGCTGCGCGATCGAGCGCGCGTCGCCAGCTTCGGGCTGCTCTGGCTCGTGATCGCGTTCCTTCCGGTGAGCAACCTCATCGTGCCGGCAGGGTTCGTCACCGCCGAGCGGACGCTGTTCTTCCCCAGCGTCGGTGTCGTGCTCGTCGCGGGCGCGATCATCGAGCAGGTGACGCTACGCGCGCGCCGCACCGAGCAATGGACCTTGGCGACGGCGATCTCCTGCCTGCTCGTGCTCGGCCTGGCGCGCAGCATCGACCGGCAGAAGGCGTGGAAGGACAACGCCACGCTCTTCCCGCAGACGGTGCTCGACCAGCCCAACGGATATCGCGCGCACTTCATGTACGGTCGCTACCTCGCGCTGCACGACCGTCCGCATGAAATGGAAATCGAGTTCAAGCACGCATTGCGGCTCTTTCCGTACGACGTCTCGATGGTGCTCTCCATCGGGTCGATGTACTACCGCGCCGGTCTCTGCCAGCCGGCCAACACCCTGCTGAGATGGGCGTACGACATCGAGCCCGCGGCAACGGAAGGGCGCTACGCGTATGCGCGCTGCCTCGCCAAGGCCGATCGCTGGAATGAGGCGCGCACCGCGACGCTCCAGGCGATGCGGATGTTGCCTGGTCGCGATCTGCCGCGTCTCCGGCGTGCACTCGCCGAAGCAGACAGCGCGCTCGGGCGTCCACGCCACATGCCGCCGATGCCTCGCACGCTGCCGCAAACCGCTAGAGATGCTGCAAAAACCCGGAGCACCGCGTCCGGAGGCAAGGGGGCTTGATCGTACAAGTCGCACAACGACAACAGGTTATAGCTGGCACAGCCAATGGCCCGCTCGTTGCCCTTACCGTCGCCGTCAAGTCGGCACAGTGGTAACCCACCGACGACGTGAAGTCGTCTTCCTTCCTCCCAGAGAGATCCCATGACTCGCATTCGCAAGGGCTTCACGCTCATCGAGCTCCTCATCGTGGTCGTCATCATCGGCATTCTGGCCGCGATCGCGATCCCGAAGTTCGCCAACACGAAGACGAAGGCTTACCAGGCCGCCATGAAGTCGGACCTGCGCAACCTGGTCACTGCTGAAGAAGCCTTCTTCTCGGATTCCGGCTACTACGCGACGGATACGGCCCAGGGCACCAACCCCGGCATGAAGTACAAGACGTCCACGGGTGTCGTGATGAACATGCCCGCCGACATCACCACCGGTGCTGGTTACTGGTCGGCCATCGTGACGCACACGCAGATCCCTTCGCCCTTCAAGTGCGGTATCGGTATCAACACCACGAACCCGACCGTTTCGACGGCGGGCGACGGCGAGCCGGCTTGTAAGTAAGACCTTCTTCTCGAAGGCGTGGGCGGGGCGCACCGGATTCCGGTGCGCCCCGTCTCATTTCCGCCCGGTTCGTACCGATGACCTCGCTGCCTGCCCGCTCGTCTTTCCGGTACACGCAACTCCCCATCTGCCGATGCCACGCGCCCGCTCCACGACGCTGCCTTCACTCCGTACCGAGCTGCTCGCCACGTTCGCCATCCTCGCCCTCGCGGCGCTGATGTTCGCCGTGGCGAGCGTGGTGCTCCTCTACGACGCCGCTGATCCGGCGCGCGGCGCACTCTACATCTGTCTCCTCATCGCCGCCGACGTGGCGGTGGTGGTCGCGTTCGGCGCCTACAAGCTGCGGCAGCTGGTCCTCCACCCGCTGCGCTCCGCCGCTGCCACCGCCGAGGAGATCGCCGACGGCGACCTTCACGTGCGCATTGCCGACCAGGGCTCACGCGAGCTGCAGCAGCTCGCGGTGAGCGTGAATCGCATGACCGAGCGGCTGCTCCACGAGCAGGCGCAGCTCGTCCGCGCCGAAAAGCTCGCCAGCGTCGGTCGTCTCGCTGCCGGGATCGCCCACGAGATCGGCAATCCACTCGGCGCACTCAATGGCTACGCGCACCTGCTGCAGAAGACGGCGAGCGATCCGTCGGCGCGCGAAGCGGTATCGGGCGTCGAGCGCGAAACGGCGCGCATCGATCGCATCGTGCGCGGGCTGCTCGACTACGCGCGTCCCCGTCGTCCCATCCCAACGCCGATCGACATCAACGACACGCTGCGGCGCGTCGTGGACCTGCTCAGCGCGCAGGGACTGCTGCGCCGCGTCTCGCTGGTGATGGAGCTCGCGAACGAAGGTCCGTTCGTCCACGGCGAGCAGCACGAGATGGAGCAGGTGTTCGTCAACCTGCTGCTCAACGCCGCCGACGCCGTGGACCACAGCGGCACGATCGCCATCCGCACGGCGTGCATGCCGAGCGAGATGCTGGAGGCCGGATCCCAGCGCCGCTCGGGCGACTCGCGGTTCACGCTCGTGCCGCATCCGCCCGCGCCGCGTGTGCAGCACTGGCTCGGCAGCGAGCGGCGCTCGTCGTGGGTCGTGAAGATCGTCGTCGCCGACTCGGGGCCCGGCGTGGCCGCCGAGCACACGGAGCGCATCTTCGATCCCTTCTTCACCACCAAGGAACCGGGCAAGGGCACCGGGCTCGGTCTCGCCATCGTCGCGCGTGTCGTCGAGAACCTGGACGGCATCGTCTGGGTGGACCGGGCGCGTGAAGGGGGCGCCGCGTTCCACCTGATGTTCCCGCTCGCCGAGGCGTCGTTCGCGCTCGACGATCCGATGGTGATCCCGAGGGAATGGCGGGCATGAAACTGCTCGTCGTGGACGACGAGCTGGGGCTGCGCCAGACGCTCAGCCTGATCCTGCAGGGCGAGGGACACGACGTCCGCGTCGCCTGCGACGGCAGCGACGCACTGCGGCAGCTCGCCGACGCGCCCGCCGACATCGTACTCTGCGACGTGCGCATGCCCGTCCTCGACGGGCTCGCCTTCCTCGAGCGGTACGGTGCCGCTGGCGGGAGCGCGCTGGTGATCATGATGAGCGCGTACGGCGACGACGACGCGGCCGTGGAAGCCATCCGCCGCGGGGCGTACGACTTCATTTCCAAGCCGTTCCGCGCCGATCAGGTGCTGCTGGTGCTGCGCAAGGCGATCGAGCGCGAACGGCTGCGTCGCGAAGTGGCACAGCTGCACCAGGAGTTGAGCGCGCTCCGCGCTCCGACCGGCATCGTGGGACGCAGCCCCCAGCTGGCCGCTGCCATCGCACTGGCCGACAAGGTCGCGCGGCATCCGTCCACGGTGCTCATCACCGGCGAGAGCGGCACGGGCAAGGAGCTCATCGCGCGGCATCTCCATCGCCAGAGTCCGCGCGCGTCGGCGCCCTTCGTCGCCGTGAACTGCGGGGCGATTCCGGAGACACTCCTGGAGAGTGAGCTGTTCGGCCACGCGAAGGGCGCATTCACGGGCGCCACCGCCGATCGCGACGGACTCTTTGCCGATGCCGACGGCGGCACGCTCTTCCTCGACGAGCTCGGCGAGCTTCCGGTGGCGTTGCAGGTGAAGCTCCTGCGCGCCCTCCAGGAGGGCGAAGTGCGCCGCGTGGGCGACAATACCGCGCGCCGCGTGGACGTCCGCGTCGTGACCGCCACCTCGCGCGACCTGGAGGCCGACGTGGCCGACGGACGCTTCCGCGCCGATCTGTACTACCGCGTGAACGTGGTGCGCATCCACCTGCCGCCACTCCGCGAACGAGCCGAGGACGTGCCGGAGCTGGTCCGGCATTTCATCGACCGGTTCAACGTGCGACTCGGGCTTCGCGTGACCGGCGCCAGCGCGGCCGCGATGCGCGCACTGATCGATTACTCGTGGCCCGGCAACGTGCGCGAGCTGGAAAACGTCGTCGAACGGGCGATGGTGATGGCCGACCACGATCGCATCGACCTCGCACAGCTCCCGGCATTGCTGCCGCCTCCCCCATCGCCGGCGACGTCGGAAAAGGTCGGAGCCTCACCCGATCTCTCGGTCAAGCGCCGCACCGATGCGCTCGAGCGCGTGCTCATCCGCGAGGCGCTCATGCGCACGCAGGGGAACCGCACGCGGGCGGCCAGGCTGCTCGACCTCTCGCATCGCGCTCTCCTCTACAAGATCCGCGAGTACGGCATCGGCGACTGAACGCCGACGCGTGCAATGGTCCGGTGACGCTCGCTGCCGATTCTCGGGCAGTGTGTCGGCATGCTGCATCACTGTCATTCGTCGAGCGGCCCGCGCTGCTTCGCGGCTCGCGCCGGGCACGGCTTCACCCTGGTCGAAGTCCTCGTGGCGCTCGTCGTGGTCACCGTCGGGCTGCTCGGCGTGGCTGGTGCATCGGCTCTTGCGCTCCGAGCGTCCAGCGCCGCACTCCGCGAGCGTGCCACGGTGACGCGGATGCGCACTCGGCTCGCCCTGCTCAGCGCGGCCGGCTGCGCCAACGCCGCCGGCGGCCAGCTGTCGCTTCCGGCCGGCCTCGAGGACCGGTGGACCGTCGATCCCGCGGTGAACGGCGTCCGCCTCGTCGAGCTGCGCGGCGAATGGGATGACGTGGACCACCGTCGTTCCGTCGTGCTTCGGAGCGCGCTGCTGTGCTGACCGGAGCGCGCATGTCGCTCGCGTCCCGCCGGGGTGCAACGCTCGCCGAGCTCCTGGTCGCCATCACGCTTGCCGCCATCGTGCTGGGCGTGGCGTCGACCACCGTCCTGCGCCAGCGGCGCAGCGCCGACAGTCAACTGGCGGGTGAGCGCGTCGAGTCGCAGGCGCGCGCCGCACTGGATGAACTGCAGGCGGTGCTGGCCGATGTGTCACCGGCGGCCGGCGATCTCGCCAGCGGTGAGGCGCGAGACACCGCGATGCAGATTCGCGCCGTCGTGGGAAGCGGCGTCGCGTGTGACAGCGGGGTGGGGCAGGTGACCTTCGCCGCTGACGATACGACCGACAATCGAGCGGGCGGCGTGGCCGTCGCGCCCCGGGTCGGCGATACGCTCTGGTGGCATCCTCCCGACAGTGCGCAGTGGATCGCTCGACGCGTGGCTGTCGTCTCCACGGTGGCCGCTTCGTGCACGGCGACGGGGGGCAACCCACAACCGCTCCTTCGCCTCGCCTTCGCCACGCTCGACAGCGTACCAAGCGGCGCGCCGCTCCGACTCACCCGGCAGGCGCGCTACTCCTTCTATCGCGGCGGTGATGGCAGCTGGCAGCTCGGCGTTTCGGAGTGGAGCGACGTGCTGCACGCCTTTGCACCACCGCAGCCCGTGGCCGGCCCGTTCGTGCTGGTCGCGTCCGGAGGTGTCCGCACCGGCTTCCGGTACTTCGACGCGGCCGCGAATGCGCTCCCCGCTGCGGGGCAGGGCATCGACGTGACGAAGGTGGCGCGCATTCGCGTCACGGTCGTGGAACCTCCAGTCGTCGGCTCGTCGGCGGGCACGTACCGCGACTCGGTCGACATCGCGCTCGGCCATGGTCCGTGACCGGCGCGGCGTCGCGCTCCTTTCGGCGCTGATGCTGCTGGCGCTTTCCGCCGCGCTCGCGACGGCCGCCTTCTCCGCCGCGCACGCCATGCGTCGGGCAGCGGTCACGGCGCGGGCGCGTGTGAGAGTCGAGACCGGAGTGCGCCGCGCCTTCGGCGAGATACTCGCCGGCTGGAGCGCTGCGCTGGACAGCACGCCCGTCGGGACGGGCGTCGACGTCGCCCTCGCCGAGGAGCCCGCCGAAGTTGGTCCGCCGTTGGTGCGGCATGCACGCGTGCAGCGGGTGGCGCAGGGACTGTACGCCGTGACGGTGGACCTCCGGGCCTTTTCGTGGGAGCGCCCGGTGGCCCGCCGGCGCGCGCTGCTCTGGCTCGAGCGGCCGGCGGCCACCACGACATCGCCTCCGGCAGGCAGCGCGCCGATCGCAGCCCCGACGCTCGTGACGCATGGGCTGTTCAGCGATCTGTATTGAGCCGGATCGGGGCGCCTTGTGAGGCGAAGGAATGTGACCCGATCGGGCACTGGTTCACGACTTCATCTGTTACCAACGGCAGAGTCGGTCGTGTGTTCGGTATCAGTGACCGGACGCACGGTCACCTCGCCCGATTTGCTCCTGATGTTTGGCGTGCCGCGTTCGCAAGAGTGCGACATGACCGTCCTCGAAATTACTGCGCGCCGGCCTGTTGTTCCCGCCTTCCGGCGCACCCGCATCCCGAACTCCCCATGGCACTGTTCGGTCGTTCGAAAACCACGGTCGGTCTGGACATCGGCTCCGGGTTGATCAAGGTCGCGGTCGTCGATCACTCCCGGAAGGAACCGGAGCTGATCCGCGCTGCGGTGGTCCCACTGCTTGCCGATGCCATCGTCGAAGGTGAGGTGATGGATCCCGGCATCGTTGCCGAAGCGATCCAGGCCGCACTCGCCGCCGCCGATGTCAAGGGGAAACACGTCGTCACCGCCGTCGGTGGCCGCGACGTGATCATCAAGAAGATCCAGATCGAGCGCGTGCGCGAGCAGCAGGCGCGCGAGCTGATGCGCTGGGAAGCCGAACAGCACGTGCCGTTCGACATGGAGTCCGTCGAGATGGACTTCCAGATCCTCGATCCGGAAGCGAGCGGCGTGGAGATGAGCGTCCTGCTCGTCGCCGCCAAGCGCGAGCTGATCGAGTCCAAGATGCGCATCCTCACCGACGCGGGCCTCGAGCCCGGCGTGGTGGACGTCGACGCCTTCGCGCTGCACAACGCCTTCGAGTTGAATTATCCGTCGGCGATGCAGGGCGTGGTGTCGCTGGTCAACATCGGCCACGAAGTCACCAACATCAACATCCTCGAAGATGGCGTTCCGATTCTGACGCGCGACATCGGCGTCGGCACGCGGCGCGTCCGGGAGGACCTGCAGCGTGAGCGCGGGCTCTCGGTCGACGAGGCGCAGCAGCTCATCCAGGGTTACGATCGCT